>WBZX01000799.1_pt1 | contig 13625 bp, 15 predicted proteins | sample 5204211 | NCBI WGS metagenome assembly WBZX01 (sample SAMN12344362, study PRJNA552823) | activated sludge metagenome | biome: Activated sludge suspended growth; feature: Nitrification reactor; material: Wastewater; isolation source: activated sludge from nitrification reactor of wastewater...
GAACTGCGCTTCATCGAGCACCAGCTCCCGGTGGAACTGCTGTTTCCATTGATCGATGCCCTGCCCGCACAGTTCGCTGAAGGTGCCCGGGAAGCCACCTTCGCAGGGCTCGGGCAGCGTCACCGGCGCCGACCAGGTGCCATCTGGGCCGAGGGTCGGGTGCAGGTGCCGGAACACCGCGAGGTCGGTCCGGATCACATACAGGTGGAGGTCCTTGGTCTGCTCGGGGACCTTCGCGAGGCGTGCAGCGGCCTGATCGAACTCGAGATCGCCGATGAGGTAGGAGCCGGTCGCGAGGTTGGCGGCGGCGTCGATCTCGGGGTCCTCGGTGGCGTCGGCCATCGACGCGGTCCACTGCGATGGCTCCTTGCCGTTCTCGAACACCTGCTCGCCGTGGGCCAGCGTGAGCCATACCGCGGCCATGGTGCTCGCGTGGTACTGCTCGCGCGTCTTGAGGTCGTCGTAGATCGGCTGCAGCAGCTCCACGACCCCGGGGTAGTCACCCATCAGATAGCGCTGCGCGGCCTGGGCGATCTCCGGTGGATCGGGCTCCTGTTTGACGCTGTCGTCGATCTCGACCGGCGGCGCGGTGTCGTTTGCGACGGGGTCGGTGGTCTCGCCGGGCGGCTCGGTCTTGCCCTTGCCCGCGTGCTCGCAGGCGGCGAGCGACAGCGCGGCTGCGAGCCCGAGCATCAGGGGGCTACGTCGTGGCGTCGTGGGCATCATGTTGGATCGGCTCCGTCTATCGTGGCGGCTTCGTCGGCGCGCGCGGCCGTGGTTTCGTCGCTCGCCGGTGGCCGCGAGAGCACGCGGATCTCCAGCGGCCCGCGTGCGCCGAGGGTACCGTAGACGAGCGCGCGCGGGTCGCTGTCGCTGCCGGCCCGATCGGGCGCGAAGGTGCCGACGAGCTCGACCTCGTCACCGAGGCACAGCGCCACGCGTCGACGGTCGCGATCGTCCCGCTCTTGGATGCCGCGGCGCGCCGCGGCGGGGGCCATCGGTGCGATCACCCGGGCGTGCTCGAGCTGCTCGATGGCGCAGCGTCCGCTGGCGTCGGCGGCGAAGACGATCTCGGCTGCAATCGCGGTCTCGGGGCCTGCGCCGTGGAGGTTGCTCCACACACGCTCGCGCGCCGCGGGGCCTCCGAGGTTCGTGGGCGCCGAGACCAACGTGGCGACCACGCGCACGGTGCCCGCGCGCGCCGCTGCAATCGGGGTCGGCGTGCCGTCACGCAGCCGCTCGACCGTTGCACGCCACTTCGGATCGGCCCAGTCCGGGCGCGCACGGCGGGCGTTGCCCGCGGCGTGGGCGGCTGCGCGGCGACGCGAGATCCACACCACCGCGACCGCGACCGATGCCAGCAGCAGCAGCAGGCCGAGCTGCGGCCCGACGCCGCTGAACACCTCAAAGGGATCCTCGCCGGTGCCCTCGCTGGGCGCCGGTGCCAGCGTGGACATCACCAGAACGCCTCGGCGAGCCCGAGCGTGTAGTGACCCTTGCTGCCGTTGCTGCCGTCGAGTGTCGCGCGACCTTCGACCAGCGAGCGCCCCGCGGCCCCTGGCGCGATCTCGTCGATCGGCTTGCCGCGCAGCACGGGCCCATTGGCGAACTTCACCACCGGCACCACGTCGCGGATCGGCACGCTGCCGCGGTTGTTGACGCGCACCACCCACCGTACCCGCCCCAGCCACACCTCGGGCGTCCCCTCGACGCGCAGGTCGACCACCGGCTCGATGTCGTAGGCGCGGTTGGGCTTGCGCTCCGCCACGCGCGGCAGCAGCACCATGCGTTGGTTCTTGAAGTCGATCTGCGCGAAGAACTCGCGCATGACGTTGTGTCCGAGCAGGCCGTGGTGACGATCGTTCACGCAGCCGTCGCAGACCGACACCAACAGCCCACGGATCTCGACGTTGCCGAGCCACAGCGACGGCAGGTGGATCATGCGGCTCTCGCGGGGGCCGCTGGCGGTGTTGAAGGTCAGCACCGGCGCGTCGTCGGGCACCACGATGCCGAGTTTCGCCGCGGTCTCGCTGCTCACGGTCGTGAACGATGCGCCGGTGTCGAAGAGGTACGGCAGCTTCAGCCTCGCGCCGGCGGGTGTGTCGAAGCCGACGTCGAGCAGGATCGCGGTGCCCTCCTCGGTGAACGGCACGCTGATGGCCTTGTCGCGCTCGACGTGGCCGTCGGCCTGCGCCGTCCACTCCTCGAGGGTCGCGTCGCCGTGCCCGAGCGGCCAGCCCTCGGGTTGCGCCCCGGCGGGGTCGAGGCGATCGGCGGCGTCGTGGCCGAGCGCCGACATCACACGGGTTGCGGCGTGGGAGTCACCCAGCCGATCGGCCGTCACCCATGCGCCGTGGCTGCGCAGCGCCGACCCGATCATGTCGGGGATCACCTGCGTGCCGAGCAGCAGACCCACGCCGTTGGTGCACAGCGGAAGCCACACGATCGTGCGCGACAGGCTGCGCGCGTCGCCGTGGTGCTTCCACAGCGCGAGCGCCAGCGGCAGCCCCACCGTCGTGAGCAGGGCCAGCAGCCACAGCCACAGCCCGCCCGCGAGCACGGCTGCGTCGTGGGACAACGCCGACTTGGCCAGCGCCAGCACGATCCAGAACGCGACCGAGGTCGCCGCCAGCGAGCCCATCGCGAGCAGGACCCAGAGCAGCGCGGAGCCGACCGCCTGCAGCGTCGATGTCAGGCTAGCTCGCACGCCGATGTTCCCCGCGCGTAGGTGCGTGCACTGCGGTCGAAGTGTAGCCGAAGCGCGCGCGGGGTCGCAACGCCAGGCGCGGTTGCGCCCCGCGCCGCGGGCACCTCATCCGACGCGCAGCACCGGGTGCAGCGGGCGTGAGCCAGGCGCCGCCCGAAACCGACCATGCATCCAACCGCAACCCTTCGGGCATCCGTGGACGGCGTCGGTCGATCGCGTCGAACGCTCGCGATGCGAGCACCTCCGGCGCGAGCACGTCGGGCCTGCACCCGCCGCGGCACGCGGGTTGGATCGATCGCCCAAAACCCGTAGAGTGGGGGACCCTGGAAGGCGACGCTCTTTGGCGGGCAGCCCGATTCATACCTACGCGCTCCGGTTCGAGTCCCGCGACGACTTCCTGGTGGAGTACACCGACAGGTTGCGGCATGGCCTCGTGCTGTTGCCGGTGGCGGATCGCTTCCCGCCCGGCAGCCCAGTGCGCCTGCGCGTCCATCTGCCCGACGACATCGTCTTGTACCTGACGGGCGTGGCCGTCACGGCGCCGCGCGCCGGCCTCGGCGACAACGGCCAGTGGATCCGACTCGCGCCGCTCTCGCCAACCGACGACGCGAGGATGCGAGCCTGCGTCGCCGCGTTGCTCGGTGCCGAGGACGAGGTGGTGTCGACCGCCTCGCCCTCCCACGACGACGCCGCCGACGGCCTGAGCGTCCTCCTGGTCGACGACATGGTCAGCCAGCGACTCGAGCTCGGCGAGTCGCTGCGCAATCGCGGCGCGCGGGTGCGGGTGGCGGACAACGGCCTCGTCGCGCTGTCGAGCGCGCTCAAGCGCATGCCCGAGGTCATCCTCACCGACGTCGAGATGCCGCACATGGACGGCTGGAGTCTGTTGCGGGCGGTGCGACAGCGCCCGGCGTTCGTGCACGTCGCGGTGGTGTTCCTGACCCGACTCGCCGACGACGCCACGCGCCTTCGCGGCTATCGCATGGGCGTCGACGACTATCTGCCCAAGTCGATGCCGCCCGATGAGATCCTCGCGCGTGCCCAGGGCGCGCTCGCGCGGCGGCGACAGCTACCCGCCGGACACGGTAGCCAGGGCCTGCGCGGCGAGCTGGAGCACGTACGGCTCGGCAGCGTGCTGTCGTTCCTCGAGTCCGAGCGTCGCAGCGGCTCACTGCATGTGCATCGCGGCAGCGAGTCGGCGACGCTGGTGGTGCACCAGGGCGCGCTGGCCTCGGTCGAGAGCCTCGGCCGTCAGAACCATCCCCACGACCGCGTGTTCGAGATGCTGGGGTGGATCCACGGCGAGTTCGAGTTCGTCGCCCACGAGACCGGCGGCGGCGAGGGCACGCCGCTGTCGTATCTGCTGCTCGAGCACGCGCGGCGCTCCGACGAGGCCGACATCGTGGTCGCCGATGCGCCGCGGGATCAGCCCAGCGGCGAGGCCAACGCGGCGCGCTGAGGGATCGGGCGCGACGGCGATGCTTCGGTCGCCGCCGTCCCCGACCGCTGCGTCACTTGCCGTCGCGTCGACCGCAGACGCCGTCGACCTTCCACGAGGCTTCGGACTGGAACGGCGCGGTGTTGAGGATGTAGAGGTCGGCGCCGTGGCTACCGCACTGCTGCTTGGCGGCGTCCATCGCCTCGGCGACGGTGGGCGCGTGACCGCGATACACACCCAGCTCGGTCCACGCACTCTTCAGATCGTCCCGCGACTTCACGACCCGCACGTCCTTGGCGGCGATCGGAGCGGGATGCAGCTTGTGGTTGGTCTCCTTGTAGAACGAAGAGTAGGCGGTCGCGCAGCCGGTGAGTGACAGCGCGAGCACGGTGAGACCAGAGAAGAACCGCGAGAGAGGACGCATCGTACGCTCCATGGCAAGAGGGGCCGGGGGGGTGCCACCGGACGGCCGGCTTAGACTGCCGAGGCTTGCTGGGCATTCGCCGACGGTTCGGCCGGGCGGAGCGTCACACGAAACACCGCGCCTGGCGAGCCGTCGGGCCGCAGTGCCGTGGCGTGACCATCCGGCAGGCAGGTCAGCGCGCCGTGCATGCCTTCGACCAGACTGGCGCTGGTGGCAAGTCCCAACCCCGTGCCCTCGCCCGCCTTCGCGGTCGTGAAGAATGGTTCGAACAGCCGCGCACGGACCTGGGGCAGCACGCCCCGGCCACTGTCCTGGACATCGATCACGACCGCGCCGGCATCGGCCTCGACCCGCAGCTCGACCACCGCGGGTGGATCACCCTCGCGCGCGGCGCGGGCCGCGTTCACGATGAGATTGACGAGCACCTGCTCCAACTTCGAGGCGTCGGCCAGCGCACGCAGGCGTTCGTCGCCACGCACGCGTAGCTCGACCTCGGCGCAGCGCGGGTCGTGCCGCAGCAGTGCGATCAGGCGCTCGGCCAAGGGTAGCGCCGCGACCGACTCGATCGCGACCTGGTTGGTCCGGGCGTAGTCCAGCAGCTGCGCCACGAGGCTCTGGATGCGCAGGATCTGCTCGCGCACCCGCGTCAACATCTCGCGCGCACCGTCGTCCTGCGGCGGTTGCTGCCGCGGATCGAGTAGCAGCTCGACGTAGCCGAGGATGGTCGCCAGCGGGTTGCCGACCTCGTGGGCGGTGCCGGCCGCGACGCGGCCGATCGAGGCCATGCGTTCGGCGCGGACGAGCGCACCGCGCTGCTCCTCGAGTTCGCGCTGTCGCGCGGCGAGCTTGGCGGTCATGTCGTCGAGCGCGGCCGCGAATGCCTGCAGCTCCGCGGGTCCATCCATCTGCACGCGTGCGTCGAGGTCACCACCGGCGACCTGCCGGACGCCGCGCTGCAGCGCCGCCAGCGGTCGCAACACCTGTAGCTCGAGCAGGCCGACGCCGAGCACGAAGGAGATCGCGCCGACGCCGAGCACGAGCAACGCGATCTCGCGCCAGTCGGCGTTGGTCGTCCACGGCGAGCGCCGGGCGATCATCCGCAGCAGGAGACGCGGACGCGTGGCCTCGGCGCCGAAGCTCCGCAACGGACGATCGATGATGCTCCACTCGCCGCTGCGTCGCACGAGGTCCTCGCCGTCTGCGAGACCCTGCACCGGCGGCGCGTCGGCCGGTGCAAGCCCCAGCGAGAGCAGGACCTGGCTGCCCTCCGGTGCGATGCGGTGGATCTCGATCGCGACGATGCCCAGGCTGCCCACGCTGGCGCGCAGGACCTGCTCGACCTCGCCGCGATCGCTGGCCAACGGCGCGCCACCGGCCACCATCGGCGTCACCAGGACCGCGAGCCCCCGCACGTGATCCCGCAGGCGCTGCTCCTCGAAGTTCTCGTGGCGACGTCGCGCCAACCACTCGCCTGCCAGCGCGAGTGAGACGACGGCCATCATCAGCACCAGCGCGAGCGCGGCCGCGAGCTCGAAGCGCAGCGAGTGGCGGCGCTTCACGACACGATCGGCAATCCCCGACGTGCGCTGCGCGGGCGCGGGCCGCAGCCCTCACAGCGGCCGCGCGAGGGCCGGAGCCACCGTCGCAGCAGCCACGCGACGCTGCCGGCCAGCAGCGCGTAGGCGATCGGCTCCTGCAGCCAGGCGGGGATCACTGGCGCGACCCCCGGCCGCCAGCGGCCTGCTCGTCCTGACGCGGGCACGATCCGCCCTTGATGCCGCGTGCCCGCGGGCACAACCCGTAGAGCTCGTGGCGGTGGCGGATCACGTTGAAGCCGAAGCTGCGGGCCACGCGATCCTGCTCGCGCTCGATGGCCTCGCTGTGGAACTCGAGCACGTGCCCGCACTCCACGCAGATCAGGTGATCGTGGTGGGCGCTGTCGCCGGCGGTCTCGTACATCGTCTGGCCCTCGCCGAAGCGGCGCTCGGCCGCGAGCCCGCACTCGGTCAGCAGCTTCAGCGTGCGGTAGACCGTCGCGTAGCCGACCTTGGGGTGCTCGGCGCGCGCGAGCGCGAGTAGCTCCTCGATGCTGACGTGCCCCGGTGCGGAGAAGAACTTCAGCGCGATCACGTCGCGTTGGCGGGTCGACTTGAGGCCCTTCTTCGTGAGGTAGGCGTGGAACTGTCCCATCAAGCCGTCGACGACGGCGGCGGGGGCGTCGCTGGCCTCGAGCATTCGGCGAAATTAGCACGCTTGGGCCGCGAATCGCACCGCGGCCGGCCGGGCGTGTGCGCCCAGGCGCGAGCCTCCGCACACGGGATCCACCTTGGTCGGCGAGCCACCAGGTGGCTATGCTCCGCGCCGACGATGGCCCGAGCGACCGACAAGCGCACGCCCAGCGACGCCGCCGGCGAGCCCACCGCGGGCCCGGGCATCGACGCGATCCTCGAGCAGCTCGAGCAAGTGGTCGGAGATCTCGAGGGCGGCACGCTGCCGCTCGAGCGAGCGCTCGAGCGCTTCGAGCAGGGGGTCGCGCTCGCGCGGCGCGGCAACGCGTTGCTCGAGCGCGTCGAGCAACGCGTCGAGACCTTGCTGGCCGATCGTGACCAGGCCGTGCCGCTGGCTGAACGCGGCGAGGACGAGGACTGACATGAGCAAGACGTTCGATCTCGATGCCTGGACCCGTGAGCGGCGCGAGCGCGTCGACGCGGCACTCGCCGACGTGCTGAAGGTGCCGGGTCGCAGCGACCCCGGCCGCCTGCGCGAGTCGATGCACTACGCCGTGATGCTCGGCGGCAAGCGCATGCGCCCGCTGCTCACCGTCGCGGCCTGCGAGGCCGCCGGGGGCACCGTCGAGCAGGCGCTGCCTGCCGCGTGCGCGATCGAGATGATCCACGCCTATTCGTTGGTGCACGACGACCTGCCGGCGATGGACAACGACGTCGAGCGTCGTGGCAAGCCCACGGTGCACGTCGCGTTCGGCCACGACATGGCAATCCTCTGTGGCGACGCCCTGCTGACGCTGGCGTTCGAGACCCTCGCGCGCGGGGCCGGCAAGGGCGGCCGCATCGTCGAAGCCGTGGTCCGCATGGCCCAGCACGCCGGTGTCGATGGCATGGTCGGCGGTCAGGCGATGGACCTCGAGGCCGGGCAGGGCATCGAGAAGCTCGAGACGCTGGAGGCGGTGCACGCCAAGAAGACCGGCGCGCTGTATGCCGCCAGCGGGGCCATGGGCGCGCTGTGTGCCGGCGCCAGCGACGACGTCGTCGCGCGGCTCGAGAAGTGGGGCTTGCAGTTCGGCATCGCGTTCCAGCACGCCGACGACATCCTCGACGACGACCAAGTCGCGCTGCGCGATCAGGCGACCGCGCGGGTCGACGCACTGGTCGCCAGCTGCCTCGATCTCGCGCAGGATCTCGGCGCCGGTGCCGAGCCGCTGCGGGCGATCGCGAAGTGGGTGCAAGAGCGCACGCACGCTGCCGCGGCCGGCGAGAAGCGGGACTAGTCGAGCCCGATGACGGCCCGGGCGTCGGCCACCCTCGAGACGGCCCGCACCGCCGCCGCGGCGTGGGGGCTGCAGGACGCGCCGCTGTCGGTGCTCGGCGGCGGCCTGATCAACGACTCGTTCGTGCTCTCGCGCGGGCGTGGTTTCGTGCTGCAGCGGGTGCACCCGGTGTTCGCACCGCAGGTGCACCTCAACATCGCGGCCGTGACCATGCGGCTGCGCGAGCGCGGCGTGGCGACGCCCGAGTTGGTCGCGACCGACGACGGCGCGCTGTGGCTGGAGCGCGACGACGGCGTGTGGCGGCTGATGACACGCATGCCCGGGGTGTCGTTCGCGAAGGTCCGCGAGCCCGCGCAGGCGGCCGCGGCCGCCGGGCTGCTGGCGCGCTTCCACCTCGCCTTGGTCGATCTCCCGCACGACTTCGTCGGCATGCGCACGGGCGTCCACGACACCGACGCCCACCTCGCAGCGCTCCGCGAGGCGATCGCCCAGTGCCGTGATCACCGGTTGTTCGCGCAAGTCGACGCGCTCGCCGACGCCGCGTTCGAGCTCGCTCGGCAGCTGCCGCGCACCGACGGCGTGCCCGATCGCGTGGTCCACGGCGATCCAAAGTTCAACAACGTGCTGTTCGAGGGCGACGACGGCGACGCAGCGCGGCGCGCGAGTTGCCTGGTGGATCTCGACACCGTCGGACCGATGCCCCTGCACCTCGAGCTGGGCGACATGTGGCGCTCGTGGTGCAACCGCAGCGGCGAGGACGCGACCACGTCGGCCTTCGATCTCGCGGTGCACGACGCCGCGCTCGAGGGCTACGCGCGGGGACGCAGCGCGCCCACGGCACCAGAGTGCGAAGCGCTCGTCCACGGCGTCGAGTGGATCACGCTCGAGCTCGCGGTGCGCTTCGCGACCGACGCGCTGCGCGAGCGCTACTTCGGGTGGGACGCGACGGCATTTCCGGGTCGCGGCGAGCACAACCTCGTGCGCGCCCAGGGCCAGCTCTCGCTGCATCGACAGGTGCTCGCGACGAGGGCCGCGCGGGCCGCTGCGGTCGCGCGGGCGCCGTGGGCGAACCCGCCGCCCGCCGCGGCCGGCTGAGGGCCGCGACCGCCGGTACCCGCGGCTGCTCGACCGCAGGCAGGCGGGTGCGCCCGGCGCGAGTATACTGCCGCCGGTGTCCGCCTCGATCGGCTCCGACGCAACGCGCATCGCCGTCTACCCGGGGTCGTTCGATCCGATCACGCTCGGCCACGTCGACATCGTCGAGCGGGCGTCGCGACTGTTCGATCGGGTCATCGTCGCGATCGGCCACCACCCGAGCAAGCGCGGCTTCTTCCCCATCGAGCAGCGTGAGGCGCTGGCGCGGCAGAGCATCGCGCACGTGCCCGGCGTGCAGGTCGGGCACTTCGATGGCCTGGTGGTCGACTTCTGTCGGCGCGAGGGCGCGCGCGTGCTCGTCCGCGGTCTGCGGGCGACCGGTGACTTCGAACCCGAGTTCCAGATGGGCCTCGCCAACCGCGACCTCGCGCCCGAGATCGAGACCGTGTTCCTGATTCCACCTGCTTCGCACATGTACGTCTCGAGTTCGCTGGTGCGGGAGATCGCGCTGCACGGCGGCGACTTCGAGCGCTACGTCGCGCCGGTGGTGGCAGCCGCCGTCCGCGAGCGCGCCCGTGGGGGCCACGGGTGAGCGACGAGCCCAAGGCGCTGGAGGCCGGCGGTGGTCCGCCGTGGCGGGGTGACGAGCATCGCCTGCAGGTGCAGGCCGCCGGCGAGGCCGGGCTGGCGACCAACGACGTCGCGGTCGAGCTCTACACCAAGGGCTTCTCGGCCGGCATGACCATCGAGGATCCGCTCGACGGGGCCATCGTCGCCCGCGGCCGCACCGTGCTCGATCGGCTGCAGCTGTCGAAGTCGCTGCGGCCGGTGCTGCGCTACCTCGGCATCGATCCCGAGCTGGTCGCGCTCGAGATCGTCGATGGTCGCTTCGTGCTGCGCGTGCACAAGAAGGCCACCGAGGGCAGCCGGCCGGTGTTCGAAGCCGGCAAGCTGACGCTGCAGATCTGGATCGGCTTCGGCTTGCTGGGTTTCGCGGCCGGCCGCTTCCTGCCGCCGTTCGTGAGTGCGATCTTCTGGGGCGTGGGCTTGTTGCTCGGCGGGTGGCAGCTGCGCCGCGGCCTCACCACCGGCCGCGCGATGGTGGCAGCACGCCTGGCGATCGCCTTGGGCATGCTCGCGCACGAGGAGCAGCTGGTGCTGCCGCCCGAGAACGACCAGGTGCCGTCGTGATCGATCCGGGCTTGTGCCGCAGCTGCCGGCACAGCCAAGAGATCACGAGCGCGAAGGGCTCGAGCTTCTGGCGCTGTCGCGAACACGATCGCGATCCGGCGTGGCCGAAGTATCCGCCGCTGCCGGTGCGTCACTGCCCCCGGCATTCGCCGCGCGCACCGGGCGACTGACGAGCACCACGCCCGCCAGCACCAGACCCGCGCCCAGCAGCTCGAGCAGCGAGACCGGCTCGTCCAGCAGCATCGCCGCCAGGCCGATGGTTGCGACCGGGCCCATCGAGCCGACCAGCGCGGTGCGGGACGAGCCGATCCTCTTTATGGCCGCGCCCAGCAGCAGGGTCGGCAGCACCGTCGACAGCAGGCCCATGGCGAGCGCGAGCAGCTGCACCGACGCCGGCGCGGCCAGCTGCGCCAGCGGGCGCGTGGCGGCGAACTGCAGCCCGACGCAGGCCGACGACACCAGGATCGCGGCCGACGTGAAGCGCACCGAGCCGACGCCGGCGATGAGCGACTGCGCACCGACCAAGTAGATCGCGTAGGACACCGCGCTGGCGAACACCAAGGCACAACCCAACAAGGTCGCGCCGACGTCGTCGGAGACGGTCAGATCGTGCCACATCATGGCCCCGATGCCGGCGTAGCTGAGCAGCAGCGCCCACAGCTCGACCCGCGAGATCGGTCGGCGTTGCAGCGCGGCGCCGATGACCACCACCATCGTGGGGTAGAGGAACAGTACCATGCGCTCGAGCGCGGCCGAGACGTAGACCAAGCCCATGAAGTCGAGCAGGCTGGCGAGGTAGTAGCCGAGCATGCCGAGCGCGACCAAGCGCACGAGCGCATGTGGCTGCCATCGCGGACGCCCGCGTCCGCTCCACCACAGCAGCACCGCGTAGCACGGTGCCGCGTACGCCATGCGCAGCGCGAGCAACGTGACGGCGTCGATCGGCGCGGCTGCGTACGCGAGCTTGACGAAGATCGCCTTGGCCGAGAACGCGATCGCGCTGCCCGCGGCGCACACGAGGCCCCACGTCACCGCGCGCGAACGATCGTTCGAATCGACGAGGGCCACCTGGGAGCGTCGCGGCCAGTGTCGCATCGACACCGCCCTCGGCGTGTCGCGAGCTTCCGCACGCATCGCGGACCTGCACTGCGGCGATGGCGAAACGCGCCCCGACGGGGCCCAAACAGGGCGGCGGCAGCTTTGCGGACCCCTGCTAGACTGCCGGAGCCGAGGCGTTCACGCTTCGCCCGTTCACGTGTCCGACGCGACCGACATCGCCGAGCTGGTGTGCGCGCTGTGCCGCCAGTTCTACGACCTGGGCTGGGTCTCCGGCACCGGTGGCGGCATCTCGATCAAGGGCGACGACGGCATCTACATGGCGCCGTCGGGGGTGCAGAAGGAGCGCATCGCCGCGGCCGACGTGTTCGTGCTCGACGCCGCTCGGCTCGAGGGCGCCGAAGTGGTGCGGGCGCCCGCCGACCTGCGCCTGCGCATCTCCGAGTGTCAGCCGCTGTTCTACGCGGCATACCGCGAGCGCGGTGCGGGCGCGGTGCTGCACTCGCACTCGCTGTGGCCGGTGCTCGCGGCTCGGCTCGCGTCGCCCCACGGCGGCGCCGGGGTGCTGCGGCTGCAGGGCTTCGAGATGCTGAAGGGTCTGCGCGGCAAGGGCTGCTTCGACGAGGTCCTCATCCCGATCATCCCCAACACTGCGCGTGAGTCGGAGCTGACGGAGTCGCTCACTGCCGCGCTGCGACGTCACGCCGATGTCGACGCGGTGATCGTCGCGGGGCACGGCATCTACGTGTGGGGCCGCGACTGGGTCGAGGCCAAGACCCAGGCCGAGTGCCTCGATTGGCTGTGTCATGCGACCGTGGAGTGCAGCCGCCTACCGATCGCGGTGACGTCCGCGGGCGCGAGCGAGCGGGTGGCATCGTGAAGGTGACCTGGCTCGGGGGCGCGCACGACGAAGGCGGGGCCCGCGAAGAGCTCGCGCGCGTCGGCGTGTTGCACGAGGTGTTGCCGCTGTCGCCCGATGCGTTCCAGCCCGCGCTCGATCGTCTGGCCGCCGCGCGCGGCTACGTCGAGCAGGACATCGTCGAGCTGCAGCCGACCACGCCCGACCTCGAGGCGATCGGACGCAAGTTCGCCGGCGAGCACCTCCACACCGACGACGAGGTGCGCTACGTGCTGGAGGGCGAGGGCATCTTCGACATCCGCAGTGCCGACGATCGTTGGCTGCGGGTGGTGGTCGAGCAGGGCGACCTGCTGGTCGTGCCGGCCAACCTCCACCATCGCTTCATGCTGACCGAGCGCAAGCACATCCGGTGCGTGCGTCTCTTCAAAGACCGCGGCGGCTGGGTGCCGCACTACCGCGAAGCCGTCTCGGCCTAGCGCGCGTGCGTCATCCTCGTCCGCTCGCACTCCTCGCAAAGCGCGGCACCCGTGGGCCGCAAACACCACGGGAACCGAACATGGACACCAACACGAACACGCAGAAGAACGACTACAAGGTCGCGGACATGTCGCTCGCCGACTGGGGCCGCAAGGAGATCGCGCTGGCAGAGAAGGAGATGCCCGGCCTGATGGCGCTGCGCGCCAAGCACGGCAAGGCCAAGCCGCTCGCGGGTGCCAAGATCGCGGGCTGCCTGCACATGACCATCCAGACCGCGGTGCTCATCGAGACGCTCGTCGAGCTCGGTGCCGAGGTGCGGTGGTCGTCGTGCAACATCTTCTCGACGCAGGACCATGCCGCCGCGGCGATCGCCGCCCGCGGCATCCCGGTGTTCGCCTGGAAGGGCGAGACCGAGGAGGAGTACTGGTGGTGCGTGGAGCAGAGCGTGCGCTGGCCCGACGGCAGCCTGCCCAACCTCCTGCTGGACGACGGCGGTGACCTCACCATCGTCATGCACCGCGACCACAAGGACGCGTTGAAGAACTGCAAGGGGGTCTCCGAGGAGACCACCACCGGCGTGCATCGCCTCTACCAGATGGCCGAGCGCGGCGAGCTGCTGCTGGCGGCGATCAACGTCAACGACTCGGTCACCAAGAGCAAGTTCGACAACCTCTACGGCTGCCGCGAGAGCCTCGCCGACGGCATCAAGCGTGCGACCGACATCATGGTCGCGGGCAAGACCGTCGTCATCGCCGGCTACGGCGACGTCGGCAAGGGCTGCGCCCAGTCGATGCGTGGCTTCGGCGCACGCGTGATCATCACGGAGATCGACCCCATCTGCGCGCTGCAGGCCGCGATGGAGGGCTACCAGGT
>WBZX01002190.1_pt1 | contig 13623 bp, 5 predicted proteins | sample 5204211 | NCBI WGS metagenome assembly WBZX01 (sample SAMN12344362, study PRJNA552823) | activated sludge metagenome | biome: Activated sludge suspended growth; feature: Nitrification reactor; material: Wastewater; isolation source: activated sludge from nitrification reactor of wastewater treatment...
ACTCTCCTGCCATTGGTAACTGATACCTGTACCACTGGCAACCACGCTGAACGTTGTGTTCTGTGTTGCGCAGATGGTGGTGTTGGCCGGCTGTGTCGTGATCGCAGGGGCTGTATTTACAGTGAGTATCGCGGCGGATGAATTGGCTGGTCCGCAACCTGCCGCGCCGGAAACCACGCAACGATATTGGTTGTTGTTCATGCCGGCTGTTACGCCCGTGAGCGTAAGCGTTGTGGAAGTTGCTCCGCCGTAGATGCCTCCGTTGCTGATGTTATTCCAGGTACCGCCGCCATTGGTGCTTTCCTGCCATTGATAGGTTGGAGATGTGCCGGTTGCCGCCACGGTAAACGAGGTGTTCTGACCTGCGCATAGCGTTGCGTTTAGTGGCTGCGTGCTGATGCTGATCGGTGTATTGACGGTAAGTATTCCGCAGTTTGATGTTGCGGTCAGCGGCGCACAAACGCCTGTAACGATACACCTGTATCCATTACCCGATAAAGCCGTTGAAGCTCCGGTGATGGTAAGCGTGGCGCTGGTAGCCCCCGAATACGGAGCCCCGTTGGCAATATTGTTCCACGGACCGGCGCAGCCACCGGTACTTACCTGCCATTGATAGGTAAGTGAAGATCCGGTAGCGGTAACCGAGAAGGATGTGTTTTGTGTTGCACAGATCGAACTGTTGCCGGGTTGTGCTGTGATGTTCGCCGGTGTATTTACGGTGAGTATACCTACGCCCGAGTTGATCGGCGTACAGCTTCCGGTAACCACGCAACGATACTGGTAATTGTTCATCGTGCCGGTAACGCCTGTAAGGCTCAGGTTTGCAGTGCTGGCGCCCGCATAGATACCGCCGTTGGTGATATTATTCCAAGTACCGCCTCCATTGATGCTTTCCTGCCATTGATAGCTGATAACCGTTCCGCTGGTGGTAATGGAGAAGCCGGTATTATCGCCTGCGCATACAGTTGCATTCACCGGTTGGCCGGTGATCGACAAAGCCGTTCCCACTGTAAGTATACCCGCGCCGGATGTTGCCGGGCTTCCGCAAACTCCGGTAACGATGCAACGGTATTGGTAGTTATTCATACCCACTGCGGTTGGGTTGATGGTCAAGGTAGCCGTCGTCACATTAGAATACGGGGCTCCGTTGGCCAGGTTACCCCAGGTGCCGCCGCCATTGGTGCTTTCCTGCCATTGATAGGTAAGGGAAGAACCGGTAGCGGTAACCGAGAAGGATGCCGGGTTTCCGGCACAGGAAGAAACGTTCGCCGGTTGTGCGGTGATCGCCGGAGCGCTGTTCACGGTCAGCGTCGTCACGTTCGAGGTAAGGTTGCCGCAACTGCTGCCAACGATACAACGGAATTGATTTCCGTTCATCGACGTAGCGGTTGGGTTGATGGTGAGCGAAGCAGTCGTAACATTTGAATACGGTGAAGCGTTGGCCAGGTTGGTCCATGTACCACCACCATTCGTACTGATCTGCCATTGGTAGGTCAGTGAGGTGCCGGTGGCGGTGAGCCCGATGTTTACCGCGTTGGGCGCACAGATTGTGGCCGTTGGCGGAGGCTGAACGGTTATCGCCGAAGCCGCGTTCACGGTCAGCGACGCACAGTTGGAGTTGACGGTAAGCGGCGCACAGTTTCCGGTGACCACGCAGCGGTAACCATATCCATTCATGCCGGCTGTAGCGCCGGTGATGGTGAGTGTTGCGGAGGTAGCGCCACTGTACACGCCGCCGTTGGTAATATTGGTGAAGGCGCCGCCGCAACCGGTGGTGCTCACCTGCCATTGGTAACCGAAGGGTGCTGTACCGGCTGCCACAACTGAGAAGCTGCTGTTATTGCCGGCGCATATCGTTGCGTTTACCGGTTGTGTGGCGATGGAAGCCGGAGTACAACTTGCACCCGGTATGGTGGCTGTCCAGATACCACGTCCGTGTGTGCCGGCAGCAATGGTGCGGTCGGATGCACGGTACTTAATCATATCCGTTCTTACAGTCGGAAAGGTGGTGCTGGGAGTCCATACCGTACTGCCGCCATTGATCAGGTCGGTTTCCCATACACCCGTTTCTGTTGCGATGAATGCTTTGGTATCGGTATCCGGATGAAACAAAGCCCAGCGTACAGGCATATCCGGAAGGTTTCCATCAATGGCTGTCCAGGTGGTGCCGCCATTGGTCGTGCTCCATACATTCTGTGCTCCATAGTTGGTGAAGCATACCAGCAGGTGCTGGTCGTCGGAACCGGTGACCACGCAATTGATATAGCCTGCCGGCATACCCGATCCGCTATTGATCTGCGTTCCTGCAAATGAAGTTCCCGTATGGGCATTATCTACAACGGTGAGTGTTCCGTTACCGGTACCGAAATAAACACGGTTGGGTGTGTACGGCGATGCGTGCACAGCGGATACATTCTGGTTATTGAATGCGGTCACAGAAACTACATCGGTAGAAGATCCTGTTTGCGGGTTGTTCCAGCGAAGGAAGGTTCCGGCATTATTACAGGCATAGATGATGTTCTGAATATTGTCAAGGTCCCACGGGTTTACAAACCGGCCTGTCGATTGGTTATTGATCGGCGTGCTCCAGGTGTTGTTGTTACCGTTGGAAGTGCTTCTGCGGTATACGTTATATACATAAGACCCGTATTGATATTGTGGTTCATCCTGGTCGATGGCCGCGTAACAACCATCACCACCCACCACTTCCACCGAGCTATCCAGGCCCGGGTGATTCAACCTGTGCATGCCGTTATCCTGCGCACCTGCAATGAAATGATTTGTGAGCGTGGGATGTATGGCGATCGAATAAAATTGTTTCAGGCGAAGGCCTTTATTCCGGTCGCGGATGGTAGTACCTCCGTTGGAAGAGTAGTGTATACCTCCATCGCAGGCAAATAACAATTTGCTTCCGCCATCCCACCATTGAATATTGTGCTGGTCGGCATGTACATACTGCCCGGTGGTACCTACCCAGGTAGATATCCTCGTCCAGCTGGCGCCGCCATTGGTGGTTTTATAACAGTCAAGTCCGCCTACAATACATTCATCGCTGTTTGCCGGGTTAATGCCGCACGACAAAGAATACCAGCCCTGGCCGCTGGCCCATCCGCTGGTTGGTTGTCCGGCCGTTGCTACCCAATTCGTTCCGCCGTCGGTCGACTTCCAGATGGTTGGCACCTGGTGGCTGGCATTATCCGGGCAGGCATACAGCGTATTTCCATTTATACCTAATTCAGTGCGTTGACTGAACGTTGTGAAAGGTGTTGTAGGCGAGGTCCAGGTTCCGGCAGTTACAGTAGACGGGTTATCGGTATAGGCATATCCGGAAGTACTGAAAATTCCCGTAGCTACGTGCAGCCTTCCCGGGCCTGAAGTAGAACTGATCTCCAGGTCACAAACACTGCTGCCGATGCCATTGGGTGTGATGGTGGTCCAGGTGGTACCACCGTCGGTGGAACGCAGCAACCCGGTATTCCGGGTGCCTAAGTATACATTACCCTGGTAGTCGCACACGATCCGGGTACAGCTGGTATAGGTGCTGGAGCTGGACAGAAAATTCCAGGTAGCGCCAGCGTCGGTGCTTTTAAAAACACCAACGCCCCGAACAGCGTCTGCATTCGAGAATGATTCGCCGGTACAGAAATACATGATGTTCTGGAAACCCGGGCGGGGATCCTGGCAGATAGCCGATACAGCCAGGTTACTCAGGAAATCATTGGCAAGAGTCCAGGTTGCAGGGGAGGCAGTGATGTCGGTTGTCTTCCACAGACCTCCGTCTACGCCACCAACCCAAACCGTATTGTGTGTCGGATCCAGCGAATCGATCATCGCTGCACGGATACGACCGGCTGTTTGATCATTGTTCGGCCTTGAGTTGCCCCCGATGGAGAAGTCTCCATTCGATCCTCTTTCCGACCAAACCAGGTTGGCGACGATGTTTGAGGAAGCGCCTTTCATTTGCTCGGTAGCCTGGATGGCTTCCCATAGCTTTGGCCAGGGAACCTTCCCGGTTGAAAGGTCGCGGGTTCGTTCAATTTCAAATTCAACGGCCTTACCCGGGCCATCGTAACGGTCGGCTTCTGATTCATATGGTTGCGCCACTTTTTCATCGCAACCAGTCAGTGCAATGAAAAAGCCAGCCAGCATTCCGAAAAACAGATTCCGTAAGGAGAAGAAATGTTTCATAAAATTCTTGTTTGATATTTTAGTTTTTAATCAGGGGGCGCATGGGGTATATCTGCGGTGGCAGAAATCAGTTTGTTATCGTATTCAGCGTATGCTGTTTTTATTTCCGGTAAGAGCACCGGATCTACTTCAGCTCCGGCAATGAACTCTGCGTTGAAAAAAGGAATATCCGGGTTTTGGTTCTGTTGGTTCTGCCCGGATTGCCGGCCAGCGATTCCCGCCAGGCAGTCAAGCAGTTTTTCCTCCCGGGCATCGTTCAGGCAGTAAATATATTTTTTGCCATCTATCGTTTTGGTGTACGCCACATCGTAGAGTTGTCCGTGCAGGTAGAATTCCCTGCCTTCTTCTTCCCATTCGATATCGGCCTGGTAGCGGTCTGCCTCCACAACATCCAGCGCATGAAGGGGTAAACCGGCGAGGAGGCGTTGCTTGTTCTCTTCTTTGATCTCGTGTTGGCGTATGGCGAAAAATACCTGGTACCCACCCTGGCTTAATAGCAACAGCAGCAATAATGATATAATCGCAGTTCGTTTGATAGAAAGGGGTTTTCGGCCTTTGTTCCGTATGTACAGGGTTTATTTATAACGGCGATATGGGACCGCTTGTTATGAAAACTGTCACTAATTTCGGCAAAAAAACGGGTTCATTCCGCTTTTTTCAGGCGAATACTTCAAATTAATTAGGATAAGGGCTGATGTGTCGGTTATTTCCATAGGTGGCCGGGCATGCAGAGCCACGGTTGTTCCTGATTCTGATCTGTTTCACCCGCGATCGGCTGGCAGAAATAAAAAGCCCCCGCAAAAGCGGGGGCCTGTTATAAGCTGGATCGGCGGGTTTATTTAATAACCACTTCTCCGGTCTTGATCTTGTTTCCATTCGCCTCACGCAGCACCACATAGTAAACGCCGCCGGCATAACCGCGGAGGTCGATATTGTGAAGCTGGTAAGGTTGTGTAACCGTGAATTCCCTGTTGAATACCCGTTTGCCATCGCTGTTATAAATAACGATCGATTGCTTGGTGGCATTGCTTACAGAAGCGCCCGGAACATGGTAGGTTACCGTGAACCTTCCGTTGTTCGGTACCGGGTAGATGAACAGTTTCTTGCTGGCCGAATCCCTGATAGTCAGCAATTCCGATGTACAGTTACCGGCAGGGCCTGTAACCACTACACGGTAATCACCCAGTCTGTTCACATTGGCGATAAGTGTATTGCCCGTCTCGGCCTGCAGTGTTCCATTCAGGAACCAGGCAAAGCTGAGTCCGGGTGCCGGTGTAACGTTTACGGTGAGGGTGGTTGTCCAGCCAGCCATAAGCGCTGTATACGGAGCAGCCGTGATCACCGGTTGCGGTGTTACATTCAACGTGGCCACACCTGAATTCACCGCAGCGCAGGGAGCAGCACCGCTAACTACGCAGCGATACTGGCTGCCGGTCATGGCTGCCGTGATGCCTGTCAGTGTAAGTGTAGTGGTGGTCGCTCCGCCATATACACCACCGTTGGTGATGTTGGTCCAGGTGGTACCTCCATTGGTGCTCAGCTGCCATTGGTAACCTGGTGTGGTGCCGGCAGCGGCTACGGTGAAGCTGGTGCTTCCGGTAGCGCATACATTGGTGGTAGCGGCGGGTTGCGTAGTGATCGAGATGGGTGTATTAACTGTGAGCGCCGCGTTGTTCGACGTGGCGGCCGGCGTACAGGTACCGCTTACCACGCAGCGATACAGCGAACCGTTCATCGGAACGGTAACGCCGGTTATGGTCAGTGAAGCGGTAGTTGCGCCGCTGTATACACCGCCGTTTGTGATGTTGGTCCATGGGCCACCCGCACCGGTGGTGCTGATCTGCCATTGATACGTTGGAGCTGTACCATTGGCGGCAACGGTATAGGTTACGTTGTTGCCGGCACAAAGCGTGGTAGCCGCAACAGGCTGTGTAGTGATGGAAGGAGCTGTGTTCACAGTGAGTGTGGCAGCCGTAGAGTTAGAAGCTGCGCAACTGGTAGCTCCGTTCACCACGCAACGGTATTGGTAGCCACTCATGCCGGCTGTTACGCCTGTGAGGGTGAGCGTGGCTGTTGTAGCGCCGCTGTAAACACCGGTGTTGGTGATATTGGTCCAGGTACCACCGCCGTTGGTGCTTTCCTGCCATTGGTAAGAAGGCGTAGTGCCAGTAGCTGCAACGGTGAAACTTGTTTGCAGACCGGCGCAAAGGGTAACGTTCGATGGTTGTGATGTAATAGCGATCGGTGTATTAACGGTGAGCGCCACGCACGAGCTGTTAACAGCCGGAGCGCAGGTGCCGCTGATCACGCAGCGATATACAGTACCGCTCATCGCAACCGAAGTGGGGTTAACGGTAAGTGTCGCTGTTGTTACACCTGAATACGGAGCGCCGTTGGCCAGGTTGGTCCAAGGGCCGGCGCAACTTGTTGCGCTTTGCCATTGATAGGTAATGCCTGCACCCGCGGCGGTTACGCTGAAAGTGGTACTGGTAGCGCCGCATACCACCGATGGAACCGGTTGGGCAGAAATAGAAGGCGCTGCATTCACGGTGAGTGTAGCTGTACCTGATGTAGAAGAACCGCAGAGTACAGAAGCGATACAACGGTATTGATAACCGTTCATGCCGGCTGTTACGCCGGTGAGCGACAAGGTAGCCGTTGTTGCGCCACCATAGATACCGCCGTTAACAACGTTGGCCCATGTTCCGCCGCCGTTGGTGCTTTCCTGCCACTGGAAGGATGTTGCCGCGGCAGACGTTACGGTGAAGGTGGTATTGGTACCCGAGCAAATAGTCGTGGATGTCGGTTGTCCGGTGATTGACGGACCTGTTCCCGGGTTAACGGTGTAAGCCAGAACGATCGTCTTCACTTCGGCACCGGCAGTACCCTGGATCGTGATATTATATGTTCCGGGGCCCAGGATGGTCATGTTGTTCAATGTAACAACCGTGCTGTTGCCTGGTGTAACCGGGTTAACCGAGAAGGTTACGTTGGTTCCGGCCGGAACACCTGCCGTAGCAGCCAGGTTGATCGGGGTTGAGAAACCGAGTACGCTGGTCGTTTGCAGTGTGATGGCGGCTGAAGCGCTGCCGCAGGCAACCGCGGTACCGGCATTCGGAACAAATTCAAAGGTTGGGTTGCTTGCAACGATCGTGAAGTTCACGTCGGACATATCGTAGAAGATATTACCAACCGCTTCCACTTTGATGCGTGCGGTGGTGGTGGCGATCGATGGAACCGTAATGGTTTCTGTACCGTCGTTCGCTGTGCTGGCGAGGATCACGGTCGGGAAGGTATTACCACCGTCGGTCGACAGGGATATCTTCACGTTGGCACAGTTTACCGAACCGGTGTTGGTATTGTTCACATCCCAGGTAATGGTTTGCGAAGTACCGCTGTTCCAGGTTACATTGGTATTCGGCGCCGTTACCTTGAATGGTCCGGCGGTATTGGTAACGGTGATGGCAACATCCGCATAGGCTGTCTGGCCAACCGCAGCCGGACCAGGCGATACCGGAACATACGGACGATTGTCACGTACGGTCAGGCGGAAGTTGAGGGTTCTGGAAACAGAACTCAGGGCCTCGATGTTGCAGATGGCGTCTCCACCCGGTAAGGTAGGCGTGATCAACAGGCCTGCCTGCACCGTTGAAAGGCGCGGGAAATAACGGGTAGAGCCAGACACAGCCGGGAATGTCAGGTAGTTCGGGCCAACGGGTTTGGTTGCATAGGCAACACTGTTCGAACCTGTTTGACCGCCGTGCAGGTCATACTGTTCCCAGCAATAAGTAAGCGCATCGCCCGGATCGGCGTCGGTGGCTGAACCGGTAAGTGCAAATGGCGTACTGATGGGAATGGTGTAGGGAGTAAGCGGAGCTACAACCGGTGTGTGGTTCGTAGCGGTAATATTGGTGGTGATAGGACAGGTTTTGGTAGCCAGGTTATTCTGGATCTGGTCGATGGATGCCGCGTGGAAAATATCAATGGAGTGCGGGGCTGGGTCGAAGCTGGTGATACCGGCATATCCCATGATGGTGATACCGGCGCCTACTTCACGTTGTGCCACGGTTCCTTCATTGGAATGCGTGAATGTGTGGTTACCACCCAACTGGTGTCCCACTTCATGCGCTACGTAGTCGATATCAAAATTATCTCCTTGCGGAATACCATCAGCAGGAGATGTGATGCCTCTTCCTTTCGTCGCTCCTGTACCGCTGGGAACGCCATCTACACAAACGCAACCGATACAACCGGCGTTTCCACCTCCGCCCGAAGCGCCAAACATATGGCCAATATCATACGCAGCGTTATTAACATTGATGGGTGTTCCCGGACCTGTGAGTGTGGTATTGAGTGCAATCTGTAATTCCGTATTCCAGTTACCAAGCGAAGTATACGGATCAGTGGCGGGATTGTAATAGATCACGTTCACTGTTTCCGGAACAAGATTCAGGTGAAGGGCCAGATCTTTCTCATAACATCCGTTGCAACGGGTGAGTGTGTTGTTGAAAGCTGCCAGAACCAGGGCTACCTGGCCCGAATTGGTGGCGCCGAAAAAGTTGGCGTATTCACCGTTGCAGGATTGCGCCAGGCGCATGGTCTTGAGTTCCCCGGCAGAACTTCCAACAATGTTGGAAGAAGGAGCTATTTGTTTCTGCAGGTCGGAGGAATATTGTTTTTCTTCCGTTGAACAGGCCCAGGGTAATTTTCCTTTGTCGCGTTGCGATTTAAAAACAGCATAAACCGTATGGTCAACAGAATAAGGTTCGATGAACTCGTTCTGTGTTTCCGTGCGGAAGATCATTGTCTGGATGCCCTGTGGAGAGATACTGAGTTTCAGGTAAGCGGTTCTATCGGTGATACCCTTTCCGGAGAAAGCCCTGATCTCGGGGAAACGGGCCTGGAGCCGCGGGTCGAAGTTAGAGGCTTCGTAAACTTCGAATTGTTCGATCTTGCCGTCGGCATTCGGAAGGGAAATGATCGCAGTGCGTTTAGCCGATTGGTCAACGATGGCGAACAGTTCCCGGCGGAGTGGTTCAATGTTCAGGTTGAACAACTTGAACTCCTTCGGGAAGGATAATCTGGCAACAGCTTTATCGGTCACCATACTGGCCCGGCTGCTGTAGTTCGGGGACCAGAATTGATCCGATTGCCCGAAAGCCAAAGTAGTGATGATGGCCAACAAGAGCGTCAGCGGTAGAGTTTTTTTCATACTTTGTTTATTGTTAATTAAGGAATAAGAGCTCATGTTTGCAACCCTGTCCATCAAAAAAAACATGCTTGCCGGATGCAATCGCTCCGCGGGCAAACAGGGTATTGAATGATCGTTCGGGTTAGTGAAAATGCGCTGTCGGCTTACGCCAGGCAATCAACTGACAGGGAAGATATCCCATCCAGCACATTTACGGTAGTTTTCATTAAAATTTAGGGCAAGGGATTCCTTTATATTCAGCCGGACGCTTGATAAAAATGATCGAGAACTCTGAACCGCCGCGGGATGCCGTGGCCGCTTTGAGGCTCGAAATATTGAAATCATAACTGGCGCCGATGCGCAGGCCTCCGAATTCGAGTCCGACATACGGGATCACCGCATCGTTGAACCGAACCCAGCTGCCGATATAAATGCTGCTGTTGGAAGTTTCCTCCCCGGGGTTCAGGTTAACCGATAAGGCGGCGCCCGCGATGGTTTCACTGGATTTGTTCTGCATCTGGTGGATCAGGGAGGTATGTACGGTCAATTGCTCCGACAACGGGAAAGAGCCGCCACCGTGGATCGAGATACGACCGCTCAGGTACCAGTTCTTGTCTTTGAAACCCACTTTCGGGCGGTTGATGTGGTACATCGAAGCGCCGAGGTAAAAATTGTTCAGTCCGTTGGTTGATCCGGAATAAAGTAAACCGGCATTCACATCAAAATACGCCTGGTTGTTGCCATTGTAAATAATATCGGATGTGGTGCCCGTAAAACCGTTTTGGGTAAGCATGTCTTCAAACTGAAGTTTGCTGATATCGAGGTTCAGACTCGAATAGGTTCCCTGGAAACCGGCGCCGATCGTACTGTAACCGTTTTCGTCGAGCGCTTTGTGGTACGACATGGATACCGATCCGTAATTCAGTTTCAGGATGCCGTTGGCGCTGGCGTCTGTAAGGCCGGAAAGACCAACCCCGAACACATCGTTCTCAGGGATCCGGCTTTTGAGAATGGGAAAATCAAAGGAAGCACTGGTTGTTACATACGCTTTGGGAATGGAAGGCCACTGATCGCGGTGATTGGCTGCCAGCCTCCAGGAACCGCTGAACTTGCCGGTGAAGGCCGGGTTCAGTGTAAGCGGCGACGCGAAGAACTGGGAAAAATGCGGGTCCTGCGCTTCTGCTCCAAGGGTAAGCATTAGGGCACAAATAAGTACTTGGAATTTTCTCATTTTCGTTGACTGTTCAGAACCCTAAAGATAGGGATTTGCCGCAAAAAGCTGCATCAAATTCACCAATGATTTTGAGAGAATTTCAGGTAAGATCCGGCCCCGGATTAAACATCATTCCCCGATGCGGAATATCTTCCTTATAATATTGATTGTCAGAATATAATCAATTCTGCATCTTCGATCCAAAGGCCAGGTCGCCGGCATCTCCCAGGCCTGGTACGATATATCCTTTGGCCGTTATCTCATCGTCGATATCGCCGCACCAGATGGTTGCCTTGGGTTGCGCCCGGAGTACATATTCGAGCCCGACCGTACAGGCGATGGCGCAAACGATGTGCAGTTCACTGAAATCGCCTTCCTCTTTCAAAAACTCGATCGATTTCACCAGGGAAGATCCGGTAGCGATCATCGGGTCGCTGAGGATCAGCATCCGCCCTTCGATTTCCGGGCAACTCATGTATTCCATGTGGATATCAAAACTGCCGTCGGGATTGTGTTTGCGGTAAGCGCTGATGAACGCATTGTCGGCCTTGTCGAAATAATTCAGCAAACCGGTGTGCATGGCCAGTCCGGCCCGTAAGATCGTAGCCAGTACAGGTTGCTGCTCAAGCACCTTACCGGTGCTGGTACCCAGCGGTGTGGTCACTTCCTTTTCTTTCCAGGGCATTTTTTTGCTGATCTCATAGGCTGCCACTTCGGCGATCCGTTCCAGGTTCCGGCGGAAGCGCATGCGATCGCTTTGTATCTCGATATCCCGCAATTCAGACACCCAGTTGTTCACCAGGGAATGCTGTTCACTCAGGTTGATGATCATGGTAATCGGTTTGTGTTAGTAAAGCCATGAATGCATGTGCTTGCTGGTATGGCAGCCGAACAAAACTAAAATAAAATTCAGCAGCGGCGGTTATTTTTTTAACACGGTCTTTTCCAAAAATGTATTTTTATTGCAGCCTAAATCAACAAAATGAAACACCTGGTCGCTGCCGCATCGCTTTTCATTCTTATCGGAACAGGTTGCGGGAATACCGAAGAGAAGAAAGCCGATAAAGAAAAAAAAGAAAAAGACAAGTACGAACAAACCAAGGAAACGCTGGAAGAAACGGAAAAGAAAAACCCGGTTCGTTTTTTAGCTGTTGAAGGAAAAGACCACAGGAACCTGCTCAGGCAGACCGTGATCAAAGGTACGATCACCAACAAGGCTACGGTTGCACGCTATAAAGACATTGATGTGGAACTGGCCTTTTACAGTAAAACAGGCGCCTTGCTGGAGAAAGACCATGAAGTGATCTACGAAACCATCGCCCCGGGCACCACAGCCGATTTCAAGACAAAATACTATGCGCCCAAGGGAACCGACAGCATAGCGCTCAAGATCATCGCCGCCAAGACCGACTAACACGCTCCTTATTTCACAAAGCTGAACGAATCCCCGTCGAATAATCCCAGGTCGCTGAGTTTGAGATGCGGTATCACCAGCAGCGCCATGAACGAAAGGGTCATGAAGGGCGCCGCGAGGGTGGAGCCCATTTCTTCTTTTGTTACCCGGTCGATAGCGGTATAGTCCTCGGCTACTTTATATCCATCCTCGTTGCTCATCAAGCCGGCTACCGGTAAGGCCAATATCTTTTCGGTGCCATTATACACAGCGCTTACGCCGCCCTGCTCGTTGATGACAAGGTTCACCGCCCGGGCAAGGCTTTCATCGTCGACACCAACGGCCACGATATTGTGGCTGTCGTGCGCTACCGAAGAGGCCATGGCGCCTCTCTTGATTCCGAAATTTTTAATGAAGGCCCTGGCTACCGGCGCATTCCGGTACCGGTTCACCACCACGATCTTCAGGATATCGTTGGCAGTATCGCTTTCGTACGCTCCGTTGTTCACCGGTGGCGCACATTGGTATTTGTTGGTGATGAGCTGCCCGTCGAGCGCTTCAATGGCATAGATGTCTGCCGGAAATTCATCAATGGCGAAACGGAAGTCGGTAACCGTTTTCTCCCCGCAATCGAACTGGTTGATCAATGCGGATTTTTTCGTTTCGATTTTCGAACCGCCATTTTCAGCAACCAGTTCGCCGTTTATATATGTATGTGTAACGGAAAAATTCACGAGGTCTTCCACGCGGATAAAATCCGCCGGATCGCCTGCCTGGAGCAGGCCGATGTTCATGCTGTAATGCTTTACCGGGTTGATGCAGGCGGCCTGTAATACCTTGAATACATCAATGCCTTTGGCAACCGCCCGGGCGCAGAGCTGGTTGATGTGCCCGATGGCCAGGCTGTCGGGATGCTTGTCGTCGCTGCAGAACATCATCATCCTGTAGTGTTCGTCCAGCAACCCGATGAGGGCTTCAAAATTCTTGGCGGCGCTTCCTTCCCGGACCAGGATCTTCATGCCCTGGTCCAGTTTGTCCAACGCCTCTTCGGCGGTAAAACATTCATGGTCGGTGGAGATTCCCGCGTCGATGTATTTTTTCGCGTCGGCACCCCGTAAGCCCGGTGCGTGGCCATCAACCGGCTTACCGTATTTTTTGGCGGAGGCGATCTTCTTGTATACTTCTTCATCCCCGAAGAGAACACCCGGGAAATTCATCATCTCGCTCAGGTAATGGATCTCGGGTTTCTGCAAAAGCTTGTCAACGTCTTCGGCGTTCAGGGCGGCGCCGGCCGTTTCGAAAACAGTGGCCGGTACGCAACTGGGCGCCCCGAAATGAAATTTGAAGGGAACCGTTTTGCCGTTTTCGATCATGAATTCAACGCCTTCCATGCCGCATACATTGGCGATCTCGTGCGGATCGCTGATGGTGCCTACGGTACCATGCACCACGGCCAGCTTAGCGAATTCAGCCGGCACCAGCATGGAGCTTTCGATATGCACGTGGCTGTCGACAAAACCGGGAAGGATGAAACCGGAAGCCTGGGATTGCGCATCTGAATCCGGGAGCCGTTCGATGGATTTGATCCGGCCATCTTCCACGACCACTTCACCGTAATAAATCGCCCGGCCCGGGATA
>WBZX01000944.1_pt1 | contig 13622 bp, 10 predicted proteins | sample 5204211 | NCBI WGS metagenome assembly WBZX01 (sample SAMN12344362, study PRJNA552823) | activated sludge metagenome | biome: Activated sludge suspended growth; feature: Nitrification reactor; material: Wastewater; isolation source: activated sludge from nitrification reactor of wastewater...
GGTGATGCCCTTCCGCAAGACGAAGGAGATTTCGACATGAAGAAATCGCTAACCGGAGTCTGTGCGACGGCTCTTGCAGCGGCGGGCTTCTTCCTGCTGCCTGCCGTCAATGCACAGCAGCAATCGCCCTCGGCATCGCCGCCGACCAAGGGCGTGCCGTCGACGCCGACGAACATTCCCGACAACAAGCTCGATGCCGCGGCGGCGGCCGTCAAGAACGTCTCCGCCGTGAAGGAGAGCTACAAGCAGAAGATCGCCCAGGTGCCTGCCGCCGACCGGGAGCGGATCGCCAACGAGGCCGACCAGGCCCTCGTGAAGGCCGTTACCGACAAGGGGCTGTCGGTCGAGGAATACACGGCGATCCTCGAAGTGGCGCAGGCCGATCCTGTGGTGAAGGACAAGCTGGTCGAGCGCTTGAAAAAGTAGCATTGCCACGCTGTGGCGGTCCGGAGGGCGCGAGCCGTCCGGACCGCGGTCGCGGCGATTATTCGGCGGCGAGCTTCGCCATTTTCGGCTTGAGGTGCTGCACCTTGGGCAGCACCTCGCGCGACAGCAGTTCGAGCGAGTGACGCCACGCCTTCGGGGTTTCGACATAGTCGAAGCCGAAGACCAGCAGCTGCCCGAAGCCGCCGACCTCGTCGTAGATCTTCTCGATCTTCTCCGCGACGGTGCGCGGCGAGCCCACGATCCAGTTGTGCTTGGCGCAGTATTCCGGCGTGACGTCGGAGTCCGCGACGTTCTGGTCGTGCTTCAGGTACTCGAAGAAGCCGAACTGCGAAAGCAGCGGCAGGAAGTATTCCCGCATCATGCGGCCCATATGCGAGCCGACGGAGAGGCGCATCGCTTCCTCGTCGGTGTCGGCCACGAAGACCTCGCGCACCATGCGCCACTGGCCGCGGTCGGGCGTGCGGCCTGACTTGGCGGCGCCGATCTCGACGGACTCCCAATGGCTGCGTACATAGGCCGGGTTGAGGTTGAGGCTCATCGGCAGATAGCCTTTCTCGCCCGCCAGCTTCAGCGTGTCGGACCCCTTGCTGAGGCCGGCAACGCCGATCGGCGGATGCGGGCTCTGCAGCGGCTTGATGTGCGGCTTCAGGAAACCGAACATCGTGTCGGGCTTGGTGACGTGCCAGTACTTGCCCTTGAAGTCGAAGGGCTCGGGCGAGCTCCAGAGTTTCAGGATGATGTCGAGCGCCTCGCGGGTCATCTCGCGATTGACGCCCGACATGCCGTCGACATTGAACATAGCCCAGTCGCTCGGCAGGCCCGAGGCCGCGACGCCGAAGTTGAGGCGGCCGCCCGAGATGTGGTCGAGCATGGCGACGCGGTTCGCGAGTTCGGCGGGATGATGATAGGGCAGCAGGAAGCCGCCGGGTCCGAGGCGGATGTTCTTGGTCTGCATCAGCCCCTGGGCCACCAGCAGATCGGGCGAGGGATGCGGCTCCCAGGGCGCCGTATGGTGTTCGCCGATCCAGCATTCGGCGAAGCCCAGTTCGTCGAGCCAGCGGATCACCTGCAGATCCCACTCGTGGCCGTCTTTCAGCGACCTTTCGGGGGGATGAGACGGCATGGTGAAGTATCCAATCTGCATCATTTCCTCCTGCGTTATTTCCCCGAAGTCCACTACCATCGCGCGCCGAGCGCAAGGGTGCAGGATGCATTGCCTGACGATGTTCTGACCCTGATCGACCAGCAGAAGGCGATGGAGCATCCGCTCTGGGGCCCGCGCAACAATCGCCAGGCGGAGGCTAATATCCTGCGCCTGCTCGAGGCGTGGCGGCGGCGCGGCGGGCCGATCGTCCATGTGAAGCACGATTCGACCGATCCCAATTCACCGTTCCGGCCCGGGCAGAAGGGCAACGATTTCCTGCCGCTCACCGCACCGCTGCCCGGCGAGGTCGTGGTCGCCAAGAAGGTTCATAGCGCCTTCATTGGCGCCGGCCTCGTGGAGCGGCTGGAGCAGATGGGCGGCCGCCGCTCGCCATCTGCGGCGTGCTGCTGGCAAATTCCGTCGAGGCGACCGTCAGGGTCGCGGCAAATCTCGGCTTTGCGGTGCGGTTGCCTGCCGATGCCTGCTGGTCGTGCGACAAGCGTGACCTCACCGGCCGGATGTGGCCGGCCGAGGACGTACATCAACTGACGCTGGCGTTGCTCGATGGTGAGTACGCGTCGGTGACGACGACCGACGAGGTTCTGGCCTCTCTCTGACCAGCACCGTTGGCCTGCCAGAACGAAAACGGGGCGACCTCGCGGTCGCCCCGTCGTCAATCGTTCTTGTGTGCCCGGCTCAGCCGAGCTGGATCCAGGTGGTCTTCACCTGCGTGAACTTGTCGAAGGCGTGGAGCGACTTGTCGCGACCGATGCCCGACTGCTTGTAGCCGCCGAACGGCGTGGTGATGTCACCGCCGTCGTAGGTGTTCACCCACACCGAGCCGGCGCGGAGGGTCTTGGCGAACTTGAACGCCTTGTTGATGTCGGACGTAAAGATTGCCGAGGCGAGGCCGTAGATCGTGTCGTTGGCGACGGTCAGCGCCTGTTCGGCATCCTTGACCGGGATGACGGAGAGGACCGGCCCGAAGATCTCCTCCTGGGCGATCTTCATCTTGTTGTCGACATTGTCGAACACGGTCGGCTCGATGAAGGAGCCGGCATTGTCGATATGGACCTGCTTGCCGCCCATGGCGAGCTTGGCGCCTTCCTTCTGGCCGGCGTCGATGTAGCCCATGACGCGCTTGGTCTGGGTCTCGTCGACCATGGCGCCCATCTGCGTCTTGGGGTCGAGCGGATCGCCCGGCATCATCTTCTGGCCGATCGCCATGACCTTGGCGAGGAACTCATCCTTGATCTTGTCCTCGACGATGAGGCGCGAGCCGGCCGTGCAGACTTCGCCCTGGTTGAACCAGATGCCGAAGGCAGTGCGGCGCGCGGCGATGTCGAGGTTAGGCGCATCGCCCAGCACGATGTTGGGCGACTTGCCGCCACACTCCAGCCAGACCTGCTTCATGTTGGATTCGCCGGAGTACTTCAGGAAGTACTTGCCGACTTCGGTCGAGCCGGTGAAGGCCAGCACGTCGACATCCATGTGACGGCCCAGAGCCTGGCCCGCGGTCTCGCCGAAGCCCGGGAGCACGTTGAACACGCCTTCGGGAATGCCGGCTTCGGCCGCGAGTTCGGCGAGACGGATGGCGGTGAGCGGCGACTGTTCGGCGGGCTTCAGGATCACCGAGTTGCCGGCGGCTAGTGCCGGCGAGATCTTCCAGCAGGCCATCAGGAGCGGGAAGTTCCACGGCACCACGCAGGCCACGACGCCCGACGCTTCGCGGGTGATCAGGGCCACCACGTTGCCCGGCGTGGGGGCGACCTCGTCGTAGACCTTGTCGATGGCTTCGGCGAACCACTGCACGGTGTTGGCCGAGCCCGGAATGTCGACCGTGGTCGAGAAGGCGATCGGCTTGCCCATGTCGAGCGTTTCGAGCAGGGCCAGCTCCTCGCGGTTCTTCATCATCAGCTCGGCGAGCTTCAGCATGATCCGCTTGCGCTGGGCCGGCGCCATGTTGGCCCAGGTGCCCTTCTCGAAGGCGGCGCGCGCGGCCTTCACGGCGGCGTCGACGTCGGCCTGTTCGCAGGCTGCGACCTTGGTCAGCACCTGGCCGGTCGCCGGGTTAACGCAGTCGAAGGTCTTGCCGGTGAGGGAGGGGGTGAACTTGCCGCCGATGAAGGCCTGGTTGCGGTAGCTGAGACCGCCGACACGGCCTTTCCAATCGTCGCGCGAAAGCTGGGCGCTCATCTCTGTCTTCCTCCTTGTTGGATTGGGCGGAGCCTAGCCCACGAAAAAGCCGCCCGAAAGGGCGGCTGTTCCGTCAGGCACGCTAGGCGGCTGAATTATTTGATCTTCGATTCCTTGAAGACGACGTGCTTGCGCGCGACCGGATCGTACTTCTTGAGTTCGAGCTTCTCGGTCTTGGTGCGCGGGTTCTTCTTGGTCACGTAGAAGAAGCCGGTGTCGGCGCTGGAGATCATCTTGATGAGGATCGAGGTGGGCTTAGCCATAACAATTGTCCTTATGCCCTGGAGGGCGAATTCGCAGGAGGGCGCAAAGTAATCAGCGGGACGCCGGTGTCAAGCCTTGCTGCCGCCGCGGCCAGCAAAAGTCAGCGGGCGGCCGCCGCCTGCTGGCTGCCGGCCTGCACGGCATGGGCATAAAGTGCCCGGTCGTGCAGCAGGCGGCTCGCGATCTCGACGTCGGCCTCGGGCGAGGTCTCGCCCGGCGGGCAGATCTTGCGCAGGTCCGAAACTTCCTGGCCGGTCGGATTGCGCAGCGCATGCCAGCGCATGAGCTGGCTCTGGTTCGAGTCGACCGATGCGGTCGCGAGCTTGGCGGCCTCGCCGGCCTTGGCCGTGCAGATATTGGGCAGGACGCCCAGCTCGTTCCAGGTGTAGCCGGACGGCGCCTGCAGGCGCGACCAGGTGAGGATCAGTTCGCCCTCGTTGGCGAGCCGCACGACGGTCTGCACCGTGCCCTTGCCGTAGCTCGTGGTGCCGACGACGACGGCGCGGCCGCGATCCTGCAGGGCGGCGGCGACGATCTCGGCCGCCGAGGCCGAGCCGCCGTTCATCAGCACGACGATCGGCAGCTCCGTAGTCTTGCTGCGGCCGGTCGAGCTCTTGTAGGTGCGGCGGCTGTCGGGATGGCGGCCGGCGGTCGAGAAGATGGTGCCGTCGCCGATGAACACTTCGGAGACCGTCTGGGCCTGATCGAGCAGGCCGCCGCGGTTGGAGCGCATGTCGATGATCAGGCCGGCGAGGTCCTTGCCGATCTCGGCCTTGGCCTTGTCGATGGCCGTACGCAGGTTCTCGGTGGTGGCCGAATTGAAACCCATCAGATGGATCAGCGCCACGTCGCCGCGACGTTCGTAGACCACGGTGGTGGGGATGATGCGGGCCCGTTTCATCGCCAGCGTCATCTCCGCGCCCTGCGAGGCGCGCAGCACCGTCATGTTGACCGGCGCGCCGACCGAGCCGCGAAGCTTGTGCACCACGTCGGACAGCGGGCGGCCGATCATCGACTCGCCGTCGATGGCCAGGATCTGGTCGTCGATCTGGACGCCGGCCTTGGCGGAGGGCGAACCTTCCTGCACGGCACGGATCATGATCTTCTTGTCGTCCGTCCGCTCGACGGTGATGCCGATGCCGCCGCCGCCGTCGCGCTGGAAGCGGTTGTCACGCGCCTCTTCGGGGTCGGCGTAGCGGCTGTTGCGGTCGAGCTGCTTGGTGGTCGAGGTGATGGCCTGGCGGATCAACACCTGACGATCGACCGCCTGCAGAGCGGGCGAGGCCTCGATGGACCCGGTCATCAGCTCGGCCAGCATGCCGCCCCAGGCCCGGCCGTCCGCCGTGTCGGTGGGGGTCGTCCGGGTGAGGATTTCCTTGCCGTCGCGCTTGACCGTGAAGGCGCCGTCTCCGGCTTCGAGCGACAGGGTGGGGTCGCTGCTGGCGAAGCTGCGATAGGCCTCGCTCGACAGGTTGCGGAAATTGGGCTCGTAGAGGTGGCGGTCGCCGATGGCCCTATAGGCCTGGAGGACCACCCGTTCCATGTTGCCGTCGGCGGAAACAACCGGCGCGCGGCTGGGAAGCGAGGCTTGCGGGGCGTCGCCCGAGGTCGCACAGGAGACGACTAAACAGGCAGCGAGGAGCGACGCGGCACGCGCCAGCGTCGTACGAAGAAAAGGGAGTTGTGGCACTTCCATACCCGGCAGACCGAGACCATAGCACAGGCCGTCGGCGGGCGGCCACGTCGTTTCAGACCGAGGAGTCGAGTCCCCCGGCTGAAGGTTTGGGAGCTGAGGGCTTGGGTGAGGCTATCCGCTGCGACCACAGAGCCGCAATGACGGCGCCTTTTATGTGCGGCAGCAGGTAAAGAGCAAGCACAACGGAGAGTGGCAACCACAAAAGGGCGTGAACCCAGAGCGGCGGCTCGTTGCCCCAGCGTTCGAGCAGGAGAACCAGTGGCACCACGATGTGGCCGACGACGAAGATGGTGAAGTAGGCGGGAGCGTCGTCGGCGCGATAGGGTTCCAGCGCCAGTTCGCAGGTGGTGCAGTGGCTCTTCATCTTCAGGAAAGAGCCGAACAGTGCGCCCTCGCCGCAACGCGGGCAACGGCCGTTCCATCCGCGTAGAACTGACGTCCAGAAATCGACCGGGGCCGGTGCGCTGTTCATGGCGAACACCATGAGCCCAGCTTTTACTTTCGTCGGCGTGACCGTTTGTCCCGTGGGGGCCCACCGCGCGCGACGGGACGCCGCGGTGCGCCACGGCGTGCGTCACGCGGCGAACGCGAACCGCGCGGCAAGGCATGACGTTCGACCCGTTCGAGCACGTCGACGATCTCGAACAGCAAGCCTCCGGTTGCCGTATCGGCTTCGACGAGCTTGAGTTTCAGCCGGTCGCCCAAGCCGAAAGTTTCGCCGGTGCGTTCGCCGATCAGCAGTTGCCGGCCTTCGTCGTGGCGGAAGAACTCCTGGCCGAGCGAGCGAACGGGGATCAACCCGTCTGCGCCCGACCCATCGAGGGCGGCGAACAGGCCGAAGCGGGTGACGCTGGTCACGCGGCCGGAAAAAGCGGCGCCGACATGGGCGGCCATGTAGGCCGCGACATAGCGATCCATCGCGCCGCGCTCGGCCGCCACGGCACGGCGTTCGCACATGGAAAGATGCTCGCCGAATTCGGCGAAGCGCCCCTTGTCGGCCTCGGCGAGGCCGCCGTCGCCCAGGCCGAAGGCCGCGATCAGGGCGCGGTGCACGATCAGGTCGGGATAGCGGCGGATCGGCGAGGTGAAGTGCGCGTAGCGGGCAAGGGCCAGCCCGAAATGGCCGAGATTGTCGGGGCTGTAGACGGCCTGGCTCTGGCTGCGCAGAACAGTCTCGTTGACCAGACGATTGATCGGCTTTTCCGCCACCTGTTGCAGCACGCGGTTGAGATCGCCCGGCCGCATCCGCGGGCCGGCGGGCAGCGAGACGCCCAGGGTGCCCAGGAACTCGCGCAGCGCTTCGAGCTTGGCGAGATCGGGTTGATCGTGGACACGATAAAGGCAGGGCATGTGGCGCTGCTCCAGCGCCTGGGCCGCCGCGACATTGGCCAGCACCATGAACTCCTCGATCAGTTTGTGGCTGTCGAGGCGGGCGCGGATGCCGATCTCGGCGATGCGGCCGTCCTTGCCCAGGGTGACTTGCCGCTCCGGCAGGTCGAGGTCGAGCGCACCGCGCTTCTCGCGCGCCGCCAGCAGGACGCGGAACGCGCCGTAGAGCGGACGCACGACCTCGTCCATCAGCGGCGCGATCTCCTCGTCCGGTGCGCCGTCCATGGCGGTCTGCACGCGGTTGTAGGTGAGGCGGGCGACCGAGCGCATTATGGCGCGGTGGAACTTGTGTCGCTTGAGGTGGCCCTCGGCGTCGATCCACATCTCGGCCACCAGGACCGGCCGGTCCTCGCGCGGCACCAGCGAGCACCAATGGTTGCTGAGCGCTTCCGGCAACATCGGCACGACGCGGTCGGGGAAATAGACAGAGGTACCGCGGCGGTAGGCGGCGCGGTCGAGCGGCCGGTCGTGGCGGACGTACCAGGCGACATCGGCGATGGCGACGAGGAGGCGCCAGCCGCCGGGATGGGCGGTGTCGGGTTCGGCGAACACCGCATCGTCGAAGTCGCGCGCATCCTCGCCGTCGATGGTGACCAGCGGCACGCCGCGCAGGTCGAGGCGGTCGCCCAGCGGGGCAGCCCTTGATTTCTCGGCCTCCTCGATTGCCGCCTCCGGGAAGTCGACCGGAATGTCGTTGGCGGCGATCGAGATCAGGCTGACGGTGCGCGGATCGCTCATCGGGCCGATGCGTTCGACCACGCGGGCGCGGCGCGCCAGCGCGCCGCCGGCCTCTTCGATCCAGACGATGTCGCCCGGCAGGGCGCCGCCCTTGTCCGCCGCGCGCACGTCGAAGACGCGGCGCAGCTTCTTGTCGGTGGGCGTCACTAGGCCGAGGCCGTGACGGCCGTCCGGTTCCTCGTACAGGCCCAGGATCTTCTTCGGGCCGCTGCCCAAGCGGCGGATGATCCGCGCCTCGTAGGTGTTCTGGCCACGGCGCTTCAGGCTCGCCAGCACGCGGTCGCCGACCGTGGGCGCCGGCGCGCCGCGCGAACTCTGGGGGACGATCTCGATGCGCGGCGGCGGGCCGTCCGTCTCCTCGTCGTGGCGGCGCGGTACGGCCAGCAGATGGCCATCGTCGTCGACGCGCACGATCTCGAGCACGGTGATGTCGGTCAGCGCCTTGGGGTCCTTGAAGGTCTTGGCGCGGTCGGCGGCAATCTCGCCGGTGTCGCGCAAGTCGCGCAGCAGTTCCTTCAGCTCGATGCGCTGGTCGCCCTTCAGGCCGTAGGCGCGGGCGATCTCGCGCTTGCCGACCGGCGTGGCGCTGTCGCGGATGAAGGCCAGCAGTTCGTCGCGGGTGGGGACGCGGCCCTTAGCCATCGGTGCCGGTGCGCGGCGGTGCCTCTGTCTTGGCCTTGGCCGCCTTGCGCTTGGGGGCAGCCTTCTTCTTGGCGGCGGCCTTCTTCTTCGCGGGCTTTTCGCCGGCATCGTTGGCGGCGACAGGCGCCGCCTTCTTGGCCCTGGCGGCCTTCGGCTTCTTTCCTCCACCCTTGGCGGCACGCTCCGCCAGCAGGGCGACGGCCTGGTCGAGCGTCAGATCCTCCGGCTTGATGTCGCGCGGCACGGTGGCGTTGACGCCGCCATGCTTCACGTAGGGGCCGTAGCGGCCGTCGTAGAGTTCGACCGCCGCTTCGTCAGACGGATGGTTGCCGATGGTGCGGATGGGCTTGGCGGCGGTGCGGCCGCGCGGGGTCTTGGCCTCCGCCAGCAGCGCCACGGCGCGGTTCATGCCGATGTCCAGCACGCTCTCGTCGCTCGGGATCGATTTGTATTTTGGCCCGTGCTTCACGTAGGGGCCGAAGCGGCCGACGCCGGCCAGGATCGGCACGCCGTCCTCGGGATGCGGCCCCAGCTCGCGCGGCAGGGCCAGCAGTGCCAGCGCCTTTTCCAAGGTCACGTCGTCGGGCGTCATGCCGCGCAGCAGCGAGGCGCGCTTGGGCTTCTCCTTGCCTTCGGGTTCGCCGAGCTGGACGTAGAGGCCGTAGGGTCCCTTGCGCAGGGTGACCTGCTTGCCGGTGGCGGGATCCTCGCCGAGGATCTTCGGCCCGTCGAGATTCTCGCCGCTGGCGGCATCGGCGTCGGCATCGACGATGCCGAGCTTCCGCGTGAAGCGGCACTCCGGATAGTTCGAGCAGCCGATGAAGGCGCCGAACTTGCCGAGCTTGAGTCCCAGCCGGCCATCGGCGCAGGAGGGGCAGGCGCGCGGGTTCTTGCCGTTGTCGTTGGCCGGGAAGAAGTGCGGGCCCAGCTCCTCGTCGAGCTTGTCGAGCACTTCCTTGACGCGCAGCTCCTTGGTCTCGCCGACTGCTTCGGAAAAGGCCTTCCAGAACTCGCGCAGCACCTGGCGCCAGTCGATCCGGCCGCCGGAGATGTCGTCCAGCTCCTCTTCGAGGCCGGCGGTGAAGTTGTATTCGACGTAGCGCGGGAAATAGGTCTGCAGGAACGCCGTGACGATGCGGCCGCGATCTTCCGGGATGAAGCGCTTGCGGTCGATCCGCACGTAGTTGCGGCGCTGCAGGACCTCGATGATGCTGGCATAGGTCGAAGGCCGGCCGATGCCCAGCTCCTCCAGCTTCTTCACCAGGCTCGCCTCGGAATAGCGCGGCGGCGGTTCGGTGAAATGCTGTTCCGGCAGAACCTCGCGGCGCTCCAGCGCCTCGTTCTCGGCGACGTCGGGGAGGATGGCACTGCCTTCCTCTTCTTCCTTGGCAGTGTCGTCGCGGCCTTCGTCGTAAAGAGTGAGGAAGCCGTTGAACTTCACGACCGAGCCGGTGGCACGCAGCTGCACGGTCTTGTCGCCGCTGGCGATGTCGACCGTCACCTGATCGAGCACGGCGCTTTCCATCTGGCTGGCGACGGTGCGCTTCCAGATCAGCTCGTAGAGGCCGAGCTGGTCCTTGTCCAAGTGCGCCGCGACATCCTGCGGCGTGCGGAACAGGTCGGTCGGGCGGATCGCCTCGTGCGCCTCCTGGGCGTTCTTGGCCTTGGAGGTGTAAACGCGCGGGCTGGCCGGCACATAGGCCTGCCCGTACTTGCTCTCGATCAGGCGGCGCGTCTGGCCGATCGCCTCGGGGGCGAGTTGCACGCCGTCGGTACGCATGTAGGTGATGAGACCGACCGTCTCGCCGCCGATATCCACGCCTTCATAGAGGCGCTGGGCGATGCGCATGGCGGTAGCCGCACCGAGGCCCAGCTTGCGCGAGGCTTCCTGCTGCAGGGTCGAGGTGATGAAGGGCGGCGGCGGGTTGCGCCGCACCTGGCGGCGATCGATGGAGGAGACGGCGTAGGCGCGGCGCTCGATCTCGCGCTTGGCCTGTTCGGCGCGCTCCTGCGTGTCGAGGTCGAACTTGTCGAGCTTGCGGCCGTCGAGATGGGTGAGGCGGGCCTTCAGCGTCTGCTTCTTGGCCGTGCCGAAGAGAACGTCGACCGTCCAGTATTCGCGGCTCTTGAAGACCTCGATCTCGGCCTCGCGCTCGCAGATCAGCTTGAGCGCCACCGACTGCACGCGGCCGGCGGAGCGGCTGCCCGGCAGCTTGCGCCACAGGACCGGCGAGAGGGTGAAGCCCACGAGATAGTCCAGCGCCCGGCGGGCGAGGTAGGCGTCGATCAGCGGCTGGTCGAGGTCGCGCGGGTGGGCGACGGCGTCCAGCACCGACTGCTTGGTGATGGCGTTGAAGGTGACGCGCTTTACGTCGACCCCGTCGAGCGCCTTCTTGCGCCCGAGAATGTCCATGACATGCCAGGAGATCGCCTCGCCCTCGCGATCCGGGTCGGTGGCGAGATAGAGCTTGCCGCCCTTGGAGACGGCCTGCGCGATGGCGTCGATGCGCTTTTGCGACTGGGCATCGACTTCCCAGTCCATCGCGAAATCTTCGTCGGGGCGGACCGAGCCATCCTTGGGCGGCAGGTCGCGGACATGACCATAGGAGGCCAGCACGGTGTAGCCGGGGCCCAGATACTTCCCAATGGTCTTAGCCTTCGCCGGGGACTCGACGACCAGTACGTCCATCGCCGGAACATGCTCCAGTGTAACATCAAAAACCGGAGCTAAATCACTGATTCACATCAGAGATACGCGGTTACCCCGGTGCCTCTCCAGGCGGCCCTCCAGCTCCAGGGCCATGAGAACCTCCGCCACAGAGGCGGCGGACACTTGGCATCGGCGCACCAGTTCGTCAACCGCGGTGGGGGTGGGGCCCAGCGCCGACACCACCCGCGCGGTGGCTGCATCTTTCGGCTTTTCGACAGGCTTTTCAGCCACTTGGCGTGCGCCCTGCGGCTGCCCGAGGGCGCTCAGAATATCGTTTGCGTCGCGCACCAAAATGGCCCCATCTCGGATGAGGCTATTGGATCCGGCATGGCGCGGGTCCATGGGGGAGCCGGGCACGACGAAGACCTCGCGCCCCTGTTCGGCGGCCCGCCGGGCGGTGATCAGGGAGCCCGACCGGGCTGCGGCCTCGATGACGACGACACCGACCGACAGGCCGCTGACGATGCGGTTGCGCCGCGGGAAGGCCCGGGCCACCGGCGGGGCGCCAAGGGCGGCTTCGCTCAGGATCAGGCCCTGCCGGGCGATGGCGGCATGGAGGCCGGCATTCTGCGGCGGGTAGATCTGGTCCGCGCCCCCGGCCAGGACGGCGATTGTCCCGGTTGGGAGGGCGGCCTCGTGGGCAGCGGCATCGATGCCGCGCGCCAGACCGGAGACGATCACGAAGCCTGCGGCGCCCAGGGTGGTGGCCAGATCGGCGGCGAAGCGGCAGCCTGCCGCGGAAGCGTCCCGCGCCCCGACGATGGCCAGGGTCGGCCGGTGGAACAGGGTGCAGTCGCCAACGGCGCTCAGGACGGGCGGCGCATCCGGCAGGGCGGCCAGGGCGGCAGGATAGGCTTCCTCGCCCACGACGACGAACCGGCCACCGGCCTTCGCCAGCGCTTCTTCCTCGCGGGCGATGGTGGCGTCGGAGACGGTGGCCAGCCGGGCGCAGGCGGCGCGAGCGGAGCCGAAATGAGCCAACGCCTCGTGGAAGGTCACGGGGCCGATGCGGGCGCTGCGGGCCAGCCGTAGCCGGGCGCGGCGTTCCTGTGCATCGAGGGCACGCGGATCGAGATCGGGTTGGAATGGGCCGTCGAACATGCACCGACGCTATGCGAGCAAATTAATTTTGTAAAACAACCAAAAGTAGAAATCAGCGCAGCCGCGGATTGAGGGCATCGCGCAGCCAGTCGCCCAGCAGGTTGACCGACAGCGACAGGATCACCAGCGCCGCGACCGGGAAAATCACGATCCACCATTCGCCCGAGAACAGGAAGGCGTTGCCGATGCGGATCAAGGTGCCCAGCGACGGCTGCGTGGCCGGCATGCCGACGCCGAGATAGGAAAGCGAGGCTTCGGCGATGATGGCCAGCGCCAGTTCGATGGTGGCGATCACCAGCACCGGCCCCCAGGCATTGGGCAGCACGTGCTGGAGCGCAATGCGCATGCCGGGCACGCCGATGATGCGCGCGGCGTTGACGTAATCCTTGTTCTTCTCGGCCAGCGTCGTGGCCCGCGTCACGCGCGCGAACTGCGGCCAGTAGGCGAAGCCGATGGAGAGGACCAGCACCCAGATCGCCACGCTGTCGTGCACGTTCTTGGGCAGCACCACGCGCGTGACGCCGTCGAGGGTGAGCGCGATCAGGATGGCGGGCACGGTGAGCTGGATGTCGGCCAGCCGCATGACGATCGCCTCGACCCAGCCGCCGCGGAAGCCCGCCAGCAGGCCCAGCAACACGCCGGTCGTGACCGAGAGCAGGATGGCGGCGAGGCCAATCATCAGCGACACGCGCGAGCCGTAGAGGATGGCCGACAGCACGTCGCGGCCCTGGTTGTCGGTGCCCAGCAGATGCTTGGCGCTGCCGCCTTCGGCCCAGACCGGTGGCGTGAAAGCGTCCATCAGGTTGAGCGACTTCACGTCGAACGGATCGTAAGGCGCGATCCACGGCGCCAGCACGGCCCCCACGAAATAAAGCAGGGTCACGATCGAGGCGGCCACGACCAGCGGCGAGCGGCGGAAGCTCCACCACATGTCGCTGTCGCGCAGTTTCGCCAGCGCCCCCGTTTCGCTCATGTCGCCGCACTCCGCCGGCTGAGCAGCGCCCCGCCCGCGCCGAGCAGGGACAATAGCGCCGCCAGCGGGCCGAAGCCCTCGAAACCGACCGAACCGATCATCAGGGCGCCGAGGGCGGCGGCGCCGATCCAGCCGACGCTGGCCGAGGTGCCGTTGAGACCGAGCACCGTGCCGCGCACTTCTTCCGGCACCGCGGCCAGCGCGGCCATGAAGGAGGGCCGGCCGAGCGCGTTCAGCAGCACATAGACGAAGCCCACGGCGATCGAGACGACCGGGCCGGGATGCCACATGAAGAGCGCGAGGGCGGCGATCCCCGACAGCG
>WBZX01002191.1_pt1 | contig 13622 bp, 13 predicted proteins | sample 5204211 | NCBI WGS metagenome assembly WBZX01 (sample SAMN12344362, study PRJNA552823) | activated sludge metagenome | biome: Activated sludge suspended growth; feature: Nitrification reactor; material: Wastewater; isolation source: activated sludge from nitrification reactor of wastewater...
ATTTGTTGGTTGCTCCCGTTACAGCAAACAACCTGTCTTTAACCTGAAAATCCATCTTTTCCGTTTAGAGCATTCTTTCCAGGAAGTTGTAAATTTCTTTTTCGAAATCCGAAAACTCCCCATCAGCGAAAAACTGAGAACGAATGGTGTCCAGTAATTGTTGCTTTTTCTCTGGCGTTGCAAAATATTGCTCCTTGTACTGGAGGATGGCATCCAGGGCCTGGTAATCATTTAAACTTTCAAAATGAGCAAACTGCTTTGCAAAAATTTCAGGTGAAAATTGGTATTTAAGTCTCCTTCTCTTCATCGCTAAACTCCATATCCACATGGGAAGTATAGATCAAAAGAAAACAAACGAACTCATCGTGATTCCATCCTGTGTTTGACATAAGGTTAGTTTTGTGCAAAAATAAGCACTTTAAGCCATTCGACCGATATTGCCGCTAATAAAGAAAAATTAAGAAAAAGTTATCTGAACCAATCCGGACTGTTTTCTGCCGAAAAGGATGCTTTATTTGGATTATTATTTGGAAAAACCTTACCAGAAAAAAGTTAATTTGGCTAGTAATACCAGTCACCTTTCTTCATTCACAATCCTGTCAATCATCTTTTTATCCGGCCAAACTTCTTATTTTTTGAAATGTTCTTCCAACCATTAGTCCAAGGTTTTTGCCGCCTGCACCGTGTGTAAAGTATGCTTTACACCACAATGCCCCTTGTTTATAAAGGAATGCGCCATTACCCTCATCGTCATTGTATAGCTCAACATGGTAAATCGAGTCTAAGCCTGGTCAGACTCCCGCTACTTTTGTTATAAAATTAAAAGGATAGGTTTTGATAAACCCGTTGCCTCAACATATGATCTGCCAGCGTCAAGGCTGCCATCGCTTCTACAATGGGCACTGCTCTGGGTACCACACAGGGATCGTGCCTTCCTTTGCCTTCAACAGTGATTTCTTCTCCTTTACTGTTGACAGTTGCCTGCGCTGCCACAATGGTAGCCACCGGCTTGAAGGCAACATTAAAATAAATGGGCATGCCATTGGAAATGCCGCCCTGGATGCCACCGCTGTAATTGGTAATCGTAGATATTTTTCCCTCGGTTTGGCTAAAGGCATCGTTGTGCTGCGACCCTCGCATGGTCATACATTGGAAGCCGCTACCGTACTCAAAACCTTTTACAGCCTGAATGCTCATCATGGCTTTGCCAAGGTCGGCCTGCAATTTGTCAAAGACCGGTTCGCCCAGTCCCGGCGGTACTCCCGTAATGATACAACTAACCCTTCCCCCGATGGTATCACCCTCCTTTCTCACTTGACGGATCAGTTCTTCCATCTCAGCGGCTATCAAGGGGTCCGGACACCTTACAGCAGATTCGTCTATGCGGTTATGATCCAAATCTGATCGCAAAGGATCCATGATTATATTTCCAACCTGACTTACGAACGCTGTAATACTTATGTTGAAGTGATTGAGCAGCATGGTAGCAAAACAACCCGCAGCCACTCTTGCTGCCGTTTCCCTGGCAGATGATCTTCCTCCGCCTCGATAATCCCTGTGACCATATTTGGCTTCATACGTAAAGTCAGCATGGGAAGGTCTGAAGGTATCCTGCAGATGACTGTAGTCTTTCGATTGGGCATCTTCATTGCGAATCATCAGATGAATGGGCATGCCTGTGGTCTTGTTTTCGAAAACCCCGGACAAAATTTCTACCTCATCCGCTTCTTTTCGCTGGGAAACGATAGCGCTTTGGCCGGGTCTTCGGCGATCCATTTGTTTTTGGATGAGATCACGATCTACCACCAGCCCCGGCGGACAGCCATCAATGACCACTCCTATGGCCGGGCCGTGCGACTCACCATAAGTAGTAATGCGAAACAAATGACCAAATGAATTGCTCACCGGAAATGTTATTTACCCCAAAGATAGATAATACAATCCTGTTTAGGTCCAGGATTTGCGTTTTCCTTTGGCAGATGGTTTGCTATCGAATTTCTTTCGCTCTGTAGGTCGGCTTTCGAATTTCTTTTTATCGGTCGGTTTTTTACCGCCATAGCCGCCTCCTTGTCTGCCATCGTCTTTCCTGAAACTTTTTTCACCGCCTTCGGCTTGTCCCTGGTCGGGTCTTACCACTAAGCCTTTGTAGGCTGTCTTTTTAAAGGCTTGAACCACCGTATCTTTGTGACCGGCTTCTACATCGAAAAGGGTCATATTTTTGCGGATATCGATCCTGCCAATGCCAACGGTTTCGTTGGGAAGGTGTTCGTTGATAAGGTTGATGAGGATGCCCGGGGTGATCTTGCTCTGGCTGCCGTGGTTCATAAAGAACTTTACATAAGCAGATCCACCGTCTTCTCTTGATTTCCTGTTTTGTTTATCCGCCACGTTGATATCAACTGCATCTTTGTAGTAATCCAAAAATCGGTTGAATTCCACCAACACAAATTTTTTGATGAGCTGGATGTGGTCGATGTTGGCGATGCTGTCCATGATGGCCGGAAGGAAAGGTTTGATTTTTTCATCGTTGATTTCCACTTCCTTCACCTTGTCGATGAGGTTGAGCAATTGAACCTGACAAATCTCTTTACCGGTAGGCACCATGGCAAGGTCAATCGGTTTGCCGATCTTTTTCTCCAGCTGTCTGATCTTATGCATTTCCTTGGTATGGATGATGCTCACAGACTCTCCGGTCTTCCCTGCTCTTCCGGTACGACCCGATCTGTGTATATAAACTTCAGGATCATCGGGCAGGTTGTAATTGATTACATGGGTAAGATCCGTCACATCAAGGCCTCTGGCTGCCACATCGGTTGCTACCAACATTTGCAATTGACGCTTCCTGAATCGATTCATCACATAATCGCGCTGCGCTTGCGACAAGTCGCCGTGTAGGGCATCTGCATTGTAGCCATCGTGTCCGAGTTTGTCGGCAATTTCCTGTGTTTCCGCTTTGGTGCGACAAAAGATGATGGCATAAATGTCAGGATTGACGTCAGCGATGCGTTTCAATGCATTGTAGCGATCTCTGGCACTTACCACATAGTAGTAGTGCGTAATCATCTCATTGCTCTTGTTGGCTCTGCCGGCAGAAACTTCCTGTGGACTGTGCATGTACTTGGAGGCAATGTGTCTGATTTCATCGGGCATGGTGGCCGAAAACAGCAAAACCTGCTTGTCTTCCGGTGTACCTGCCAGGATGGCATCGAGTTCATCTTTGAAACCCATGGAGAGCATCTCATCTGCTTCATCCAGGACCAGGGTCTGAATTTTATCCACCTTGAGTTTTTTGCGCTCAAGGAGATCCAGGGTTCTTCCGGGCGTGCCCACTACGATTTGAACGCCCTCTTTGAGTGCTGCAATCTGTGTGGTGATGTTGGCCCCTCCATAGACGGCTACCGAACGGATACCGGGAAGATACTTGGTATAAGATTTTATGTCGTTGGCTATTTGCAGACAAAGCTCTCTTGTGGGAGCCAGAATCAGGGTTCTCACTTCAGACTCATGACCGGTAAGGTTTTGGAGCAATGGCAAGGAAAAAGCAGCCGTTTTACCGGTGCCGGTCTGTGCCAGGGCAATTAAATCCTTACGGGAATGAATCAAAAGCTGGAGGGTCTGCTGCTGGATGGGGGTTGGGGTAACAAAGCCCAGATCCTTGAGTGCAGCAAGGATTTCAGGTTTTAAGCCTGAAGTTTCAAAACTATTCATGTTGTATGATATAAAAGGGCATTGGCAATAGGTATGAACCTATTGCCTGCCGTGCAAAATTACAGTCTTATGAGATGAAAAAATTTCGGACTGGTTCCGAAATTAATCCTCGTCTTTGTCTCTTGTGTTGAAGTCGCGGTTATAATCGCGATTGGAATCACGATTGTAATCTCTGTTGCTATCGCGGTTGTAGTCCCTGTTAAAAGGTCTGCTGTTGTCGCGATTTCCATCAAATGGTCTTCTTCCACCATCGTTGGTTCTGGGTCTGCGATCTCCGCCGCCGCCGCTTCCGCCGCCGGGTCTGTAGCCACCACCGCCGCCACCGCCACGGTTGAAGCCGCCTCCGCCGCCACCACCGGGTCTGAAGCCGCCGCCTCCGCCGCCGCCACGGTTGAAGCCGCCGCCTCCACCGCCTCCGCGATTGAAGCCACCGCCTCCACCACCTGTACGTGGCTTGTCAGAGCGCACTCCTTCATTCACTACGATGTTCCTTCCGTGGAACTCGCGGCCGTTCAGGGTTTTCATGGCAATAATGGATTCCTCAGTGTCAGCCATTTCTACAAATGCAAAGCCTTTGGATCTGCCGGTTTCCCGGTCCAACATTAGCTTAACACTTGCTACATCGCCAACTTCTTCAAAAAGGGATCTGATGTCTTCTTCTTTCACATCAAAGTTCAGGTTTCCTACGTATAAATTCATTGTTAAAAAAAATAGAAAAAAAATAAATAATTACAAAGGTAGTCTTAAAGATTTAAATATGGGAATTATTTTTTATAAATCTTGAAAAACAATAATTTACATTAGCCAAATGCTCCATTTTATAATAAATAATCCTGTTTATTCCGCTTTTTGCAGATACTTAACGGCCAATTTTATCCGGCACCCATTTGGAAATCTTTTTAAAACCTGCCTATTTTATCCGGGTTTGTGCTTGACAATTCTGCCATTTACGATGGTAAACAGAACCCTGGTTTTGAGGATGTCACTTTCCCGGCACTTCAACAAATTGTTGGAAAGGATAACGATGTCGGCGTACTTACCTACACTCAATGAGCCTTTTACATCCTCTTCTTTGGCAGCGTAGGCATTGTCTAAAGTGTACGATTTGATGGCTTCCACCCGGGTCATTCGCTGTTCAGGAAAAAAAGGAATCTTGCTGTCTTCTCTTTTTCGGGTCACGGTAGCATAAAAATTTCTGATGGGGTCAACATCCTCAACCGGAGTGTCTGTTCCATTGGCAATGTGTACTCCTTTTTTAAGCAAACTCCTCCACGCGTAAGCTCCCGTCCTGGCTCTTTCTACACCCAGGCGTTTTACCACAAAGGGTGCATCACTCGTACAATGAACCCCTTGCATGCTGGCAATGATGCCGGCTTTGGCGAAACGAGGTATATCTTCGACGGCCAGGTGTTGGGCATGTTCTATCCGCCAACGCAAATCCTTTTTTTCAGGATGCATTTCGGCCATTCCTTCATAGATGTCGAGCACTACTTTATTGGCACGGTCACCAATGGCATGAACGCAGAGCTGCATATCATTGTCGATGGCCAGGCCTGCTATTTTTCGCACTTCGTAAATATCGGTCGTATTCTGACCTGTAAAGCCGGGTTTGTCGTTATAAGGTTTCAACAGCCAGGCACCAAAGGCGCCCAAGGCCCCATCGACTTCCGACTTGATGGCGTTGCAGGTGAAAAAGGGAGAAACGTATTTGTATTGGGCGATTTTATCCTTCATCATTTCATAGCTGTGTCTGGCCATTGCCCAAAGCCGGATGTCCAGTTCTCCTTTCTCTGCCAGCTTTTTGTACCGATCCAATTCCTCAAAAGTTGAACCCGCGTCCTGAAATGAGGTAATGCCATTGTCTATGCATTCAGCTTCTGCCAGTGCAATGGCGGTCTGCCACTCTCTTTCTTTGGCCTGGTCACTCAAGCCGGCCCTGTATTTTTCGTAAGCCGCACGCACAATATCCATGGCTCTTTCTTCAAATACACCGATGGCTTCTCCTTTTTTATTTCTTACGATCCTGCCGCCGGGGGGATCGGGTGTATCTTTTCCCACGCCGGCAAGTTCCATGGCTTTTTCATTGGCAAAGAGGCTGTGACCGCTGGCATGAAACAGAATTACGGCATTGTCAGGAGAAATGTCACTCAAGGTATTGTGGACCGGATAACCTTGCACGCTCTTCACCGGTAGGCTGTCCCACTTTTCCTGGTGCCAGCCCCTACCCTCTATCCAGGCTTCCGGTGAGGTAGTCTTCACCCTTTCGGCAACCATGGCGGTGATTTCTTCCCAGCTCCGGGAGTTTAGAAAATTGAGGTTGACCAGACTAAAACCCAGGCCTGAAAAGTGACCATGACCTTCTATGAAGCCGGGCATCACAAAATGACCGCGGGCGTCAATGACTTTGGTATCGGGATTTTTCATGCTTAATACTTCATTGGATTTGCCCACAAAGATGATCTTGCCTTTGGACACCGCCAATCCCGATGCTTTGGGCATGGCAGGGTCTACCGTGTAGATATCTGCATTGTGGATGATCAAATCAACGGGTATATCATCATTGTTGCAGGACCAAACAGCGGTCAAAAGAAGTAAAAACAAAAATTTGCGAACCATGCGGTACATTTCAAAGGCTAAAATAGTCAGGTCAATACTATTGACATATAAATTACGCAGTTTTTTTTGACCTGCTAAAATCACGAACAAGGCCTGATGGATTTGAGTTATCCCAACCACAAGACTTCAGAATCACGCTAATTACTTAATAAAGTGATGATTGAATGATAAGAAGATGGTAAATGAATGTGGAAATCTACCCTAAATTATTTTGGAATCTCATAATACTTCACCGTATAACCGGCGAAAATGCCTAAGCCGCCTTTCACATTGGTAAATAACTTACTGGGGTCAACCTGTGAATTTTGATTTTGTGAAGCTTTTACGTAGTCTTGAAGACTTTGGTAATAATTGTAAAGATCTGAACTTACAGTCATCATGCGGATCATCCACACCTTGTTTTTTACGGTTCCCTGATTGCCTCCAACGCCGTCTTTACCATTGAAACGTGATGTAATCAGCTTGGGACCCGAACCCAACGTTTCCAATTCAAATTCGGAGGCAGACAAAGAAGTATTGACTTTGCTGGATGTATTGCCCCGGATTTCCTTGCTAACATCGCTCACCCATTGACGGGTATCGATTTTAAAGTTGTTGGGATTCTCGGCGGAATGGGCAGAAGTATCTACCTCTACAACAGACCAAATGTAAAAGTTATTATCAGTTGAATTGTCTTTGATGTTGAAAGAGATCTCGCTGGCATCTTCAAATTCCTGTGATTCTACCACCTCAATGTTGGAAAGTTCGGCGAAAGCCGGAATGGTGCTTTCGGCAGTAACCGAACCATAAGTAGGTGAATAAACAGAGATTTTGTAGTATTGATCCTGGCCTGATGTACATTTAAAACTTTTGTAGACGCCATTGCCTGTATGAAAGAGCTGGCATTCCTGAGCACCCACACGGTTGGTGATTACGATCTTGGCATCTTCGATTACCGGCTTTTCCTGAGAATCATCAAAAATGGATTGAGAGTGCGTAAGGTTGACAACCCAAATAGAGTCATTGGTGAATATGGAACTCAAAACTATCCTGGGCTGAAAATTGCGGTCTGCAAAATAAATTTCCTCCTCACACGACCAGAAAATCGAAAGTAAAAGGAGTAAACCAAAGTATTTTGCCCGTAAAATCATGTTGAGAATCTCGTAACAAATTTAATACAGGTTTTGCACTATTGCTTCATTATGGCATAGAAAATTGAAAACAAATTTGATTGCAAAATAATATTTGGTTGGGTGCAATAAATTAATGTCCTATCCAATTATTATTCTGAAAACCTTGCTGAAAACCAATAAATTAAATCAAATTTTCTTAACATGGTTTGGCTTGTGGGTCACTTTCCTTTTAGGTTACATCCCAGCTGTAGTAGTTGTGATCCTCATCGCAAACAAAGCCTGTTTTGGGGTATAATTGGTTGCCGATGAAATTGGACTTAGCTGTTTCCAGCATCAAACCGACAGCATTGGTTTGAATGGCCAGCTCCTTGGCTGCATCGATCAGTGCCATGGAGTGTCCCTTGCCTCTCCATTCAGGGCTTACAAACAAATCGTTGAGCAGCCACAAACGTTTCATCCGGGTGGAAGAAAAGAGAGGATAAAGTTGGGTAAAACCGGTCAGGTGTCCATCCGCTTCACTGACAAAAATAACGGACTCCTTGTTTAGCATTCGGTCCTGCAAAAAATGGAAGGCCCCATCGATATCGGTCTGTTTTTCGTAAAAAATCCGATAGGCATCAAAAAGTTCGGCAAGTGCCGGTAAATCGTTTAGTGTTGCGCTGCGTACCATGGTGGTGCTGTTTAATGGGACTCAAAATAAGCAAGCTTTTCTGAATTTACACCATGCTGTAAGAGGGTTGCGAGCGGATTCTATCGAAACAACGGTGAAAAGCCATATTACACAGTTTTTTCCATGCTTTCAATGCATAATCTTGAAACTATCGGATGCCTTCCTTTTCCAACCAGTTGTGGTAAATTGCGGCATTGCGTTGGTGTTGCTCTGCCGTTACGGCGAATGCGTGCTCGCTGTTGTAACCCGGTTTGGCACAGAAAAACAGGTAGTCGTGTTTTTCGGCATTGAGTACGGCATCGATCGAATTCGTTGATGGCATGTAGATCGGTCCCGGGGGCAGTCCTTCGTTCATGTAAGTATTGTAGGGTGAATCGAAGTAAACGTGCTCAAACAAAATGCGCCTCAGGGTGAAGTCACCTACGGCAAAGACAACGGTTGGATCGGCCCTTAGTTTTTCGCCGGTTTTCAATCGGTTGAGGTAAACACCGGCAACGGTAGGTCTTTCTTTCCTGTTGTTGGATTCTTTTTCTACGATGGAAGCCAGGGTATACACTTCTTCTTTGGTCAGGGGTATAGCGGCTGCTTTGGCCGTCCTTTCTTCATTCCAGAATTTATCGGTTTCCTGCTGCATTCTTTTCACCAGCTTTTCCGGCGTAATGTTCCAGAATACCTCGTACGTATTGGGTATAAAGCGGGTCATGGCTGTCTCCGGTTTGAGACCATTTTTTTGCAGGAGGCTGTCGGCCAGAAATGCGTTTAACAAGGACAAGCTGTCGGCTTCCAGATCGTGCGACAACATGCCGGCCAGTTGTTGGATGTCTCTGGCGTTGTTGAAGGTGAGTTGGATGGCATCCTGATTGCCGGATCTCAATTTGCTCAACAGGGTGCGGTTGGTCATACCTTTCCTGAGCAGGAACCGACCTGAAGGAACCTCTCCCTTCTTATAGCCCATGATGCCCGCCATGAAGTCAAAACTTCCCGTTTGGGATAGCACACCATCTTGTTTGAGTTTGTCAAAAAGTGCCTGGTATGAAGTGCCTCTGGCGATTTTGAGTTCGTACTTGTCGACCACCACATTGGGAAGATAGAGCAACCAGATTAGGCATGCCAAAAAGACAACCCCAATGGGAGCCAAAATCAAGAGCCATCGACGGCTCAATAATGTCTTGAAATTCATGAAATATTACACTTAACAGAATGCAGGATGCAAAGATATAAAAACAACGAAATTAAATTGGCCCCTGTATTACCTGGCATTAATTTAAATGTTTACAGGCAGCCAACACCAAACATAAAGCCATGCGGAACTCATTTATCCGGATACGGCATATAAGCCAATAACTTTGCATTGCGGTCGGGTGATTTGAACCCTGAACAAAAAGTTTTGTTTGCCAAATAAAAGTCAACCATGAAACCCGTATTGAGTCATCAGGAACTGAGCATTGCCGTCTCTACCTTGCGAGGATGGAAACTGGAAAACAACCACCTGGTCAAACATTTTAGTTTTGCTGATTTTTCGGAAGCCTTTGCTTTTATGAGTCGCGTAGCCCTATTATCGGAACAGCTCAACCACCATGCCCACTGGCTTGCCGTTTATAATAAAGTGAGCCTGAGTCTCCAAACCCATGAGTCAGGAGGCATCACAGAAAAGGACATCCAGTTTGCTGAAAAGGTAGATGCTTTTGCCGATTAGTATTGTTCGTTTTCGTTGGGGAAATCTCCCGATTTAACATCGGCCACGTACTGACCCACCGCTGTTTTTACGGTGTCATAAAGATTAAGGTATCTTCGCAAGAAACGGGGATGGAAATCTTTGGTAATACCCAGCAAATCGTGGGACACCAGCACCTGTCCGTCGCACGCTCCACCCGCCCCAATGCCAATGACGGGAATGTGCAATGAATTGCTTACACGTTCTGCAAGCGTGGCAGGAATTTTTTCAAGCACCAGTGCAAAACAACCGGCTTCCTGCAAGACCTGAGCATCGGCGATGAGTTTATCGGCCTCTTCCTCTTCCCTGGCCCTCACCGAATAGGTTCCGTATTTATAAATGCTCTGCGGCATCAGTCCGAGGTGACCCATGACCGGAATGCCGGAGTTGATAATTTTTTCGACCGCCTCTCTTACTTCTGCCCCACCCTCGAGTTTGACGGCATGGCCACCGCTTTCTTTCATGATGCGGATGGAGGATTCCAATGCCTTGGTAGGATTGCTTTGGTAATAACCAAAAGGAATGTCCACCACCACAAAGGCCCTGCTTACACCCCGCACCACCGACTGCGCGTGGTAAATCATTTGATCGAGGGTAATGGGCAAGGTAGTTTCGTGTCCTGCCATCACATTGGATGCTGAATCCCCTACCAGAATGATGTCGATGCCGGCATCGTCGTAGATCCGGGCCATGCTGAAATCGTAGGCCGTGATCATCGATATCTTTTCCCCTTCCTGCTTCATTTGTTGCAGAATGTGGGTAGTGATGCGTTTGATGTCTTTGAGGGCTGTGGACATAGATGAATTTTTGGTAAAGATAGGGAAATTTGAGGTATCGGGGTATCGGAGCATCGGAGCATCGGGGTATCGGAGCTTCGGGTTATCGGGTTATCCGGTAACCGCTGTCCGTAAACCGCTGTCCGCTGTCCGCGATGAAGAAATTTTGGGCTTATAGGGTAGCTATGGCCATGTAACGGTAAACCGGCTTTGGGGAAATGATGAGGTTTTAAAATTGATATGATGGTCCACCGATTTACCAATTCAAAGAGGGTTGGACCGGCATCGGTTGGATTGTCATGGGATGGCTGTAGGCATCAATTTGGATTACAAAAAGGAATTGTCCTCTTGTAGGTGATTTGAAGATGAAATGGGCTTTTATATGTCACCCCTTCGGGGTTACAGCTACGGGGATATTGTTTATCTATCATCATGGCACCCCTACGGGGTTAATCATTGTGCCAACTTATAGAATGGGTCTAAACAAAAGAGAAACCCCTTTTTGAAAACCTGTAGCGACGCAATATTTTGCGTCGAAATATTTTGTGTCGCCATCTTTGAACAACCAGGATTTAAAGGGATGTATTTCGATTCCCTTCATTAACAGGTATTGTGATTTTATCATCATGTCACCTGGTTGGGTTTTGTCTGTTTACCAATGGGTTTGGTTTGTCGTTAGGATGAGCTGTTACTGCATTTTGATGTACCAATTTACCGATGTACCAGTTTACCGATGGTTTGTATTTGTCAATGGGATGGGATCGTGCCTTGTTTTGATATACCAATTTACCGATGTACCGGTTTACCAATGGATTGGATTTGTCGTTGGAACAGGATGGGCAGATTTGGCAATATTGAATGCTTTTTACAAATAAGAAATGTATAGCACTGAAATTTCATTTTATAAAACCTATACCATGGTGTGGCCCTTTTATATTATATACAAAGCAAATTATCCCAAATATATCAAAATTACAAATTATTTTGATAACTTAGCAGCTAATAATGTTTATTGTATATCTTAAATAACAACAGAATGAAAAATTTTCAATTACTTCAATTTATTTTATTATTTGTTTTTACAAACCAATTAAACGCTCAATGGACTACAGCTAAACTTTCTGAGCCAAGAAGCTTTCTGGCCTCAGCCACTAATGGGGAGAAAGTTATCTTTGCGGGTGGCTTCAAATCCAATATCTTAGGTGGATCAAATAAAATTGATATTTATAATACAACGACTAATTCCTGGACGACTGATTCATTATCAAAAGCTTATTTGCGCGTTGGATCTGCAGTTTCAGGCGATAAAGTTTATTTTTCATGCTATTCTCCGAGTGAATCCAATTTAGAAATTATAAATTTAAATACACTTGAAAAAAACGTAATTAAGATCCCCAACCAGGAGGCATTTAAAGCAATAACCATAAATGCAAATAAAGTCTTCTTAGCCGGAGGTCTGTATGTCGATATTTATGACATTGAACTAAACAAATGGACAGAATATGAATTACCGGAAGAAAGATATGCCAGAACCCCTGCAAGTGTAGGAAACAAAGTTCTTTTCGCGGGTGGGGCCATAGAAAACAACTTCATTATTAATAAGGTAGAAATATTTGACATTGTGAGTCAAAAATGGTCAACTGCAAAACTATCACAAGAAAGAAATGATATCGCTGCCATTGTTGTAGGTAATAAAGTTTATTTTGGAGGTGGTCATAGAGACGACCTTACCGTCACCAATAGAATAGATATATATGATGCAGCTAATGACACATGGTCTATCGATTCTCTGCCACTAGCGCGCACTGGTATGGCTGCCACTTTATTCAAAAATAAATTAATGTTTGCTGGTGGAAGAGGAAATTTTGGAAGCAATTTTTACAATGAAGTCCAAATTTTCGATTTAGATAAAAAAACATGGACAACAGAAATGTTAAGTGAAGCAAGACATTCCTTCACTGCTGTCGCTACTAACGACAAAGCCTTTTTTGCCGGAGGAAGCAAACAAGGAGGTACGTCAGATAAGATTGATATATATACAGTTCCGATTAGCGAAACTATAGATCCGGTTTCTGACAATATCGGAGAAGTTGAGGTTTTCCCAAATCCTACTACATTTTCTTTAAACCTCAAGTTTAAAACAGAAACAGATCTCAGGAATAGTTCATTCAAATTTTACACTGCAGATGGCAAGATAGTTCAACACCTAACATATACATCTCACTTAAATTCATTAGTTTTTGATGTTTCACCATTAGAAAGAGGTTTATATGTAATTAAAATACAAAATGCCAGCAAATCTCGATTGGTCAAATTCCTTAAGTCATAGTACTTGGGGAATTCCTATAAAAATTCAACAGTATTGTTATTACCCTTGACAAATCAAATTCAGTGGTGAGAATATGACCAAATCATTAAACAACCTCCATATTAATGCATTTAAATATTAAACCTAAGAACAAAATGAAAGATTGATGTAGAGTCCCAATTCATTGATCAACATCACAATACTAAATATTTAAGATGGATTCCTGTAAATTTTACACGAATCCATTTTTTTTAAAGGATCATATAAATATTAATTGGAACACTGTTGGTAATTCAGTTTTAATACAATCCTCAATATAATTTTAAAATAACTACCTACAAATTTTACGGTATTTTTTATATATAATTTATTTGTTATATTGATATTTCTTTAATTTTCAATACCTTATATTCAATCAATAAATACATAGGAATAATTTTCATGTGTTAAATTTATATAACCATATATACATTATATTTTATTGGTATTACATTTGATAATAATTATAATTATACCCGTATTTATTTAGATAGACTCCGCTAATACTATACACCCGGATATATCCTACCTTTATTTTTATTTTTAACACTTACACGTACCAGAATAGAATAATATTCATTTTAAAATAATTAGATATGTGTCTAAGAATTAAACCTTTATTGATATTTCTGTTACTGTATACATTTAACAATGTGACAGGTCAAAATTATCAGGATTG
>WBZX01002192.1_pt1 | contig 13619 bp, 9 predicted proteins | sample 5204211 | NCBI WGS metagenome assembly WBZX01 (sample SAMN12344362, study PRJNA552823) | activated sludge metagenome | biome: Activated sludge suspended growth; feature: Nitrification reactor; material: Wastewater; isolation source: activated sludge from nitrification reactor of wastewater treatment...
GCGCGCCGTGGACGGCGCTCGCGGGGGCGGCACGGAGACGCGGCGTGGACGGCGCACGCGGGGGCGGCACGGAGACGCGGCGTGGAGCTCCAGGCGCACTGGCGCTTCTGTCGCGCCCCCAAGAAACTCTCCACACGATCGCTCCACCAACGAACGTCCGTGGCTCCACCCACGGACGTCCGTGGCTCCACCGACGGACGTCCGTTGGTCATTCGCCCGGGACCGTGCGGGCGCGAGACTGTGTACCGGGACGCGCACTATCCTGCGGCCATGCGCAAGCCCCCGCGGCCGGCGAGCCTGATCCTCGGACTCCTGCTCATCCTCGCTGCGATCTGGCGGTTCTATGCGTGCGCCGCGGCGCCGCCGGCGAGCCTCTCGGGCCTGCTGGCCACGACGAGCACCGCCACCGCGAGCGCCTCGGCCGCCCCACCGAAGCGCGCGCGCACGAGCGGACCGGGGACGCCGCTCGCTCTGCTCTCCGCGTCCGCGTCGCCCGACAAGGACGCGGCGCTCGGCGCCTTCGAAGGACGCGTCGTTTCCAGCGCGACAGGGCGAGGCATCGCGGGCGCGCGGCTCGTGCTCGTGCACGCGGGCGTCGCCGGCGAGGTCCTCACGACGGCCGGCGGCGCGTTCCGGTTCACGCCGACCGCTCCGGGGACGTTCACGCTCGTGCACGGCTCGGCGCCGGGGTTTCGCCCGTTCTCGCCGGCGTGGGGCACGAGCCCGATCGCGTGGACGGCGCGACCGGGAGCGCGCGTGTCGGGGTTCGTGCTCGCGCTCGATCCGCAGGAGACGTTCGTGATCGAGGTCCAGAGCCCCGAGGGCAAGCCGGTCCAGGGCGCCGAGGTGCGCGTCCTCGGAGGCGAAGGCGGCGACGCCGGCCCCAAGCTGGTGACGGACGCGCAGGGCGAGGTGCAGGCCGAGCTCGCGCGAGACGCGCTCATCGAGGCGCGTCACCCGGACTTCGCGCCGGGCCGAGCCAGGGTCACGCTCGCGGCGGAGGCGTCGCACGCGATCCTCCTGCGCCTGCGCCCGAAGGCGGACACGCGGTTCGCGGGCGCCGGCGCGTCGATCGCGGGGCGCGTCGTGGGGCCGGACGGATCGCCTGTCGCCGGCGCGCGCGTCGCCGCGCGGATCGTGGTCGAGAACCGCGCCGCCGCCGGGGCCGACCTCCACCCGCCGGGCGCGGACACGAGCGAAGCGGACGGGACGTTCCGGCTCGATGGGCTCGATCCGGGCGCCTACGATCTCGTCGCGATCGACGACGAGCACGCGGCGGCGCGGGCCGCGGGCATCCCGGCCGGCGCCGAGGGCGTCAAGCTGGAGATGGGCGCCGCCGGCGCGATCCGCGGCACCGTGCGCGACGAGGCGGGCAAGCCCGTCGCCGCGTTCTCGGTGGTGGTCTCGATCCCGCGCGGCGCGCTCGAGCGAGAGCACGTCACGACGCGCTCGTTCCTCGACGCGGAGGGCCGCTACGCGATCGAGGGCCTCGGCTCCGGCGACTACGAGCTCGTCGCGGCGGCGCTCGGCGCGGCCCCGTCGGCCCCCGCGAAGGCGACGATCCAGAGTCCGCCCGGCGAGCCGGTCACGGTGGATCTCGCGCTCGCCCACGGCGCCACGCTCCGAGGCACCGTCACCGATCACGAGAGCGCGAAGCCGATCGCCGGGGCCCGCGTCGAGCTGGAGGGCGGGCTCGGCCCCGCGTCCGACGTGCCCCTCCTCGCGACGGCGAGCACCGGCGCGGACGGCGCCTTCGAGCTGACGGGGCTCGCCGCCGGCCTCCGGTCGCTCTCGGTGAGCGCCGAGGGCCACCACGGGCGCGTCGTCTCGGGCATCGTCGTCGCAACGACGGATCCACCGCCGATCGCGATCGCGCTCACCCCCACGAAGAAGGGCGAGGCCCCCGGGATCGAGCTCGTCGGCATCGGCGCGGTGCTCACGGCGAAGGGCGACGCGCTGCTGATCGGCCAGGTGCTCCCCGGCGGCGGCGCGGCGGAGGCGGGCCTCGCCGAGGGCGACGCGGTGCTCGCGATCGACGGCACGCTCGTGACGGAGCTCGGCTTCGACGGCGCCATCGGGAGGATCCGCGGCCCGGAGGGGAGCACCGTGACGCTCACGATCCGGAAGGCCGGCGCGACGGAGGCGATCGACATCGTGGTCCCGCGCCGCCGCATCAAGGCGTGAAGGCGGCGGCGGCTCGACGCCCACGTGGACGGAAGGCTGTCAGGCGATCAGAAGAAGTTGCCGATCGTGAACTCGAAGACGCTGCCCTGCTCGTACGGGAGCGGCTTGAAGGGGAAGCCCCACTCGAAGCGGAGCGGCCCGAGGGGCGAGAACCACCGGATCCCGAAGCCCCAGGACGTGCGCACGGCGAAGATGCGGTCCGGCGTGAAGCAGGGGTTCGTCTCGGCGAAGGGGGAGGCCGGGGCGGCGCTGCAGTAGAGGCTCTCGAGGTTCCAGGCGTTGCCGAGATCGGTGAAGACGACGCCGCGGATCTGCACCGGATCGAGGATGGGGAACTCGATCTCGATGTTCTGGACGTACATCATGTTGCCGCCGATGACGGCCCCGTTCGGGATGACGTTGGCGTTGTCGTCGAGGCTGTCCTTGAGCGGCAGGCGCGGGCCGATGCTGCGCAGCGGGAAGCCGCGGAGGTCGTAGATACCGCCGAGGAAGAAGCGGGCGAAGATGGGGACGCCCGAGGCGTCCGGGCTCGTCACGAGGCCGGCCTCGGCGTTGACCTTGAAGACGACGCCGTCGGTGATCGGGTGGTAGTAGCGGCCGACGACGCGGGTGCGGACGTAGTGGTTCTCGCTCCCGAGGATGTCCGGCGCGACCTCGACGGACGCCTGGAGGTACGCGCCCGCGCTCGGGAAGAGCTGGTTGTTGCGCGTGTCGTAGGTGATCGCGGGGCGGAGGCTGGAGGTGATGCCGTCGTTGAAGAGGTTCGCCAGCGGGAGCCTGCGGTAGACGCTCACGGCCTGCGCGGTGCCGAGGAGCGTGGACGTCGTCGAGTTGGAGATCTGGTTCGACTCCAGCGTGTACGTCAGCGAGGCGCGGAGCGTCGGCTGGATGAGGGGGTACCCGAAGGTGATCGAGCCGCCGGCGCTGGTCTGCGAGAACTGGTTGTAGACGCGGAGCTGGTCGTAGATGTTGAACGAGGCCGAGAAGACGCTGTCGAGGAAATACGGCTCGTAGAGGCGCAGATCGATGAGCTGGCGGAGGCCGGAGATCTGCGCCTGGAGGGCGAGGGACTGGCCGTTGCCGAAGAGGTTCGCCTGCTGGACCTGCGCGGTCGCGATGAAGCTCTCGATGCTGGAGAAGCCCGCGCCGATCTGGAACGTGCCGGTGGGCTTCTCGCCGATCTCGAAGTTGACGTTGATGTGCTCCGGATCGTCGCCCTGCTCGGTCGACATGTCGACGCGCTCGAAGTAGCCGAGCGCGGTGATGCGGCGCTTCGACAGCTCGAGCTTGCTCTCGGAGAAGAGCTCGCGCTCCTTGACCTCCATCTCGCGGCGGATGACCTTGTCGCGCGTCTTCGTGTTGCCGCGGATCTCGATGCGGCCGAAGTAGACGAGCTGGTTGCGGCGGATGGGGACGACGACGTCGACCTCTTGCGTGTCCGGGTCCAGGTTGGTCTCCGGCGGCGCCTCGACGTTGGCGTAGCCGGCGTCGCGGTAGAGCGTCTGGACGGCCTGGAGATCCTTCGCGAGCTCGGCGCGGTTGAAGAAGTCGCCGTTCTTGGCGCGGACCATCTCGCGGAGCGCGCGCCGCCCGCCGATCGGGTCGATCTCCTTGCCGTCGGCGTCGCGCTCGAAGACACGGAGGCTCCGGATCTTGTAGCGGGGGCCCTCGTTGATCGAGATGGTGATCTCGATGCCGTTGCGGTCCGGCGTGAGCATGACGCGCGGGGTCGCGACCTGGACGGAGAGGAAGCCGCGGTCGTAGTAGAGGGCGTTGATGACGAGGATGTCGCGCTCGAACGCGTCGTTGCGGAAGGGGCCGCCGGCGCCGAACTCGAGGATGTTCGCCTGGCCGGTGAGCATGACCTCGCGCAGCTCGTCGTCGGTCACCGAGTGGTTCCCGATGAACGTGATGCGGCGGACGGTGACCGCCTCGTGCTCGCGGATCGTCAGCTTGATCGCCACCTCGTTGTTCTTGAGGGGCGTGACCTCGTAGCTGACCTCGGCGAGGAAGTAGCCCTTCTCGGCATACTTGTCGCGGACCTTCTGGATGCCGCGGCGGATGGCGGGGTGGCTCAGGATCGAGCCCACCTTGACCTCGACGCTGAGCGCCTCGGTGAGGTCGTTGTTCTCGATCGCGCTGTTGCCGGAGAACGTGATCTCCTTCACCGCGGGGCGCTCGCGCACGACGATGCGGAGGCGCACGCCCTGATCGACGCGGGTGAGATCGACCTCGACGTCGTCGAAGAAGCCCGAGTCGTAGAGCTCGTGGACGTCCTTCGCGAGGCCCTCGGGCGTGAACTTCTTCCCGACGCGGGCCGTGCCCAGGTAGGCCACCATCTCGTCTTCGGTGACGCGCTTGTTGCCGACGATGTCGACCTTGACGATCGTCTGGCCGCGCACGAGCTCGCCTTCGGTGGGCGGCACGACGGGCAGCGGCTCGGCGGGAACGTCCACCGGCGCGGCGACGGGCGTGGGAGGCGCAGGCGCGGCGGCCGGTTGTCCTGGAGCGGCTGTTCCTTGTCCTGGAGCGGCTGTTCCTTGTCCTGGAGCGGCTGTTCCTTGTCCTGGAGCGGCTGTTCCTTGTCCTGGAGCGCCCTTCTTCGGCGCCGCGCCGGGCTTCGGCTGCGCCGCGGCCTTCGGCTGTCCCGCGGCGGGTTTCGCCGTCGCGGCCGGCTTCGGCTGGGCGAAGGACAGCGCGGTCACGAAGAGGACGGCCAGCAGGGTGACGACGGCCATGCCTCGCCGGAGGAGCCCCTCGGCGGGTCGCGAACGGAGCACGCTCCCAGCGGACGCGCGCGCGCCGTCGGGGGCCGCTTGCGACCCCATCGCGTGGAGCAGCGCGCAGCGAGCGAGCGCCGTCGGGGGGCACTGCGTCCTCGCGCTGCGGCGGGGCGAAAGGCGGCGTTCCGTGGGTCGAGCGAGCTGCAAGGCGTGCGCCTCGTACCGCACCCCACGCTCGTTGTCACGCGCCGGGCAAAGCCGCGGGTGATGGGACCCGCGCGCGGTCCCGAGGATCGCCGCGCCGTTGCATCGGGGCGTCGGGGCGGCGAGCACGTCGCCGTCGCCGCGCGCGATCGGTCGCGTGAGATGGACATATGTCGTCCGCCGTCGAGCGCGCCGCCTTGACCAAGGCGCGGCGCCTGACTATTGCCTTGCGCCCCGGCAACTGAACGCCGGTTTACCAAGGAAGACGCGGGCTCGGCTCGCCGTCTCCACCGACGAGGTACCCGTGGCGCGATCGAACCAGCTTTCTCTTCCCCTCAAAGGCAAGGGCAGCGATCCGCCTCCCCCCGAGATCCCCGACACGACGCTCATCGAGGAGGCGAAGCGCCGCTACCTCAACTACGCCCTGTCGGTCATCACGTCGCGCGCCCTCCCCGACGTACGCGACGGCCTGAAGCCCGTGCAGCGCCGCATCCTCTACGCGATGCACAACGATCTCCGCATCGGCCCCGACGCGAAGCACCGCAAGAGCGCGGCCGTCGTCGGCGACGTGATGGGCAAGTACCACCCGCACGGCGACGTCGCGATCTACGACGCGATGGTCCGCATGGCGCAGGACTGGGTGATGCGCGCCGCGCTCGTGGACGGCCACGGCAACTTCGGCTCGCTCGACGGCGACGCCCCCGCGGCCATGCGCTACACCGAGGCCCGCCTCCGCCCGCTCGCGCTCGAGATGCTGACGGAGCTCGGGCACCGCACGGTCGCGTGGCGGCCGAACTACGACGGCACGCGCTCGGAGCCGGTGGTGCTCCCGTCCCGCTTCCCGAACCTCCTCGTGAACGGATCGCAGGGCATCGCCGTCGGCATGGCGACGAGCATCCCCCCGCACAACCTGGGCGAGGTCATCGACGCGTGCACGGCGCTCATCGGCGACCGCACGCTGACGTTGTTCCGGCTCCTCACGCACATCAAGGGCCCGGATTTTCCGACCGGCGGGCAGCTCTTCGTCTCGAAGAAGGAGCTCGAGGAGGTCTACGCCGCCGGCCAGGGCTCGCTCAAGCTGCGCGGCGAGTGGAAGACCGAGGAGGACACGCGGAAGGGCGCCGGCGGGACGATCGTGATCACGAGCATCCCCTACGGCGTGGAGCGCAAGGTGATCGTCGAGAAGATCGCCGAGGTCATCATCGCGAAGAAGCTCCCGGCGCTCGTCGACGTGCGCGACGAGTCGACCCGGGACGTCCGCATCGTCCTCGAGACGAAGCGCGGGACGGACCCGCAGCTCGTGATGGCCTACCTCTACAAGCACACGCCGATGCAGGTGAACGTGCAGGTGAACCTCACGTGCCTGGTCCCGACCGACAACCCGGAGCTCGCCGCGCCCAAGCGCCTGAGCCTCGCGGAGGTCCTTCTCCACTTCATCGACTTCCGCTTCGACACCGTGACGAAGCGCACCGAGTTCGATCTCGAGGAGCTCGGCAAGAAGATCCACGTCCTGGAGGGCTTCGAGAAGATCTTCGACGCGCTCGACGAGGTGCTCAAGATCATCCGCAAGAGCGACGGGCGGAAGGACGCGCAGGAGAAGCTGATCGCGCGGTTCGCGCTGAGCGACGAGCAGGCCGACGCCATCCTGGAGCTGCGCCTCTACCGCCTGGCGAAGCTCGAGATCCTCCTCGTGCAGAAGGAGCTCGCGCACCTCCGCGCCGACGCGAAGAAGCTGGAGACGCTGCTCAAGAGCGCCGACAAGCGCTGGGCGCTCGTCAAGGACGAGCTGACGGAGCTCCGCGCCAAGTTCGGGGCCAAGCGCCTGACGAAGGTGACGGGTTCGACCGACGAGCCCGAGTTCAGCGAGGAGGCGTTCATCATCGACGAGGACGCCAACGTGATCCTGTCGGCGCAGGGCTGGGTGAAGCGCGTGCGCGAGCTCAAGGATCTCGGCTCGACGCGGCTCCGCGAGGGCGACAGCGTCGCCGCGGCGGTCGCCGGATCCACGCGCGCGTCCGTCGCGTTCTTCTCGAACGTCGGCGCCTGCTACGTGTGCCGCATCCACGACGTCCCGCCGTCCACCGGGTACGGCGACCCCGTGCAGAAGCTGTTCAAGCTCGCCGACGGCGAGCGGATGGTGGCGATGTACTCGTTCGATCCGCGCGCGCTCGACGTGCCGGCGCCGAACGACGACGCCGAGGAGCCCGAGCCGCCGTACGCGCTGGCCGTGACGCGATCCGGCCTCGGCCTGCGCTTCTCGCTCCGCGCGCACCGCGAGCCTTCGACGCGCGCCGGTCGCAAGTTCGCCAAGCTGAACGAGGGCGACGAGGTGATCGCGGTGCTGCCGGCGTCCTCGGGCGACACGGTCCTCTGCGCCTCCAGCGAGGGCCACGCGCTCGGCGTCGGGGTCGATCTCATCCCCGTCCTCTCCGGCGCGGGCAAGGGCTCCATCCTGATGAAGATCGACGAGGGCGACCGCCTCCTCGGCGCCGTCGTCGCGAGCGAGTCCGGCGGCGTGCTCCTCGTCGAGACGGAGAAGGGAAAGACGCACGAGCTGTCGCGCGACAAGATCCTCGGCGCCCGCGCCGATCGCGGCGGACAGATCGTCAAGCGCGATCGGTTCGCGCGGATCGTGCCGCCCGCCGTGGTCGCCCCGGTCCTGGAGGGCGGCAAGTCGAGCGCACCGCCGAAGGCCGGCCAGGCCGACGACGCCGCCTCACGCGCCCATTCGAGCGAAGACGGGGGCGAACGCGGGCCTCGGAAACCACCGCGGGAGATGAACTGACATGAGCGCCATGCCCACGACCCGACCGCCGTCTGCTCCGCCGCCGCGCAAGGCGGCCGCCGCGGCGACGCCCACGTCGTACACGGCCAAGGACATCGAGGTGCTCGAGGGGCTCGAGCCCGTGCGCCTCCGCCCCGCGATGTACATCGGCGGCACCGACGCCCGCGGCTACCACCACCTCTTGTGGGAGATCGTCGACAACGCGATCGACGAGGTGATCAATGGCCACGCCAAGCGCATCGAGGTCTCCCTCGACAAGGACCACAAGGGCGCGACGGTGACGGACGACGGCCGCGGCATCCCCGTCGACATGCACCCGAAGCACAAGCGCCCGGCGCTGGAGATCATCTTCGGGACGCTGCACGCAGGCGGCAAATTCGGCAGCGACAACTACAAGGTCGCGGGCGGCCTGCACGGCGTCGGATCGAGCGTGGTGAACGCGCTCTCGGAGCTCGTCGAGGTCCGCGTGCTGCGCGACGGCTTCGAGCACACGCAGGACTACTCGCGCGGCGCCCCCATCAGCAAGCTCAAGAAGGGCGGCGCGACACGCAAGCACGGCACGGAGATCCACTTCCGCCCCGACCCGCAGATCTTCGGCACAGAGCGCAAGTTCGACGCCGAGACGGTGCGCGAGCGGCTCGAAGCCAAGGCGTACCTGCACGCGGGCCTCGTGCTCGTGTTCAAGGATCAGGCGTCCGGCGAGTCCGTCGAGATCTGCCACCCCGGAGGCATCGCCGACTACCTGCCCAAGCTCGTCAGCGAGCGCGGCAAGCCGGCGAACCACCCGACCCCGTTCTACTTCTCCAAGGAGAACGGGATGCGGCTCGAGGCCGTCCTCCAGTGGACCGAGGCGACGGACGCCCTCCTCCGGTCCTACGCGAACGGCATCCCCACGGCGAACGGCGGCACCCACGAGAACGGCTTCGGCAGCGCCATCGTGAAGGCCGTGCGGTCCTTCATGGAGGCGAAGAACATCCAGCCCAAGGGCGTGACCCTCACGGCCGAGGACATCCGCGAGGGCGTCGTCGGCATCCTGAGCGTCTACATCCAGAACCCTCAGTTCCAGGGCCAGACCAAGGATCGCCTCAACAACCCGGAGGCCGCGCAGGCGGTCGAGCAGGCGGTGCGACCGGCCCTGGAGCAGTGGCTCCTCGACAACGGCTCCGCCGGCGAGGCGATCGTGGCGCGCGCCATCCTCGCCGCGCGCGCTCGCGAAGCCCGTCGCGAGGCGACGGCCCAGGTGCTCCGCAAGAGCCCCGTGAGCCATCGCCTGAACCTGCCGGGCAAGCTGGCCGACTGCGCCTCGACCGACCCGAGCGAGAGCGAGCTGTTCATCGTCGAAGGCGACAGCGCAGGTGGGTCCGCCAAGCAGGGGCGCGATCGCCGCACGCAGGCGATCCTTCCGCTCCGCGGCAAGGTGCTCAACACCGAGCAGGCGTCGACGTCCAAGGTCCTCTCGAACAAGGAGCTCCAGGACATCGTCAGCGCGCTGGGCTGCGGCTTCGGCAAGGACTTCGACGCCTCGAAGCTGCGCTACGGCCGCATCTTCCTGCTGATGGACGCGGACAGCGACGGGCACCACATCGCCACGCTGCTGCTCACGTTCTTCTACCGGCACCTCCACGGACTGCTCACGGGGGGCCACGTGTACCTCGCGCAGCCGCCGCTCTACCGCATCGACGTCGGCAAGGAGACGCACTGGGCGCTCGACGACAACGAGCGGGATCATGTGCTCGCACGAATGGCGAAGAACGCCAAAGCGGACATCTCCCGGTTCAAGGGCCTCGGCGAGATGCCGGCCGAGGATCTCAAGGCGACGACGCTGGATCCCAGGAGGCGCCGCGCGCTGCGCGTGATGATCGACGAGGAGATCGAGACCGATCGCGTCCTCAACGAGCTGATGGGCAAGGACGCCCAGGCCCGCTTCCGCTTCATCATGGAACGCGCACCAAACGCCGAAATCGACGTCTGAGACCGCGCCGGACGGCGCGAAATCGCTTACGCCACGCCCGCCGAGTGGGACCAGCCGGCTCGTGAACGAACGGACACACCCGCATTCGAGGTGAGCGCGCGCTCGCGGCGGATTTCTGCGGCGCGCAATGCCTTTCCCGTGGATGTCAAGAAGGGTTCGCAGCGCTTTTTATGCTCGGCGCGGCGGTTGCACTGAAAGGTTTCGGTCCGAGCGTCGTCTTTCTGTTCGTCTTCGGCCCCAAACCAATCTTTGGAGAGGTCCTGTGAGCACTGCCCTTTCGACCGTTCCCCGCGCGCCCTCCCAGCAGTTCCCCCGTTCGCTTACCTCGGTGGTCGCGCCGCCCGCCCGCGCTTCCGGAGTCCTTCCTGTCGGCGGGATGGTTTCTCCCATCCTCAAACCCCTGCCCCCCATGGCTCGGCCCATGGCGCCCCTCCCCGCCCCCGTGGCGCCCCCGCTGCCGCGCAGCACGGCGGAGCGCATGGTGATCGCCCGCGAGCGCATTCGCACCGCGGCAGAAGCCGGGCAGCGCATCCGCTCCTACGAGGTCGCGCTGGACGTCGATCTCTCGGAGTTCCACTTCGCGCGCCAGTTCCGCGCCGCTTTCGGGCGCTCGCCCCACGTGTTCTACGACGAGGTTCGCGCCGAGAAGGCCCGGACGCTGCTGGCCGAAGGGATGGGCGAAGGCGAGGTCGCTCGCCGCATCGGGTTCCGCCGCCCCGCGGAGCTCCGAGCCCTCCTCGCGAAGCGTCGGACCGGCGATCAGGGCTGATCCAGGTCTTCAGGCCGCGCCGGCGTCAATCCAGAGTCCGCGCGCGGCCCGAGACCCCCGGGCTCTGTTCTCCGCCCAAGCTCGCCGCGAGAACGCCACGCCGGAGCGACGGGGTTCCTTCACGAAGACGCCTCCGCTACGGTTTTCGAATGCGGCGGGTGCACGAGGCGATAGACGGCATCCGCCGCGCGGTCCGAAGGACGGTGCCGGCGATGCTCCTCGCGTGCGCCGGTTGCTCCTCTCCACCTGTTGAGCCTCACACCTCTCCAAGCCCAACGCTCACCGCGCCCGCCCCGAAGGCGGACGCGCGCTCGCGACTCCAGGGCACCTGGGAGCTCGTCACGTTCATCTCTCTCGGTCCGATCCCGGACGAGGCCGTCCCGATCCTCGCGTCGCTCCACGGCGCGGTCCGGCTGCGCTTCGACGGCGATCGCGTCATCACGTTCATCCCCGGCACGCCGGACCAGGAGGCGTGCGGCTACGAGATCGTCTCGGAGGAAGGCGACGCGTTCACGCTCGTCACCACCGCGGGCATGTTCCGGCGCGCGCAATCCCACTTCGTCGCCCACGACCTCTGGGAGGCGACGGAGAACGGTCCGACGTGGCCGGGCACGACCCGGTTCCAGCGCGTGACCAAGTGAGCTTCGAGCGGCCTCGGGTGCGCGGATTCGGTGCGACATTCCAGCCGCTGCGGCGGCCAGACCGCACCCGTGGCCAGCGCTAGAGTCGCCTGTGCGAGAGGGCCGGGAGGTTCGTCCGAACGCGCATCAGGTAGTCGAGGTCGAGCGCCGCGGTGATGATGCCCTCCCCCTCGGACGCCTGCGCGATGATGTCGCCCCACGGGTCGATGATGCAGGACTTGCCGAACGTCTGGCGGCCGCGCGGGTGCTTGCCCCACTGCGCCGCGGCCACGACGAACGCCTGCGCTTCGATCGCGCGCGCCCGCAGGAGCGCGAGCCAGTGGTCCTTGCCGGTCATCAGCGTGAACGCCGCGGGGACGACGATGACCTCCACACCCGCCATCGAGAGCGCCCTGTAGAGCTCGGGAAAACGCAGGTCGTAGCAGACCGACAGACCCACGCCGACCGCGTCGATCGACATCGTGACGGGGGACTTCCCGGGGGACGTCGAAGCGGACTCACGGTAGGTCGTGCCGTCCCCCAGCTCGACGTCGAACAGGTGGATCTTGCGGTAGCGGGCGAGGAGCCGGCCATCCGGGCCGAACGCCGCGCACGTGTTGTACGGACGCTGCGGATCGCTCGATCGCTCGGGCATCCCGCCTGCGAGGACGGTGATCTGGGCGGCGCGCGCGGCTCGACGCAGCGTGGTGACCATCGGCCCCGCGCCCTCGAGATCCTCGGCCACCTCGCGCTTGCTCGGCTCGTCGCCGAAGTAGGCGAAGTTCTCCGGGAGGACGACGACGCTCGCCCCACGCTCGGCGGCCTCGCCGATCCGGCGCTCCACGACAACGAGGTTCTCGGCGAGATCGCCCTGCGAGGACATCTGCACGGCGGCCCAGACAGGCGCTCTTCCCATGCGCGCAGCTTAGTGGAGGTCCCGCGCTCCGCGCCAGATTGCGTCGCTCGGCGCGCGCCCTACTCGCACGCGATCTCGGGGGATTGGTTGCAGCTCTGCGCGCAGTGGCCGCAGGCGCAGGCGAAGTAGGCGGCCGCCAGGTCGTGAGAGGGATCGTTCCCGAACGGGACGAAGCACGCCGTGACGCACGCGACGCGCTGGTTCGCGGGGACCATCGCGATCGCGCAGCTGCGTGGACAGGTCAGGATGTCGTTGCAGGCGCCGTCCGCCTCGCACAGGGCGAGCTCGGCCTTGCAAGCGCCCGTGGACGGGTTGTTCGCGTCGTTGACGCACTTGCCGCATCCGTCGTCGTAGGCGAGCTCGTAGGAGCACTCGCACAGGTTCGCAGGCCCTGCGGCGCCTCCTCCGCCGCTCGTGGGCGCGCTGCCTCCCGTGCCGCCGCCGCTCGTGTCCGCCGGCTGAGGGGCCGGGTACGGGTCCGCGGCCTTCTTGCATCCGGAGGTGATCGAGAGCGCCGCGAGGAGCGCGCCGGCGAGGCTCCATGTCGTGGGCGAAGGCATGCGGTCGAACGTACACCCCGCCGCGCGGCACGGCCAAAGGGCCGCGCAGAGGCGGGACGCGACGACGATGCGCCGATGCCTTTGGCGCACGGGGAGAGACGGGGTAAGGCGGCCGCACGATGGCGTTCGCCCCGCTCGCGCTGCTCCCGAAGCCGGTGCTCGATCTCGGCAAGGAGATCCTCCGGCACCTCCTGAAACGGCCCGTCGTGGGCGTCGCCGTCGCCGGACGCACCGAGGACGGGCGCTGGCTCCTCATTCGACGCGGGGACACGGGCACGTGGGCGTTCGCGGGCGGCACCGTGGAGTGGGGGGAGACGCTGCGCACCACGATCGCGCGGGAGCTGGAGGAAGAGGCCGGGATCGTCGCGGCGGAGGTGGGGCGCGTGGTCGGCGTCTACTCCAGGCCGGATCGGGACGTGCGGTTCCACGCCGTGACGGTACTCGTCGAGGCGCGCGTGGCCGAGCCGGCGAAGGCGCCTTCGAACCCGCTGGAGATCCGCGAGGTGCGCCTCTTCCGGGAGGCCGAGCTGCCCGAGGATCTGGCGATGGGGATGAACGACATGATGCGCGACGCGCGCGCCGGAAAGATCGCGGAGATCGAATGAGCACCGAGAAGGACGTTGCCATGACGAAGCTCGCCGGAGGCATCGAGGTCGACGCCGGCACGCAGGCGCGGGTGGAGGAGCTCGCGCGGCGCGTCGAGAAATACAGGGCGAGCTACTACGCGGGGACGCCGGAGATCTCGGACGCGGCGTTCGACGCGCTCGAGGACGAGCTGCGGGCCCTGTCGCCTGCGCACCCGGTCCTCGCGAAGGTGGGCTCCGGCGCGCTGGTCACCGAGTGGGAGAAGGCGCGGCACGAGATCCCGATGGGATCGCTCAACAAG
>WBZX01002193.1_pt1 | contig 13617 bp, 15 predicted proteins | sample 5204211 | NCBI WGS metagenome assembly WBZX01 (sample SAMN12344362, study PRJNA552823) | activated sludge metagenome | biome: Activated sludge suspended growth; feature: Nitrification reactor; material: Wastewater; isolation source: activated sludge from nitrification reactor of wastewater...
CCGCACCTTCATCTGGCTCGACGATGACGGGAACCAGACCGACATGTACGAGAAGGAGCCGATCCCCGAAGCGATCGAAACGCTTGTCGCGGCTGGCCCCAGCCTGGCTGCGGATCCCAACGCGCCATCGACCAACAAGATGGCTCTTTCGCCGTTTGAATACGGCGGCTGGAGGGTTTTTGAACACTTCCCCGGGTGGGACAAGTCGATCCTCAAGAACGAGATCTTTCGTCGCTATGGGATCGGCAATAACGTCGATTTCCCACTGCGACAGGCAGGCAAGACCCGGGCGATCCTGGCCTTCGGACGCGAGCCGGGCTCTCGCAGCTATGCTCGTCGCGAGATCGACGCCATGCTGGGCCTGCGCGCGCATTTCGTTCACGCGCTTGATTGCGCCGATGTTTCGTTGGCCGCCAACGAGACAGCAACACCCGATGATCCCCAGATCGTGCTGGTCGAACCTGATGGGCGGACCGCGAGCGAATCCCCATCGATCGCGCTGCTGCTAAGTCAGTTGAGCGGCGGCTGGACGCGCTCAAGACTATCGAGCGGAGGACTCGCGCCGCCGCCATTGCGGGAAGTGATGCGCCGGCTGGATCTTGCTGACGATGGCGTCAACGTGTTGCCGCCGACCCTTGTCGCGCAGACTCCCTGGGGGTCAATCAAGGTGATTGCCCACCAGCGCAGTGCCGGCGGCGAATATGTGATCAGTCTGCAGCGGCTGGTGCCGCGCGCTCTGGCCCGGATTCGCAAGGCTGCGTTCCTTGATCTGTCGCCGCGTGAGCGCGAGGTGGCGGTCGCAATGTGCACTTCGGCGAATGGCGAAGCGATCGCCCAGCTGGTCGGCCTCTCACCGGCTTCCTACCGTGAGTATGCACGGCGGATCTATGGCCGGCTGGGGGTCGATGGCCGGATCGGGGTCAAGGACCTGCTCGATAGCTGAACTTGTAGCGCGCCAAGCCGCTGCCTGCTTGACCTGATCCGCGCCGCGCCTACATGGGCAGGCATGTTCATCGAAACCGAATTGACGCCCAACCCGGCCACGCTGAAGTTCCTGCCCGGCGAGCAGGTGATGTCCAGCGGCACCCGCGATTTCCGCGATGATGAGGACGCCGCCGCTTCGCCGCTGGCCAGCGCGCTGTTCGATCTGGGCGATGTGACCGGCGTGTTCTTCGGCCGCGATTTCGTTTCGGTCACCGCCGCGCCGGGGGTCGATTGGTCGGCCCTGAAGCCGCAGGTGGTGGCGATCCTGCTCGATCATTTCATCACCGGCGCGCCGCTGTTCAACGCGCCCAGCGCCGCCGGGATCGCGGTTCCGGCCGAAGATGAAGACCTGGGCGACGATCCGGCCGATGCCGATGTGATCGCCCAGATCAAGGACCTGATCGAAACCCGCGTCCGCCCGGCGGTGGCCAACGATGGCGGCGACATCGTCTATCGCGGCTTTCGCGAAGGCGTGGTCTATCTGACCATGCAGGGCGCCTGCGCCGGCTGCCCGAGCTCCACCGCCACGCTCAAGAACGGGATCGAGACTTTGCTCAAGCACTACGTTCCCGAAGTAAGCGAAGTGCGCGCCGCCTGACCATTTCCCCAGACCGGAGTAACCCATGTCCCAGCCGCTTGCCGATGCTGCGCTCGATCAGCTGTTCCGTACCGCCCGCACTTACAACGGCTATCTCGACAAGCCGGTCAGCACCGAACAGCTCCACGCGATCTGGGACCTGATGAAGATGGGGCCGACCTCGGCCAACCAGCTGCCCGCGCGGCTGGTGTGGTGCACCACCGATGAAGCCAAGCAGAAGCTGGCCGCCTGCACCATGCCGGCCAATGCCGAAAAGATCCTCAAGGCCCCGGTTTCGGTGATCATCGCGATGGACACGATGTTCCATGAAAACCTGCCCTGGCTGTTCCCGCACACCGACGCCAAGGCCTGGTTCGAAGGCAGCGCCGAATTCCGCGAGCGTTCGGCCTTCCTCAACACCACGCTGCAGGGCGGCTATTTCATCATGGCCGCGCGCGCGCTGGGTCTGGATACCGGGCCGATGACCGGGATTGCCGCCCCGGCGATCGATGCCGCCTTCTTTGCCGATCAGCCCAACTACAAGACGCTGATGGTCTCGACCCTGGGCTATGGCGATCCGGCCAGCATCTTCGAGCGCAGCCCGCGCCCGGATTTCGATACTTTCAATAGCATGGCCTGACGCGCTACAGCCTGGGCGATGAGACTGCTGGCGATTGATTGCGCGACCGAGGCCTGCTCGGTTGCCCTGTTCGAGCAGGGCACGCTGCTGGCCGGAGAGTGCCAGCGGATGGGGCGCGGCCATGCCGAAGCGCTGGTGCCGATGATCGCCGCCCTGCCCGGCAAGGGCCAGGCTGACCGGATTGCAGTCTCGCTCGGCCCAGGCAGCTTTACCGGGCTTCGGGTTGGCCTTGCCGCAGCACGTGCGCTGGCACTGGCCTGGCGTGCCGAGCTGCTCGGTTACCCCACCCTGGCGCTGGTTGCAGCAATGGCGCGCGAAGGCCATCTGGGCAGCGATATCGACGTGGTCATGAACGGCGGCCACGGTGAATGGTTTGTGCAGCGTTTCGACGCCCAGGGTGAACCGCGCGAGGCGGTGCTGTCGCTGGCACCCGATGCCGCTGCGACGCATTGCAGCGGCACGCTGGCGGCCGGCAGCCGGGCAACCGAGCTGGTTGCCTTGCGCGGCGAGGGAACGGCCTGCGAGCTTTGGCCCGATGCCCGCCAGCTGACGCTGCTGCCGGATTATCTGCTGCAGGCTGACACCAGCCCGATCTATGGCCGCGCACCCGATGCGCGCCTGCCCCAGGTACCGGCTTGATCGCGCCGGCCGACGATCTTGACCGGATCATGCAGGTCATGGTCGCAGCCTTCGATCCGGCCTTTGGCGAGGCCTGGAACCGGCGGCAGGTCGAAGATGCGCTGCTGACCGGCAATTGCCATTATGCGCTGGCCTTCCACGAGGGCGAATGTGCCGGCTTTTTCCTTTCTCGAACTGGTTACGATGAAGAAGAGCTGCTGCTGCTGGCGGTCGCTCCGCGGTATCGCCGCCTGGGAATTGCGCAGCAACTGGTCAGCCAATTGGCGCAAGATGCCGCCGAACGCGGCGCAAAGCGCCTGTTTCTGGAGATGCGGCAAGGAAATCCTGCGGAAATTCTTTATCGGAACAATGGCTTTATCCCAGTCGGGATGAGACCGAAGTATTATCGCACCCCCAATGGCGAACGACTAGACGCCATTACTTTTACATCGCAATTAGCCTGATGTTTGCTCGATATTTACCTAGTCGAGCAATTCATGATTGTATCAAATGTTGATATCTTGCCAATCAATGCTTGAAAGGCTGGCAGAATCGGTATAGTCAAAAGGTTGCCAAGGGAAACCTTTGGCAAAGTCCACAACGGACAGGGTCGACAAAAACAGAACTGAACTGAAAGGAATTGGCCATGGATGCAACCCATGCCGATACAAACGAAATGCTGGTCACGCTGACCTCGGATATTGTTGCCGCGCACGTCAGCAACAACAGCGTCTCGGTTGATGACGTCTCGACACTGATCGCCAATGTCTATGGCGCGCTGGCCAGTCTTGGCCAGGCTTCCGTGGCCGAAGAAAAGCTGCCTGAACCGGCGGTTTCGGTCCGCGCCTCGATCAAGCCGGACTACATCGTCTGCCTTGAAGACGGCAAGAAGCTGAAGATGCTCAAGCGCCACCTGATGACGCATTACAACCTGACCCCGGAACAGTATCGCGCGCGCTGGAACCTGCCCGCCGACTATCCGATGGTTGCCCCCAACTATGCCGAAAAGCGTCGCGACCTGGCCAAGAAGATTGGCCTGGGCCGCAAGCCGGGCGCCAAGCGCGGCCGCAAGAAGGCAGCCTGATCGGTCTGACTCGGTCGCTTCGCCACTTCCTTACGCGAAGCTGACAAAGGGTTAGCAAGGTTGAACTATCGCCCCGCCGGTCTATGATCGGCGGGGCAGTTCATTGGGGATTCCTTACTTCGTGCAACAACCGATCGATATCGAAGCTCTCTGTGCCGAACGTGGCCTGCGCATTACCGAACAGCGCAAGGTCATTGCCCGGGTTCTGTCCGAAGCAACCGACCATCCCGATGTCGAAGCCCTGCATGAGCGCGCCTCGGCGATCGACCCCAAGATCTCGATCGCCACGGTCTATCGCACCGTCCGCCTGTTCGAAGAGGCCGGCATTCTCGATCGCCACGATTTCGGCGATGGCCGCTCGCGTTACGAAGCTGCGCCGGAAGCGCATCACGATCACCTGATCGACGTCGAGACCGGCAAGGTGATCGAATTCGTCGATCCCGAACTGGAAGCATTGCAGCGCCAGATCGCAGCCAAGCTGGGCTTCCGCCTGGTCGATCACCGGATGGAACTCTACGGCGTACGGCTGGAGCGCGAGGGTTGATGCCACTGGCGCTGGCTCGTCCCCGGCGCATTTCATGGCCGGGCTGGGCGCGCGCGGTGATCCGCATCGCCTGCATGGCCGTGCTGCTGCTGGCCTGCATCCCGCTGTTCTACCTGCACCGGCTGGTTTCGCGCCACAATCCCTGGCCCCGGGTATTCCTGAGCGGAGTAACCTGGATCGCCGGGGTTGATCTGGAATATCGCGGCCGCAAGGCGCCGGGCGGAGTGTTCCTGCTCGCCAACCATGTCAGCTGGATCGATATCCCGGCGCTGTCTGCGGCAACCGGCACGGCCTTTGTCGGTCACGACGGCCTGGCGTCGATGCCGCTGCTCAAATGGCTGTGCCAGATGAACGACACGGTCTTCGTTGCCCGGCACGATCGCGCCAGTGTTGCCCGGCAGGTTGAGGATGTACGCACCGCGCTGAGCGAAACCGGCGCGCTGGCGATCTTCCCGGAAGGCACCACCAGCGACGGCACGGGCTTATTGCCGTTCAAAAGCTCGCTGCTGTCGGCGTTCGAGCCGCTGCCCGCCGGTATCGCGATCCAGCCGGTTCTGCTCGACTATGGCCCCGAAGCTGCGCAAATCGCCTGGATTGGCGAGGAACACGGGCTCGACAATTTCCTGCGGATCCTGGCGCGTGGTCGGCCGGTCAAGGTCGTGGTCCATTTCCTGCCGCCGCTGGCTGGCGCAGAGCTAGAGAACCGCAAGACCATCGCCCAGGCCGCGCGCGAGGCGCTGCTGGGCGAACTGGCGAAGGGCTGACCCCTAGTTGGGTTTAACCGGCGGTCGGATCACGCCCGGCTTGATCGTCTGAACTGCCGGCGGCGCTGGCGCAATCCGAAGATCTCGGCGGAAGGGTATAATCGCCAGGGGCCAATGCAGAATTTGCTCCACGCTGCCCGTCGCTGCGGCTAAGGGAGGCTTCATGCCCGCCCTCCCCCGGTTCGATTCCAACGAAGCCATCCCCTATGCCGCCGCCGGCACGCCGCTGCCGTTGGGCCTGGCCGGCACCTGCCGGTTGTGGGGCCGCTCGATCATGCTGGCCATGGTCCTGCTGGTTGTGGTGCCGCTGCATTACCTGTTCCGGCTGATCAAATATGGCTCGCCCTTCCCGATGTGGTTCCTGCGCGCGGCAGCGTGGATCATCGGCGCGCGGGTCAAGATCCACGGCGTACCGCTGAAACGCGACGTGTTCTTCATGCCCAACCACGTTTCCTGGTTCGATATCCCGGTGATCGGCGGGATTACCGGTTCGGCCTTTGTCAGCCGGGCCGAGATTGCCGACATGTTCATGCTGGGCTGGATGGCCCGGCTGAACCGCACGGTTTTTACCAAGCGCGAAGCGCGGATGAACATCGCCGAGACGATCAACGCCCTGCGTGAGGCGATTGCCGATACCTGGTCGGTGGTGATCTTCCCCGAAGGCACGGTGACCGACGGCCATTCGCTGCTGCCGTTCAAGACCACGATGATCTCGGTGCTCGAACCGCCGCCGCCGGGGATGCTGGTTCAGCCGATGGTGATCGACTACGGCCCGGTGGCCGAATGGATCGCCTGGCTTGATCAGGAATCCGGGATTGCCAATGCCCGGCGGATCTTTGCCAGGCCGGGCACCTTCACGGTCAACGTCCATTTCCTTGACCCGTTCGATCCGCACGAAGTGGGCGGGCGCAAGGCGATTGCGGCAGAGGCCCGGCGCCAGATCGAGGATCGCCTGGTCGCGTCGCTGGGCAAGCCGCTGCGCCCGTTCCGCTTCGACCTGCCGATGGTCGGCTACGTTGCGCCCAAAGGTGAGGTTTGAATCCAGCCGCAAGGGCGGTATAGGCCCCACCCCATGCGCCACACCCCGCCCCCCAGGACCTACCGGGTCAAGAGCTTCGGCTGCCAGATGAACGTCTATGACGGCGAACGCATGGCCGAGCTGCTGGCCGAACAAGGCATTAGCCCGGCTCCCGAAGGCGAAGAGGCGGACCTGGTGGTGCTCAACACCTGCCACATCCGCGAGAAGGCGGCGGAAAAGGTCTATTCCGACATCGGCCGCTTGCGGCGTGAAGATGGCACCGCGCCGCTGATCGCGGTGGCCGGCTGCGTCGCCCAGGCCGAGGGCGAGGAGATCATGGCCCGCGCCCCGTCGGTTTCGATGGTGGTCGGCCCCCAGGCCTACCACCGCCTGCCCGCGATGATCGCCGATGCGGTCGAGGGGCGGCGCGTGGTCGATACCGACATGCCGGCCGAGACCAAGTTCGACATGCTGCCCGCCCGCCGCAAGGTGGGCCCCAGCGCTTTCCTGACCGTGCAGGAAGGCTGCGACAAGTTCTGCACCTATTGCGTGGTTCCCTATACCCGCGGCGCCGAAGTTTCCCGTCCGTTCAACGATCTGGTCGCCGAAGCGCACAGACTGGTCGAGGCTGGCGCGCGCGAGATCACCCTGCTGGGCCAGAACGTCAACGCGTGGCGCGACGAGAGCAACCGCGGACTTGAGAAACTGATTGAAGTTCTGGCCGCAATTCCTGAACTGGCCCGTATTCGCTATACCACCAGTCACCCCAACGACATGACCGAGGGGCTGATCGCAGCCCACCGCGACGTTGAAAAGCTGATGCCGTTCCTGCACCTGCCGGTCCAGGCCGGGAATGACCGGGTGCTGAAGGCGATGAACCGCAGCCATACGGTGGACAGCTATCTCAGGATCCTCGACCGGGTCCGCGCGGCGCGGCCCGATATCGCGCTGTCGGGCGATTTCATCGTCGGCTTCCCCGGCGAGAGCGATGCCGAGTTCGAGGATACGCTGAAGCTGGTCGAACAGGTCGACTATGCCCAGTGCTTCAGCTTCAAGTATTCGCCCCGCCCCGGCACCCCCGCCGCAACCATGGACGAACAGGTACCAGCGGCGGTGATGGATGAGCGGCTGCAGCGCCTGCAGGGTGCCCTCAACGCGTCACAACTGGCGTTCAACCGGCACTCGGTTGGCACCAGGTGCTCTGTGCTGGTCGAACGTCAGGGCAAATATCCCGGCCAGTGGCTGGGCAAGTCGCCCTGGCTGCAATCGGTCCACTTCACCGGCGATGCCGCGATCGGTGATCTGGTCGAGGTGGAACTGGTCGAAGCCGGACCCAATTCGCTTTCAGCCAATCTTATCGTGCCGTTCGGCGTACAGCCGCGATAGCAGCAACACCAAAAATGCGCGAATTGCGAATAGCGATTGTTTAGCCGGTCGCTCTGGTCCAGATAACTGTGATGGGTTTACGGGTCCCGGTCAATCGCGGTGAGTTGAGACGGCGATTTGCCGAGCTTGATTATTTACTTGCACGGCGGGCGTCAGCCATCGTGCTTTTAGTGCTGCTTTCGCTGCTGCTTCGCCTCCATATGCTTGGCGATCCTTATTACCGGATGGATGAGAGCTTCTACCTGCTGGTGGGAGAACGACTGCACCAAGGCGCGCGGCTCTATGTCGATATCTGGGACCGCAAGCCCCCGCTCCTGTTCGCTATCGCCTATCTCGCTGCCGCCTTTCCCCAGCCGGTCCTAGCCTATCAGCTGCTGGCGGCGTTTTCGGCCGGCCTGACGGCCTGGGTGATCGCGCGGCTGGTGGCGCCGCTGGTTTCGCCACGTGTCGGGCTGGTCGTCGCACTATGGTATCTTGCCAGCCTTGGCCTGCTTGATGGCGGCGGTGGGCAAAGCCCGGTCTTCTACAACCTGTTGCTGGCGCTCGCCGCCCTGTTGATCGCAAGGACTGCGCCCCCGGGAGGAATGCGTCCGCCCGTCGTGTTGTTCTTCGCCATGGTGCTCGCGGGGCTTGCGATCTTGGTTAAGCAGACCGCGGCGATCGAAGCAATTGCGCTGGGCACGTTCGTGTTGTGGCAAAGGTTTCGCACCGCCTTTGAGCTGCGAACTTTCCTGGCATGGGCCGCCAGTCTGGCGCTTGCCGGCGCACTTCCTGCCCTGGTCGCTGTGGCCTGGTTCTGGCTGACCGATCGGCTCGATGTATTCGCCTGGGCCATGAGCGGCTCAAACTCGGCGCGCTGGAGCCAGCTCGATGATCCCGAAGCGGCCCGCAGGCTTGCAAGGTCGCTGGTAATCCTGGCACCGCCGCTTGTACTGACCGGATGGTCGTTCGTCTTGGTGAGGGGAACTGCCGCGTTCCGCACTGTTATGGCGCTGATCGCGGCCTGGCTGGTCGCGGCGCTTATCTCTGCCCTGATCGTGCCGACGCACTTCTTTCACTATCTGCTGCCGACCCTGGTCCCGCTGGCTGCGGGAATGGCCGTGGCAGTCGATCGCAAGCGTGCTGCGCTGCTTCTTGTCCTGGCCCTGATCTTCCTGGGTCTGGCAAGCGAAGCAGTATACTCACGCGGATTGGCGAGCCGCCACGAGGCCCAGCTTGCCGAACTTGCCCGGATTGTCCGCACCAACGATCCCCAGCCGCGCTTGCTGGTTTTCCAGGGACCGGTGAGCCTCTATTCCGTGCTCGGTACCGCGCCGCTCACCCCGCTAGCTTTCCCACCGCACCTCAACGGCGCTTCGGAAAACAACGTCAGCCACCTCGATACGATCAACGAACTGCGCCGCGTAATCGCCATGCGCCCGACCAGCGTTATCCGGTTCGACATTGTCAAAGCCGGATTCAATCCGGCCACAGTCGCCCTGGTCGATCGCTATGTCGCCGATCACTGCAAGATCGCCGGGAGCGTCGATCTTGACGAAGAGGGCGTCTACACCCGCAATGTCGTCGTCTGGTCCTCTTGCCGCTAATGCCGACGCCTGGAAACTGTCGCGCGTTGCCAGCTTGATCATTGCGCAGCGCACACGCCTGATCGTTTTTCCACCGCTGGTCATCAGGCTGTCGCTTGCGCGTGGCAGCGGTGCGCCTATCTTCCGACTCAGGGGCACCCCTACCCCGCGCGAAAGGAGCGCCTGCCCAGCACTTATGGCCCGCAAACCGGTTCCCGCCTATCACGAGGCGCCCCGCAGGTCCGAAGCCCCCCGCCGGGCCCGGACCGAGATCGAGTTTGACGAAGCGACCATTCTGGGCGCCTTGTTCGGGCAGTTCGATGCCAATCTGGTGCAGATCGAAAACCGTCTGGGCGTGTTCATTTCCGCGCGCGGCAACCGGGTGCAGATCGAGGGGCCCGACGATAGCGTGGCCCGCGCCCGCGATGTGCTGAAAGTCATGCACCAGCGCCTGATCCAGGGACAGGATCTTGATCCCGGCGCGGTCGAATCGATCATCGCCATGTCGGCCGAACCGACACTGGAAGGGATCGTCAGCGGCGACGACGGCGCTCCGCCGATCATGATCCGCACCCGCAAGAAAACGATCGTTCCGCGCAGCGCGACCCAGGTCGAATACATGAAGGCGCTGGCCAGCAAGGACGTGATCTTTGCGCTGGGTCCGGCCGGCACCGGCAAGACCTATGTCGCGGTCGCGCAGGCGGTTTCGCAGCTGATCACCGGATCGGTCCAGCGCCTGATCCTGTCGCGCCCGGCGGTTGAGGCGGGTGAGCGGCTGGGCTTCCTGCCCGGCGACATGAAGGAAAAGGTCGATCCCTACCTGCGGCCGCTCTACGACGCGCTCTACGATTGCATGCCGCCCGAACAGGTCGAACGCCGGATCGCCAGCGGCGAGATCGAGATCGCGCCGATCGCCTTCATGCGCGGGCGCACCCTGGCCGATGCCTTCGTGATCCTGGACGAAGCGCAGAACACCACGCGCGAACAGATGAAGATGTTCCTCACCCGCTTCGGGATGAACAGCCGGATGGTGGTCTGCGGCGATCCCAAGCAGGTCGATATCCCCGGCGGGCCGGGGATGAGCGGGCTGAACGACGCGGTCGGCCGGCTGGAGGGTGTGGACGGCATCGCGGTCACCCGCTTCAGCGTGGCCGATGTGGTCCGCCACCCGATCGTCGGGCGGATTGTCGAGGCTTACGAGGGGCAAGAGGCCTAGGCCTTCTTACCGCGCCACCCCGGGCTTGACCCGGGGGCCAGCTTTTCTTTATTGCCGCGCAGGCTTGTGCCGCCCTAGGAAGCGGGACCTCGGGGTCAGGCCCCGGGGTGACGGAGTGTGGATTTGGAACTCGAGATCGACATTGAAGCGGATTGGCCCTCCCCCCCCGACTGGGAAGAGCTGGCCGGCCGCGCCGCATCGGTGCTGGCCGAACTCGCCCCCGAACTTGCCAACCCGCGCCTTTCCGCCAGTCTGCTGTTCGCCGATGACGCCGAAGTCCATGAACTCAACCGCGAATGGCGCGGCAAGGACAAGCCGACCAATGTGCTGTCGTTCCCGATGCTGGAACGCGCGGACCTGCTGGCGCTGCCCACCCTCGGCCCGCCCGAATTGCTGGGCGATCTCGCGCTCGCGCTGGAAACCTGCGCCCGCGAGGCGGCGGACAAGGGAATCAGCCTGGACCATCACGCCGCCCACCTGATCATCCACGGCCTGCTTCATCTTGCCGGGCACGATCATGAACTGGGCCCGGACGAGGCCCGCGCAATGGAACTGATCGAAATAAAGGCGCTTGCACAGATGGGCATTGCCGACCCATATGGCGACCACGACGAGGCATAGGGACCAAGCTGCGGCCATGGCCGAAATATCTTCCGGAGACGGCGACAGTAGAAGCTGGATGAACAGCATGGTGCGCCGCCTGCGCAACCTGGTCGAGCCCGACCAGTCATTGCGTGCGCAGCTGGAAGAGGCGATCGACGAGCACGAGGAAGACGGCGGCGATTCCGCCGATGGCGACCTTTCCCCGCTCGAACGCCAGATGCTGCGCAACCTGCTGCATTTCAGCGAACACGATGCCGACGATGTCGCGATCCCGCGCGGCGAGATCATCGCGATCCCCAAGAGCGCCAGCTGGGACGAGGTGGTCGCGGCCTTTGCCGAACACGGCCATTCGCGCCTGCCGGTCTATGGCGAAACGCTCGACGAGATTGTCGGCATGGTGCTGATCAAGGACGTCTTCCCGCTGCTGGCCAGCGGCAAGAGCCCGCGGGACTGGACCACGCTGCTGCGCCAGCCGCTGTTCGTGCCGCAGGCCCGCAACGCGCTTGACCTGCTCAACGACATGCGCGCCAGCCGGGTGCATCTGGCAGTGGTGATCGACGAATATTCGGGCACCGACGGGATCGTCACCTTCGAGGACCTGGTCGAGGAAATCACCGGCGAGATCGAGGACGAACACGACGATGCGCCCGAGGCGCTGCTGGTCGCGCTCGATTCGGGCATGTGGGAAGCCGATGCCCGCGCCGAACTGGACGATGTCGGCGAAGCGATCGACCCGCGGCTGGCCGAGGTCGAGGAAGATGTCGATACCCTGGGCGGCCTGGCCTTCCTGCTGGCCGGGCAAGTCCCCCCGATCGGCGCCATGCTGGAACATGATAGCGGCTGGACGCTGGAAGTTGTTGCGGGCGATGAAAAACGCGTTACCCGTTTGCGCCTGCATCCGCCTGCTCCCCAGGACGAATCTCCGGCCCTTCGACAAGCTCAGGACGATCGGAAAAACTGACCTTGGCCATTCGCCGACTTCCCCCCCTTCGTGCAATCGAGGCCTTTGTGCGGATCGTCCGGCTGGGCAGCGCCCGCGCCGCCGCCGACGAACTGGGGCTCAGCCCATCGGCGCTGTCACGCCGGGTTGCCGCGCTGGAAGATTTCATCGGCAAGCGGCTGTTCACCCGCCAGCACCAGGCGATGCGGCTGACAGATGACGGCCAGTCGTTTTACGACGCGGTCAGCCCCAAGTTCGATGAACTGGCTGCAGCGGTCGAAGGGCAGGTTGAAAACAGCAAGGTGCTGCGCCTGCACCTGGGAGTCTTGCCGCTGTTCGGCACCCAGCGGCTGTTCCCGCGCCTGCCCGAACTGCGCAAGGCGCACCCGCGCCTGCACATCGATATCGACACCAGCCCGCACCTCGACGCCCGGGTCGGCGATACGCTGGATGCGGCGATCGTGCTGTCGAAGCGGCCCGATCCGCAATTCCACGCGGTACAGCTCGATCACAACCGGGTCTATGCCTTCACTTCGACCCAGCTGGCCGAAGAAATCGGCCAGAACCCCGATGAAGAGGTGCTGTCGCGCCAGACCTTCCTGATCCACACCGAACTGCCCGACAGTTTCGTGGCCTGGAAGCAGGCGATCGGCATGCCCCGGCTCGACCCGGCGGCGGTCGATCATTTCGATTCCGGCCAGCTGATCCTGGAAGCGGCGGCCAATGGCCTGGGCGTGGCGATCATGCACGACGATCACTTCCACCGCAGCCACGACAGCCGGCTGGCCAAGCTGTTCGAGGTTGAGGTGGAAAGCCCCTATTCCTACTGGTTCATCTGCCGCCCGCATGCACTGGAAGTGCGCAGCGTGCGGATTTTCCATGACTGGATTTCGAAGGCGGGACTGTAGCGCCGCCGCAGGGCTTGCGGCACAATCGAGCGATGAAACGCCGATTCGTCTTGTCCGCCCTGCCCGCAGCGCTGATCGCGCTGACCGGTGCGACCGCCCCGAAGAAGAAGGCCAAGACTGCCCCCAAGGCCCCGCCGCCCCCGCCCCCCCCGCCGCTGGGCGATACGGTGCAGGTTGAACTGGTGACCGAGATGGGTTCGATCGTGGTCGAACTGAACCACAAGGCCGCGCCGATCACGGTCAAGAACTTCATGCGCTATGTCGATAGCGGGCGCTACGACGGGATGGTGTTCTACCGGGCGATGCATTTGCCGTGGGGCACCGAACCCAACGGGCTGCTTCAGGGCGGGCTCAACGATTTTCCGCTCAAGCTGCTGCCGCCGATCCCGCACGAACCAACCAGCGTGACGGGCCTCAGCCACAAGGCCGGGACCCTGTCGATGGCGCGCAACGCGCCGGGCACCGCACGGGCCGACTTTTCAATTCTGCTGTCCGACCTGACCAGCTATGACGCCGATCCCAAGAGCTCAAATCCCGATGCCCAGCTGGGCTATGCCGCCTTCGGCCACGTGGTTTCGGGCATGGATGTGGTGCGCAAGATCTATGACAGCCCCCGCTCGCCCACCAAGGGCGAGGGGGTGATGAAGGGCCAGATGCTTGAGCCCAAGGTCAAGGTGCTGAAGGCGCGGCGGGTTCCTCCCCAATCCTCCCCCGCTGGGGGAGGTGGCAGCGCGAAGCGCTGACGGAGGGGGAATTGAGGGAGCGAGCTT
>WBZX01002195.1_pt1 | contig 13612 bp, 15 predicted proteins | sample 5204211 | NCBI WGS metagenome assembly WBZX01 (sample SAMN12344362, study PRJNA552823) | activated sludge metagenome | biome: Activated sludge suspended growth; feature: Nitrification reactor; material: Wastewater; isolation source: activated sludge from nitrification reactor of wastewater...
TTCCCCCCCCCCCCGTTGCGCCTTCGGCGCTCCCCCCAGGGGGGCGGCGCTGGCGGACCGGCGGAGCCGGATCCGCGGCGCCTGCTGGGACTGCGCGGGCTGCGCCGCGCGACCGACGCGGGGGTTCGTGTCGGGCCCGACACAAAGCGGCTACACGCCCGTGCGCTGCGGCCGGTGCAATGGAGCCCTTTCGACGACCAAGGGTCCCCATGCACCACCCGATCTCTCCAACCGCGTACCACGGACACGATGACCACGGCGACGCTCACGACCTCGGCCTGCTGCACGACCTGGCGGTGCTGCGGCGGCGCCGCGCGCTGGGCTGGCTGGCGGGGGCCGGCACGCTGGCGCTGCTGGGCTGCGGCGGGGGCGGCGACGACGCGGGCAGCGGCACCGCCACGGCCGGCAGTTCGTCGGGCAGCTCGTCGGGCAGCAGCTCCGGCAGCACCACCTGCTCGGTGATCCCGGAGGAGACCGCGGGGCCCTACCCCGGCGACGGGTCGAACACCGCCAACGGCAGCATCGCCAACGCGCTGGCGCTGACGGGCATCGTGCGCAGCGACATCCGCGCGTCGGTGGCGGGCGCCAGCGGCACCGCCACGGGCGTGCCGCTGACGATCACGATCGACCTGGTCGACACCGGCGCGTCCTGCGCCGACCTGTCCGGCTACGCCATCTACCTGTGGCACTGCGACGCGCAGGGCCGCTACTCGATGTATTCCAGCGGCGTGACGGCCGAGAACTACCTGCGCGGCGTGCAGGTGACCGGCAGCGACGGCACGGTGACCTTCACCACCATCGTGCCGGGCTGCTATTCGGGCCGCGTGCCGCACATGCACTTCGAGATCTACCGCAGCGCCAACAGCGCCAGCAGCTACGGCAACAAGCTGCGCACGTCGCAGATCGCGTTTCCGGCCGATGTGATGGCCGCCTTCTATGCCGCCGCCAGCGGGTATGGCAACAGCGCGTCCAACTCCGCGTCCATCAGCTTCGCCAGCGACAACGTGTTCTCCGACGGCACCGCCCTGCAGATGGCCACGATGAGCGGCAGCGTGGCGTCGGGCTACAGCGCCAGCCTCACCGTCGGCATCGCGGCCTGAGGCCGGCATGCGGCACGGCTCGCCGCCGGGCCTTCAGCGCGCGCCGCGCGTCGCGCGCTGGTGTACCGTCGCGTCCATGCCCTCGTCGCGCCCCCAGTCCCTGCGTTGCCTGGTCGTCGATGACGACCTGGAGATCCGCGGCGCACTGGCCGACTACCTGACCCGCTTCGGCATGCAGGTGTCCGTCGCGGGCGACGGCGCGCAGATGCGCCGCCTGCTGGCCGGCGGCACGTTCGACATCGCGATCCTCGACCTCATGCTGCCCGGCGAGGACGGCCTGTCGCTATGCCGCTGGGCACAGCAGCAGCACCGCCTTCCGGTGATCATGCTCACGGCCCAGGGCGATCCGGCCAGCCGCGTGGTGGGGCTGGAAATGGGCGCCGACGACTACCTGGGCAAGCCGTTCGAGCCGCGCGAACTGGTGGCGCGCATCCACGCCGTGATGCGCCGCAGCGCCGGCGGCGCCGCGGCCGACCCGTCGCAGGCCCGCAGGGTGTCGTTCGCCGGCTGGCGCCTCGACCACGCCGCGAGGCAGCTGCTGTCGCCCGACGACGTGGTGATGGCGCTGTCCAACGCCGAGTACCGGCTGCTGGCCGCACTGCTGCAGCGCGCCGGCCGCGTGCTCAGCCGCGAGCAGCTGATCGAGGCCACGCGGGCGCCAGGCGTGGACGTCAGCGACCGCAGCATCGACCTGGCCGTGTCGCGGCTGCGCCAGAAGCTCGGCGACACCGCGCGCGAGGCCCGGCTGATCGTCACCGTGCGCGGCGAGGGCTACCTGTTCAACGTGCCGGTGGAGCCGTGAGGCGCGTCCTGGGCTGGCTTGGGGACACGCTGGCGCGGCGGCTGTTCTGGCTGCTGTGGCTGGCGCTGGTGATCAGCCACCTGATCGCCTACCTGAGCGTGAGCGCGTTCAACAGCCGCGAGGGCCTGGGTGCCGTCGGCAGCGCGCTGCAGCGCCTGCCACCCATGCCCGCCCTGCCACCGATGGGCCTGCCGACCGATCATGCGGGCGCCCCTGCGCACGACGCGGGCAGCCGTCCGCCGGGCGCGCCGCGTCCGGGCGACGACGGCTCCGAGCCCCCTCCGAACCCCGCAGGCCATGGCCCCGGGGCCGGGCCCGGCCCGGCACCACCCGCCGATCGCGCGGGCAGCGGGCCGGGGCTGCCCTGGCACGTGCTGGCGCTCGACCTGGGCGTGCGGGGGCTGCTGATCGCGCTGGCGGCGTGGCTCGGGTCGCGCTGGCTGGCGCGGCCCGTGGGCCGGCTGGTACGCGGGGCTCACCAGCTCGGCGACGCCCTGGCCGCAGGCGGGCCGATGCCGCAGATCGACGAGCGCCGCGGCACGCGCGAGGTGCGCGAGTCGGCCCAGGTGTTCAACCGCATGGCGCGCCAGCTCAAGACGCAGTTCGATGCGCGTGGCCTGATGATCTCGGCCATCTCCCACGACCTGCGCACGCCGCTGACCCGCATGCGCATGCGCCTGGAAACCGCTGATGCGCCGCCCGCCCTGCGCGACCGCTGCGTGGCCGACATCCGCGAGATGGACGCGCTGATCGACTCCGTGCTGCAGCTGTTCCGCCAGCAGCACGCGCAGCCGGCGCTGCAGCGCACCGACGTGGCCGCGCTGGTGCAGTCGCTGGCCGACGATCTGGCCGAGACCGGTGCCGACGTGCAGGCCCATGCGCCGCAGCCGGCCGTGGTGCCGGCCGACCCGCAGGGCCTGCGCCGCGTGCTGGACAACCTGGTGGGCAACGGCCTTCGCTACGGCCAGCGCGTGCGCATCGGCGTGCACGACGACGGCAGCGCGGTGCGGGTGCAGGTGGACGACGACGGGCCGGGCATCCCGGCCGATCAGCTCGAGTCGGTGTTCGAGCCCTTCGTGCGCGTTGAAGGCTCGCGCAGCCGCGAGCACGGCGGCACCGGCCTGGGCCTGTTCATCGCGCGCGAGCTGACGCGCCGCCAGGGCGGCGAGCTGACGCTGTCCAACCGGCCCGAAGGCGGCCTGAGCGCCGAGCTGAGCCTGCCGAGGCGATGAGCGGCACGGTGCTTGCCACGCCCCGCCTCACGCTGCGCGTGTTCGCGCCCGGCGACGCCGCGTTCATCGTGCGCCTGCTCAACGACCCGGGCTGGCTGGCGCACATCGGCGACCGGAACGTGCGCACCGAGGACGACGCCCTCGCCTACCTGGAACGCGGCCCGATCGCGGCCCAGCGCGAACACGGCTATGCGCTGTGGGCGGTGGAAGAGAACCACACGCCGGGCAAGCCGGTGGGCATGTGCGGCCTCGTGCGACGCGACGTGCTCGACGCGCCCGACCTGGGCTACGCGTTCCTGCCCGAGGGCCGCGGCCGCGGCCTGGCTGGCGAGGCGGCCCGGGCGGTGCTGGCCCACGCGCGCGGCACGCTCGCGCTGCCGCGCGTGCTGGCCATCGTGAAGCCGGGCAATGCAGCGTCGGCCCGCGTGCTGGTGGCGGCGGGCATGCGCTTCGTGGAGCAGCGGCGCCTGCCGGGCTACGACGCCGACTCGCTGGTGTACAGCACCACCGCTTGAAGGCGCGCCCCGCCGCGCGCGGCGACAACGACGCCGCCCAGGCTCAGTCGCCGCTGACGAACCACACGCGCGCGATCCCGGCGGGCGTCACCTCGTAGACGGCGGCCACGTCCATCGGCTGCGCCTGCACGCCGGTGACGCGCTCGTGGTCGATCACCTTGTTGCCGAACACCATGCGATTGACCACCTGCGCATGCAGGCCGGGCAGGTTGAAGCGCTTGCTGCGGTAGTGCTCGGCAAACGCCGCCTTGCCCACCAGCACCGGCGCCGCGCCGGGCAGGCGCCACGCGGTGACGTCGTCGGTGTACTCGCGCACGAAGCGGTCCAGGTCGCGCGCGTTGTAGGCGTCGAGCTGGCGCTGGACGAAGGCGACGGGGTCGAAGGACGGTGTCATGGGGTGCGGTGGGAGGGTCTCGAGTTGCCGCGGACGAAAAGCATCGCGCCCGGCTCGTCACCGACCCGAAGCCCGGCTGCACCACTGCGTCTCGCAGGGCACGCCGTCGCCATTGCCGTCCATTCGCGTGCCCGGGCAGTGGTTGATGAACCACTTGGCCTCGGCGCAGGACGTCATCTCCGAGCACTGGGTGCGCCCGTCGCAGCGATAGGGCGAACCTTTCACCGCACTGTCGGACGCGGGTACCGGTGTATTGGCGGGTTGGGCCGCCAGTTCGCGTCGCTTCATCGTGTCGGCGTAGTGATTCCACGCCCACGCTCCCAGGCCGGCCACGATCGCCAGCGCGATGACCCGGCCCAGCCACACCGACGCGGATCGATCGCCGTGGCCGCGCCTGCGGCGAACGGGGCCCTGCAGCGGCGAGCCCACGGCCAGCCGCAACACGCGCGTGGCCTGCGGACGCCCGTCGCGGCCCCGGCCCAGTTCGTACTGCAGCTTCTCACCAGCCACCGGGTGGGAGCCATCGCGGGCAAAGGCGCTGATGTGCACGAACACCTCCGGCCCGCCATGCGCAGGGGCGATGAAGCCGAAGCCGCGGTCGTCGTGCCAGGTGCGCAGGGTGCCATTGAAGGGCATGGCGCGATTCTGCGGCAGTGCCGCCTTGACTAGCCCCGTCGCTTCGACCGGCGATGGAACCATGCCGCCAGCCCCAGGCACAGCGCCGCGCCCAGGCCCAGCCCGCCCCACACCCACGGCGACCAGGGGCTGGGCAGGCGCTGGTGCGCCACCACGGTCTCGGACAGCAGCACCAGCAGCACGATCGCCAGGCCGAGGCACAGGCGGGCCTTGCGGGCGGCGTCGTTCATGGCGCTCCTGCGCCGCCGCGCCGAAAGCGCCCGCGGCTCACTGCCCTGCGGGCGGCTGCCAGAGCTCCACCTTGTTGCCCTCGGGGTCGATCACCCAGCCGAACTTGCCGTATTCGGAGTCGTCGGTCTTGTCGAGCACGTTGCAGCCCTCGGCGCGCAGGGCCTGCAGCAGCGCGGCCAGGTCGTCGACGCGGTAGTTGATCATGAACGGCGCCTTGGCCGGGCCGTAGCCTTCGCCGTCGCCCTTGCCGACGGACCAGATGGTGGTGCCCCCGGCCGGTCGGCCGTGCTGGTCTGCCCAGGTGAACGCCGCGCCGCCCCAGGGCTGCACGTCGATGCCCAGGTGAGTGCGATACCAGGCGTGCAGTGCCGCGGGGTCACGCGCCGTGAAGAAGATGCCGCCGATGCCGGTGACGCGCTTCATGGAGTGCTCCTTTTGCTGGACTAGAACCAGAGGTCGCCCACGCAGCGCCCGTCGCGCGGCAGGTCCTCGAACTTGTCGAGCCCGTCGAAATGGTCGACGGGCACGGCCGCCACCGGGCCGGGCTCGGTCAGGCGCAGATTCACCGCGATGCGGCGCCGGCCGTCCGGCATGAGCTGCCGGCCGCGCCAGTAGGCGATGCAGCCGCAGGCGGGACAGAAGTGGAACTCCACGTGGTCGCCGCGAACGTACGAACTGGTGGCCCCGGACACCGAGATGCCCTGCCCCTCGAAGTCGTAGATCCACAGCGCGCCGTAGCGCCGGCACACGGTGCAGTTGCAGGCGGTGGCCCCGTCGGGCAGCACGTCGTGCGCCCAGGTCCACCGGACGTTGCCGCAGTGACAGCTGCCTTGCAGCATCGCGGCCTCAGGGCCTGACCGCGAGCAGCGCCAGGAAGCCCGCCGTAGCGCTGCGTGCGGCCGGCAGGTTGAGCAGCGTGTGCGGCGCGTCGGGCACCAGCAGCACGGCGGCACGCGCGTTGTCCTTGAGCACGGCGCCGCAATGCCCCTTGGCGTCCGGGTTGCCCAGCCAGCCGTTGGAACGCGAGAAGAACGGGTCGGTGACGCTGATCACGTTGAGCACGGGCTTGCCGGGCTCGAAGGCGTTGCGCGGCTCCTGGACGAAGTAGTTCGCCTCGCAGCTCCAGGCGTACAGGATCCGGGCCGCGAACTCGGTGCCGGCATGGCGGGCCACCGGCACCGACCCCTCGCTGGTGCCGGCCAGCACCAGCAGCGCCGGATCGGCCCAGGCCTGGGCCTTGAGCGCCGCAAGCGTGGGCCCGATCTCCGACGCGCGCAGCGCGTGCATCCGCTCGTACGACGCCTTGTCGATCGGCGACTTGTAGGTCACGCGCCCCGGCAGCGTGAACGAGTCCGGCGCGACGCTGGCGTAGCCCAGGCCGGCCAGCCACTGCTGCCACTCGCCGATGGCCTTCAGACCCAGGCCGGACGAGCCGTGCAGGAACAGCACCACCGGCACCGGCCTGCCGCCGACCTTGGGCAGGTCCTTGAACTTGCCGCAGAAGACGGCACCGCCGGTGACGGCGGCGGGCAGGCACACGTCGGCCTGCTGCACGCTGGCGGCAAGCGAGTCCCGGGTGTGGACCCACGCGTCGCCCTTGATCTCCCCGGCCGGCGCGGCCGTCTGAGAAACCGCCGGAGCAGCCCCCAAGGCGAGCACCGCCGCCAGGAGCCCGATGAACCTGCCTGCCATGAATTCCCTCTCTCCCGGCTGCGCGCCGAACCCAGTGCACCGCATTGAACCGCGCGCTGACGGGGTGCGTCAATGCGCGCTTGCCGGACTCTGAGCGCGAGCCTCAGGGTGTGCCGGCCGGGCACTTGCTCTCATCCGCGCCGGGCGGCATCGGCGGGGGCGGCATGTATGCGGACGCCACCGGGTCTCATTGGGCCTGGCTGGTCCGGCCTTTGTAGGCATGCATGGCGCAGGACGGCCTGACCCCCAGGTCGTACAGGCTCAGTGCCAGCGATCCAGCCCAGCTCCCGCCAAACACGAACCTTGAGCGCGGGCGAAACAGGCGGCTCGCGGCGTCCCTGACTTCCTGCCATTGCGTGTCCGACAGGGCGGCGACCTGATCGAGGTCACGCGTGATGGCCAATGCCGGCGCGGGCTCGACGGACGCCCAGTAGTCGTAACCCACGGCCTTGAGCGTCCGTGCGTCGATCAAGTCGAAATGGAGCGGGATCAGAAGGTACGGGACCCGGCGGTACTCGACCAGCGTCAGGCCTCTGGTGTGCTGATTGGTCAGGAAGACTTCAAGCTTTGATGTCACGGTCGCGAGCAGCAGCAGGTCGCAGGCACAGCGCCCCGCAAGGGTGGCCAGATCGGGATGAAGCTCCTTGAGCCTGCTGGTCCAGAACGCCTGAGGAGAGGCCTCACGAGCCTTGCTGAGACGGTCGACATCGGCCATGTCGACGGCCACGCGCGCGATGTCGTAGCGCGCCTCCAGCGCGATCTCGTCTTTCAGGCCCAGGTAGACCTGTTCAGCGATGCCCGCATCCGACGCACGCACCAGGCCTCGGGAGTTGCCGAAGACGAGCGCACCGATGCGAAGCAGATGCAGTTCGTGACCCGCCACCACCGCAATGCCCAGACGCTGCCGCGCCACAGGTTCGGAGGTCTGCGCGGCCGACGATGCGATGCCGCATCCCAGCAGGCAGGCGAGCAGAGAGCGTAGAAGCTGGACCATGCGAAGCGGAGGGGACTCGTCCGGCGAGGGCGATGGCGCCGACGTCGCACGGTGATCGCCAGGAGGGACTACGCCGGAGAGGATAGTGCATGGGAGAACGGCGGGCGATGACCGGCGCCGGCCGGTCTGGGCACGGCGCCCCCGTCCCGCTCACCACGCCCGCAGCTTCGCCCTCAGCCTGGCAATGCTCTGGCTGTGCAGCTGGCACACGCGGCTTTCGGTCACCTTCAGCACGGCGGCGATTTCCTTCAGGTTCATGTCGTGCTCGTAGTACATGCTCATCACGTACTGCTCGCGCTCGGGCAGCAGCTTGATGGCGTCCACCAGCGCCTCGCGCATGCGGCGGTCGTTCAGCATGGCCAGCGGGTTGCTGGCTTCGTCGGCCACGTGGCGGTCCAGGTAGCTGTCGTCGCCCTCCTCGCCGCGCATGTCTTCCAGGTGCACCAGCTGCGTGCCGCGCACCTTGGTCAGGATCTCCTGGTAGTCGGTCAGGCTGACGCCCATTTCCTTGGCGATCTCGCTTTCGGCGGGGGCGCGGCCATATTGCTGCTCCAGCCTGTGCACGGCGGCCTCGATCTGGCGCTGCTGCTTGCGGTCGCCGCGGCTCATCCAGTCGCCGTTGCGCAGCTCGTCGAGCATGGCGCCGCGGATGCGCTGGGTGGCGAAGGTCTCGAACTGCACGCCCTGGGCGGCGTCGAAGCGGCCCATGGCGTCGTGCAGGCCGATCATGCCCACCTGCACCAGGTCGTCCAGCTCCACGTTGGCCGGAAGCTTGGCGATCATCTGGTGCGCCAGGCGTCGCACGAGGGGGCTGTATTGACGCAGCAGCGCGTCAGCACGGGCTGGCACGTCGAGGCGTCCGGTGGCGGTGTACATGTCGGCGGCTCCTGGGCTGGGGCTCGGTTCTGCGGGTTCGTCGGTGTCGGGGGCGGGCACGGGTTGCGCGTCGCGCTTCATGGCGTCCCCCGCGTCGGGCGGGCGGCGCGCTCTCCGCGCGGCGCGCCCATGAAGGCGGGCACGGCCTGGCCCAGCAGGCCATGGGCCAGCCGCATCAGGCCGGCGGGCACGGCGGTTTCGGCGCGCGAGGCGGCGGGGTCGATGGCGGTCCAGTCGTGCAGCACGGCGCCGGCAAAGCGGTCGGCCGTGGCGGCGATCTGCTCGGCGATGCGCGGCGTGCGCGGCGAGCTGGCGGCGGCCACCAGCAGCAGGTCGAACGCCATCAGGCCGTGGCGCTGCGACAGCAGCTTCATGTTGGCGTAGGCCGACGTGACGCTGGTGGGATGGTCGGCGGCCAGCAGCAGCGGGCGCGGCGCGCGGCGCGCGAACAGGCGGCCCAGCTCGGCAGCCTCGGCGTGCACGATCACCACGCCGGCGTCGGGCGCGGCTTCGGTCAGCGCTTCCAGGAAGCCGTCGCAGGAGCCGCGCGCGTCCACATGGCGCAGCGGCAGGCCGCGCGCGGCCAGGTAGGACAGGTTGGGACGCAGGTCGTCCAGCGGTTCGATGCAGGCGGCCAGGTCCACCATGGCCATCTCGTGCGGCGCGGCGCCCACGGTGTCCACCACCAGCACCTTGCGCTGCGGCTCGCTGCAGGCCGACGCGGCCGCGGCCAGACGCTCCAGCGCCAGGCCGGCGAAGGCCACGTTGGGGTTGGCGGCCACCGCGATGAAGCGCGTGCTGCTGCCGGCAAACAGGCGGCGCAGGCCGTCGGCCTGGTCGGCGGGAGGCAGCGAGTCGCGGGCGGTGGAGTCGAGCATGGGGGGTCCGGTTCGAATGGCGGGCTCGGGGAGCGGCGGGTCAGGCGTTCAGCGGTGCGGCGGCGCGGCCGGCGCCGAAGCTGGCGAACACCAGGTTCACTTCGCTGGCGTCGAGCTTCCAGCTCGCGCTGGCCTGCACGCGCAGGGCGCGTTGCACCAGGGCCTGGGCCGACAGGCGGTGCCAGTCTTCCGGCACGCGCTGGCCGTTGGCCACGCCCACGATGCGCAGCTTGTGGCGGATGGCCGCGTCGAGCACGGGGCCCAGCTTCACGGCTTCGTCGATCTTGCTCAGCACCACGCCGCGGCAGGCCGCGCCGCGGTAGGCGGACAGCACGTCCTCGATGGTCTCGCCCTGGGCCGACGCGTTGAGCACCAGCAGCTTCTGGATCGCGCGGTGCGACACCATGTCCAGCAGTTCGCGGGTGCGCGCGTCGCGCTGGCCCATGCCGGCGGTGTCGATCAGCACCATCTTCTTGGCCGACAGCAGGTCCAGCAGGTCTTCCAGCGACGCGCGGTCGTGCGCGGTGTGCACCGGCACGCCGAGGATGCGGCCGTAGGTGCGCAGCTGCTCCTGAGCGCCGACGCGGTAGGCGTCGAGCGTGATCAGGCCCAGGTTGCCCGAGCCGTGCTGCGTGGCGAACGCGGCGGCCAGCTTGGCGGTGGTGGTGGTCTTGCCCACGCCGGTGGCACCCACCAGCGCGTAGATGCCGCCGGCGTCTTCCAGCGCGGGCTCGCGCTCGGCGGCGATCAGGTTGCGTTCCAGCACGCCCGCGGCCCAGGTGTTCTCGTCGCCCTCGTCGGCGGGCAGGCTCTCGGCCATCTTGCGCACCAGCATCGGCGAGAAGCCCACGTCCAGCAGGCGCTGGGTCAGCGCCGCGCGGCGCGGGCTGATGTGCAGCTTCTCCATGAAGGCCAGGGCGCCGAAGCGGTCCTCGATCAGGCCCTTCATCGAGCGCAGCTCGGCCATCATGGCTTCGTCGGCACGCGCGGCCTGCTCGGCCGCGGCGCGGAATCCGGCCTGGGAGGCGCTGGGCAGCGCGATGTCCTGCGGGTCGGCGAACAGGGAGGTGTCGGCCAGCTGCACGGGCTCGCGCAGCATCGGCGGTTCGGCCACGGTGCGGGCCGGAGCGCTGAACGCGGGCGCGGGCTGGGCCGGGGCGCCGTAGGCCGGCGCCGCGTAGGCGGGCACGGCCGGTGCCGGCGGCGCCATCACGGGCTCGGCCGCGGGCTCGGTGCGCGGCGCGGCGGCGGCGTCGCGCTGGGCCTGGCGGCGGCGCAGCATGCGGTCGCGCACGTAGTCCTGGAACGACAGCGTGCTCATGGCCAGTTGCGCCACGTCGCGCTGCACCTCGGCGGCGCTCGCGGGCACGGGCTTGGCCGCTGCCGGCTCGGCGCGCACCACCGGCGCGGTGGCCGCGGCCTTCTCGATGTGGCTGATGCCGTCGGGCGCCATCGCCAGCACTTCCACGCCGCCGCCCTCGGACGGGCGCGTGGACAGCACCACGGCGTCCTGGCCGAAGGCCTGGCGGACCAGGGCAAGGGCCTCGCGCGAAGTGCGGGCAGTGAAACGCTTGACGTTGCTGGGGCTCATGCGGGGGCTCCGATGACAGAGGCGATGCGGATGGAATGCGTTTCAGGAATCTCGCTGTGGCCCAGCACCTTCAGGCGCGGGGCGGTGCGCTTGAGCAGGCGGGCCATCGGCGCGCGGATCAGGTCGGGCACCAGCAGGCAGGCCGGCAGGCCCATGTCCTCCTGGCTGCGCGCGCTGTCGGCGGCGCTGCGGGTCAGGGTGTCGGCCACGCCGGGGTCGAGCGCGGCGCCGTGCGGGCTGGTCAGGGCCTGGGTCACCAGGCGCTCCAGGCCGGGCTCGAGCGCGATCACGTCCAGCTCCCGCGACGGCCCGTAGATCTGCTGCACGATGGCCGGGGCCAGGTGCGTGCGCACGCGGGCGGCCAGTTCGCCGGGGTCGGTGGCGGCGCCGGCGTGCTCGGCCAGGCATTCCACGATCGAGCGCATGTCGCGGATGTGGACGCCTTCTTCCAGCAGCAGCTGGAGCATCCTCTGCAGGGTGGCGATGCCGACCATCTTGGGGATCACGTCCTCGATCAACTTGGGTGCCAACTTCGTCACGTGTTCAACGAGCGCCTGGGTTTCGACTCGGCCCAGCAGGCGCGCCGCGTTCACTTGCATCAAGTGTGAAAGGTGGGTCGCCACGACGGTCGAGCAATCAACCACCGTAAATCCGCTCATTTGGGCGAGCTCGCGCTGGCGTTCGTCGATCCACACCGCGGGCAGGCCGAACGCCGGGTCGGTGGTGCGCGTGCCCAGCAGCTGCTGCGTGGCGCCGCCGGGGTTGATGGCCAGGAACATGCCGGGGAACGCCTCGCCCTCGCCCACCACCGCGCCGCGCAGCGACACGCGATAGGTGCTGGGCTTGAGTTCGAGGTTGTCGCGGATGTGCACCGGCGGCGGCAGGAAGCCCACGTCCTGGGCGAACTTCTTTCGCACGCCCTTGATCCGGCCCAGCAGGTCGCCGCCGCGCTGCGCGTCCACCAGCGAGATCAGGCGGTAGCCCACTTCCAGGCCCAGCGTGTCCACGGGGATCAGGTCGTCCCAGGTGGCCTCGGGGTTGAGTTCGCGCTTTTCCTCGCGCGTCATGGTCTTGGCGGTCTCGGCGGCCTTCTCGCGCTGCGACAGCTTGCGCGCGCCCCAGCCGATGGCCCCGGCGATCACCAGGAACACCGCGTTGGGCATGCCCGGGATCAGCCCGAGCAGGCCGACGATGGCCGCCACCAGGCCCAGCGAGCGCGCGGAGTTGAACACCTGGGCGCCGATCTGGCTGCCCACGTTCTGCTCCTTGCCCACCCGCGACACCACCATCGCGGCGGACACGGAGATGAGCAGCGCGGGGATCTGCGCCACCAGCGCGTCGCCGACCGCCAGCAGGATGTAGCTGTTGGCGGACTGGGTGGCGCTCAGGTCGTGCTGCACCACGCCGATCAGGAAGCCGCCGACGATGTTGATGAACAGGATCAGCAGGCCGGCCACCGCGTCGCCGCGCACGAACTTGCTGGCGCCGTCCATGGAGCCGAAGAACTCGGCCTCGTCGGCCACCTCCGAGCGGCGGCGCTTGGCCTCCTTCTCGTCGATCAGGCCGGCGTTGAGGTCGGCGTCGATGGCCATCTGCTTGCCGGGCATCGCGTCCAGCGTGAAGCGCGCACCCACCTCGGCGATGCGCTCGGCGCCCTTGGTGACGACGATGAAGTTGATGACCACCAGCACCGCGAACACGATCAGGCCGACCGCGAACGTGCCGCCGATCAGGAAGTGGCCGAACGACTCGATCACCTGGCCGGCGGCGCCGGGGCCGGTGTGGCCTTCGAGCAGCACCACGCGGGTGGACGCCACGTTGAGCGACAGGCGCATCAGCGTGGTCACCAGCAGCACCGACGGGAAGGCCGCGAAGTCCAGCGGCTTGACCATGTTGGCCGCAACCATCATCACCAGCAGCGCCAGCGCGATGTTGACGGTGAAGAACACGTCCAGCAGCACGGCGGGGATGGGCAGCACCATCATCGCCAGCACGATGACGATGAAGATCGGCGGCGCCAGGTTGCGGATCAGTCCGGCGTTGGCGCCGAGCAGGCCGTCCAGACGCTGCATCCAGGGGTTCATGCGTCAGCTCCCTGCGGCTTGAAGTGCGGGTCCAGTTCCGGCGGCACGGGCAGCTCGGGCAGGTCGGCCGGCGCGGCGGCGTCGCCGCGCATCGACGCGCGCAGCTGGTACACCCAGGCCAGCACCTGCGCCACGGCGGCGAACAGCGCGGCGGGCACCTCGCGGTCCACCTCGGTGTGGGCATACAGCGCGCGCGCCAGGGGCGGCGCCTCGAGCACCGGCACCTTGCTTTCGCGCGCGATGTCGCGGATGCGCAGCGCGATCAGGTCGGCGCCCTTGGCCACCACGCGCGGCGCGGACATGGTCTTGTCGTCGTAGCGCAGGGCCACCGCATAGTGGGTCGGGTTCATCACCACGATGTCGGCCTGCGGCACCGCGGCCAGCATGCGGCGCTGGGCGGCTTCGCGCATGCGCGCGCGCATCTTGCTCTTGACTTCCATGTTGCCTTCAAGCTGGCGCATCTCCTCCTTCATTTCCTGGTGGCTCATCTTCAGGCGCTGCTTGAGCCGGAACCGCTGCAGCGGCACGTCCACCAGGGCGAAGATGCCCAGCGCGACCACCAGCAGCAGCAACCCGGCCTGCAGGCG
>WBZX01001270.1_pt1 | contig 13611 bp, 9 predicted proteins | sample 5204211 | NCBI WGS metagenome assembly WBZX01 (sample SAMN12344362, study PRJNA552823) | activated sludge metagenome | biome: Activated sludge suspended growth; feature: Nitrification reactor; material: Wastewater; isolation source: activated sludge from nitrification reactor of wastewater treatment...
AGCCCCTTCTCGGTCAGTTCCTTGGCGGCCCAGCCGCCGCTGATGCCCGAACCGACAACGATGGCGTCGTAATGGGAGGAAGCGGACATGGGGCAGGAAACGTGGCAGGCTGGGACGGATTGCCGCGTCGCAGTTGCTGATCCGGAAGGGGCAGCGTGCGCGCGTGGTCGAGGAGTGTATCGGGTGCGGTGTCGGCGAACAATCCACGTAAATCGGGGGGCGTGGGCCATCCGCGGCCAAGTGACCCGCGAGTCCGGTTCAGCGCCGCTCGATCTCGAAGACGGCGCCGTCGGAGGCGCGCTCCAACGTCACGGGGAAACCTTTTTCCGCCAGTTGCCGGCCGGTGAGCGTGTGCAGAAGCCGGCCCTCGGGGGCCAGCTTCACGGCGTATTCACGGGCGGGAGTGAGGTCCGGCACGAATACGCGCCGGGTCGTCTCCCGCGCGTCTTCGCGGAACACGGCCACGACGCCGCCGGCACCGGTGTCGGTGTTGACGCGCATGAATCCGTCCCAGGCGCCGAGGGCGGGTTCGCCGAAGCCGGGCAGATCCCGCCGATACGAGGAGAAATCATATTTGCGCTGCGCCTCGCCCTGCCAGTTCGCCCACTGTCTGATCCGCTGTTTCTGCGCCGCGGGCACCTGGCGCGGATCGCCGAGGAAGATGGGAAACGCGCCGAGCAGGGATTGGAGGGAATGCTCCCAGCCGGGGTCGTCGAGCTGCTGGTTGCCGATCACCAGGGCGGTGGCCGGCATGGCGGGGGAGCGCCACCAGGCCATTTGCCGGACGCGCCAGCTGCCGAGCGGGGCGCGCTCCTCGAAATTGCTGAGCCAGTTGCCCTCGGCGTGCTGGCACATGGCATAGTCGATGAGCTGCAGCTTGCCCATGGCCTCGAACGTGCAGTCGATGAAAAGGTCCGGCGCCTCGGCGTGCAGCTCGTCGAACAGCCGCCACAAGGCGTCATAGATGGCGTAGTAGGACTCGGCGTGATCGCGATGCCCGGGATGATCGGTGGCGTGACAGCCGGACCGGAGCGGGTCGTTGACGTAGGCGCTGGTGACAAGCGCGAGGTCCAGCTTGACGTATTCCAAGCCGTGCTCGCGGACCAGTTTCAGGACGATGTCCTTGAAGTGATCCGCCCAACCCGTGGCCAGGCAGGCCGTGACCCGGGTGCGATTGTGGCCGTGCTGGCCGTGAAGGTTCGTGAACCGGCCCGCGGCATCGCGGACGAACCACTCCGGATGCTCGGCGAGCACGGCCGAGTCGGTGGAGGCCGCCCCCAGGCTCAGCCACAGGCCGGGCTTCATGCCGAGGCGCTTGATTTCATCGAAGACCGGTTTCAGCCCGTGCGGGAAGCGCTCCTGGTTGATCAGCCAGTCGCCGATCGGGTGTTCGTTGGGCAAGGTGGAGCGGTTGGCCTGCCAGCCGTCGTCGATGATGAACTCCTGGAATCCCATCTCGGCGGCGTGGCGGGCGAGGTCGAGGATGAGCTTCTCGTTGATGTCGGTCCGGAAGGGCGTCCAGGTGTTGTAAACGAAGGAGGGTTTCCGGTGCAGCTGGGCCAGCCGGGTGCCCAGGTGTTTGCGGACGAAGTCGTTCACGGCGCCGTTGAGGACGACCTGGGCATCGGCGTCGGTATACGGGACCACGAAGGTGGCCGGGCTGGTCCAGGCTTCGCCCGGTTTCAACCATTTGCGGAAGGGATAATTCTCCCCGGCGTGCCGCAACCCGACGGCGAGGTGGTTGCCCGCGCCGCGAAACGCGGAGAAGTGCTTCGTCACGCCCGGTGCCTCGTTGCCGACGGCCAGGCCCCACGCGGCGGTCTGCCGGTTGAATTGGGGCGAGAAGAAGTGCAGGTTGACGAGGGCGTCGTCCCAGTCGCCGAGGTAAGGCCCGAGTTTCATGCGCCGGCCGTAGTTGGTGAAGAGGTGGCAATGGACATCGTTGTCCACCAGTTGCAGATCCTCGACGTCGAGGTTCTCGATGGCGATGTCGGCCGGACCGGTGTTTTCGATGAGCAGATGCTTCCGGATCACGGGCAGGTCCGGGTAAAGCAGATAGACCACCCTGACCTTGAGGCCGGCGGGCGATGCCAGGCGGATGGCGGCTCCGCTGCCGCCGTGCTGGTCGGTTTGGGTTTCGCAGCCCAGCACCTGCCAGCCGCGCAGGCCGGCGAGCGCGGGGCCGCCGAGCAGGCTGAAGCTGAATTCATCGCTCTTGTCCGCGGCCACCATGGTATCCCGCGCGAACCCCGCGAGCGTCAGCTGGGCGGTGGAAATGCCGTCCGGCTTCAGGCTCACCACGCGCCGGGCCACGCCGTTGTCGAGCACCAAGCGGGTGGCATCCCAATGCGCATAGCGCGGTCCGGTGGCGTCGGGAGCGGCTGCGCGCGCCGGCCCAAGCCCGATCCCGGTGATGAGAAGGAGCCCGAGGATCGCCGCGAGGCGCGGGTGCAACCGGATGGCGGCGGGGCACTTCATGGGGAGAACAATCAAGGCACGGTGCGCCAGGCGGAGTCAGGGATGGGCTGGCGCGGGAAACCGGGGCCGCTCCATTCGAGCGTGAGCTTGCCGCGCAGGCAGGACAGGCGGACCGGGTGGAGCCCGGCGGCGAGCCTGATGGTGGCGCGCCGTTCCGTGCCGTCGGCATAGCCGAAGTCGGCGTCGATGACCGTGGCCTCATGGAGGCGCAGCTCCGCGCCGGTGGCGGTCGTCAGATAAAAGGTGTATTCGCCCTCGGCCGGGACCTGGAGGCAACCGGTGAACAGCACGCCCGCGGCGCCGGCAATTTCAGGTGCGGCGGGATCGGGGCGCGGCGACCGGCCCGAGGCGACGGGGGCCAGTGCGGCGAAATCGGGCACCCACGGAAAGTCGCCGGAGTAGGCCTGCCACGCGAGGCCGGCCGGCGGCTCCGACACATGATCGAGGGCGGGAACCGGTGCGGCGTCGTAGGGGCGCGGGGCCGCCGGGTCGGGGCGCCGGGAGCGGAGTGCAGTGGCTTGCAGGCGGGCTTGCACCGCCGCGTAGCCCGGTGCGGAGGCCAGGTTCATTTTTTCCTTCGGATCGGTGGCCACGTTGTAGATCTCGAACGGAGCGTCGGCGGTTTTCACGTCGTAGCGGACGCCCATGAGATCGCCGAGCCGGACAGCCTGCATCTGATTGCGCGGGCGGTTGCGGCGCGCCGCTTCAAAATCGGCGTAGGGGGGCGTCTGGCCGGCCACGTTATATTCGAAGTAGAGGGCGCGATCCGGCGCGGGGGCGCGGCCGGTGAGCGCCGGCAGGAGCGAGACGCCGTCGGTGCGCGCGGGCGGCGGCAACCCGGCGGCGGCGGCGAAGGTGGGCAGCCAGTCCCACTGCGCGCTGGGAGCCGTCACGACCTGGTCGGCGGCGATGTGGCCCGGCCAGCGGGCGAGCGTGGGCACGCGGCTGCCGCCTTCCCAGAGGTCGCGCTTGAGGCCGTCGAAGGGTCCGTAGCTGCGAAAGAACTCGGGGGTGAACGGCTCGTCCAGCATCGAGTCCTTCTCGGGGCCGTTGTCGGAGGTGAAAACCACGAGGGTGTTTTCGTCGAGGCGGAGGTCGGCGAGCAAACGGAGCAGGTCGGCGACGCCGTCGTCGATCCGGCGGACACTGGTGGCATAGCGCAGGTAGACGTCGGGCCAGGGTTGGGCGGCGGAGGTGCCGGACAGCGCGGGGTCGGTCCACGAGTCGATGGTGCCGGAGGCGGTGTTGATCATGTGGCCGGGCTGGCCGAGCCACTGGAGCCCGCCGTGAAGCCCGCCGCCGGCGGGATAGGCTTGGGTCGGGCGTTCGAGCACCGCGTGGGGTGTGTCGTAAGACAGGTAGAGGAAGAACGGCTGGCCGGGCGCGGCGGCGGCGTGGTCGGCGATGAATTTTTTCGCCCGGGCGGTGAAGAGGTCGGTGGTGTAGCACCGGTCGAGCTCCGCCGTGACATTGGTGCGGCCGTCCCAGACTGCGACCGGGCCGCGCGCCTTGGCCTTGGCGGCGAAATACGGCGCCTCCTTCGGGTAGTGCTCGTGCCCGTCGATGTGGCGGAGCATGCCGTAGAAGGAATCGAAACCGCGGTTGAGCGGGTGCGCGGGCGTGTTCGGGTCCGCGCCGGTGGCGGCGCCGCCGACCGGCTGGCCGTGCAGGCCCCACTTGCCGATGGCGGCGGTGGCGTAGCCCGCGCGGCGCAGGACCGTGGCGAGGGTGTGGTTGTCCTCGAGCGCCTTGTCGAACTGGTTGTCCCGCACGTTGGCGTGACCCTGGTGGACGCCGAGCAGCAGCGAGGCGCGGGACGGGGCGCAAACCGGGGCGGCGGCATAATGGCTCGTCAGGCGCGCACCCTCGGCGGCCAGGCGGTCGAGGCCGGGGGTGGCGAAGAGCTTCTGTCCGAAGCTGCCCAGGTCCCCGTAGCCGAGATCGTCGGTGAGGATGAGAATGATATTGGGCGGATTCGACGGACTCACCGCAGGCCGGTCGGCGGTGGCGGCCGTCCCGGCGCAAACGAGCGCGACGCTCAGCGGCAGGAGAGGGAAGAAGAGGCGCATCGGAAGAATGGTCAGGGTTTGGGGAAACGGTAAACGGTCGTTGAACGGAAAGCCTGATCCGGGCGCAGGATCACGCTGGCAAACTGCGGCTGGTTGACGGCATCGGGAAAATGCTGGGATTCGAGGGCGAAACCGGTGCGGGGGGCGTAAGGCACGCCGGATTTCCCCGGACGCGGCTTGCTGAAGAAGTTGCCCGTGTAGAATTGCAGGCCCGGCTCGGTGGTGAGGACCTCGAGCACGCGGCCGGAGGCGGGATCGCGCACCGTGGCGGCGAGCGCCAGCGAACCGTCCTGGGAATCGAGCGCGAAGTTGAGATCATAGCCGCCGCCCTGGCGCAGTTGCGGGTCGGAACCGTCAATCCGGTCGCCGATCCGCCGCGGCGTGGTGAAATCGAACGGCGTGCCGGCGACGGGGGCAATGGCGCCGGTGGGCAGCAGGGCGGCATCGGTGGGGGTGTAATGGCGCGCCCGGGCCGTGAACTCGTGGTCGAGGATCGTGCCGCGGCCCTCGCCCGCGAGGTTGAAATAGACGTGGTTGGTCAGGTTGATCGGCGTGGGTCGGTCCGTGGTGGCCGTGTAGTCGATGCGCAGGCCGCGGTCGGCCGTGAGCGAGTAGAGGACCTCCACCCGCAGGGTGCCGGGATAACCCTCCTCGCCGTCGGGACTGGTGTAACGGAAGCGCAACGCGGGCTGCCCCGCCCGCTCTGTCGGCTCGGCCGCCCAGAGCACCTTGTCGAAGCCGCGCACGCCGCCATGCAGGTGCGTCTGGGCACCGTGGCTGGTTTCGTTCGCGGCCAGGCGGTATTCCCGGCCGTCGAGGGTGAACTTCGCGCCCGCGGTGCGGTTGGCCACGCGGCCGATGGTCGCGCCGAAGTAAGGGCAGTCCACCGCGTAGCCCTCGACATCGCCGAAGCCGAGCACCACGTCCGCGAGCTTCCCGTCGCGGTCGGGCGCGAACACCCCCACGATGCGGGCGCCGAAGTCGCTAAGATCCACCCGGAAGCCATCGGCCCCTACGAGGGTGTAGAGGTGGGCCTCACGGCCATCGGGCAGGCGGCCGAAGGACCGGGCGGTTGGCAGCGGTGCGGCGGCGACAATGCCGGTGAGGAGCAAGGAACTGATGGGGAGGTAGCGCATAAAATAGATCGGAGGGTCTTCAAACTTGGCTTGTCATTCTGAACGAAGTGAAGAATCCAGAAGGATAACCGCCAGCGTGGGTCGTGCGGGATGCTTCGCCGCGCCCGGCATGACAATGTTTTGGGGTGTTCATCGGGCGCAGCCGGCGGAGGAAATGCATGAGGCTCATCGCCGGACCTCCCAGGTATGCGCTCTCGTCCCCGCGGGCAGGGTGATCTCCATCCGTTCCTGGAAAAACCCGGCGGCCGGCGCGGCGGCGGGCTTCCCGTCGATGGCAACCCCGGCCGGGCCGCGGCGGTTCAGTTCACCGCGGAATTGGTCGGAAAAGTGCAGTTCCCAACTGGAGCCATGGGTGGTGAAGTGCCGGCAGAATTCCGGGGAGTAGTCGAACTCGATCCGCCCGTCCGCCCCGCCCCGCACGTCGGCGAACATGTAGGCGATGGGTTCGTTGACGCCAATGAAGCGGTATTCGGGCCCGAAGCCGGCCAGCCGCTTCCGCATGAAATCGTGGTCGCGGTAAACGTCGATGTCATGCGAGAGGATGAGGATCGGGCGCTCGCCCTCGAGCCCCGGGACATCGCTGGTTTTCGCGTCCTTGGCGGTGAATAGGTAGGGTTCCACATCGATGATGAAGTCCGGGCCGAGCCAGTAGTCATAGGTGATGGCGTATCCGGCCTTTCTGGCCAGGCGCGCGGTGTGGTTGGCGTAGGAGAATGACGCGGCGTGCTGACCGGGCACAAAATAGAGCGGACGCTGCCCCCAGATTTCCTCGAGCGCCGCCCGGGATCTTTTCAGGGAGAACAGCTGCATGGCGTTCGGCACCTCCGTGTGGGTGAAACGATCGTAGAATTCTCCGCCCCAGCGATTGTCCCGCCGGGCGGCGGGGCCGGCGGCCCAGTATTTCTCCCACTCGGGATTGCGATGCGTCCACCCATGTCCCTCGAAGACACCGGCCTCAATGCCGCGGCGCCAGCCGCGCCCGTTGGAGACCAAGTCGTGCCGCTCGCCGATTTCGTCCGTGTAGTCCTGGGTCCAGTTCGGCTCGACCCGCCGCGCGGCGTCCATGAACCGGCTCGGCACCATGTTGAGCTGCACCACGGCGTTTCTTTCCTGCAACGGCCGAACGATCCAGTCGACGATCTCCTGCTCGGTCAGCGCCGGGAAATGCCAGTTGCCAAACATCGCCGTGCAGGTGGGGTCGTCCATCCGGAACACGGCCGTGTTGGGGAACGTGCGATACACCGAATAGCCGATGCCATGCACCACGGCCCGGCGCAGGGCGCGGAGCAAAAACGGCTGGGCCTCGAACATGTGCGCCGGGTTCCCGCCGATCCAGATCGCGGAGGCCCGGCCGGTGGCCTCTCGCACGGTCAGCGCCGGCTGGCCGCCGGCTGTCGCCAGCACGGTCGCGTCACGCGCCGTCACCGCCGGCCCGCGATAGTCGCCGGCAGCGGGCAAGGACGGATGCTCGCCCTTGAGCCCGCGCGTGATGAAGTGTTCGCCGTTGAAGTGATACGGGGCGGGGGACGTCGGCGCGGTGGCGGACCCTTCATCCCATTGCAAGCCGAGTAATTCCTGGATCACCGGCGGTTGCTTGCGATCGGTGAGGACGATCAGGCTGATGCCGCAGTCGGCCACCACCTGTCTCATCACGGCGAAGTCGCGCGCCGGAATTTCGGCGGCATCGACGTCCCAGATCACCGCGCCATACGCGGGCTGCAGATGGTGATCGAGGAAGTAGTTCAATCGCAGCTCCATCTGGTCGAGCCGCAGGATGTCGAAGGGGATGCTGCAGGTCTTCAGGAAAGCCGCGGTCCGCCAGAAGGTGTCGCCGGACACCGGTCCGGTCAGCTTGTCTCCCGCCGCGTGATGGGGATGTTCAAGCCGACCCGCGATGATGTCGCCGTTGGGATCCGCCCATTGCGACCCGACCACGAGGAGCACTTTGTTGGGTTTCCAGTGGACCGGGGCGGACGGCGCCGGCTGCGCCGCCAGCGGCAAAGCCAGCGCGCACCAAACCAGCAGGGCGTTAAGGCAGGCGGAAGATTTGAGGTTCATGGAAAGGAGATGGGGTGCCCTGGTTCATTCGCTTTGGGTCCGACGCCCCGGAGCTTCAGCCGTCGCCAGGCCTAGGGCTGACGAGTGCTCCGGCTTGGCTTGTTGTAGGAGCGGCTTTACGCCGCGATACGTAGGGCGCGCCACGCTCGGATCGCGGGGTAAACCCGCTCCTACTGTGAAAGAGAGGCTAGGTGGCATAAGTTGTCTTGATTAAATGCCCGGGAGCTTGCTCCGGGGATTCTTTACTTACTCCCCGCAGCCGGCTTGACCGACCAAATGCGGAGCTCGTCGAACTGCACCTGCCGGTCGGGCGTGGCGCCCCAGACACTGAGCCGCAGGGTGGGCTTGGTGGCGTGGGCCAGGCCGGGGCTCTGCAACTGGCCGACGGACTGGCCGTCGATGCTCACCCGCATTTGATCGCCGATGATTTCGAGGCCGAGGGCATACCAGCGGTTTTGCTCGAGCTTGAGCGGAAAATTGACCGTGGCTTTTTCCGCCAACCGGTCGCCCTCCGCTTTCTTTTGCGGATCGCCGGAGCGGCGCAGCGCGTAGATGTCGTTGCGCATGACGCCTTCCTTGTCGTCGTAGAGGGTGACGCGGTTGGGCAGGATTGTAACGCGGCTGATGTGACCCGCGTGCGTGCCTCGATAGCCGATGTCATCGCAGGCGAGGTTGAAGGAGCGGGCGCCGGCAAAGCGGAACTTGATTGCGAGGATGACGTTGCCGTCGGGCAGCGCGAGGGTCGTTGCCAGCGTGCCGCCGTGGTCGGGGCGTTCCTGATGCCCTTCGAGCAAGCCGTCGGCCACGCTGAAGGCCGGGATGGGGGACTTCAGCGCGGGGCCGAGGCCGGTGCGCTCGAAGTCGTCGGAAAAAACGAGCTGATCCTTGACGCCGAGGGATGGGGCGGGGAGGTCGGCGGCTGGCAGCCGTGCGCTGCCGATCAAGGCGACCAAGATCGCGCCGGCGAACCAGCAGGGACTTTTCATGGGGGAGGCAGGGATTTGGCGCGTTCGGCGGCGAGCAGGGCGGCGAGCGCCTGCACCCGGCCGGGCTCGGTGGCGGCGAGATCGCGGGTCTCGCCCGGATCGGCGCGGAGGTTGTAGAGTTCGGGGTGGGAGGACGTCTCGATGAGCTTCCAGTCCCCCGCGCGCAGCGCCAGCGGCGCCTGCCGGTTGTTTTGCAGGACGAGCTGGTCGCGGCCCCGGGCGTTGGCCTCGAGCAGGAGCGTCGCATGGAGATCGACGGCATCGGGGGCGGCCCCGGGCGGAAGTTTCGCGCCCGCGAGGGAGGCGAAAGTGGGCAACAAATCGACCAGGCCGAGCAGGGCGCCGGATTCCCGGCCCGCCGGGATGCGCGCCGGCCACCGGGCGATGAAAGGCACGCGGTGGCCGCCTTCGTAGAGCCGGCCCTTTTCGCCGCGGAGCGCGCCGTTCGGCGGCTGCAGGGCGTGCAGGGCGTTGGTGCCGTCGTCGTAGGTGTCCTTGATCGCGCCGCCGTTGTCGGAGGAGAAGATCACGAGGGTGTCGCGCGCCAGGCCGCGGCGTTCGAGCGCCGCGAGCACCTCGCCGACGGTCCAGTCGAGTTGGTGGATCACATCGCCCCGCCAGCCACATTCGCTGGTGCCGCGGAAACGCGGGTTGGGAACCATCGGCTCGTGGATGTCGTGCGTGGTGAGCAGGAGGAAAAAGGGTTTCGCGCCGGATTGCCGATCGATGAACGCCGTGGCCCGGCGGGCGAGAGTGTCGGCGATGGTCTCGTCCACCCAGCGGGCGCGGTGGCCGCCGGTCATGAAGCCGATGCGGCTGATGCCGTTGACGATGGAGTCGGAATGGTTGCGGTCGCCCTTGATCTTCAGCCACTCGGGCCGCTCCGCGCCCGTGGGCTCGGAGCCGAGGCGTTGGGCGTAACTCACCGCGATGGGGTCGGCGGGATCGAGGCCGACGACGCGGTGGTCCTCGATGAACACGCAAGGCACGCGATCTCCCGTGGCGGGGATATAGAACGCGTGGTCGAAACCGAGTTCGAGCGGGCCGGGCTTCAGGTCGGCGTTGAAATCAGGCGTGGTGGCGCCGAGGCCCAGATGCCATTTGCCGACGAGCGCCGTGGCGTAGCCGGCGGATTGCAGCGCGGAGGCGAGGGTGACGGTGCCGGGCTTGATGAGCAGGGGGGAGTCGCCGGGAGCGATGCCCGTGTTGGGCTGGCGCCAGGCATAGCGGCCGGTGAGCAGCGCGTAGCGCGTGGGCGTGCAGACGGAGGCCGGGGCGTGCGCGTCGGTGAAGCGCGCGCCTTCGCGGGCCAGCCGGTCGAGGTTGGGGGTCTTGACCTTGGTGGCGCCGTAGCAGCCGAGGTCGCCGTAGCCGACGTCGTCGGCGAGGATCACGACGATGTTGGGCGGCGGGCGGGCGGCGGCCCACAACGGAGCACCGAGGCAAAGACAGGCGGCAAGCAGCGCGGGGAGCTTCATGATTTCGTCGGAGCGGAGGGGGCGGAGTCCGGGGCGGCGGCACGCGCGCGCGCGCGGCGGGTCAGCCAGAGCATGGCGGCGCCGAAGGCGGCGAAGACCAGGCCCCAGTGGACGTTGACGTTCTGGCCGAGGGAATGACGCGCGTAGATCGCGGGATCGGCGGCGAGGCCGTAGCCAACCAGAATCAGGCCGGTGGCGAGGAAGAACAAACCCATGGGCAGGCGGATATCGAGGTGCATGGCGGTAAACGGGGTGGAGGATTACCAGAACAGGATGTTGAGCAGAATCGAAACACCCAGCGCGGCGGCGCCGAGCGGACCGGGGCGCGCATACCAGGGCGCCCGGCCGTCCTCCACGATCTTCGGGGTGAGCGAATAGACCAGGCCGCGCAGGTCGGCGTCGGAGCGGTTGGGGCGCGTGGCCAGCGAAATGACCAGGGTGCCGGCGAAGCAGCCGGTGAAGGCGAAGATCGCCATCCAGAAATTCTGCGCCATCGAGCTGGCGAAGGTGTGCTGCACGGTGAGCCAGCCGCCCTTGAGCAGGCCGGCGGGCTCGCCCACGGGGAGCGTGCAGCCCTGGAAGACCATGGCGGTCAGCGTGCCGAGCACGAGGCCGAAGAAGGCGCCGTGGCCGGTGGCGCGCCGCCAGAACATGCCGAGCAGGAAGACGGCGAAGAGGGGCGCGTTGACGAAGCCGAAGATGAGCTGCACGGCGTCCATGATGTTGTTGAACTGCGCGGCGGCGTAGGCGCAGGCGGCGCTGATGAGCAGGCCCACCACGGTGGTGATGCGGCCCACGCGCACGAGGTGCGCGTCGCTGGCGTCGGGCTTGAACCAGCGCTGGTAGAGATCGTAGGTCCAGACCGTGTTGAACGCGGTGACGTTGCCGGCCATGCCGGACATGAACGAGGCCACCAGCGCGGTGATGCCGACGCCGAGCAGGCCGTTGGGCAGGTATTTGGCGAGCAGGGCGGGCATGACCATGTTGTAGTCGGGGGTGCCGTCGGGGCCGATGGGCAGCGGCACATCGGCGGCGCCGCCCCGGTGGAAGAGCGCGATGGCGATCAGGCCGGGCACAATGACCAGGGCGGGGATGAACATCTTCGGCACCGTCGCGATCAGCGGGGTGCGGCGGGCCGCGTTCATGTCCTTGGCGGCCATCGCGCGCTGGATGACGAGGAAGTCGGTGCACCAATAGCCGAACGAGAGCACGAAGCCCAGGCCGGCCACGACGCCGAACCACTCGATGCCGATGGGATTGTCGGCGGGGCTGCCCATGTGCGACCAGGTGGAGGTCCACGCGCCGGGCATGCCCTTGCCCGCGGAATAGGCGTCGAGGTTGCGCACGAGGCCGTCCCAGCCGCCGATGTCCTGCAGGCCGAGCAGGACGAGGGGCAGCAGGCCGAGGGCGACGAGGAAGAACTGCAGCACCTCGTTGTAGATCGCCGAAGTGAGCCCGCCGGAGTAGATGTAAACCAGCACGATCAGGCTGGAGACGGCGATGCAGGCGTCGAAATTCCAGCCGAGGATCGCGTTGAGGAGCTTGGCGAGGGCGAACATCGAGATGCCGGAGGAGAAGACCGTCATGGCCGCGAAGGACAGCGCGTTGAGCGTGCGCGTCTTTTCATCGAAGCGGAGCTTCAGGTATTCAGGCACCGAGCGAACCTTCGAGCCGTAGTAGAAGGGCATCATGAAGATGCCGAGGAAGACCATCGCGGGGATGGCGCCGACCCAGTAGAAGTGAGCGGTGGCGAGGCCATACTTGGCGCCGCTGGCGGCCATGCCGATGACCTCCTGGGCGCCGAGGTTGGCGCCGACGAAGCCGAGCGCGCAAATCCAAGCCGGCAGCGCGCGGCCCGACTCGAAAAAGTCAGAGCTGGTCTTCAGGTGCTTCTTCAGCACCCAGCCGATGCCGAGGACGAAGGCGAAGTAGAGCGCGAGGATCAGGTAATCGACCGACGCGAGTTGCAGGGACACGGCGCTGCCGCCGGGTGCCGGGGAGGACATCATGGCCAGGATGATCATGGGGTGGGTGCGGGGTGGGGTGCGGACGGGTGGGGATCGGGAAGGTCAGGGGGCGCGCCGGATGGCTCCGAGTGCGGCGGGATCGGCGGCAAATGCGTTGATCCGGCCCGGCCGGTGGCCGGGCCAACGCCGGCGCGAACAAGGTATGCGGGCAGGTGCGGCTCCGTGAGCGACGTCATCATTGCAAGCCTGCCGGGAGCGGGGCCGGCCGACAATCCACGTAAATACGGGAGGCTTCCGGCATCGTCCTGGCGGAGGAGGAAGCGGGGCGGAGGGTGACAATGCAATGGATGCGCCGGTGGAGGCGGCCGGGCGCCGGTTTGCGCCGGCGGCACCATCACTCGTTTCCGGTCAGATCCAGCGGGGTGACGGGATCGATCAGCCACCAGCAGAGCGCGCCGAGAGCGTAAAGCCCCGCCGTCACGTAAAAGGTCAGGTTCCAGTCGCCGGTGCGGCCCACGATGTAGCCGAGCACGATGGGCGAGAGAAAGCCGCCGATGTTGCCGACCATGTTCATCATTCCGGAGAGCGTGCCCACGTAGCGTCCGCCGATGTCCATGCACGTTGTCCAGGAGCCGGGGAGCGTGATGTCGTTGCACAGGCTGGCCAGCGCGATGGCGCCCACGGCCAGCAGGGGCTGGTGCAGCCGGGTCGCCGCGAGGAGGCAGGCCGCCGCTCCGAGCAAACCGGCCGCGCCGAAGAGCCGCCGCGTCAACCCGGCGCCGCCGAGCAGGCGCTGCGCCGGCGGGACCAGCAGGCCGGCGAGCAGGCAGCCGCCGCCGCCCAGCAGCAGCGGCAGGCCGGCGAGCAGCGCGCTGCGTTTCAGGTCGAACCCGTGCACCTCGAACAGGTAGGTCGGAAACCAGGTGATGAAAAAATACCAGGCGTAGCTGCAGGCAAAATACTGGCCGCAGATCAGCCAGACCGCCCGCGCCCGCAGCAGGCGGCCCCACGGCACGTCGAAGCGGGCGCCGTGGACCGCGGGGCGCGCGGGCATCAGCGCCGCCTCCGCGGCGTTCACCGCCGGATGCTCGCGCGGATTGTCGCGGAACCACCGGGCGAAGAACGCCACCCAGATGACGCCGAGCAGGCCGAACAGCACAAAGGCCGTGCGCCAGTTCACCCACGTCAGCACGAGGAAGACCAGATACGGTGTCACCGCGCCGCCCCACCGCGCGCTCATCCACATGACGCTCTGGGCCCGGATGCGCTCGCGCGGCGGCAGCCAGGTTTCGAAGGCCTTCGTCAGGTTGGGGAAGCACCCCGCCTCGCCGGCACCAAACAGGAAGCGTGCCACCACCAAGGACAGCCAGTTCCACGCCGCACCGGTCGCGGCCGTGAAGAAGGACCACCAGAGCACGATGCGGATCAGCACGCGCCTG
>WBZX01002196.1_pt1 | contig 13611 bp, 10 predicted proteins | sample 5204211 | NCBI WGS metagenome assembly WBZX01 (sample SAMN12344362, study PRJNA552823) | activated sludge metagenome | biome: Activated sludge suspended growth; feature: Nitrification reactor; material: Wastewater; isolation source: activated sludge from nitrification reactor of wastewater...
CAGGCCGGGAATTTCGTCATCGCGCAAGGCGCGCGGCGTGGAAACCGGAACGAAACCTTCAGCCGTGTAGGTCATCGCTTCCGCGGCTTTTGCGGTAGAGGAAACAGGCGCTTCGCCTGCCGGCAGCAGAGAGGTGTGGGAAATGCGGCCGACGTGCCAGAGCTGCAGCACGATCTTGCCACCTGCCGCATGCACGGCATCCGTTACCTGGCGCCAGCCGGTGATCTGCTCCGGCGAATGGATGCCCGGGGTGTCGAGGTAGCCCTGCGCCGTCGGGCTGATTTGGCTGGCTTCCGAAATGATCAGGCCGGCGCTGGCGCGCTGGCGGTAATACTCCACGGTCAGCGGGCCGGCGACATTGCCCGCGATGGCGCGGTTGCGCGTCAGCGGCGCCATGACGATGCGGTTGGCGAGGGCGATGTCGCCGATCTTGATGGGGTCGAAGAGGGAAGTCATGGTGAGTCTCCTTGAAGGCAGGGTTTTGTAAGATTAGACCGGTCGTCTATAAAAGTGGGCTAAAAATAGGCCGCGATCAAAATGCGGCCGCTTGACGTCATCGTATTCAGGGCGATAGCAGTTTCATGGTGAAATCCATCGCGTTTTCCAGTGACTTGCGGTTCCGGTGCAATTTGCCGATCAGGCTGGCACCGAGCCAGAGTTGATACAGCGTTTGGGCAACCGGCAAGGCGTCAAGTGCTGGCAGGGAGCCATCCGCAATGCCATCGTCGATGACCCGGGCAATCCGGGCGATCACACGGTCTGTTCCGTCACGCAAGGTCAGGCGCATGGCGTCGGACAAGTCGGCGACTTCCGCGGCCAGTTTGACCACCAGACATTTCTGTTCGGTACATTCATCGCACTGCGAATCCAGCCACTGTTGCCAGTAGCCGATCAGGCGCTCCCGTCCCGATGGGCCTACCGCGCCGAGCAGGGCTTCCATCGCGACAAGCCGGTATTCAAAATAGTCCTGAAGCAAGGCCTGGCCATATTGCTCCTTGGATTCGAAGTAGTGATAGAACGAACCTTTAGGCACCCCGGCAGTTTTCAGAATCTCGTTCAGGCCAACGCTCGAAAAGCCCTTGCCGGCGATGATCCGGTGCCCGGTTTCGAGAATGTGTTGGCGCGTGTTGTCGTGACGAGTGTTCATGGGAAGAGAGTTTGCCAAAAAATAGACCGGTCGTCTATAGGTATTTTCGTGGTTATGTGCTGCAAGGTTTTCTGGCTATTGCCTGCTCCCAGCCACAACCATCCGCCCATCTTTTCTCCACAGCGGACATTCATGCGTCGTCTCCGCTCCAAAACCTGCCCGATGACTTGAATAAACGTTCTGAAAGCCTCGTCAAATCAGAAATTGACTTCGGTTTGTGCGGCCAAGTGAGCTAACGACTCCCACGCCAAGAACTAGCTTGCTTAAAAATTACTTGATTTAATGAGACGATCGGTCTAATATAAAAAGCATGGAAACTCAGCTTTCAACTCCCCGTAGGCGTGGCCGGCCACCAAAACCAAGAGAATACTTGGTTGAAACGCGTGATTTATTGCTGCGCGCCGGCTTGGAGGTCCTCACTGAAAAAGGTTTCTCGGCGACAGGAATCGACGAAATCTTGCGCCGTGTCAGCGTTCCGAAAGGGTCTTTCTATCATTACTTTGAAAGCAAGGAAGTCTTCGGGGCAGCGTTGATTGCGCAATATGCCCGTTTTTTTGCTCGCAAGATTGACCTTTATCTCAGCGACAAAACCTTGTCTCCGCTCACGCGTTTGCAAGCCTTCGTCGCCGCAGCCCAAGCCGGCATGGCGCACTACGATTTTCGGCGTGGCTGCTTGATCGGAAATCTGGGGCAGGAAATGGGCTCCCTCCCGGAAACCTTCCGGAAGCAGTTACAAGAGGTTTTCGCAGATTGGCAGTCGAGATTTGCACGTTGCCTGAGGGCGGCTCAGGACGCTGGCGAGCTTTCGCCGCAAGCCGATTGTGAGCAACTCGCTGCTTTTTTCTGGATCGGCTGGGAGGGTGCTGTACTGAGAGCGAAGTTAGAACAAAGCGCAGCGCCACTTGAAGTTTTTGCACGAGGTTTTTTTGCCGGGCTACCCCCCAGCTAATTTTTTTGCCTTTTACTAGACGATCAGTCTAATTTACCAAGGAGACTCACATGTTCAAAGGAATTTTGATTGAGAAGGACGAATCCGGTTACCGCGCTGGACTCCGGGATATCGACGAATCACAGTTGCCGGAAGGCGATGTAACCGTTCGCGTCAGCCATTCGACACTCAATTACAAGGATGGCCTGGCAATCACCGGCAAAGGCCCCGTTGTCCGCAAATTCCCGATGGTTCCGGGCATCGATTTGGTCGGTACCGTTGAAGCGTCTTGGCATCACGGATACAAACCCGGTGATGCGGTGCTGCTGAATGGCTGGGGCGTCGGCGAAGGCCATTGGGGAGGTCTGGCACAAAAAGCCCGGTTAAACGGGAATTGGCTGGTCCCCCTGCCTGCCAGTTTTACGCCGCAACAAGCGATGTCTATCGGCACCGCTGGCTATACCGCGATGCTGTGCGTGCTGGCACTTGAACGCCACGGTGTCATGCCGTCCTCTGGTGAAATTCTGGTCACCGGTGCAGCAGGTGGTGTCGGCAGTGTCGCCGTCGCAGTGCTGACAAAACTTGGCTACTCGGTGGTTGCCGTGAGCGGTCGCCCCGAGGAAGCGGACTATCTGAAAGGGCTCGGCGCCAAAGAGGTGCTTGAGCGTGCGCAGTTCTCGTCGCCCGGCAAGCCTTTGGGTAAAGAGCGCTGGGCGGGGGCGGTCGATGTCGTGGGCAGCCATACCTTGGCCAATGTCTGCGCCACGACCAAATACCGCGGTGTCGTGACCGCTTGCGGCCTCGCCGGTGGCATGGATTTCCCGTCGTCGGTCGCCCCGTTCATTCTGCGCGGCGTAACGTTGGCGGGCATCGATAGCGTCATGTGCCCAACGCCTGACCGCCTTGAGGCGTGGCGACGTTTGGGTTCTGACCTGGACATCGCGAAGCTGGGCGTTATCAGCCGCGAAATAGGTCTTAGCGAGGTCATGCCTTATGCCACCAAGTTGCTGAATGGTGAAGTTAAAGGGCGTGTTGTTGTTGATGTGAATCGCTAATATTTGAGCTGCCACAGACAGCCTCGCAGGAACTATGCGGGGTTGTCTGAGAGCTACATTTACGCTGTTTTTTGCGTAATGCTGCTTTTGCGCAAATGTCCGGGAAGAAATGCGCGCTTAGTCAAATCTTGTTCTCAAACCTCAAGGGGCAGCAAGAACAACTAACGATAGTTTCATTGAGCTGCATTGACCGGTGACGCCTCGGCACCTTTTACCGGACATCAACGCGTTAGCGCCCCGAACGTCGGCTGACGGCAGATCTCGGACTTGGAAATGGTGTTTTCAAAATAAAAAACCCGGCACTCGGCCGGGTTTTAGTTGCGTGCCTTTTGATCAGGCGGCGTTCAAGGCCTGATCCAGATCGGCGATCAGGTCGTCGATGTGCTCGATGCCGACTGACAGGCGGATCATGTCTTCCGAGACGCCAGCCTTCGCCATTTCGGCAGCCGACAACTGGCGGTGCGTGGTCGAGGCCGGGTGGCAGGCCAGTGTCTTGCAGTCGCCGATGTTGACCAGGCGGGTGACGAGTTGCAGGGCATCCTGGAACTTGCCGCCGCCTTCGCTGCCACCCTTGACGCCGAAGCTGAGGATGCCGGAAGCCCGGCCGCCCATGTATTTCTGGACCAGTGCGTGATCCTTGTGAGTCGGCTGGCCGGCGTAATTTACCCAGGTGACTTTCGGATGGCTCTGCAGATAGTTGGCGATCTTCAGCGCGTTGTCGCAGATGCGGTCCATGCGCAGGGCCAGCGTTTCGATGCCTTGCAGGATCATGAAGGCGTTGAACGGGCTGATCGCGGCGCCCATGTTGCGCAGCGGCACGGTGCGGGCGCGGCCGATGTAGGCGGCAGGGCCGAGCGCTTCGGTGTAGATCACGCCGTGGTAGGAGACGTCCGGCTCGTTGAGGCGCTTGAATTTGGTCTTGTGCTCGGCCCAGGGGAACTTGCCGCTATCGACGATGATGCCGCCGAGGCTGTTGCCGTGGCCGCCGAGGTATTTGGTCAGCGAATGGACGACGATGTCGGCACCGTGCTCGAAGGGGCGGCACAGGTAGGGCGAGGGGACGGTATTGTCGACGATGACCGGCACGCCATGCTTGTGGGCGACCTCAGCCAGTTTTTCGAAGTCGGTGATGTTGCCGAGCGGGTTGCCGACGGATTCGCAGAAGATGGCCTTGGTCTTGGCGTCGATCAGTTTTTCGACGGCGGCTGGGTCGTTGAAGTCGGCAAATCGGACATCGATGCCGTACTGCGGGAAGGTGTGGGCGAACAGGTTGTAGGTGCCGCCGTAGAGCGTGCTCGAGGAAATGATGTTGTCGCCGGCCTCGGCGATGGTCTGGATCGACGCGGTGATGGCTGCCATACCGGACGCCATGGCCAGGCCGGCGATGCCGCCTTCCATCGCGGCGACGCGCTTTTCCAGCACGTCCTGCGTCGGGTTCATGATGCGCGTGTAGATGTTGCCGGCGACTTTCAGATCGAACAGGTCGGCGCCATGCTGGGTGTCGTCGAAAGCGTAGGAGGTGGTCTGGTAAATCGGCACGGCCACGGCCTTGGTGGTCGGGTCCGGCGAATAGCCGCCGTGGACGGCGATGGTTTCGATCTTCATAGGGGCGTCTCTCTCTTGTTATGGATGAAAAAATGAAGTCTAGCAGGCGTTGAGGGTCGCTGGGGGCTAACCCTGTTCGTCGGATTCCGGTTCCGGCTGACGCGCCGCCTTGATCAGGAAACGGCCGGGGTCGAGGGCATCGACGAGGTCGCGTTCCAGCGGCAACGGTGCGCCTTCAAGCTGACTGACGAGCAGATCGGCCATCAGCGCCGACCAGACGATGCCGCGTGCGCCGAAGCCCTGCAGGCAGTACAGGCCAGGCTGGCGGGGAACGTTATGCAGGCGGGTGTTGGGCGTGGCGGCCATGCTGTCCGGTACGGCACCGACGATGGGCAGGCGGTCCGGTGACATCGGGCGGAAGCCGACGCGACCGTGCAGCGTGGCAGGGTCAAGGCCGGCGGCGAAATCGGGCAGGGTCAGGCGCAGGCGGGCGAGGTTGTCGCGATGGTCGGCTACGCGTTCGGCGGTGTCGTCGTCTTCATAGGACAGCGAAGCACCGATCAGCTGGACGCCGTCGATTTCCGGCATGGCGTAGCCGGTCTGGAAGAGCACGGTGCCGAGCGGTGTTCCGCCGGACGCCGGCAAATGGCTGACTTGCCCGCGGCCCGAGCGCTGCGGTAGCCAGGCGAACTGCTCGAAACGCGGGGCGGCGGCGCCGCTGGCCATGATCAGTACTGGCGCTGCGGCGAGCACGGTGCCGTCAGCGTCGAGTGCCTGCCATTCCGTTTTTGGCCGAATTATCCGGTTGACCGCAGCATTAAAGCGCGCGGTGATTTCTTCCGGAAAAGCCGCCAGCGTAGCGCGGCAGACGGATGCCGGTTGCACCCAGCCGCCGCTTGGGAACCACCAGCCGCCGATCTTGACCGGCTGCCCAAGGTGCCTGCTCGCTTCGTTGTTGTCCACAAACTGCAGCACTTCCGGCGGCCAGCCGAGTTGTTCGACGGCACGTCGTTGTTGCGCTTCATGCTCGGGTTCGCGCGCCAGATGCAGTACGCCGCAAGGCGACCAGCGGGCGCCAGGCAGGCGGGCGAGCAGGGCACGTGTGGCGAGGAAGCCGGCGCGAGTGATGCGCGAGAGTCGATTGTCGTCAGCACTGGGGAGTGGGCGCAGCATGCCGGCCAGATTGCTGGACGCGCCTTGGCCAGGTTCTGAAGCCTGTTCCAGCACGGTGACTTGCCAGCCGGCTGCGGCCAGCGCGTAAGCCGTCGTGCAGCCGGCGATGCCGGCGCCGATGACGATGGCGCGGCGATCTGTTGGCGCGGCATGGCGATCCGGGCGGCGCGAACGGAAGCGGCCGACCAGCATTTGCCGCTTGCCGACCGGGCCGGGGCGTTTTTCCACGTCGAATTCAGCATCCTTGAGCGCTTGCCGGACTTGGCCGGCGACTGTCCAGGTGGCCAGGGTCGCGCCCGGTGCAGTCAGCCGGGCCAGACCTTTGCAGAAATGCGGGGACCACAGTTCGGGGTTCTTGGGCGGGGAAAACCCGTCCAGGTAGAAGGCATCGACCGAGGCATCTATCGTGCGGAGTTGCGTCGCGGCATCGCCAAAGATCAGGGTCAGGATGACGTGGCCTGCATCCAGATGCACGCGGTGCATGCCCGGCGTCAGCGGCGGCCAGTGCTTTTGCAGTTCCGCCGCCAGCTCACCGAATTCCGGCCAGGCTTGCTGGCAGGTGGCGAGGTCTGCCACGGTCAACGGGAATTTTTCGAGCGAATTGAAATGCAGTCGCCCGCAACGCTGCGGGTCGGCGCGCCAGGCTTGCCAGGTGGCGAGAAAGTTCAGGCCAGTACCGAAGCCGGTTTCGAGGATGACGAAGCGGTCTTTGTCCTGCCACCGTTGCGGCAGTTCGTTGCCACCGAGAAACACATGCCGGGCCTGCGTCGGGCCGCCGAGGGCGGAGTGATAAACGTCGTCGAAGGCCGCCGAGTAGGGCGTGCCGTAGGCGACGAATTCGATTCTGGCGGGCTGCAGTTTTTCCACTAATGCAGGCGTGAATGCTGGCCTGCCGCGGGCGTCGGGCTGGCCGCCGTCGCGGTATAGTCGAGCGCCAGATTCCATTGCGCGTGCTCGGCGCCGGCGCGCAGCATGGCGCACAAGGCTTGCAGCAGATCAGGCGTCAGACCAAGCTGGAAACTGCGCTCGCGGCCTTCGCGGAAGGTCAGGCTATAGGTGCCGTCGCTCAGTGTGTCGAACTTGACTTCATTGGTCAGCAGTGGCGTTGAGCCCAGCGGATAGGTGGCATTTTCGTCAACAAAGGGCTGCTCGAAACTGGCCGCTTCGGCTGGCGGCGTTTCGCCGACAAGCGGCTGCGGTGCAGCTTGTTTGCCGCTCAGTTTGGCCAGATGCGGCCACAGTTCACGCAGGAAACGCCGGGTAAACCAGACGCGGTATTCCTCGTCCGCCTGCGTCGCAACGCGCAGGATCAGGCGATCCTGCAGGTGGTCGTTGGCGATTTGAAGTTGACGAATTTGCATGCTTGTTTGTCGAAAGGTAATGGGTGAGCGAGCGCAGCCAAATCAAGGCGCCGGCGGCCGCCGCATAGCCAGGCTATGCAAGGTCGCCGGCAACGCCGAGTTGGCAAGCGCAGCCACCCATTACTCGGGGCGCATCGAGGGGAAGAGGATGACATCACGGATCGCCGCTGCATCCGTCAGCAGCATGATCAAGCGATCAATGCCGATGCCACAGCCACCGGTCGGCGGCAGCCCATATTCCAGCGCACGAATGAAATCAGCATCGTAGTACATCGCTTCTTCATCGCCGGCATCCTTGGCTTTCATCTGTTCCTGGAAGCGTGCTGCCTGGTCTTCCGCATCATTCAACTCGGAGAAGCCGTTGGCGATTTCGCGGCCGACGATGAACAGCTCGAAACGCTCGGTGATTTCCGGGTTGGTGTCGGAGGCGCGGGCCAGCGGCGAGACTTCGACCGGATAGTCGATGATGAAGGTCGGTTCCCAGCACTGGGCTTCAGCGCAGGCTTCAAACAGCTGCAACTGCAGGCTGCCCAGGCCGCCCGCCTTGACCGGTTCGCCGAAGTGCTTGATCTTGGCCTTGAGGAATTCCGGATCGGCCAACTCGGCATCGGTGAATTCCGGATGTTCGCGCTGGATGGCCTGGTTGATGGTCAGGCGATGGAAAGGCTTGGAGAGGTCGAGTTCGCGGCCCTGATAGACGAAGACTTCCTTGCCCAGTGCTTCGCGGGCGGTGTGGCGGAGCAGGCCTTCGGTGAAGTCCATCAGCGTGTGGTAGTTCGCATACGCCTCGTAGAACTCCATCATCGTGAATTCGGGGTTGTGGCGCGGCGAGAGACCTTCGTTGCGGAAATTGCGGTTGATTTCGAAGACTTTCTCGAAGCCGCCGACGACGAGGCGCTTGAGGTACAGCTCCGGAGCGATACGCAGGAACTGCTGCATGTCGAGCGCGTTGTGGTGCGTAACGAAGGGCTTGGCCGAGGCGCCGCCGGGGATCGGGTGCATCATCGGCGTTTCGACTTCCATGAAGCCGTGGCCGGTCATGAAATTGCGGATCGACGATACGATGGCTGAACGGGCGCGGAAGGTGAAACGCGTTTCCTCGTTCATGATCAGGTCGACGTAGCGCTGGCGATATTTCATTTCCTGGTCGGCCAGGCCGTGGAACTTGTCTGGCAGCGGGCGCAGCGATTTGGTCAGCAAGCGGATTTCGGCGGCTTGGATGGACAGTTCACCGGTCTTGGTTTTCATCAGGTTGCCGGTGACGCCAATGATGTCGCCCAGGTCCCAGGTCTTGAAGTCGGCATAGACGTCTTCACCGACGCGGTCGCGGGTGACGTAAAGCTGGATGCGGCCCGACAGGTCCTGGATGGTGGCGAAGGAAGCCTTGCCCATGACGCGCTTGAGCATCATGCGGCCGGCCAGCTTGACTTCAACGGGCAGGCCTTCGAGTTCTTCGGCTGTCTTGTCACCGTAGCCTTCGAGGACCTTGGCTGCGGTGTTCTCGCGCTGGAAATCGTTGGGGAAGGCTTTTCCAGTCTTGCGCCACTCGGCCAGTTTGGCGCGGCGCTCGGCGATAAGCTGGTTCTCGTCCTGCTGAACTGGCGCTTGCTGTTCGGTATTGTCGGTGGTGGCCATGAGGGAAAATCCTTCAAAAATTGGGGTTTGCTGCGGTCGACCGCGTAAAACGCTCGATTTTCGCCGATTTTGGGTATGCACGACAAGGATCATTGGTCGGGCGCGTCAGGCGATGGCGCCGGTCCCTGCGCAAAGCAAGGCGTTGTCGTTACGGATTTTTAATTTGTTGGCTGCGACCGTGTTTAAAAATCGAATGTATGGCTCGTCATGCTGATGGTTGATGCGGCTGGTGGCAGCAAGCCTGCGCCTGCGAAAGCTGACGAATGAATGCTGCGGTCGACTGGAAAAAAGCCGGCAAAATCGAAATGATCAGGCGCTTTGCCCCGTCGCGAGCGACCCTGATCCGGGCGAGTACCTCGTTCGGTCATGGTTCGGCGCATTCTCTCGGTGCACTAACACGGGCATAATCGTCTTGCGGAAGACTGTGCAGCCGACTGCGAACAAAGAGAGAAAACAACATGCGTTTTAGAAATTCCCTGCAAACTGTGCTTGTGGTGTGCGCCATTTCGTTCAGTGGCCCATCCGTGTCGGCGGGCTTGAATGTATTGGGTCTAGATGACATGAGTTGCGTCGCCTGGACCAAATCGAAAGCCGACCCTGAATTACGAGCCAGCTACATCGGCTGGGGGCGTGGATTTTTGACTGGTCATAACTACGCGTCTCCCAGCCAGCAGGTGGCGAGCGTGTCCAGTGGTACCGTGGAACTGAAGCTGGATCAGTACTGCCGCCAGAATGCAGGCGGTCTTTTGAGCGACGCCGCGATGCGAATGAGCGACGAGATGTCTGGCAGGAATCAGGCGATTCGGAAATGATGTCGGCGGACGGGTTGCGAACGGCCTGTCCAATGGTGGCACCAGAAGGTTTTGGTCAGGGCGTACGCAGATAACGCGACACTGCGTTCGGTATCGCGTGCAATAGCCGCGATTCATGCCCATGACTTCGGGAGGGATGCGCCCAGCGGATAGGGAAATCGCGAACTGAGGTGACGCATGCCACGGCATCGCCAACGTTGGCTATGTCATTTTGTCGTTGATTAAACCGGATTACTCAAACCGGCGGGCATCTCCGCACGGGGAATCCCCATGTGATATGGCCCGCAGCAGTCGGGTGTGCTGGCGCCTGCCAGTCGCCCAAGCCGGCGTTTCAACCGGGCCTGGGCGTATCTTTATCGCCCTGTGAATATTTCTCAATGTCATTGAATCGCAGCCACCAACAGACGAATGACAGCGTTTTTCGGCGTCACAATGTGTCGTGCCGTGAGGCAAATGGCTGAAATGCAGCGTGTCATGCGACTTGCGAATCTTTTTTGGGCGCCAGGTTGCGGCCAGAGAGTTGGTCATGGATTGCTGCGGTCAACCGGAAAAATTGCCAATTTTTCAAAGGTATGGCTTATCCATGAGGGATGGTTGATTCCCTGTTTTGGTGCGTAAATTCGAGATGATTTAATGGCGTCAGAATGTTATTATTAAAAATATCACTTATCGCAATAGGGATATTTCGTGGACATACTGCTGATAGAGAGCTCACCGCTCTTTAGGGAGATTCTTCAGCAAAGCTTTCGTCGCTTCCGCGGCTTGGCTTTTGTCTCGGCCTCATCCCAATGTGAGGCGCTGGCGGTGACTGCGAACCGCTCGTTTGATTTCGTGGTGGTCGCCGGTCAGCTTTCCGATGGCGACGGCCTCGCTCTGGCCCGGCAATTGCGAACGGTAGGCCGGGTCCCCCTGGCCCCCATTGTTCTGCTGACAGGCACACCAACGGCCGAGTTGTCGGAGCAGGCCACTCAGGCTGGCATTACCGAGGTCTTTCGCAAGCAGGATCTCGATGAACTCGTTGCGTTTACCCGCCATTTTCTGGCGGTGAATCAGCCTCTTCGATGCCGCATCCTTTACGTTGAGGATGCGCTTGATCAGCGACTGGCGCTTGAAGCCCAGTTGCGGGATTGGGGGGCAACGGTGGATGCCTTTGAGTCGGCGGATGAGGCATGGCCGGCTTTTATGTCCCGCGAATACGATCTGGTGTTAACCGATGTGATGCTCGGGGGCTCCATGAGCGGTGCGCGGCTGATCAACCGTATCCGTCGCCTCGAACCGCCAACGGGAAGTATCCCTATCCTCGCCGTGACAGCCTTCGATAGCCAGGCCCGACGACTTGAGTTGTTCCATCTGGGGATTGATGATTACGTAGCCAAGCCCGTTTTTCCTGAGGAGCTGCGGGCGCGTATCTACAATCTGATCTCGCGCAAAAGGGCCACTGAGCGCAATTCCGAGCTGCTCGCCGCCACCGAACTGGGTGTCACGATCATCGATGATGAAGGTTTCATCCTGACCATGGATGGCAATGCCCGCAAAATGTTTGGCATTGACGGCTCCGTCGAAGCCATCAACTTCAGCAGCCTGCTGCACAGTGAAGCAGGTGGGACGGGTAGCATCGACACCCTGCGCTGGCTGATTGCACAGCAGAGCGTGCAGCGACTGCGCTTTGGCGGCGTTCGGGTTGGCGGTCAGGACTTTCCGCTTCAGCTTTCATCGCTGGAGATAGATCCGGCCAACGGCGGCCGTCGTTTTGCCTTGCTGACCATGGATGTCAGTGAGGAGCAAGCGCTGGCCGATGAGTTGTTGCGAGCCCGCGAGTCTGCCGAGCGGCTTGGTCGCATGAAGGCCGAATTCCTTTCCAATATGAGCCATGAGCTTCGTACGCCGCTCAATGCCATCATCGGGATGACCTACCTCCTGAAACGAGGGACGCTGGGGAATGACCAGCGTGAATGTGTCGACCATATCGATGCTTCCGGTCGCCATTTGCTCGGCCTGGTTGAAGATATTCTTGATTTCTCGCAAATTGAATCCGGCAAGCTGGAGCTTGAAGCAATTGCGCTGTCGGTCAAGGATGTTCTTGCCAATGTGGCAGAAATGATAAGGCGCCGTGCGGCCGCCAAGGGCCTTGTGGTTAGGATCGAGGCTGATTCTCTCCCCGCCCAGCTGTGCGGTGACCCCACGCGCCTGACACAAGCCTTGCTCAACTATGCGTCGAATGCGGTCAAATTTACCGAGCAAGGCGCCATCACCCTGAGGGTGTCGGCAGCGGAACAGGGCAAATCGCACTTCATGTTGCGTTTTGAAGTCACCGACACGGGCATCGGCATCGAAGCCAAGCACCTCGGCATGCTCTTTGAGTCTTTCCATCAGGCAGATGGATCAATGACCCGTCGCTTTGGTGGGACCGGCCTGGGCCTGACCATCACCCGTGAATTGGCGCGCCTGATGGGTGGCGAAGTGGGGGTTACCAGTACACCGGGGCATGGCAGCACTTTCTGGTTCACGGCTCGCCTGGCTCGGGCTGCCGAGCCCGCCGTTGAGGGGGAACCAGAATCACCGGCATCGACGATTGCCGCGCGATTCGTCGATGTACCGATCCTGCTGGTCGAGGATGACCCGGTCAATCGGCATGTGGCGAGCTCCCTGCTGTCGACCGCAGGCTTGCAGGTCGATGTGGCCGACGATGGGCTGGCTGCCTTGAAGGCAGTGAAAGAGAAAGACTACGCGCTGATCCTGATGGATATCCAGATGCCGCACATGGATGGCTTGCAAGCCACACGGATTATCCGCAGCTTGCCGGCCAATTCCGCCATGCCCATCATTGCGGTGACCGCCAATGCCTCGGAGGGCGACCGTCAGCGTTGCTTTGATGCAGGGATGAATGACTTCATTCCAAAGCCGATCAATGCTCGCCTGTTATATTCGGTGGTCCTGCGCTGGCTTTCAGAAAGCAGTGCGCAGGAGGCTGTTCCGGTTGGTCTGTTGCCTACCGAGCAGGCGCAGTAAAGCCGGCTGATTAAATCGACTGCGTCACCAAGGTCGGGCGGTGGATGGCCAACCAGATGGTCGGCACATCCGGCGCGGTCCAATCGACTCGGTGCCTGCGTCCTGCTGCAATATCGATGCAATCGCCAGCCTTCAATCGTCGGGCTTCGCTTTCGTCTTCAAAGCGGAGTACGGCTTCCCCGCTGATCAGCACCACCCACTCCGCTGCGGCCTGCTCGTACCAGAATGCTGGCGGGCTGCATTGCCCCGTCGAAACAATCCGTTCCACCATGACACCGGGTTCGCAGAGCAACTGGGTAAATTGTTCTTCAGTGCTATCGGGGGGCGGAAGATCGGCGAAAAGATTGCTGAGCATGGCGGTGATCTATCGGTAAATCGGCAGTGTATCGAGCCGACGCTCGATTTCCTGCTGCATGGCCTTGAAGGCGGCGCTTTGGTGGTTTCCGAAGCGGTTAGTGAATTCTGCACCGTGCAACGATTCCGGCAGATCGGCGACCGGTGGCAGCAATTGTGCATCGACGAGGCCATTTCGTATGGTCGTGAGTAGCGGCTCGGCATGAGCGATCAGTGTTTCACCAAATCGGGTCCCGGCGCGGTCGGCAGAGAGATCGATGAACGAGAACCCACTGCCGTCGCGAGCATCTTCCAACTCCTTGTAGAGTCCGATGGCATCAGCGACAGGTTCGCCTGCCCAGGCGGCGAGCGCAGCTGAAACAACGAAATGCTGGGCGAGGTCATGGCGGCCCGCCAGTGTCATATTGACCCATCGAATGCGTGGCCAGCTTCGAGCGGCGGGAACCAGTGCTGCCAGGTCCTTTCCGGCCAGATGACTGGCGAGGACGAGCAGTACGGCCCGCCCCGATTTGACGGGATCATCGCCGGAATCGGAAAACGTCCCGTGAATGACTTCTGACAGCGGAAGCGCAGTGCCCGGTGCACGATGGGC
>WBZX01002197.1_pt1 | contig 13610 bp, 10 predicted proteins | sample 5204211 | NCBI WGS metagenome assembly WBZX01 (sample SAMN12344362, study PRJNA552823) | activated sludge metagenome | biome: Activated sludge suspended growth; feature: Nitrification reactor; material: Wastewater; isolation source: activated sludge from nitrification reactor of wastewater...
CATCGAAGAAGCAGACGAGCGGATGTACTCCCGCAAGAGCGAGAAGAAGAAGAACCAGGCGGCATCCCCGTAGTGAACTACGCGACCTTCTTCTCTCTAACCGTGGCACTAATCACATCGTTATCGAGGTTGAGGGTCTGCCGCACATGATATGGGGCTTTGCCCTGGCTCTCGAAGTAGGTGCGTGAGAGCACTTCGCCGATGAGGCCGAGCGAGATGAACTGTACACCCACTACCGTAAGCATCACGCTGAGCAGTAGCAGTGGATTGCGGTTCATGCGTTCGTCCCACATCAGACGCTGCACGCCACAGGTGGCGAGGAAGACGAAGCTGAGTGCAAAGCAACCTAGCCCGGTGAGGCCGAAGATATGCATCGGTCGGGTGAGGTAGCTTTGCAGGAAGCGGACCGTGATGAGATCGAGGATGACCCGAACCGTGCGGGTGAGGTTGTACTTGGTCTTGCCGAACTGACGGGCGTGGTGCTTGACAGGCATCTGGTAGATACGCTGGCCACTGATCTCTGCGAGTACACTCATGAAGCGGTGCATCTCACCGTAGAGAGGCAGTTCCAAAGCAGCTTCGCGACGCATGACTCGGAGCGTGCAGCCGAGATCACGAACCTTGGTACCGGTGACCTTGCGGATGAGGGCGTTGGCTGTCCAACTCGGAATCTTGCGGACGATGAGCTTATCCTGACGATTGATTCGTTCGCCGAGGACGACATCGTAACCTTCCTTGAGCTTCTCCAGCATGATGGGAATATCGCTGGGATCGTTCTGCAGATCACCATCCATGGTGATGATGATGTCGTTCTGAGCTGCATCAATGCCTGCACGCAGGGCAGGGGTCTGCCCAAAGTTGCGGCGAAGCTGAATGACCTTAAAGCGTGAATCGATAGCTGCCACCTCAGCGAGGGCATCGAAAGTGCCATCGGTGCTGCCATCGTCAACGACGATCACTTCGTACTCATAGCCACTGTGATCGAGAGCCTTCGTGAGAGCCTCATGCAGCGGCTTGACGTTGTCCTTCTCGTCCTTCATCGGTACGACGATTGACAGGTTCATGGGAATCCTTCCCTTCGGGTAAAGTATCAAGAGAGACGGGCATCCGTGCCCGTTCGTATAAGACGTAGCAGAGGCCACCAATCAGGCCGATGCCGACACTGAGCATGAACCAGAGCAGGCCAAGTGAAATCGCCTGCTCGGTGGTCACGCCATAGGGTGCGAGAAGTACCAAGAGGGTTCCCTCTCGAACACCATGGCCGCTGAGCGAGATGGGCAGCATGGTCATGAGTGTGACCAACGGAACTACAACGAGGTATGCTGCAATAGGTACCGGCAGACTGAGGGCATAGCCTAGGCAAATCACCTGGATAGTTGCCAGGCTTTGCACAATGAATGAGATGCCGATAGCGGCCCACCAGTTTCGCCAACGCCCATGTTCCCAGCCGAGACCGATGAGCAGAATTTCCACCTTGTTCGAGTACTTCTTCAGTCTGGGCAGCAGAGCCATCGTCAGCAGTAAGCCGCTGAGGATGCCCCAAGGCAACAACGGCATCCACCGGGGGACATCGCCCATCGGTGTCAGGGTGGCAACACAAGCCATCAGCAACATAGCTGTCACCCCGGCAACACGGTCGGCAATTACACTGCTGAATGCAGCCAGTCGGCGAGACTTGTCTCCTGCCAGAAGCCAGGCTCGAACGGCATCACCACCAATGGAAGTTGGCAAGAAGAGGTTGAAGAACGTGCCGATGTAAAAGAGCGACCGAAAGCGACCGTAGCTGTCGTTGAAGCCGAGTGGCTTCGCGATCATCTGCCAACGCAGGCTGCTGAACGATTGGCCGATCTGGATGATGATGAAGCCAGCAACGACGAGACTCAGATGCAACTCACTGAAGAGTCTGCTGAGCGAAGCCCAGTTTAGTTTGTACGCGAGGTAGCCCACGATCAGGGCACTGAGCACTGTGCGAACGACGAACTTCCAGGTCCGGCTGCGATCCCGGCTAGCGCTGGGCAACGGGGCCACTCGTGATCTCCACAGTCGTCTTCCAGGGGGGCGAACCAACCGTCTCGCCAAAGCAACCCCTGGCTTCATCGTAAATATCAAGGTAAAGGGTATACTTGCCTGGCTTCTTCAGAGCTGGGATAGCTACGTCCAGATCAATGCTGGCATCAGGCTTCACGGTGACATTCATGAACCCTGCTGCAAGAGCTTTGCGTAGTGGCTTGTGTGCGAAAGGGTTGGCCCAGCGGGGTGGAGTCGCTTCCACAGGTTCGATGTAACCTCGCAGGTGAATGCCAATGTTGGCAGCAGTTCGGAATTGCCAGTCTTCCTTGCTGCGATTGTACAGTCGGACGTGTACCAGTTGTGGCTGATCCACTGCCCATTCCTTCGGAGGGTTGAGCGGTTCCAATTGTGCCCAGCAAAAGCCGGGTCGGTAGCCTTCAAAGATCCATCGCTTGAGTGTCGAACGAGAATGTTGCTGATGGGTGTGAGCCAACCAATCGCGGTACATCTCTGCCACTTCGCCGATGATTTCCACACGACCGAGACCAGCATGCCCCTTGGTGATGGAGAGTTCTTTCATGGCCTGTTCAACGGTGATGGCAGCATCGCCTTCGTAGAGGGCAGCGATCACACTGGCGAGGCCGGTACGATCTGCACCACGTCGGCAGTGGATAAACAGGGGGCGTGGTGCTGTTTCGAGAGCGTGGTAGAGTTTTTGCAATTCTTGCGGGGCAGGGTACTGTGTAGCAGAGAAGTTCAGGTCATATCGCTTCAGATGACACTGCTGAACAGCCACTGTCTCGTCCTGATACCAGTGTTCCCACGAGCAATCGTTACGGAGGTTGATGATCGACTGTATGCCAAATCGCTGAGAAACAGCAGCGATCTCTTGCGAGGTGAGATGAGCAGCCCGATAGATGCTTCCGTCTTGGATGACGTGCCAGTTTGCTCCAGCAGTGACACGGATGATCTCAAGAACAACGAGGAAAGCCAACAAGGCAACACCACCCCGTAGCCATAGCAAGGCATGCGACGAACCGCTACTGCTGGTTTCCGTCCTGGTGGCCATCAGTCCATACCATGTCCGATCTCGCTTGCCGTCCCTGGCAGCGAGTGGGCGGCACTATGGCAAAAAGGGAACTTTCTGGCTAGGGGAGTTTGAGAAGGTGTCTTGCCGAACTACCCCAGATTGACAGCAAAAGCACGGATTCTCTTCAAACTCTGGCTAGCTTTCAAATTAGGTAGTAAATTACAAGTCTGTCCAGGAGCTTTTCCTCGCCCACTCATCACAGGATTATGGCCGAATTTCTCTTAATGCCCTTTGGTAGTGCAGGCGATACGCTACCCTTTATCGGGCTGGGTAAGGAACTGAAAGCCTGTGGGCATACGGTGCAACTGGTAGCCAATGGCTACTTCAGGAACCATGTTCGTCTGGCTGGTTTACCCTTCCGCGAACTCTGGAGCAAGGAAGAATACCTCCAGGCACTCGACAATCCCGATATCTGGCATCCCACCAAGGGTTTCCAATCAGTTGTTGGGCATCCACAGATGCCCCGTGTTGTGGAAGATCAACATCAACTGATTGCAGAAGAATTCCTTCGCAACCCTAACATCATTGTAATAGCGGGGTCACTGGCATTTGGTGCCAGGATCGCTCGCGAAACGCATGGCATCAAGCTGGTGACAGTGCACATGTCGCCGGTGGTGTTCCTTAGTGTTGATAAGCCCAATAAGATGCCGAATCTGACGATACCGGCTTGGTGGCCCAAAAGCTTCGTGCGCATGGCATACTGGTTGGGTAATCGATTTGTGATTCACCCGACGATGAAGCGCGTGGTGGGAAGCTATCGAAAAGAGTTAATGCTTCCCAAGGTCCACAATTACTTCAACGATTGGATTCACAGCAAGGAACTGGTACTAGGCTTCTGGCCCGACTGGTTCGCACCCAAGGTGGCAGACTGGCCAGTGCAGACGAAGTTACTGAATTTCCCCTTCTACGATGGCAATGAGGAACAGCAGCTATCAGATGAGGTGAAGGCCTTCTTCCGTGCAGGTCCACCACCGGTCGTGATTACGTTTGGCAGTGCCATGAAAGTAGGGGGCACCCTCTACAAGACGTTGATTGATGCCTGCATCGCATTGAATCAACGGGCCCTGGTACTGACAGCCTTTCGGGATCAACTGCCGGCATCATTACCACCGACAATCCTGCACCAGAATTACATTCCCCTCTCGCAGGTGCTACCACACGCGAACTGCCTAGTGCATCACGGTGGCATCGGCACCGTCTCGCAAGCCTTCCGGGCTGGTGTTCCGCAACTTATCACTCCGTTAGCACATGACCAGTATGACAACGCTGATCGGGTGGTCGAACTGCTGGCAGGCTTATCCATTCCAGCTGGCAAGCTGACAGTGAAGAATGCCGGCGAGGCACTACAGAAACTACTCAACACTCCGAAATACAGACAGCAGGCCCATCTACTCAGCCAGAAGTCTATCGAAGAAAATTGCTACCAGCACTGTATCGAAATGCTGGAGCAAGTTGCCAGCAGGCGTGCTTCGACGAAGTTTCACATCTAGCGGCTCGCCACAGGCTGATAAAGCAGATAGGTCTTATACCCGCCGCTGAGATTCACAACCTGATAGCCATGTTGGAGCAGAATCCGCGTGGCCAGGTAGCCTCGCTGGCCGACCTGGCAGTAAACGACGATCTGCTGGTTCTTGTTGAGTTCATCCAGTCTATCTCGCAAGTTGTCCACGGGAATGTTGATGGCGCCTGGGATGTGGCCATTCCCGAATTCGGTTGGTGTTCTAACATCGAGGAGTATCGCCTTCGATGCAGTTTGGCCTACTGTTTCCCAGGCAATCTGAGGATGGTCACCTCGCACCAGTCCTGCACCTACGAAGCCTAACATGTTGACAGGATCCTTGGCTGAACCAAACTGAGGGGCGTAGCACAACTCCATCTCTTCAAGATCAATGACGGTCATGCCCGCCTGGATGGCTACCGCAAGCACATCAATCCGCTTGTCCACGCCTTCTCCACCCACTCCCTGGGCACCGAGCAGTTTGCCAGTCTTCGGTTCGAAGATCAGCTTGAGACTCATCGCTTCCGCACCGGGGTAGTAGCCAGCATGATGAGCGGGATGGATGTAGACTTTGCGATAGTCCCACTTTAGCCGCAGCAGAGCTTTCTCTGTCAGACCCGTCATCGCTGCAGCTTTGCCGAAGAGCCCAACGATGGCTGTTCCCTGGGTGCCTCGGTACTTCGACTGCCTTCCGAAGACATTGTCTGCAGCGATGCGACCCTGACGGTTGGCAGGACCTGCCAGTGGGACTTGAGTCCGTTCACCCGAAGTGAAGTCGCTGGTTTCGATAGCATCGCCTGCTGCATAGATATCCGGATCGCTGGTTTGCAGATGCTCATTGACCTTGATACCACCACGAGATCCTGTCTCCAGTCCCGCTTTCGTAGCCAGCTGGTTCTCAGGTCGGACACCGATGCCAAGGATAACGAGGCTAGTGTCCCGTTCTTCCCCCGAACTGAAACGAACCTGTAATCCACTATTTGTAGCCTTGATCGATTCAGCCGATTGACCAAGCAGCAACTCTACTCCCTTTTCCTGAAGAGTAGCCACGATGGGAGTTGTCATCTCAGCATCGAATGGCCCGAGGATTTGTTTGCTGAGTTCCACCAGGGTGACAGCTAAGCCACGATGGACTAGGTTCTCGGCCAACTCAAGGCCGATGAAGCCTGCACCGACGATGATGGCACGTTTGGCTCCCTGATCTACAACCTTCTTGATGCGATCAGTGTCGTCCAGGGTGCGAAGTATGAAGACACCTGGCAAATCTACCCCGGCAAAGGAGGGCTGAATCGGCGATGCCCCGGGTGCCAGGACCAGCTTGTCGTAGGTCTCGTTATAAGTGTTCCCAGTTTTCAGGTCACGAATACTCACTGACTTCCTGGCACGATCAATACTCACTACTTCACTGAGTGTCCGCACATCGAGTCGAAAGCGTTCTCGCAACTTCTCAGCTGTGGTAACGAGCAGCTTCGAGCGTTCAGGAATGATCTCACCAATGTGATAGGGCAAGCCACAATTAGCGAAGGAGACATCAGGCCCACGCTCGATCATCAGAATCTCAGCCTGCTCGGAGAGCCGACGAGCACGGGTTGCTGCAGATGCTCCACCAGCCACACCACCAACGATAATGAGTTTCATGTTGTGTCTCGGTGTGATGTTAAACAGGTTTTGTGGAACAACTGACTTGATTCCAGGGCATACGTGCCAGGATCATGCCCATGCCACAGGTGTCGGTGATACCTGCAAAGACTAGTCCGGCACCTACGAAGGCGGAAAGGCCCAGGAAGTAGGGATGCACGAACCAGCCGAGAGCTATGCCAGCAACGACCAGTGAGCCAGCAGCGATGCGAACCTGCCGTTCCAGCGACATCACTTTCTTTCCATGATTTGCCGGCAGACCTGCTGCCAGCCAGGCTTTCGTACCACCTTCCACGTTGTAGACCTTGGTGAATCCCGCAGCCTGGATAGCTTCGCAGGCTTTCTTGCCCCGCGCTCCCGAAACGCAGATCACATAAAGAGGCTTGTCTCCCTGGCTGTCGAGCAAGGCTTTTACATCAAGGTCAGCAAGTGGGAGGTTCCTGGCGAAAACACAGTGAGCTTCCTGGAACTCGATTGGTGTTCTGACGTCGATAAGATCAAGCTTTTCGCCAGCCTGACACTTGGCAGCCAGTTCCTGTGGAGTGATGGTTTGAAGGGGCATGTCGTTATTCCTTGTTGACGAAACGATCACGGATACATTGCATGATTTTCTTGAGGCATGGATCAGCGATGCGATAGTAGACGCTTCTGCCTTCACGTTCGGGGGTCAGCATGCCACAACGCTGCATGAGCCGAAGATGCCCAGAGGCAATGTTACTGGGGATATCACAGGCTTCTGCGAGTTCACCCACGGTATATCGTGACTGCAGCAGCATTTCCACAATGCGAAGCCTATGGGGATGTGCCAGCGTCCGAAGGCATTCCGCTGCTTCTGCGAGACTCTCCATGTCAATCAGTATCTGTTTCGTCATGTGGCATACCTCATGATAACAATATATCTTGATATTAAGATATTTCAAGATGAACTGATAGATTTCGAAACGATTCGCCGTTTGAGAACTGGCTACATTCAATCAATCGAAAGGCCTTTGGCCTTGAGTGTCTTGGGGGTATGCAGATCAGAGCCTATCTTTTTGTTAAGCCGTTCGACGAAATGTGCAGCCAGGGCGGGTGATTCTTGTTCGTCATTTTGATGGACGAAGAATAAGAGCTTCTGCAATCCGGCCTTTTTCCATTTGGCGATTCGTCCAATCCATTCATCCAGACGCGAACGATCTGACTCAGGCTCATTTGCTCCGACCCAGCGTATGAATGCCGTTGGAGTCGTTAGTCGCATATGCATCAGATCCCGGCGGCCTGCGGTATCGACAAGAATATTCGTAGTGCCGTGAGTTTCTAGTAATTGATAAAGCTGGCTGGAAACGGCTAGGTCGTTGTGCCAATTGGTGTGGCGGAACTCGATTGCCAGCGGCACTTCATACTTCCAGCCTTCGACGAAAGCGACAACACGGTCGATGTCTTTTGGTGCGAAATTATCGTGTAACTGCAGGAAGGGCATACCCAGTTTTTCTTTCAGGTGAGACATGTTGACGATGTTGTCGTCAAGGATCTCTTTAACGTCTTTCAGCCGCCGGAAGTGTGAAATGGATTGTTCGAGTTTGGGAAAGAACCTGAAATGATCAGGCACGCTCTTATACCAGTTGTCGAAAGTTGTAGGAGGGAACAAACGGTAAAAGGTTGCATTCAATTCAATGGAGTTGAATTGCGTTGAATAATACGCCAGTTCGTCCTTCACTCCTTTGGGAAAGAAATTCTTGAGATCCTTCTTGTTCCACTTCGCACAGCCAACGTAGACTTCGAACTGACCTGATTTCGGAGTTTGTTTCAGCACCTTTGCGGTATCAGGGTGATCAGGCGGGATCGTTAGATCGATTTTTGCCGGATCAGCGACACTTCCGAATTTCATGGAATTCTCCTTGTCTGCACATCTCATGCACAGGGTTGCATGATTAGTGGTATGCATCAAATGCTAAACAGCAACACCACCAAACGGTGGTGAAAGAGAGCGGTTGTGTCAATATTCAAAAAAAATCACCGGTAGAGCTTACCGGTGATTACTGGGGTATTTATTCGTTTTCAGAAGGAGTCGGGCTGGCGGGATTTGAACCCACGACCTCTTGCACCCCAAGCAAGCGCGCTAGCCAAGCTGCGCTACAGCCCGTTCCATTGACACTTTGTACTAGTCATACCCTCTTTGGCTAGACCTCTTTAGAGACAAAGCAGTAACACGTTCGGTTCACTTGGACGCAGGTTGGACTTGGATGCGCCGGCGTAAGTCATCGAATCCGTTGGCAATTTCTTTGAAGAATGGAAGGTAGTTTTCAATCTCCTTCATTACAGGAAGAAACTCTGCTCCTTTGCCTTCGGCTATCGCTTGTTGGCCAGCGATCAGCAGTAGACGAAGACGCTCTTCACGAAGTGGTTCTTGTTGGGCTGAGCGAATCAACTCCAGGCAATAGGGGATCACTGCCTGCCATTTACGTTGTGACAGTCCAGCATCGATCAATGCATAGGTCAAGAGATCGAGATTGCTACGGGTCTCTTCTTCCTGGGACCAGCGCTGACGCATCTCCAGCAGTAATTGCCAGCGTTTGCCCACTTGTCCCTGAGCGGCGAGGAAGCGTTCCCATTGATTCAGAAGCAGCCAGTTTTGCTGACGATGCAGAATGTCAACAAACGCTTTCCAGGCATTCTCCTGTACACGGCTGTCTTCATTGCCTGCAACACGTTGCCACAACACTGCCAGCATTGTTGGAGTGCCTACTTTACCGAGGGCTGCTGCAGCTTTGCTGCGAACACCAGGGTCACCATCCTGTGTCAGCACGTGTTCCAGTTTCTTCAGTAATTGAGTTTGTTCACGCTCTGGCAAGCCATCGTTTTCTCCGATAACACCCAGGCAGCCAACGAGGTAAAGTCGAGCCTCTGGTGAAACATCATCGAGAGCAGCCAGTACCTGGTGATAGACCTCACAGTGAGCAATGGATTCCAGCGAGGCACAAGCTGCCAGTCGTACTTCATCCGTTGGGTGCTTCAATAGCTTTGCCAGGAGCAGGCTTGACCGAGGTAGCCGTAAAGCACCTATACTCGTTGCAGCTTGTGCAACCACACTCGGTGTAGAATCGCGAAGCGATAGTTCTAAAGCTGCAAGTGTGCTCTCGAGAGTCGCAGGTAGAGGGATGCTGCCTCGATAGTTCCCAAGGCTTCGAGCGGCCGCAGCACGAACTTTTGGCGAAGGTGCACGAAGCAGATCAATGAGACGACGATATACATCTGGTGAATCAGCACGCTCTAATGCTACCACAGCACGCTGTTGCACCTTGGCGTTAGCATCTTTGCTTAGTGTCAGCAGCACATCCGTGTACACCTTCTTCGAAGGCTGATCCAGGTCTTTTCTGCTGAATTGCTCTGCAATCTTGGATACAGCCAGCTCTCGCACGGCGGGATAGGTATTGCTCGAAAGGTTGCCTAGTGTCGTTGCCAGGTCAGCGGGCAAGACCTTGTCCAGAAGCTCCTTATGAAGCAACAGTAATGTAGTCTCGGCCTGGTCGAGTTCATCACGCAATCGTCTGGAGCGATCTGCGAAGAATCGCAACCTGGTTGATTGCCACTCGGTTTCGTTCAGGCTTTCGTAGGCTTGCCACCAGCGTTTCCATTGCTGGAGATCAGCACCGAAATCTTGTCCGCTGATGTCACGCAGTGAAGATTCAGCAGCCTGTCGGACATTGGCTGAATCACTGACGAGCAGTTGGAATAAAGTTGTGACCGAAGATTTACTGGCAAGTCGGCCGAGGGCTTCTACAGCAGCCTGGCGACGGAGTGCCAGCATGGTTTTGTCATTAGCAATACGGAACAGGGCATCTTGCACAGTTGCAACGGGAAGTGCGGATACCGTTTCGATGGCAGCCTGGCGAATGGGTTGCTGTTCTGCAGCGAGGGCATCCAGTAGCGGTTGTAGATAGCGAACGTCACGCCGCATTCGGATGGCGCTGGCAATAGCCTGGAAGACATCAGGGCGATCCCAGCGAGTCATTTCGAATGAAACTAATGCAACGAACTCGGCAGATTCGGACATGACAAGTTCGTAAGCGGCCTGACTCTGTTCCTGTGGACGATTGCGGTTGTAAAGTTGTTCCCGCAACGGGGCTGCATCCATCGCCCTTGGTAAGGGCAAGCCGGGAGAAGACGATTGCTGTGATGGTGGCTGCGAAGGAACGTGGGGCGGAGCCTGGGTAATGCAGCAAAGCAACAGCAGCAAGAACAAGCTTGCCATGTGCATCCCCCTTCCCTGGTTGGTGCAGAACAAGTGAGCCAGTTCGACTATGCAGAACGAACGTGCCGAACTATACTCCCGCTCGCCAGTTACGTCAATTCGGACTGCCTCAAGGATGAGAGTGCCGATGGATCGCAGCACGTTACAGCAATGGGTACATGTTCTTGCACGCCGTCAATGGGCATACTTGCTGATTGTTGGCGTGGGTTTGCTCATGTTCCTTCCCAATCTCGGGCAGCATGGTTTGTGGGATATCGATGAAGCGCATAACGCTGAATGTGCTCGCGAGATGTGGGAATCAGGCAACTTCATTGTGCCGACGTTTAACTATGCACTGCGAACCGATAAGCCGGCGATGCTCTATTGGTGGATCGGCCTCTGCTACAGTCTGTTTGGTGTAAGTGAATGGTCTGCCCGTTTGCCTTCGGTGCTTGCTGGTCTTTCCAGTTTGATCCTTTGTTACGAAATTGCACGTCGGCTGTTTGGCAGCGCCACTGGGCTGTTGTCCGCACTCATTCTGGCCAGTAGTTTCATGTTCTCGATATCAAGCCATGCGGTAACGCCTGATGCCATCTTGATTTGCACGGTTCAATTGACATTCTTGACATGGACCATTGCCTACGATCGCAGGCAACCGATGTGGTTTCTACTGACAGGCCTCTGTGCCGGCCTCGCTGTTCTCACGAAGGGACCAGTGGGCTTGGCACTGCCCGGTGCGGTTGTCGTACTCTTTCTCCTCTGGCAACGTGATTGGCGTTTCCTGCTCACTTGGCGAACACTGAATGCCATTGGCATGTGCTTGCTGGTGGCGTTGCCGTGGTACATCTACGTTGGCATTGAAACCCGTTGGGAGTTTATCAAGGGGTTTCTCTTCACCCATAACCTGAGCCGATTCAACGCACCGATGGAAGGGCATCAGGGGCCGTTCTTTTATCACATTATTGTGATCCTGGTAGCGTTTGCTCCCTGGTCGATCTTCCTTGGGCCAACCATCTGGAACAGTGTTCGGAACGGTTCTGTATCGCCAACTGGCAAACCGTGGGCATTTCGCTTTCTGCTCTGCTGGATAGGTATCTGGTTCGTTATCTTTTCCCTGGCTGCCACCAAGTTGCCGAACTATGTACTGCCTACCTATCCGCCACTCGCGATGCTGACTGGAGCTTTCCTGGTTCGCTGGTGGAAGTGGAGCGAAGCGACGCAGTCTGCCAGTGCGACCTGGCATATCCCTGCCTGGTACTGGCGCATCAGTCTAGCGTGCTTCATGCTGATCGGCATCGCATTGATGGTAGCCATTCCCCTCATCGCTGGCTGGGTACCGCTGGATGTGCTGGCGGATCGCACCTTGCCACAAGTCGTTTGGCTGCTTCCGCTAGCTCTTGTGCCATTGCTGGCTGGTTGGCTGACGTGGAAACGCTGGCATCAGAATCAGATCGGCTGGGGTGTCACGACAATGGTGGCTGCTTCCATCATCCTGACATCTACCATTGGAGCTTTCGGGCCAGTTGTAGCAGACCGCGAACGGGCCAGTAAGTCTTTGGCGAAACTGATGCACGATACCATCGGCAACCGCGATGTGCGGGTGAGCATGCACCCCCATTACAATCGACCCAGCATGGTCTTTTACGTCAAACGGCAGATCATCCGTTGCAGGAACGAAAAGGAAGCTATCGAAACCCTGCAAGCCAAAGTGCCTACCTTTATGTTGGTGCCAGCCAAGAGCATGCCCAAGCTCACTGAACACTTGGCTGGTCGCTTTACCATTCATGAACAGCGACACGACTTCACTGCGGGGCAAAATATTCTGTTGATTAGTAATCAAGTTGAAAATACTCGTTCCCAGCCTTTGGCTGGGAATGCACTGCGTTAGAGGCTCTGCCTCTCCTTATAGGGAAGTGATTTAATCTCGTTATCGCTGCCAGCCGGAGGCTGGCTGGCAGTGCGTTCCCAGCCAGAGGCTGGGAACGAGAGACCTCAATTACCGCAGTTCAGCAGTAATCGCCATCACTACGGGAGCGGTGGGGTCGTTGGGTTTGACCAACTCTACGCTAACGAGGGGTTCGCTGCGTTTCGGTGAAACAGAGAGGTAACGTAGTTGTCGGCCATTGAGATCGAAGGCGAACTTCGACTCGGGGACGTTTTGTCTACCGACGTAATCAGCAAAGTGAACGCCGTTCTTCAGCGGGTGGTCTTCCGTTTGGCCATCGGCGTATTTCAGCCTGACGATCAGTGAAGTACTTTGCCGATTGGTGGCAGGGTAGCCCCAACCGCTGATGCCACTCAGGAAGTGGAGTGTTTTCACCGGGGCAGAGCAGGGGATGGTGACCGACTTCGGCATCGTGGGGGCCTTGGTGCCCTGTGGGCCGTGGAGCATCACAGCGTTGTTGATCTTCCCACCTTGCGGATCGATGACGAGGAACGGGACGCCGTTGAACGTCTTGGGTTTCCAATCGGGGAAGATCAGTCGTTCCACGGTGCCCTCGTCGGCAAAGAACATGCCTTTGGCGGTGGTGATGGTAGCGACCTTATCGAGGGGCAGGGGGACGTACTTGCCCTTCTGCGTCAGGAACTCCATCAGGTTAGTGAACTCGGTTTCGTTCATCTGCTTCTCGAAACCTTCAGGCATCAGCGACTTATTGGTGACGACCAGTTGATCGATATCTTCACGCTGGATCGGCGTCGTCTTGCCTTCAGTATCGATGATCTCGATGCTGGTCTTGCTCTCGGCAGCCATCATCCCATTGAGGACTTTACCATCCTGCAGGACCACGGTGTAGCTACGATAGTTGCCTTCGACGGAGCGGTGCGGATCGAGGATGTGAACGATCAATTCTTCCTTCGGATGGACAGCCATGCCGGTAAGGTCGGGGCCGATGTGCTTGCCTTCGCCGCCATACTGATGGCACTTCGAGCAGTGCTGGGTGAAGACGAGCTTACCCTTGGGAGCATCGCCTATCTTCTTGGTGAGTGGCAGCCAACTCTCGATGACCTTTTGACGATCAGCACTGGGAAGCCCACCACCACGAGCAAGCAGCGCTTTGGCCTGGCTGACGATGGATTCGTCAGGATTGGCCAGTAGAGCCTGGCGTTGTTCGAGTGTTAGTTCGGTGAGAGGCACTTCGTTCTTATCGATAGCAGCAAGCAGT
>WBZX01002198.1_pt1 | contig 13609 bp, 6 predicted proteins | sample 5204211 | NCBI WGS metagenome assembly WBZX01 (sample SAMN12344362, study PRJNA552823) | activated sludge metagenome | biome: Activated sludge suspended growth; feature: Nitrification reactor; material: Wastewater; isolation source: activated sludge from nitrification reactor of wastewater treatment...
CCACTCTGCGGGCGAGTGGACAACCCTGTGCGAATGTATACGACGCCCCTTGTGGTTCTATCTGCCATCCTTGTCTACCTCCAGATGGCAGGCGTTGTATTAGTTAATTACGTACCCCATCGACACTCCACTTCGCGGATCTAGTTCAGGTGTGGCGCTAGCGGACATCGGCGAAGGTCCGCTAGCGCGTGGGTGTGCAACCTAAGCAACTTCGGCGCGTGGGAATACGCCAGTGTTGGCCGTTTCAAAAAAGCAGAATCCTAGGGTGTGGCTACCTAACCAAGCTCGGCCATGCAATCTCGGATCAGCAAAAAGTCCAACCTGTGCTGAAGCGCAACATCTGTCGCAGCCGGCGGCTGCGCTGGGTTCTAGCGGCCGACGTGGCTGCGGAAGTTGTTGAGGGGCAGGCAGGCGTAGTGGTGACCGCGGGGCAGGTTGTCGACGTCGTCGCGGAACTCTTGGTTGGTTGGTGAGTAGCGACGCGGCCAGATGCGTAGCTCGACGCGGCCCTCGGTGTCCCCAGGCACGGGGAACAGGGCGGCGAGGTTGTAGCCGTGGCCGGAGGGCGGCAGTGCTTCGCCTTGACCGGGATGCACGGCGCCGGCGCAGACGCGCAGTAGGCTGTGGCCTGAGCCGCGCATGGACGACTCTAGCTCTTGCCCATGGATGTGGCCGAACAGGTGCAGCCTGGCCTTGGCCCCAACGCGGCGCGACACGTCCTCTTGGTCGTGCAGCCAGCCCTCGTTGAACGGGTGATGGCTCAGTACGATGACTAGCTCGTCAGCGTCGGGGTCGGCGAAGCACTCTGCCAGCTGACGTTGCCCCAGGCGCAGGTTGCCCTTGTCGCGATCGTCGGAGGCGAGGAGGGCGGTGTTCAGGCCGATGATGCGCAGCCTTTGACCCGACGCAGCCTTGCCTCGGTGCTGCCACCACAGCCGCTGCGCTGGGTCGGGCATGGGCGATTGACCGCGCCAAGGGGCGAAATCCTGGGCCAAGCGCAGGAACTCGGCCATGCGACTGGCCAGCTTGACCTGATCGGATCCACCGTCGAGCGCCGTGTCTATCGTGTCAGCTCCGTCCCGCACTGACTTGATCAGGCGCTTGATGTCACGATCTGCGGAGTCAACCTTGCGATTCACATCGTGGTTGCCAGGGACGAGGAACAGCCGTTCTGGGGGCAAGTCCAGGATGCTCAAGACTTGCTGCAGCCAGTCGCGCGACCGCGCGTACTCGGCGGCGTCCCCCTTGAACGCAATGTCGCCGGTGACAAAGACCAACTCTGGGCGTGGGGCGGAAAGTTCGTGCAGGCGACGTAGATCCAGCAGCAGATCCTCCATCACCTGCTTCTGGTTCCAGCGGTGCGCGGCATCCCCTTGGCCAACATGGATATCGGACAGATGAAGCCAACTAATTAGAGGGACAGGCGACGGTGTCGGCATGGGCGTAGGCCCCGAAGTGTTGGCGAGAACGGTGGGTGCGGCGGCGACCGAGGCTGCAACTGTGACACTGACAGCTGCCGTTGTGCTCGCGGCAGTGGACGGTGCGGTTCCTGCAAGCGACGCAGAGGTCAATGTCGCGGCGGGCGAAACCGCTGGTACAAACCCCGATGCAACAGCGACGACGGGGGACGGTGGCACCAACGCCAGCTTGGGCACTAGGCCCCAGGTATCGAGCCGCGCCAGTGTGATCAGCTCATGAGCGACGGGGCTGGGCTGGACGAGGAGCTTGCGCAGCGCGTCCATGTGCTTTTCGCGCTCGCGAGCATTGCAGACTTCGTAGATGTGCCAGGCGGTCTGAACCCAGACATCCGCAGTCTCTCGCTGCGCCAATAATGACTTCCATGTGTCGGTCGAACACTCGACGCCAGTCATCAGGCATGCGTACGCGGCATGCAGCAGGCACAGCGCCCCAGCCGAGCCGCGCAGGCACCCGCGCTGCCGTTGAAAGGCTGCGGCGTATTCATCCCAGGACCAGGCCATCAAGTATACGGCGACGGAGTTCTGATGCAGCCAGTTCTCCGCAGCTTCCCCGTACTGGTCAGAATGTACGTCAGCCAATGTCCGCATGACGCACAAGAGATGCTGAAAAGAGGACTGTAGCGTCCAGCTTTGTACCCAAAGCTGCATTGCCAGTGGGTTGCCAAATCTGTCATGCGCCGATCCCACCCCCCCGGATACCACGACCGGCAAAAGAGGTCCGAGTGTAAGAGTCGTCCAGACAGCCGGGTGGTCCAGGAACGTCGCTAGTCGTGCGGGATCAGACAGTGCATCGCCCAGGTTGGATTCGAACTCTGGCGAGTCTGGGTCTACGCCTAGTTCACTCCATAAATCCCGTCCGAAATCCCGTCCGAAATCCCGTCCGAAATCCCGTACGAAATACCGTCCGAAATCCCGTACGAAATACCGTCCGAAATCCCGTCCGAAATACCGTCCGAAATCCCGTCCGAAATCCCGTCCGAAATCCCGTACGAAATACCGTCCGAAATCCCGTACGAAATACCGTCCGAAATCCCGTACGAAATACCGTCCGAAATCCCGTCCGAAATCCCGTCCGAAATCCCGTACGAAATCCCGTCCGAAATCCCGTCCGAAATACCGTCCGAAATCCCGTCCGAAATCCCGTACGAAATCCCGTCCGAAATCCCGTCCGAAATCCCGTCCGAAATCCCGTACGAAATCCCGTACGAAATCTAGGGCAATGGAGGATATTGGCGACGATACGGAATGTTTGGCACCGGCATCGAGGACATGGGCGGTCAGGCGACTCGCAAAGCTGGCCTCGACAGGCTGCCAGACGGGTCGAATCTGTTCCGACGGACTCTGGCATAGGCTGGCACCGCGAAGCGGCGTCAGACGATCACCCAGCGTGACGCTGCCACCGAGTCGCACAAAGACGAACGGACTCTGCAACCTGAACAGGGATGACTGAGTACCCCATCGGAGCCCGCGATCAAACAGCAGGGGTTGGGCGGTCGTACGCTCCGGGGTGGCAAAGCGGGCTCGTATGGCCCACTCTGCGAGGATTTTTTGGCAGAGCCACGCAGCGGCCCCGCGGCAGGCGGTGTTGTCCTCCGCTGCTTCCCAGAGTGAGGGGGTATAGAGCAGGGCCTCTGGGCCCTCAATGGTGGCGAACAGACGAGCGTATCCGTCGGCTGTGGCGTAGCGCTCGGCAAAGGCACGCACTGCGGGGTCCGTGCGCAGCAGCAGAAGCTCATCCGCGATCTGCGATACGCCACTACGCGCAGCAAGCGGCCGCAACAGATCAGACAGCGGCAGATTCAGTCGAGAGGCCAGATTCACTGCGGCGACGGCGAGCCAGTCGTCATCGGCCAGTGCAAGCTCGTTCAGAACGTTACACAGCGAGGCTCGGCCTTGCTCAGAAAATAGCCAGACTTCTTCAACGGCGGGCCAGAACTGCTCGTCCCACGTGCCGAGGCTGGCCCAATGTTTGATGGCATGGCGCAAGATCAGACAGCGGTCGTCTGGGCTGGCAATCAGCTCGTCGCGAATCGCACGAGTTAGGGTCAGCCAGCCGGCCGGATCGGGGGCACTACCCAGGCGGGCGAACACAGCCTCCAGCGCAGTCGATAGACGCTTGGGGTCTTCCTTGCGGCGCAGCAGATACAGCCGCAGCAGGACCACTTCCTGCCAGGCCGGATCCAGCAGACGCTCGGCGGGCAACGCCTCGGCTGCGGCACCGGTGGCGTGATAGGACCACGCTGCAAGATACTCCTGAAATGATAAGTGGACGAAGGCCAGCAAGTGATCGCCGCGGTCGATCAGCAAGCCTGTGTGCTCTTCCAGATAGTCAATGAAGTCAGCCATACGTGCGTTGGCTTCAGGCTGACGCAGCCCTGGCTGCTCATGCTGCACTTGCTCCAAATACGCGGCTCCGAGCACGCGCACCGCTTCCTCTCGGCGGATCAGGCCGCGGCCGGTCTTGTCGCGCGTACTGTCATGTTCTTGCATGTGCAGGGCAAGCCGCGACAGGATGCTCTGCTGTGGGTACAGATCGATCCTGTGGCGTTCGACAACAGTCGTGGCAGCGCTTGGGGGGGCTTGGCCGCGCCGCGCCGCAGGCCAGGTCTCTAACAGCATCTTGATGCAGTACTCGTAGAGTTCGCCGCGGTACTGCGGCAGCTTGCCCTCGCTCTGATGAATCATGGCCATCAGCGTCAGCAGAAGAGGATTCGATGCGAGGTGTCGCACGCTGGGAGTGCGGCCGATGGCTTGGCGCAGGGACTCCGTCAACTCGGCCTGCTGCGCTGTGTCAGTTGGACAGCGCAGCTCATACCAGCGCTTGACGAACTGCTGACTCTCCGGTTCGGACAGCGGTTCGACACGCAGCTCCACAAATCGCTCGACTGGCAGCCGGGCTTGCTCATAGCCAAAAATCCGCGAGGTCACGAGGCAGCACGCAAGCGGCCAGTGCTGAAGGAAGCCCATCAAGTGAGTGCGAAGGTCCTGACGGGCCGCTTCACTGCCGACCTCATCGAGTCCGTCTACAAGCAGGACGGCCCGCCCCAACAGCAGCGCGGACTCAAAGTACACGCGGTGCATGTCAGGCTGATCCTGAGCGCGGGCCTGCTCAACCGCGAAGTCCAGAAGGTCAAAAGGCCCGTCCTTGCTTCGCTCACTCTTCCGCCGGACGAATTCCCGCAGGGGGACGAAGATCGGAACCAGAGGGACCGTGGGCTGATAGCCTTCGAGGCCAGCGTGACCGGCGAACAGCAGCGCCAGGAAGCGCAGGATGGTCGTCTTGCCGGTGCCGGGGTCCCCAAGCAGGACGGCACTACGGCCGGCTTTCAGTATTGCAGCCAGCGTTGTAGAGCCATCTCTCAGAGTAGCGAGGCGAGCGTTTCCACCGCCCGCCGCTGGTTCGTGCGCTGTGTCCACTGGCCGAAAGCGCAGCGGCACAAACAAGCTCGCCAGCTCGATCGAGTTCCAAGCACCTTTCGATCTGCGAGCGTGCGTCGGCATCCCCAGCGTCGATAGCTCCCAAAAGCGACTGTGGATGCCCTGGAAATAGTCCTGCTGCAGCCGCTCAAACGAAGTCCCGCTGTAGCCGGCGATCTGTTGCCGCCCCTCTTCGGGGGCGTAGCGAGCAAGCAGCGCTGGGTGGTTGTCGCGCAAAACTGCTGACACCCACTCGAGCCCGAGGATTTCAATCTTGGCCTGTTTCTTGGCCCTGCCGAGTAGCGGTAGTTCGACAGAGGGCATCTTGATCGGCTGACCGCATAACAGAGTGCAGCGCTGTGCTGGCTTTTTCAGCTTCACATCAAGAAACACCTTGGCCTCAGATTCGACCCACGCTTGAAACTGTGCGCTTTTTAAAGGCGGTGCTGCCAACCCAACTTCGAGGTAACGGCCCGGTCTGGACTGCGAAATACCCGTCCGATAATCGTTGTCAGGCCCAACTTTCGCGTGGATTTGCTCGCGAGTTAGGCCGAGTTCGAGGGCCACGTTGGCGACAGCAAGCAGCTCCGCCATGCGTGCCGGCTTTGGTCGGCTGTCATCCATTTGGGAGAGCAACAACGGAAGGACCGCGGGCAGGGCTGGCTTCGCTGACCCGGTCTTGACCTTGCGCCCCTTGACTGGCGCGACCGATTCACTGGGCGCATCTACAGACTTTGTGAGAAGCGAGTGGACCAGTGTCGCCAGCTCACCGTGGTCAGCAGTCCAGGGGTAGAACACGGGCTCGATGCCGTACTGCTCGCGAAGCAGCTCGCGCTCGACGGCGACATCGCGTAGGTCGTTGGGATCGCCGAGGGCCAGCAATCCAAAGTGTAGGGGGCGACCACGGCCCAAGGCCTCCTTCAGAGCCCCGAAGATGCGCAGCAGCTCCAGATCAGCGAAGCCAAAGCCCACGGTGACGATCCGGAAGTTGCCGAAAAGCCCTTCCAGCAGGCGCCGGTTTCGTTCATCGTCGCGATAGCGCGCCTGGTATTCGTCGTTGGTCAGGATCAGGGTGTTGTGCGCGTTGTAGCGGCCGTGCAGATGAACATAGCGACGGGAATACTTGGCATCGTGCAGCGACTCGAATAGCTCACGTACATCATCGAGATTTGACCAGTCGATGAACTGAGCGGCGGCCCGGACAAGCTCGCTGGTGCCGGACTTCCACAGGCCGTTGTGCGCCTCATCGAGCACCGGATCGTAGTTGGTGGTCAGCACATGGCGAAACGGCAGTGCGACCAGCTCCCGGTGAAAGGAGTCGAAGGCCGGGGACTTGGGACCGAACGTCGCCCGAACCCAGGGGATGAATGCGTCCAATCCCAGCTCAGCCCTGAGCTTGCTGATGCGGAACATCGGGTCCTTGGAGCGGGCCAGCGATTCGATCCTCGCCTTCTTTTCGGGATGCAGGCGCAGGATCTCGGCCTCTAGCGAGGTGGCCAGGCCGTTCCACAGCGGGTATCCGATCCGACGGCTAGAGCCGGCACCAACCAGCGCAAGCGCTCGTCGATCGCGCAGCGCTTGCACGAGGTCTAGAAACGCCTGCCGATTGGCCTCATCGGGCAGCAGCCCGGGGATCGCGGACACGCTCATGATGAGGAGGAGGCTATCAGTAGTTTTCCAGGTGGCAAAGCGTCGTCATTACGCTGGATGGCGCGGTACTTGGCTACGGCGGAGACGCACCTTCCAGCGGGCAGCATCCGATGTGCGGCGCGAGCGGCATGCCGAGGGGAGGACGCGCGGCACAGATCGGCGACTGTCTGGGGTAGACAGTCCGGTGCCGTCGGCGAGCCCGGCACGATCCTGGCGATCAGTTCCCGGGCAACGCAGCCGAAACCGCGTTTGAATTTCTTATCCACCGACGACGTCGTCCTCGAGCGGCGTCAGGGACATTTCGCACGTTCCTCGGACTGACCCACACCGTCTGCTCGACGATCTCCATGCCGGCCTCGCGGACGGTATGTACCCACGACGACTCAAGGCGTGGGTGCGCGCGGACCTGCTGGTGATCGACGACGTGGGGCGCGGATACAGGCAGAGCACGTCGTCGAGCTCGCGCACCTCATCGGCGTAGCCCCCGCGTCACCGGCGGCGCCACGAGCAACATCCCCGCGCCTCGTCGGAGAACGAAAAAGCCGTGACGGAACAGGACGTCATCGGCGGAGGGGATATAATGGAGCCGCACCCATCGAGTTTTTCGCTCCACCGACGACAGGAAGAGGTACCGCGCGAGTCACCCGCTGGCCCAGCAGAACCCGAGCCGCTCGCGATGGTCCGCACACGCGAACACGTACGCGTAGCCGAGATCGCCCCACTGATGCGCGACCGCCTTGTTGCTTTGCAGCTGCGCGAGGAGTGTCATCTTCTTCGAGCAGTCCTCGCACACAGGCCACTCCGGCCCCTGCAGCCAGTGCGGCCATCCGCCGAGCTTGTCGCCCTTCTTCGGCTCCTTCGGCGCGTCCCTCACACCGAGTTCCTCCGCGTCGTCCATGCCGGGCAGATCGGCGGATGCCTTCTCGTCAGCGGTGAGCGCCTGCGGCTTCGTCTTCGGAAGTCCCTTCGGCGCAATCGCCGCGCTATTTGGGGCCGGCGTGACGATGCGCAGGTGCATCGACGGACCCACACCCTTCCACGTCTTGCACTCCACTTCGCAGTGCGGATCCTTGTTCGTGCAGTAGAAGACCTGCAGGAATCCGTTCCACTTCTCGAGCGGCTTCAGATCGAGCTGCAGGAGACACGGCATCGGCTTCTCGCAATTGCCGCAAACCGGCCACGTCTCGCCGTCGGCGAGATACGGACTGCCGAACGAATGCGATGCTGTGCAGCCAGGATCGCCCTTCGTTCCTTTCAGCGCGAACGCTGGGCGCGGATGATCGGTCTGCCTCGGCACTTTGATCCTACCGGTGAGCTCGCCGTAGAGCTCACCGGCATCCCGGAATCCGGCCTTTGAGTAAATCGTGAGGCCCGTGCGCATGGCGAGCGGCTCGAGCATCTTTGCAGAGACCCGCGTCTCGTATCCGAGGTCGACCGACGTGAGGTTCGCGAGACCCACGAGTGGCTTCAGCGAAAGGCCCTTCCCCTTGTGCACCTGGAAGCGCTCGAGCGCTGGGAGTGACGCGAGCGGCGCGAGATCGTCGATCGTGCTCACGCAAAGCTCGACGAGCTTCGGCGCCTTGTCGATGTTCGCGACGGTGAGCTGTCCGTACGCCTTGAGCGTGGTGAGGCCGGTCAGCTTGAGTTTCACGACGTCGACTACCCCCGGCGTGTCCGCGTTCAGCGCTAGCGACGTAAGCTTCGGGAGCTTCGCGAGCGTGCCGAGCCCGTCGAGCTTGCGCACATCGAGTTGGATTTCCTCGAGCGAGGTGCACGGCGCGAGCATGTCGAGTGAGACCGTCGCGCGCTCCGGAATGTTCAGGAGGTTGCCGGTCACTGACTTCAGCGCGGGCGTGCCGTTGAAGAACGCCGCAAGCGGCTCTTCGCGCTGTCCCTCGTAGTGGAGCCGCTCGAGCGCGGGGAACGCGCCCGGCTTCTTCCCGAGCGCGGCGCCGTCCAGCGTGAGCGAGGTGAGCGCGGTCGCGCCCGCGAGGCCGCCGTCCGCGACGGTCAAGGCGACGAGCGTGAGTGTCTCGAGACGCGGGAGCTTCGGGAGCACGAGCGCGTCGACGCCTCCGACCCTGAGCTCTCTAAGTGCGGGCAGCCTCGTGAGAAACGTGAGGTCGATCGGCTTGGCGGCCCAGATCGCGAGCCGGCGCAGCTTGGGCAGCTCCGCGAGCGCGCTGAGCTCGAGCGCCGAGATGTCGTCGATGTCGAGATCGACGAGCGTGGCCGCGTGCTCCGCCGCGAGCCAGTCACCGCGCAGCTTCTCGACGGAGAGGGAGAGCGTGGGCGCCGCAAGCGCCTTCGCATAGCGCCGAGCGGTGGCCTCGTCGACGCCGCCGATCTGCGCGGATTCGACCTTGCGCGGATTCTTCGCGAGCCACCCCATCATCGCGTCCATCTTCGCGGTGTCATCGGGGGCGGCCTTGACGAGCCGGCTCATCTCCGGCTCGGCCTCGGCGTCTGGGAGGGAGACGTAGGTCGTCTCGGTGCCATTGCCGCTGAAGTAGCTGATCGAGAGCTCTGCCATGGCCGTGGATTATGGACTGCTCCGAAGCCCTTGTAACCGCGAAACGCTCGCAGCAGACCTTCCCTCGAAAAAGTGGACAGATTGGTTACATGCTTGAGGTCGCTTCGGAGTTCCGCTTTTCGTAGTCAATCGGGCTTAGGAATCCGAGGGTCGAGTGGCGACGCTTGCGATTGTAGTAGCCCTCCAAGTATTCAAAGACGAGGGTTCTCGTTCCGTCGCGGCTCAGCAAGGGGGAGCGTGATGTGGCTGCGCACAAGTCCCATCGGATGCAGCAAGCGCAGCGGCCACGGCAGCGCGACGTACATCACGGTACTTGCCGACGTGGTATGCTCGTCTGACAGTCTTACTCGCTCTGGCTGGGCCAGACCGGCGACCGTCTAGCGACCACTCTCTCGACTCGTGACCATCGTGAGCAGTTGGGCTGAGGGACGCGCTCTTGCGGGCAGAATCGCTCATGATGGGAACTCCTGTATCGCCGAACGTCTGTCGCCATCGCTGTTTTCCCATAGGATGGACGACGGTCTTCGCTAAGCTATCTGGTGCAATTGCCAGGCTCGACACGGTCCGGGGGGTCGCTGCCTAGACCGCGCTGTCGATTCAGTATGTGAGCTTTTATCCACCGCATTCCGACGGAGGTCAAGGTTGTGCCGACGCTGAAAGGTCTGATGAAGCAGGGTGAGTTTTCTGACAAGCCCGTCGTACAGGTGCCGCAGAACTGCCTCTGCATCGTCCCGCGCGCGTTCCCTGTGAACGTGGGGACGTATGGTCTTGCGCCGTGCGTTGGCCTTGCGATGGTGTTCGACAATCACGTCGTGGTGGCGCACATCGATACGGTCGCCGCCACCGCAGAGAACATCGCCGCCGAGGCAAACACCATTGTGCAACGGGTCGGCACCCTGGTGGCCAATCTTGGGCCGGTCCGCAAGGTGGCGGTCTTCAGCCCTTCGGGCTACACGGGGTTTGCTGCGCTGTCGCTTGCAATAAACCAGCTCAACGGTTCCTCGGTGCTCACCGATCGGCTGGAGCAAGTGTACGGGGCTGGCGTGCTGCGCTCGCGGTTTTCGGGCTGCATGGTCGATGCGCAGAGCGGGACGATACGCGCCTGCGCCGATGACACGCAGGTCTCGTCCGCACCGATGCGCACAAACCTCACGGTGGGGCAAGCCCACGGAGGCGCGTCGCTCCACTTGGTCCGAACCTGACGCAGCGGCATCGCGACACTCGACGCCTGGGATGTCTGCGGTCGAGTTTGCGTCGCTGACTGCCGAACGTCCGCGAGTCGAAGCGACGAAGGCCGCGCCGGCGGAGGAAGCGTCAGAAACTGGCGTGCAGCGATTCCCGACGTCTGGCACGATGCCGCAGATGAGCAGCTCACTTGTCTTTCGGCTGGCATCCTTTCCGATTCACCTGGGCCTTGGTGCGACGGCGGTGCGACAGCCCTCTATCGAAGACAAGGACTTCTTCGAAGCGTATGCGGCGCGTCACATAAGCGATGGAGCGGAAGGCAGACTGGTGTCTATGTTCACCTTTTCGCAGCCATGGACAGTGTGGGAACGTCACCCACGCGGGGCCGAGCTGGTCGTCTGCACCTCCGGGACGATCACGGTGCATCAGGAGCAGGCGGACGGCACGGTGCAGACCGCAACGCTGCACGCAGGCGACGCAGTGGTGAACCCACCGGGCGTGTGGCACACCGCAGATGTGACGGCACCAGCAACGGCGCTCTTTATCACCGCAGGAATCGGAACCGAGCATCGCCCCCGCGAATCCACACGGTGAGACAGACTCGGAGCCTCTGCTTCAGACGGCTCCGGCTCGCCCGAACGCAACGTCAAGCGCGGAGGTTTGGACAGCAGCATTCTCTACGAAGGCGGTCGTTTCTTTGGGTACTCGCTCGATGGTGGGCAAACATTTTCGAGTCCTTCATCATCCGGCATGCTAACTGGGACCACTGCCATTTGGGCGAGCAGCACCACCAACGTGTGGGTCGGGAACTCAAGCGGCGTCGTCTACCGAAGCAGCGACAACCTAGCCACCGTGACTCAAACGGCCGAGATCCGCGGTGCCTTGATGCGTCAACCCATCGTCAGCATTGCAGGTACGGGCCCGACGGATGTCTACGTCGTCAACGACAAGGGCGAGATCGCTCGAACGACGGACCAAGGCCTAACCTATTCGCTGTTCTCGGTTTCTTCGGCTGTTCCCAATGTCTTGTGGGCGCGTGCGCCCAGCGACTTGTACATGGGCACCAATGGTGGCTTCTATCGCTACAACGCAGCCACCAAGGGCTGGACCCTCCTGACTCCGCCAGCAGGCTCGACCGGAGGTGGACCGGGACGGGCCATCGCTGCATGCAGCGCGAACGACATCTTCTTTGCTGGGCAAAACGAAATATGGCACTCGACCGATGGAAGTACGATGAAGAAGCTTCCCACAACGGGCGTCGGCCAGGCCGCTAACTGGTACGCCATCGACTGCCTCGCTCCTGGTCGCGTGATCATCGGAGGGAATGGCGGCAGCGACGGTCAGCCACTCATCATAGAGTCCTTCTAGCTGAGCGACCCAGCAGGTGGCGGTTCGACCTGTCGCGAGCGCTGGTGAGTCGTGGCCGCGCACGCCATGCCGAGCCTCCGTCATGGCATGACAAGCCTCCGTCATGGCATGCCGAGCCGCCGTCATGGCATGACAAGCCTCCGTCATGGCATGACAAGCCTCCGTCATGGCATGACAAGCCTCCGTCATGGCATGCCAAGCCTCCGTCATGGCATGCCGAGCCTCCGTCATGGCATGCCGAGCCTCCGTCATGGCATGACAAGCCTCCGTCATGGCATGCTCGCGTTGTCCCGGCGAAGCCAATCGCGCAGCGTGGTGACATCGATTCCCAGCTGTCTTGCCGTCGCTGCGATGTTTCCAGAACCGGCCCTAGAGAGCCGGACCGCTTCCGCTTTGTACTCCGCAGGAAACACTCTTCGGGTTCTCTTTTCCATGAACATCTCCTCTGCCGCAGCCCAAGGCTGCTCAGGGTGTCCACGAAATCGAGGGAGCAGATGTGTTCCCAGTCAATCCCTTTCTTACGTTTGAAGCTGCGGATTGTAGGGACGCCCGTCGCGGAGGGCAACGATTCGACCTTTTTGCAGACATCGACACACGAGAATCGTGCCGCTATCTCTTTACCAACAGCATCGCCATCGGCGCTCGATCCGACTCCCCAATCGGAAGACAGACAAGCTTCTCCCAACCAAATCGAGCCAGGCTCTCGGCAAGCAGTCCCTCGTCGTAGCGTTTGAAACGGAACATCGAGAAGCGGCGCTCGGCCTGGCTGCGGGTCCGCACTGTGGCGACAGCATCGAGTGCGTAACTGCCGGGAATCAGACACTGCGACACGAGATGAATGGAAAAGTCGTGGGACACATACTCACGACAATGCGCCACCAGAGGCGTTCCTAGCCACTCTGCGGTTCCTTTCTTGAACGGGTGCTGAAAGGCGGGATCTTGCCGTCGAATCTCAGACTCGCTCGTGCCTACGGGCGAGTGGCGCTGCTGAAAGTCGAGGAGCAGCATGTCTCCTGGTTGACTGTGCGCGAGGCTATGCTCAAAAAACCTCGGCTCGCTGTCGAGATTGGCGAGTGTATAGCCGAGCATCGTATAGAGCCGCCTTCGTCGACCTTTTGTTGGCGTATAGCTGACCTGTGGATACTGAGCGAGGTCGTGAAAGTTCCCGTGCACGAGCAGCGTGTGAACCGATGACTGTTCTCCAAAGGTGTCGATTGCGTACTGATACGCCGTCGTCAAGAGCGGCTGGCTGATGTCAAACAGCAAGAGCTCCGTGTCGAGCTGTGCGCGCATCGAAAGGAGATGCTGCACAAGTCGGACTTCCAGATGTCCATCGCCTGCACCCAGTGCAATCACCTTGAGTGGCGACTGTCCGCTTTCCGTCGCGATCTGGCGAGCGAGCAGTTCCAGCGGGTACTTGGCTCGGTACGCCGTTACATACTCAACGTCATGGCACATCGACACATACGCCAGCGCGCTGCGATGTTCCAGATAGGCATTCGTCTGTTCGATGTGACCACCGGGACCGTTGAGCATCCGTACAAGCTGCTGCACCATCCGCATCGAGTCATAGCCCGGCGGAATGTAGCAGTTGTAATTGGTCTCCGTCGCTGAATCGGCATTATCTTGGGGCTCTGGATCGTCCAGTACATCTTTCCAAGAGAGTCCGAGTTCCGCCACATCCAGCAGCCGCAGCACCGTATCTCGCGAGGGCGAAACCTGACCGCTTTCGATGTTTTTGATCGTGCGCAGAGACAGTCCGGCTCGCTTGCTCAGCTCGATTCCTGATAGGTGCGCGGACTCCCTTCGCTCGCGCAACAGCGTCGAGAATCGCAAGAACTGATCCGGCAGAAGGAACGATCTCTGTCCGAGGTCCAGCGTGATCACGCGATCTTCTACAAATGCGGCGATTCGCCGAAGCTGCGCTGCCTGCTGTTCCCACTCTCCGTCGCCTGTACGCGCTACCACTTGGCGGATT
>WBZX01002199.1_pt1 | contig 13592 bp, 10 predicted proteins | sample 5204211 | NCBI WGS metagenome assembly WBZX01 (sample SAMN12344362, study PRJNA552823) | activated sludge metagenome | biome: Activated sludge suspended growth; feature: Nitrification reactor; material: Wastewater; isolation source: activated sludge from nitrification reactor of wastewater...
CACACGTACATGGATCTGGTCGCGGTCTACGACGACGGTCGCGAGGTCGCGCTGGAGGAGAGCGAGGATCTCGTCGACGGCTGGGGCACGATCTGGGCGTGGCACAAGTCGCGGGTCGACATCTGGCGCTTCTACGCCAACTTCAACCCCGACAAGCGCAACGACAACCGTACCTGGTACCTGCGCTCGGTGTGCGTCCGCGAGGCCCGGCGAGGTCGGGCGCCCAAGACGATCAAGATGTTCCAGGTGAAGCGACGCTTCACACCGCCGCACAAGGTTGCCCGCGGCGCGCCGACCCTGGGCGAGCCCGAGCGACGCCTCGTCACGGTGGCACACTGCGGCACCGAGCCGACGCGTTCGATGATCGCCGACGACGCCGCGGTGAACCCGGGTGCCCATGGCTGAGCCATCGCGGCCACGCGGGCGCTTCTGGCGGGGGCTCGACTGGATGTGGCTCGGGCCCGAGGACGGCACCACGCTGGGGCTGCTGCGCATCGGCGTGGTCGCGGTGCTGCTGGCGAGCCTGCTGTGCCACGCCGGCGCCTTCGCGGAGTACTTCTCGTCGCGCTCGCCGTTGCATGGCACGTGGGCGCGTGATGCCTTCCCGTCGCGGATGTCGATCTTCTTCGCGATCGAGCAGCCGTGGGCGGTACAGCTGGTGTTCGCGGTGGGCATCGCCGCCCACGTGGCGTGGATGGTCGGTTGGTACACGCCCGTCGCCGCGGTGCTGTCGTGGGCGCTGTGGCTGAGCATGAGCGGTCGCAACCCGCTGCTGTACTCGTTGCCCGACCAGCTGCAGATGGTGCTGTGCACGCTCCTGATGCTGATGCCGAGCGGTCGCGCGTTCAGCCTCGACGCCCGCCGCATGGGGCGGCGTCAGGTGCCGGTGTGGTGTCGCCGGGTGTGGATCGTGCAGATCGCAACGCTCTACACCGCGACCGGCCTGCTCAAGTCGGGCGACACCTGGCACCGCGACGGCACCGCACTCTACTACGCGCTGGTCAATCCCTACAACCGCCACTTCGACATCGGCCCGTTCTATGCGTCGCTGCAGCCGTGGTTGCTGCGCCCGATGACCCACGTGGTGCTGTGGTGGGAGATCCTGTTCGCGGTGTTCGTGGCGGTGCACGTGCTGCGCTCGCTGCTGCCGCGGCGCTGGTGGTTCCCCGATCTGCGCTGGCCGATGCTCGGCTTCGGCGTGGCGATGCACGTCGGCATCCAGCTGGCGCTCTACGTGGTGTGGTTCTCGCCGCTCATGATCGTCTCGTACCTGGCGTTCGTGAGTCCCGCGGAGCTGGCGGCGGTGCAGGCGTGGTGGCGTCGTCGACGACCGGCCACGACGGCGGCGGCGTAGCGGGGGTACAGCAGCGATGACGGGACGCGGGCGAGGTCGCAGGAACGTGGTCGTGGCCGCCGTGGCGGCGCTGGTCGTGCTGCACCTCGTGCCCGCCCGCGGGGGCCCGACCCCGCTGCTGTTCGGCACGCTGCCGTGGACCCTGGCGTGGTCGCTGGCGTGGATGCTGGCCGCGGCGGTGGTGGTGTGGGCGATGACCTCGCGGACGGTCTGGCCCGACGACGACGACGACGACGACGACGACGACGACGGACGCGAGCGGGGCCCCCGAGCATGAGCGCGTCGTTGCTGCCGGTGGTGCTCTACTTCGGGGTCGTGCTCGTGGTCGGGGCAGTCGCGGCGCGGGCGACCTCGGCCAACGCGGAGGACTTCTTCCTCGGCAGCCGCAGCGCTCGCACGCTGGTGCTGTTCATGGCGCTGTTCGGCACCAACGTGACGCCGTTCGTGCTGCTCGGCATCCCCGGCCTCGCGTACCACGAGGGCGTGGGCGTGTTCGGCTACAACGCCGCGATCGTGGCGCTCGGCATCCCGCTGTCATTCTGGTTGATCGCGCGCCCGGCGTGGCACGAGGCGCGCCGCCAGGGCGCGATCTCGCCGGCGGAGCTCTACGCCCGCAAGCTCGGCAGCCCGGCGCTCGGCGTGGTGCTGTTCGGCGCGTTCACGATCTACACGCTGCCGTACATGGTCACGTCCGTGATCGGCGTCGCGCTGGCGACCGAGGTCTTCAGCGGTGGTGTGATCGACGGTCGCCTGGCCGCGCTCGCCCTGCTGATGGTGACGGCGATCTACACCGCGGTCGGGGGCATGCGCGCGACGATGTGGACCAACGTCGTGCAGGGCGTGGTGTTCATGGGCTTCGTGCTGGCGGCGTTCGTGGCGATCGCCGCGGGCCTGGGCGGACCGGCGGCGGCGACCGCCGCGGTGCTCGAGCGCGCGCCCTCGCTGCTGGTACTGGGGGACCGCCCGCGCTTCGCCGCCGGTGCTTGGGGTTCGTGGGCGCTCGCCATCTCGCTGACGGTGATCGCCTTCCCGCACATGTTGGTGCGGGTGTTCGCCGCGCGCGACCCCGCTGCGCTGCGCAACACCGTGCGCCTGTACCCGGCGGCGCTGGTGCTGCTGTGGCTGCCGGTGGTGCTGATCGGGGTGTGGGGCGCGGTCGCGGTGCCGGGCCTCGAGGGCCGCGCGTCGGATCGGGTGCTGCCGCTGATGGTCGTGCAGCACCTGCCGCCGTGGATGCACGGCGTCGGCCTGGCCGCGATCCTCGCGGCGGTGATGTCGACCCTCGATGCGCAGTTCCTGACGCTGTCGTCGATGTTCGGTCGCGACGTGCTGCGCCGGATCCGTCGTGACCTCCACGAGCGCACCGAGGTCCGCGCGGGGCAGGGCTTCTCGCTGCTGCTCGCGGCGGTCACCTGGGCGCTGGTGGTGTGGTCACCGGCGTCGATCTTCGGGCTCGCGACCTTCTCGTTCTCGGGCTACGTGATGCTGGTGCCGACGCTGTGGGCGGCGCTCGCGTGGCGTCGCTTCACCGCGGCCGCGGCGATTGCTTCGATCGTCGCGGGCAACGCGGTGCTGCTGCTGACGATGCGCGCCGGTGCACCGCTGGGTCTGCTGCCGGTCGCGTGGGGGCTGGCGGCGGCGGGCGTGGTCGCACTCGTGGTGCCGTGGGCGTGGCCTCGACGTCAGCAGCCCTCGTCGGCGCTCGTGCGCTGATCGAGCGGCCGCACGAAGCCGTCGAGCGTGAGCGCTTCGTCGAGCACCGCGAGTGCCTCGCGCGCCTGCGCGCGATCGAGGAAGGCCCCGACCACGACCTCGTAGCGCACACCGTCGTCGGTCACGCGTTCGACCACGTGGGCGACGTCGTTGGTGGACGGGAAGCCACCGACGTCGTAGAAGCCGGCCAGCTCGAGCTCGGCGTCGTTGATGCGCACTGCCAGGGCCTGCGCGGCGGCGAGGTCGAAGGTGGCGGCGACCTGCACCGTGAGCGCGACGTGGCCGGCGCGGCGGGCCTGTGCCACCTGCTGACGATCGGGCTCGAACAGCGCCACGGCGATCTGGAACAGCGTGAACGCAGAGCCGTCGTCCCAGCCGACCGCGGCCTCGCGACAGTTCTCGTGGCCGTCGTCGCAGATCTCGATCGCGCCCTGCATCACGACCAGCTGCTTGCCGGCCGGCACCAGCGCGTCGAGGCGACCGAGCCACTTGGCCCAGTGACGCGCGCCCTCGGGCGTCCAGCTCGCGGGGGTGTCGATGCCGAGCACGACGCGATCGCTGCTCACGGCGATGCCGTCCCAGCACGCGCGCGCGCCGGTCGGGGTGAGCGCAGCGATGGTGGTGGTGACGAGGGGCAGCGCGAGGGCGAGGACGCGGCGGAGGTTCACGTGTGCCTGCCATGAGCAACCCTCGTGCCCGTGCCGGCGATGTGCCGCAGTCGCGGGGACTTGCGGCGGCGTGGAGCGGATCGTTCCCGGCCCGACGGCGGGGGGCGAATGACACCCGCGCGCGTCGGCCCGCTGCGATTCGTTGCAAGCCGCTCGGGGCTTCAGCCGGCCGCGGCGGGGGTCGCCAGCGCTTCGAGGCTGCTGCGGGTCGCGGTCTCGCGGCGGCCGAGCTCTTCGCGGGCGGTCTCCAGCTCGCGGCGCAGCTTCGCGAGCTCGTCCTCGGTCGCGATCACGCGCTTGACGAGCGGGTTGCGCTCGCTGTCGCCACCGCCCTCGCCGAGCGCTTGCAGGTGTCCACGCAGCCGCTCGAGGTCCGCCTTGGCGGTCTCGATGTCGGCCTCGAGCTTGGTGACCCGGGTCTGCGCCTCGGCCTGGGCGCGACGACGGGTCAGCGCTTCGCTGACGAACTTGCGGGTCGCGACCGACAGCGCGGCGGTGTCGGCGTAGCGCTCGAGTACCGCCACGGTGACCGCCTCGAAGCCGTGGATGCGCGTGAGCCCCTCGCGGATCGTCACGCGGCGCGGCTTGGTGCGGGTCTGCGCGGGCACCTGGAACACCGCCAGCGGGCGGCCGCGATCGAGGTCGAAGTCGATGCGATCGGCGCCGTCGATCTCGGTGTTGCTGCCCGCCGGCACCTCGACGTGGAGCGCGCGCGCGCGGCCGCTGCGGTTGTGCACCACCAGCGACAGGCTGGTGGTACGCAGGTAGTGCTCGGTCAGGTTGCCGTTGTCGTAGACCAGCAGCTTGGTGTCCTCCTGCGCGTCGCGATCGTCGATCTCCAGCTCGGTGTCGGGGTCGTCGCCGATCTCGAGGAAGCGGCGCTCGCTGGGCTTGAGCCGCGGCAGGATCGCCTCGCCGGCGAAACCGCCACCCTCGAAGACCGCCAGTGTGCCCTCGGGCAGGGTCTGCGCGGTGGTGTTGGCGACGCGCACCGCATGGCGTGCGGTGCCGTCGGTGAAATCGACCACCCACGTGACCAGCTCGGCCTCGAGCTTCGAGCTCAGCAGCGGCACCATCGCGGATCGGCCGGCCTGCAGCTCGAGGTGCTTGGCGGCGTCGTAGGCGAACACCGTGCGGGCCTCCTGGCCGGTGCCCGTGGCCAGCGCCGCGAGGTTGCCGACCGCGACCAGATCGCTGGTGCCGCTGCCCATGGTCACGCGCGGGCTCTTGGCGCTGCGGCCACCGAAGCTGGCGCCGTAGCCCGAACCGGTGCCGGATCCAGAGCCATAGCCGATCGTGCCGACCTCGCCCTCGTCGAGGAAATCGCCCCACATCGCGTCGGCGGTGGTCGTGAGCAGCTGCGGCACGCTCGACAGCTCGCGCTCCGGCACCACCAGCTCGCGACGGTCGTAGCGGGGCGCGGCCATGGGGAACAGGAACGCGTCGGGCCGGCCGTTGACGAGCTCGAGCGCGACGTCGTGCCAGTCCTCCTCGGTGTCGTTGTGCACGAGCGCCCAGCCCTGGAGTGCGGCGAGGTTGCGCTCGCCGACGACCATGCGATAGCTCGCGCGCCACACCGGCGCCTCCGCGAGGTAGCCGACGCGGACCTCGCCGCGGCCGGCGACGTCGAGCATGCCGCGGGCGTTGCTACGCAGCGCGACCGCGGCGTCGAGCGCCGCACCGAAGCGCTGGCGCAACGCGGGATCCAGCGGCCGCACCGCGGTGATGGTCGCGACGTCGATGCGGCGGAAGCCGCCGCGGGGCGTCATCATCAGCACGAAGGTGTGGTTGGGCGTGGCGCCGGCCTGCAGCGACACCGGCGACGGTGCGTCGGGACTGGTGGCGCCGGCCTCGGGCACACCGATGATGTCGACGATGCGGCCCCGCACCCGCTTGCCGCCGCCGCGCACGATCGCATCGTGGCCGCGCAGGCCGACCAGCACGTCGTGCAGTCGCACCTCGGCGTCGGGCTCGGCCGGCAGACCCGCGCGCGCGCGGGCGACCGCGGGGCTCTGGCGGCTGTCGAACGCGACCTGTTGCACGCTGCCGTCGGCACCGAGCACGACCAGGCTCTCCAGCGCATCGTCGAGGTGACCGGAGGGCACCGGCACGCCCGCACCGTGGGGGCCGCCGAGCGTGCCGGCGCGCTCGAAGTAGCCGACGCCGGTCTCGTACAGCCGCAGCTTCGTCAGCGGCAGCGCGCGCGACTCGGCACGTCCGTGGGCGCACGCGAGCACGAGCGCGGCGAGGGGCAGGGCGACGATCGAGGCGATGCGGGGTTGCAGGGCGGCGGCGGGAGTCGGAGTCGAAGCGGAGGCCATGGGCGACGATGGACAATGCTGCCAGGGCTTGGTTCCTGGGGGGTGCTTGGGTTCGACAGCGCGCCGCTGGGCGGCGTAGGCTCCATGGACCGTGGATCTCGATCGCGCCGCCGCGACCCTCGATGCCTGGCCTGAGACCGTCGACACCCGCTGGCCGGCGGTGCTGCGGGCGTTCGCGACCCATCACCTGGATGATCCTCGCGAGTTCGTGCGCGACGGCGTCGCCATGACGATCGCGCTCGACTACCACGCGAGGGTATCCGCGTGGGTACGGCGCCTCGACGGCGACGCGGAGATCGCCGTGCGGCTGGCCGCACTCGCGCAGCACGTGCGCCGCTTCGAGCTGCCCCGGCGCGACTACCCCGAGGGCGTGGTCGGCTACAAGCGCTGGCGCGCGGCGGCGATGCTGCGGCACGTCGAGCTGGCCAAGGCCACGCTGACGTCGGTCGGCTACGAGCCTGCGCTCGGGGATCGCGTGGGTGCGGTCATGCTCAAGAAGCAGCTGCACCACGACCCCGGGGCCGCGCTGCTCGAGGACGCGGTGTGCCTGCGCTTCGTGCAGGACGAGCTGGCCGCGTTCGCGGCCGACCGCGAGCCCGAGGCGGTGGCGGCCATCGTCGCGAAGACGTGGGCCAAGATGTCCCCGGCCGGACACGCGGCGACGCTGGCGGTGCTGCCCTCGCTGTCGCTGTCCTCGCGGCTGGTCGAGCTGGTGGTGGCTGCGACCGCCGCCGGGTAGACTGGTGGTGCGATGTCCAAGCTGCTCGAGTACAACGCCACGCTCGTCGCCCGCGAGGACCTCGAGCCCACGCTGTCGATCTTCCGCTTGCGACCCGACAGCGTCGAGCACCACGGCGAGGGGCCGTGGTTCGTACCCGGGCAGTACGTCACCATCGGCATGAACCGCGAGGTCGTCGAGGGCGCCTCGGATCCGCGGCCGTTGTCGGTGCGTCGCCCGATGTCGATCGCGTCGTCACCCGACGAGATGCCCGAGCTCGAGTTCTACATCCGCAAGGTCGGCGAGCCCGAGTCGGACCTGCCGCTGACCCACGTGATGTGGCCGATCGCGGTCGGCGATCGCATGTACTGTCGCACGGTGCCGACCGGGCACTTCACCCTCGAGGGCACCGTCGGGCTCGAGGATCGCCGGCTCAAGCTGTGCGTCGCGGCGGGCACCGGGCTGGCGCCATTCGTGAGCATCGCGCGTGCGCGGGTGCGTCGCGACCCCAAGGCCAGACTCGACGACCTCGCAATCGTCCACGGCGCGAGCCATGCGACCGGGCTCGGCTACCGCGCGGAGCTCGAGCGCTACGCCGCGGAGAACGGCCTGGTCTACGTGCCGTGTGTGAGCCGTCCGCAGGGCGACTGGGGCGGCTGGCGTGGGCGCGCCGAGTCGATCTGTGAGCCGGCCCGGCGGGCCGAGGCCGAGGCCGCGTTGCGGTTGGCGCCCGGCGAGCTGCGCCCCGACAAGGTCGCGGTGCTCATCTGCGGTCTGAACGGCACCATCGCCAACACCATCACCGGCCTGCTCGATCGCGGGTTCGTGCCCGACAACCGCAAGTTGCGGCGCGCGCTCGAGGTCCACGACGATCACCCGCCCACGGTCTACTGGGAGCAATACGACAACACGCCGGTGATCGACGTCAAGGACGCCACGCTGGTCGGCGAGCTGCGCCGGACCCTGCACGAGGCGTTCGCGAAGCAGACCCCCGCGCCCTGAAGCTCGACCACGTCGCGATCAGTCGGCGGCGGCTTCGCTCGAAGCGTCGTCGCTGGCGGCCGCGTCGTCGGCCGGTGCCGCCGCAGCCGTGGGCTTGCTGCCGGGCGCGGGCCAGCCGAGCAGCTCGGGCATGCGCTGCAGCGGCGGCGCGCCGTGGGCCAGCGCGGCGTCGTGGAACTTCGCCATGTCGAACGGCGTGCCGGTGTCGCGCGCGATGACCTCGGCGTGTTTGCGCAGCCGCAGCCACGCCTGGGCGCCGACGAAGTAGGTGGACAGCTGTGTCGAGGTGACCTGCGCGCGGACCCACTTGCCGCGGGCCTCGCCCTCTTGCTGGAAGGAGCGGTTGACCATCAGGTCCATGGCCTGCTCCTCGGTCATGTCGCCGGCGTGTACGCCGTGGTCGAGGATCGCGTTGGTCACCGAACGAAGGTAGAACTTGAGGCCGTGCAGCGCGATCGCCTTGGCCCGCAGCGCGGGCTCGGTCGCCACGCGCCACGCGGCCTTGCCGACCCCGCGCGGTCGCTTCTGCGCGCCCGCGGCCCCGGCGTACCCGGCATCGACCATGAGCTTCTCGGCGTAGACCGCCCAGCCCTCGACGAAGGCGCCGTTGGCCAGCACGCGCCGCACCTTCGAGGGCTCGCGCTTGGCGTAGTACTGCTGCACGAAGTGACCGGGGATGGCCTCGTGGATCGACAGCACCTCGAGCATGAAGTCGTTGTACTCGCGCAGGAACGACTCGCGGGAGGCGGCCGGCCAGCTGTCGGGGATCGGCTGCACGAGATAGAAGCTCGGTAGCCCCGCGGCGGCCTGCTCGAGTGGGCCGGGCGCGGCCAGGCCCGCGATGAAAACCCCGCGCTGATGCGGCGGGGTCCAGATCACGTCGAGGCGCTCGGCGTCGTCGGTGGTGACGATCTGCTGCTCCTTCACGAACGCGCCCAGGCGCGCGAGCTTGCCCTCGATGGCGTCGCGCAGCTGGTCGGGCTCGACGTGGATCACCGACAGCTCCTCGAGCACCGCGCGGATGACCTCGGCATCGGGATCGCCAGGCGCGTGGGCGCGCAGCTTGGCGACCTTGCTGCGGCTGAACAACACCTCCCCGAGCTCGTGAGCGAGTGCGGCCATCTGCTTGCGCACCCGGCCGTGCTCGATCACCGCGACGCGTCGCAGCTCGTCGGCGGTGATGTTGGTCTGTAGCGTGAGCGCGAGCTTGCGCGCGAAGCCGGTGGCACCGAGCCGCCACTGCCCGCCGGCCTGGGGCAGGATCGCGGTCGACAGGTGCTGCTGCAGCGCACGCACGGCCGCCAGCGCGGGGCCACTGGCGCCCTCGATGCGCGTCTTCACCTCGGGTGAGGCCTCGCCGACGCGTTCGGGGATCACGGCCTCGATGAGCTGCGCGATGCCGTCGACCTGACCGATCGCGACCTGGGTCTGTGGCGCCCACGCCTCGGCAGCCACGAGGTTCGCCGTCGCCTGCTCGCACAGCTTGGGCAGCGCCTCGAGTCGCGATGCGACCGCGGCGGCACGCTGCTCGATGGGCGCGAAGTCCCGCGACACCAGGTCCTCGAGCCCGCTGCCGATGGTGCTGGTGTACCACGACGGATCGCGGCGCCACGGCTGCTCGACCTCGTGGCCGAACTTCTGCAGCTCGAGCTCCGCCACCAGCATGTCATGGTCGATGCGCTCGTCGAGCGTCAGCTTGGCGGTGTCGATCGCGGCCAGCGCGGCGAGGCCGTCTTCGATGCGGCGCAGATCGGCCGCGATGCCGTCGCCGCCGAGGTCTGGCCACGCGCCGTCGTGGCTGTGCTCGCCCAGCGCCGTGGCGGCGCCGGGGCGCGCTGCGAACCACGCCGCAAAGATGGTGTCGACGGTCTCGGCGAAGCCAGCCTTGGCCTTGCTCTGCTCGACCGGCGGCTTGGGTGGTGGCTCGTTCTTGCAACCGTGCGCGGAGAGCAGCAGCGACAGCGCGAGCGTGAGGGCGGCGCGGGGGGTGCGTGGCATGGGACGCCTCGGTTCGTTCTAGGCAGTGGTGATGAGCGGCGGCGGCAGGTGGCCGGTCTCGTTGAAGCTGACCAGCGCTTCGAAGCCGCTGCCGTAGACGCGCAGCTCGGTGATGCCGCTGTGGGCGATGTCCATCATTGCCCACGCCTCGTAGGGCAGCCGCAGGGTGCGAGCGACCAGGAAGCGAATGAGATTGCCGTGGGTGAAGAGCAGCACCAGCGAGGCGCGACGCGGCGCCTTGAAGAATCGCTCGCGGACCTTCTCGATCTGCTGGTGGGCGATCGCGCGCTCCTCGGGCGGCGTGGTCTCGAGGCCCAGCGGCAGCGGTCCGAAGTCGACCCGCGCGGGGTCGACCACCGGCACCACCTCGTGCAGCCACGGCTTGATCTTCACGCTGTGCAGGTCGAGCTCGTGCGCGGCAATCTCGGCGGTCTGCGACGCGCGCGGCCACGGGCTCGCGAACAGGCCGTCGAAGCGCGCGGTCGAAGACGCGACGATCTGTGCCAGCCGCCGGCCCGCCCGCACGGCCTGCCGCCGCCCCAGCGGCGAGAGTCCCCAGGCGGTGTCGCCGAGCCCACCGGTACGCTCGTAGTGACCGTGGCGGACCAGGATGATGCGTCGGCAGGGGATGTCGTCGTCGGCCATCGTCGGGGCGAGCCCGGCGACGCTAACACGCCCATGGCCACGGCGTCAGTGGAAGCTGCGCACGGTGGTGCCCTCGGTACGCAACCGCAGATCGGGATCCCACAGCCGCTCGGCGACCAGGTGCACGATGCCGTCCTGCACCTGTAGCTTGCCGCTCACGCCGAGCACGATCGCGCTGCGGGCCAGCAGTGCGTCGGCCTCGAACACCCGCGTCCACACCACGACGTTGACGAAGCCGCTCTCGTCCTCGAGCGTGTAGAACGTGACGCCGCTGGCGGTGCCGGGGCGCTGACGGCAGATCACCAGGCCCACGTAGTCGACCGACTTGCCATCGCGACCCCGCACCAGCTCGTCGGCTTGCGGCAGGCCGCGGCGGCGCAGCTCGTCGCGCAGGCACGACAGCGGATGGCCGCGCGTGCTGTGCATGCTGGTGCGGTAGTCCCACAGGATCGCCTCGCCCGCGCCGACCCCGGCGAACTGCGGCTGTTGCTCGGCGACCTCTGCCGGCAACCGCAGGCGATCGCCCAGCGTCGACAACACGCCGCGCAGCGCCCAGATGGCATCGCGTCGATCGATGCCGAGCACCTCGAAGCCGCCGGCCTCGGCCAGTGTGTGCAGCGAGCGTCGCGACAGCTGTGTGCGCAGCACGAAGTCCGCCAAGTCGACGTAGGGCCCCGGCGCCGCCACCAGGCTGGCGCGCTCGCGCTCGCCGAAGCCCTTCAGGTAGCGCATGCCCATGCGCACGGCGAACGACTCGCGCTCGGGCTCGAGCGTGCAGTCCCACGCGCTGGCCTGCACGCAGATCGGGCGCACCTGCACGCCGTGGTGCTTGGCGTCCTCGACGATGGTGGCCGGCGAGTAGAAGCCCATCGGCTGCGCGTTGAGCAGCGCGGCGACGAACGCCGGCAGGTGATGGCAGCGCAGCCACGAGGTGACGTAGGCGATGAGCGCGAACGAGGCCGCGTGGCTCTCGGGAAAGCCGTACTCGCCGAAGCCGCGGATCTGCGAGAACACCCGCTCGGCGAACTCCGGCGGGATGCCGTTGGCGACCATGCGCGAGATGAGCCGCTCGCGATGCTGCTCGATGCGGCCCGAGCTGCGCCACGCGGCCATGTCGCGACGCAGCTGATCGGCCTCGCCGGGGGTGTAGTCGGCCACCAGCACCGCCAGCTTCATGACCTGCTCCTGGAAGATCGGCACGCCGAGGGTCTTGGCGAGCGCGCGCTTCAAGGCCTTGTGGGGGAACTCGACCGGCTCCTTGCCGGCGCGGCGGCGCAGGTAGGGGTGGACCATGTCGCCCTGGATCGGACCGGGGCGCACGATCGCGACCTCGATCACGAGATCGTAGAAGGTGCGCGGCTGCAGCCGCGGCAGCATCGACATCTGCGCGCGACTCTCGATCTGGAACACGCCGACGGTGTCGGCCCGCGAGATCATCGCGTAGGTCGGTGCGTCCTCGGCCGGTACCGTGGCCATCTCGAGCGAGATGCCTTCGTGCTGCTCGATGAGCGCGAAGGCCTTTCGCGTCATCGTGAGCGTGCCGAGCCCCAACAGATCGACCTTGAAGAGCCCGAGGTCGTCGACGTCGTACTTGTCCCACTGGATGACGGTGCGGTCTTCCATGGTCGCGGGCTCGATCGGCACCAGCGTGTCGACCGGCTCGTGGCCGAGCAGGAAGCCACCGGGGTGGATCGACAGGTGCCGCGGGAAGTCGGAGATTTCCTGGACCAGCCGCAGCAGGTGGGCGAACGCGGGCGACTCGGGATCGAGCCCGGCGTGGCGCACCGCGTCGGCCGACAGCGTGAAGTCGTAGTGGCCGAGCAGCTTGGCCAGGCGATCGAGCGCGGTCTGGGGGATCGCCAGCGCCTTGCCGACGTCGCGCACCGCCGAGCGGGCGCGGTAGCGGATCACGTTGGCGACCATCGCCGCGTGGCGCCGACCGTAGCGGTGATAGACCCACTGGATGACCTCCTCGCGGCGCTCGTGCTCGATGTCGAGATCGATGTCGGGCGGCTCGGCGCGCTCGCGGCTCAAGAAGCGCTCGAACAGCAGATCCATCCGCACCGGATCGATCGCGGTGATGCCGAGGCAGTAGCAGACCGCGCTGTTGGCCGCGCTGCCACGGCCCTGGCACAGGATGCGCTCGCGCCGGCAGAACTGCACGATTTCCCACATGGTCAGGAAGTAGCCGCCGTAGTCGAGCTCGGCGATGAGCGCCAGCTCGCGCTCGAGCTGCGCGTGCACGTCGGAGGGGATCGCGTCGTGGTAGCGGATCGCGGCGCCCTCGAAGGTCTTCTCGCGCAGCCAGTCGCGCTCGCTCTTGCCGTCGGGGATGCGCTCGCCGGGGTAGCGATAGCGCAGCTTCGCCAGCGAGAAGTCGCAGCGCGCCGCGACCTCGTGGGTCCGCGCCAGCGAGGCCGGATCGTCGGCGAACAGCTCGGTCATGGCCTGCACCGTCAGCAGCTCGTGCTCGGCGTTGCTGCGGATGACGTGGCCGGCCGCGGCCAGCGAGGTGCCGGCGCGGATGCACGCGAGCACGTCCTGCAGCGGGCGACGGGCGACGCCGTGGTAGAGCACCTCGACCGCCGCGACCGTCGGTGTGCCGCAGCGCGCCGCGGCCTCGCGTAGCCGCAGCTCGTGGGTGCGGCCGGCGGCGTCGCGGTGGCGGGCCACCAACGCATAGAGGCGATCGTCGAAGCGCTCGCGCAGCGTCGACAGCAGCTCCGGCTCCGGGCACAGCAACAACACGCCGCTGCCGAGCGCACACAGATCGTCGAGCGACACCAGCGACTCACCCTTGGGTCGCGTCGCGCGGCCCAGCGACAGCAGTCGCGTCAGCTCACCCCAGCCCACGCGGTCGCGCGCGAGCACGACCACGCGCGCCGGCTCACCGGCGTCCTCGCCGACGCTGACCTGCGCACCGAGCAGCAGTCGGATGCCGAGCTGTTCGGCGCGCACGTGGGCCCGCACCACGCCGTAGACCCCATCGCGATCGGTCACCGCCATCGCCGGCAACCCCAGCTGGTGCGCCCGCTCGACCAGCTCGTGCGGATGGCTCGCGCCCTCGAGGAACGAGTAGTTGCTCTTCACCCACAGCGGCACGTAGGCCATGTCTGGGGGCAGTATAGAGGTATGCGTGACGAATGTTCAGTGATGTGCATGGACGGTCCCTG
>WBZX01002201.1_pt1 | contig 13591 bp, 11 predicted proteins | sample 5204211 | NCBI WGS metagenome assembly WBZX01 (sample SAMN12344362, study PRJNA552823) | activated sludge metagenome | biome: Activated sludge suspended growth; feature: Nitrification reactor; material: Wastewater; isolation source: activated sludge from nitrification reactor of wastewater...
GGCGCCCGCCACGTCGTCGGAGGTGCCGAGCCGACCGAGCGGCACGCTGCCCGCCCGACGCGCGCGGATGTCGTCGTCCGCGTAGATCGGTGCCGACATGCCCGCGTCGATCAGCCCGGGTGCGACCGCGTTCGCGCGGATGCCCGCCGGACCCCACTCCAGGGCCATCTGCCGGGTGAGCAGTGCGACGGCGGCCTTGGTCGCGCCGTAGGCCCCGGCGTTCGGCCCGGGGGCCACCCCGTTCATCGACGTCACGGTGACCAGCGAGCCGGCCGTGCCGGCGGCGAGCATCCGGCGGGCGACGGCCCGGGCGGACAGGAACGTGCCGGTCAGGTTCACGTCGACCACCGCACGCCAGTCCTGCGCGGCCAGACCGACCAGCGGGCCGAACCGGACGATGCCGGCGTTGGCGACCAACCCGTCCGGCGCGGCGGCGCCCGTCGCGACCGAGAAGGTGTCGAGCGCGTGCTCGACCTGGTCCTCGTCGGTGGTGTCGGCGGTGAGCGCCACCGCGGTCCCGCCCAGCTCACCCGCCACCCTCGCCGCGGCCGCCGCGTCGCGGTCCAGCACGCCGACGGTCCAGCCGGCGTCGTGCGCGGCCCGGGCGATCTGCGCGCCCAGCCCGTGCCCCGCACCGGTCACGACCACGGTCGCGCTCATCGGTGCGCGCGCTCCCAGGTGAGGGGCTCCGCCGCCCACTGACCGACCTTCTCGCCGGGCAGCGCACGGCGCTCCGGCCACGGTCGGCCCAGGTCCACCGGGACACCCCGCGAGATGACGTGGCGCAGGTTGGTGCGGTCGCCCAGGACGGTCACGTCCTGGGACGGGTCGCCGTCGACGACCAGCACGTCAGCCGCGGCGCCCGGTGCGACGACCCCGATCGAGCCCTCGGGCATGCGCAGCGCCGTGGCGCCGTTGTGGGTGGCGCAGCGGATGGCCTCGAGCGGCGTGAGCCCCATCGCCTGCACCAGGACCTCCATCTCGCGGGCGTGCCAGTGGCCGTAGGGCGTCAGGGCGAACCCGCTCTCGGAGCCGCAGAGGATGCGCACGCCGGCGTCGTGCGCGGCCCGCAGCATGGTGGCCGTCGCCTCGATCTCACCGCGGAACAGGTCGACCTGGGTGGTCGCGGCGCCGACCTTGTCGCCGTGGTCCGCCAGGTTGGCCAGGAACGTGAAGGTGGGCGCGACGGCGCAGCCGGACTCGACCACGGCGGCGAGCGCGGCCTCGTCGAGGAAGCTGGCGTGCAGGATCAGGTCCACCCCCGCCTCGGCGGCCAGCCGGGTCGACGTGGCGTTGCGGCAGTGGGCGATGCACGGTGTGCCCAGGTCGTGCGCGGTGTCGACCACGGCGCGCAGCTCGTCCAGGGTCCACATGGTGAGCTCGCCGCCGCGGTTCGGCAGCGAGCCGGTGACGTGGATCTTGACCCAGTCGGCGCCGTGCTTGATCTGCTGGCGCGTGGTGCGCACCATCTCGTCCCGGTCGCCGACCACGTGGGCGTACGCAGCAGTGCCCGAGTCGGGGATGAGCCGACCGGCGGTCCCGCCGGCAGCGGTGAGCAGCGCGTTCATGCCGGCGGTCATGCGCGGGCCGTCGACGATGCCGGCCTCGATCGCGTCGCGCAGCGCGGGACCCAGGTTCCACAGGCAGTCGGCGTCGAGGAAGCCGGTCACCCCGGCGAGCAGCAGCTTCTGCACGTCGAAGGCGGCGACGAGCGCAGCGGTCGACCGGTCGCGGTGGAAGAACAGCTCGTCGTTGCTGGCCGGTTCACCGAAGGTGATGTGGCAGTGGGCGTCGATGAGCCCGGGCATCACGGTGCACCCGGTCGCGTCCAGGTGGTCGACGGTCGGGCCGGCCGCGTCGGCCAGCGATCGTGCGTCGTCGCCGACCGCGACGATCAGGTCGCCCTCCAGGTAGACGTCGGTCGGACCGCGGCGCGCGGTCCCGTCGCCGGCGATGACCGCACCGCCCGAGATGAGCAGCCCGGCGGGACCGTTCACCACAGGTCGTCGCACTCCTCCGCGACGGCGTGCACCGCGGCGTGCAGCTCCTCGGGCACCGACGCCAGCGTCGCGGCGCTCACCTCGTCGGAGAACCGGAGCCGCTCGGCATCGGCCAGCTCGTGGAACGCCGGCATCCACGCGGAGTGCAGCACCAGCGGGATGGTCTCGCGGCGCGTGCCCGCGAGCGTGGCGATCGGCCCGGCCGACACGTTGGCCGCGTCGAACAGCTCGACGCGGAACCCGTCGTCGTTGCAGACGGGTTGCACGACGTAGCCGTCGTGGCCACCGGGCTCGCCGCCGACGTAGCTGCCGGGGGCGGCACCGCGCGGCGCGAACGCGGGCGAGGTGATGTGGTCGGCCACGTCGGTGTACTCCCACCGTGCGGTCAGCTCCATGCTCGGCCGCTCGAACGAGCACAGCGACCCGGGTGTGTCCTCGCGCAGCAGGTCCAGGTCGATGCGGTCCGAGTACATCTTGGCGGCCCGCTGGCTGATGTTGCCGGGGCGGCACCCCTGGTAGGTCACGTGGTGCAGCGTCGGCGACGTCATGCCCTCGGTGCTCCAGTCCATGGCCGAGAGCTGCAGGTTGAACGCCCAGTCCCGGCGGAACGTGCCGACGTGGCTGATCCGCCCCTGCTCGGGATCGAACACGACCTCGGTGATCGTCTCGGGCGCCATGGCCATGTTGTACAGACCGGCGGACGCGGGATCGATGGGGTTGCCGTTGACGTCCAGGTCGTCGGGACGCAGGTAGAGCGCCAGGTCCATCAGGTCCATGCCCTCCCAGACCACCGACACGCCGTCGGTGTCGTCCCACTGCGCGTAGTAGTGGCCGGTGGGCGGCGACATGACGAAGCACGTCGGCGTCACGGGGGTGCCCGACGGCAACCCCTCGACCTGCTCCTTGCGGATGAGCCAGACCGGCACCTCGTGGTCGATGGTGAGGGTCCGCTCCCCGCCGAACATCTCGTCGGGGTCGGCCTTGAAGTTGCCGGAGTCGCACAGGATCACCCAGTCCCGGCTCTGGCTCACCGTGTGGATCGACCCGGAGAACGACACCCCCTCGAGGGGCCAGTGCCGAACCTGCGTGCCGTCGTCGCGGTCCCAGCGCACCAGCGAGGGTCGCATGCCGAACGTCGGGTCCATGACCGGCTCGAGCTTGACGGTCCACAGGCAGTGGCGCTCGGGATCGGCCACCGGGTGCGCGGTCGAGAACAGGAAGGGGAGCACACCGCCCATCCCCATCGACGGTCCACCCCAGGTGTCGACGTGGCCGACCTCGCCGACGAACTCGAGCGTCTCGGGGTGCAGCTCGACGGGGCGCCCGGCGTCCCAGGTCGTGAAGAGCCGGTTGCCCCACGGCAGCGGCGCGGTGTTCGACGAGTTCGCCGAGCCGAACGGCGACATGTAGCCGGTGGCACCTGCGGAGAACTGCTCGGGGTGCCGGTCGAACAGGCGCTTGCCGGGGGTCTGCACCGATCGGGACTGCCAGGCGAACCGGCCCGGTGCTGCGCCCCGCTGGCCCTGCTCCAGGGACAGCCGGCAGATGGCACCCCAGTCGAAGATGGCGTACGGCAGGTTGCCGCTGTTCTGCGGGCTGGAGAACACCACCTCACCGCTGATGTCGGTGGGCCACTCGCCCGAGACGACCTCGAGCTCGAAGTCGCGGTGCGGAGCGGTGGTGAGCGATGCTGGAACTGGCACGAGAGTCCCCCCGGATCGTGGTGGTGAACAGCGTTAACCACCGTAGTCATCCCCGCCGGTCGGTGCATCGCCGATGCACGACCGGCCCACCGCCGGACCGGCCGACACGGGCGGACTTTACGATGTTAACTAGACAGCGGGTCCGGCCGACACGGGGGACGCCGGCCCGCCGAGGAGCACCATGGACGCCACGCTCGAGACGACCATCCGGGACCGCATCGAGACCGAGAAGGCACGCACCGCACCGCCGCCGGACGCCATCGCGGTGCCGTTGATCCCGACCGGCCGCTACACGGACCCGGCCTTCTTCGCGCTGGAGCGGTCCAGGGTGTTCGCCCGGACCTGGCTGTTCGTGGGACACGAGTCGGAGTGGCCCGCGTCGGGCTCGTACCGACTGACGAGCCGTTCCGGCGCACCGATCGTGGTGGTCCGCGGCGAGGACGGCGTGCTGCGCGCCTTCTACAACGCGTGCCGGCACCGTGGCGCACCGGTGACCCGCGACGAGTGCGGCACTGCCCGACGCCTGACGTGCCAGTACCACTCGTGGTCCTACGGCACCGACGGGACGCTCAAGTCGGTCCCCGACGCTCGCAGCTTCGTCGGACTCGACAAGGACGCGCTCGCACTGGAGCCCGTGCGCTGCGAGACCTGGGACGGCTGGGTCTTCGTCAACGAGGACCTCGACGCCGAGCCGCTGGTGGACTTCCTGGGACCCGTCGCGGAGCAGATGGCCGAGATCGACGGGCCCGTGATGCGCGCGGTCGGCACCCAGGTGCACCACCTCGAGTGCAACTGGAAGCTGATGGTCGACGCGTTCCTCGAGGTGTACCACGTGCGCACCGTGCACCCCGACAACGCGGCGTTCCTCTACAACGACCAGGCCACGACCGTGACGATGCTGCCCAACGGCCACAGCCGACTGACCGTCGAGAAGCACGACGCCCTGCGCGACTTCCCGATGGTCTCCGAGGAGCACGACAACCCGGCGGTGCCGCTGCTGTGGCGCCAGACCTCGACGTCGTTCGGCATCTTCCCCAACCTGGTGGTCCCCATGGACACCGGCGCCTTCACCTTCCTGTGCATGTGGCCCACCAGCGACACCACCACCGATCTGGAGCTGCGCTGGTACGCGCCCGAGTGGCAGGGCGACGAGGTGCCCCAGGAGCACCTGGACCGCATGACGCTGTTCGAGACGGTCATGAGCCAGGACAAGGCCAACATGGCACCGATCCAGGCCTCGATCTCCTCCCCCGGCGCGCGGCCGTTCCAGCTCGGGTGGCACGAACGGCTGATCCACCACTTCGAGCGGGCCGTCGACCTGGCCATCGGCCCCGACGACCTGCCGCCGGGCACCGCCGTGTCCGACGCGCTCGACGGCTTCGTCGAGCCGGCCTGACGCACCGACCCCGGACACCGCGAGGACCTGATGCACCGACCGATACGACGCCCGCACCGCCGACCACGACACCTCCGCTGGGCAGCGCTCGCCGTGCTCCCCCTGTCCGCCGCGCTGGCGGCCTGCAGCGACGAGAGCACGGCCGAGGGAACCCCGACCTCGGCGGTGACGAGCACCACGGGCCCGGCCGGCCTCCCGGCGGGTGCCGAGGACCTGGTCGGACGGTGGGCGCACTTCGACGTCGTGGCCTACGCCGATGCATCGATGAACACCGGCATCATCAGCACCGGCTTCGCGGACCTGGAGCTGCGTGACGGCGAGCTGTGGAACCAGATGACCTTCTGCCACGCCGACACGGTCACCGACCAGCCCATCGAGGTCTCGATCTCCGACTCGGCGACACAGGCGATCCTGCCGGTCGCGACACCGGTCGAGGTCACCGAGGTCGACGGTGCGCTGCAGGTCGTGCGTCCCCCCACCCCCACGCCGATCGGCATCCGCATGGAGGATCCGGCGAACGAGTCCCTGCCCGACGACCCCGCCGATCCGCGCATCTTCGACGCCGACGGTGACGGCAACCCCGGGGTGACCTCGAGTGTGAAGGTGAGCGAGGACCTGCAGGGCGAGATCTACCTGGCCCGCCGCGAGATCTTCGCCTACGACGTCACCCAGGTGGCACCCGACCGACTCGTCGGCAGCATCACCGACAGCTCCGAGCAGCTGATCCTCGGTGCCAGCAACCCGGCCTTCCTGACACCCGCGCAGTGGGTCCAGGTCGACGACCCGGCGCTGAACCCGGTGATCTGGGTGCGCGTCGAACCCGACTGGGACTGCGAGCGACTGGCGCAGGAGCGGGACCGGCTGTTCCCGCCGAACCCCGAGGCCGACTGCTCGTCAGCCCACCCCGGAGAAGAACTGCCAGATCAGCTCGGTGGCGTCGACGTCGTCGTTCGTGAGCAGCACGTTGTCGGCCATCGTGTCGGGCTGCTCGCCGATCGCCACCATCAGCGGGTTCGGGGGCTGCCCGCCACCGCCCGCGAAGAGCGCTACCAGCACGTCCCGGCCGAACGGCATCGGGTGCCCCGGCCAGGCGTGGCCGTGGTCGTCCAGCTCGACCAGGGTCGTCGGCGCGTCGCACCCCGACCAGTCGAGCGAGCGCACACGGGGTGACCGATCGGTGGTCGTGACCTCGCCGCTGCAGCCGTTGCGGCCCGCCTGGGCCTCGAGGGCGGTACGCACGGGGACGAGCTCGCCGGCCTCGGCGGTGTCCCTGCCCTCGAACGGCACCACCAGGTCGTCGCGTCCGTGGAAGGCCAGGATCGGCAACGGCGGCGCGTCCTCGCACTCCTCGGGCTGGTAGGCCGCCCCGACCGGGGCCACCGCCGCGATCCGGTCCGGGAGCGCACACGCGACGACCAGTGCGATGTTCCCGCCGGCCGAGAAGCCGGTGGCGAACACCCGACCGGTGTCGATGCAGACCGTCGCGCCCAACTCGTCGAGCACCGCGGCGACGAACGCCGGCTCGTCGACCTGGCTGCTGTCGGGGTCCCACCCGGTGATGCCGGTGACCTGGTCGTTGAGCCCGACCTCGAGCCCCTCCGGGTGCACCACCACGACGCCCTCCCGGTCCGACAGCTCGAGCAGGCCATCGGTGGCCTGCTGCACCGCGGCGTTGCCGTTCACTCCGTGGAACGACACCACGACGGGCAGCGGTTCGATCGCTCCGCCGGGCGTCGGGGGCACGTGGACCAGCGCGGTGCGCGGCGTCCCGTCGACCGTCACGTCGATCCGCTCCGGCGGTGACGGCTGCGGCGCCGCGCAGGCCGCGCTCGCGGCCACCGCGGCCGTGGTGGGCGTGACCGTCGTGGGGGTGGTGCGCGGTTCGCTCGTCGAACCCCCTCCGCAGGCGGTCACCGCGAGGGCGCAGGCCACGACGACGAGCGTCGCACGCCGAGCCCGATCGTCTGCGTGGCTCATGTCGGATCCGCAGCGATCGGTAGAGTCCGTCCGTGGAAGCAGCCACCGACCGTCCCGCACTGCACCGCGACGCCATCGTCGCCGCAGCGCGCGAGATGATCATCGCCGGTGGGGTGGAGGCACTCTCGCTGCGCCGTCTCGCCCGCCGGCTGGGCGTCACCGCGCCGGCGCTCTACTCGCACGTCGAGAACAAGCAGGCGCTGATCCGCGCCGTCGCCGAGATCGAGGTCGGTCGGCTGGCCAACGACTTCGACTCGGTGCGCGATGCCGACCCGATCGAGCGCATCCGTTCCCAGAGTCGGGCCTACGTCGCCTATGCGCGTGAGAACCCCGAGCTGTTCAGCCTCATCCTGCTGACGCCCCCCGACCTCGACGTCGCGTCGTTGCCGCCCGGCACGCCGCTGGAGATGACCACCCGGGCGTTCGCGTCCGCGTCGACCGCCGTGGACGACGCCATCGCCGCCGGGGCCATCCGCTCGGACAACCCGCTCCTGGTGGCGCTGACCCTGTGGAGCGGCGCGCACGGGGTGGCGACCGTCCTCCGGCTCGGGCTGGGCCTGCCACCCGAGCTCGAGGACGCGATGACCGACGAGATCACGGACCGGATCCTGGCCGGCTACCGGCCCTGAGCGCTGCACCCGGACAGCGGTCAGGAGGCGACGATGTCGTTCTTCGCGGCGTCCACGACCCGGTGCGCGAACTCGACCGCGCCGTCGTGCAGGTCGTTACGACGGATCGTCATGCCGCCGACCACGTCGCCGTGGCGCTCCTCGATCAGCGACGTCAGCTTGGCCAGGGTCTTGCCCGGGTCGATCGCGAAGGTCACGTAGACGTACGTCGGCTTGTTGCCCAGCAACGGCAGCTTCGACAGCTTGCCGGCACCACCGGGGCGCTGCCCGACGAAGAACAGCCCGTCCACCCAGCTGCCGACGATCAGGACGTCCGCGGCCTGCAGCGCCGGCAGGTCGACCTCTCGCGAGCTGCACTCGGTCGCCTCCCAGCCCTCGTTGACCAGCTCGTCCACGATGTGGCGGGCCGCGGTACGGGTGTTGCCGGTGAGACTCTCGTGGATGACCAGTGCGCGCATGCGTTCATGCTCCCCATCGGTGTGCACCGCGGTCAAGCGGTGACGAGCTCGGCGCAGCGATCACCGAAGTGATCGACGTCGTCCCAGTCGGTGTAGTCGTAGTCGCGGTGCACGTCGGTGCCCTGCCCGTGCTGCTTCGCGATCGAGCGGACCAGGCGCTTCTTGAAGAAGCCGTACTGGGTGTAGGCCAGCGCGCCGCCGAACAGGCCGATCAGCTGCGGGGACCATCCCGACTGCTCGGCGAAGGTGTGCAGGTACTCCTCGACCTGCGCGTCGGCCTCGGGGGTGTGCTGGGCCGACGTGAGGCTCACCGAGAAGAAGGCGGCGGGACCGGCATCGAGGCGCTCCAGGTGGCGGCGCACCCACTCCACGACCTCGTGCTGGTACTTGCCCAGGTGGATCGACGCACCCACGACGACCAGGTCGTGCGCGGCGACCTCGTCGGGGGCGGTGTCGACCGGCGTCAGCCGTACGTCGAGCCCCGCGGCACGGAGTCGTTCACCGACCCGACCGGCGACCTCGGCGGTGTGCCCCTCGGAGGTGGCGTAGACCACCAGCGCGCTGCGGCGCTCCACTCCATCCATGCCGCCACCGTACGGTCGAGCCCTCGCCGGCTGACAGGGCCGAACGTCACGCGGCCGCCGCGGCCGGCTCAGACCTCGAGCAGCAGGGTCACCGGTCCGTCGTTGACCAGCTCGACGTCCATGTCGGCGCGGAAGCGGCCGGTCGCGACCTGGGCGCCCAGTTCTCGCAGCGCGGCCACGACCGCGTCCACCAGCGGCTCGGCCTGCTCGGGGCGCGCCGCGGCGATCCACGACGGCCGCCGCCCCTTGCGCGTGTCGCCGTAGAGGGTGAACTGGCTGACGACCAGCACCGCCCGCGGGCCCTCGGCGACCGAGCGACCCATGTTGCCCTCGTCGTCGTCGAACACCCGCAGGTGCCAGATCTTCTCGGCGAGCCGGGCCGCCGCCGACAGGTCGTCGTCGTGGGTCACCCCGACGAACGCGCAGAGCCCGTCACCGATCGAGCCCACGACCTGGCCGTCGACGCGCACCTCGGCGCGCGCGACGCGCTGGACGAGGGCGCGCACGGCTCAGCCGATCAGCGTGGAGCGGATGCGGCGGCGGTGGAACTCGGCGTCGCCGTAGCGGACCGCGAGCGCCCAGGCACGCTTCATGTACAGGTGCAGGTCGCACTCGACGGTGTAGCCGATCGCGCCGTGCACCTGGAGCGACGCCGCCGCTGCGCCCTTGGCGGCCTCGGACGCCTTGGCCTTGGCCATCGACACGTGGGCCGCCGCGTCGGGGTCGCCGTTCGCCATCGAGTTGGCGGCCCGCAGGACCAGCGGCTGGGCGAACTCGACCGCGAGCGAGGCGTTGGTCAGGTGGTGCTTGACCGCCTGGAAGCTGCCGATCGGCACACCGAACTGCTGGCGCTCGGTCGCGTAGAGCACGGTGATGTCGAGCATGCGCTGGCTGAGCCCGACCAGCATCGCCGCCGCACCCAGTGCCGCACGGTCGAACGCCGCGTTGGTCGCGGCGAAACCGGCGTCGGACCCACCCGCCGCCGCGCCGACCACCAGGGTCGGCTCCGTGGGTGTCCAGGCGACGCGCGCCAGGTGGCGCGCACCGTCGACCGAGTCGAGCGGGGTGAGCTGCACCGCGGTGGGCGGCACCAGGTGCGCCTCGCCACGGTCGAACAGCAGGAACACGTCGACCGACGACGCCGCGGCGACCGTCGGCGCGCCGCCGCCGTCGCGGTCGGGGCCGAACCCGACGCCGACGGCCAGCTCACCCGCGGCGATCCGGGGCAGCCACTCGGCCGCCAGCCCGGCCGGCGCGTGGTCGCGCAGCACACCGACCGCGACACCCGCGGTCGACGACACCGGGTCGGGCAGGCCCGCACGGCCGACCTCGATCAGCAGGGGCACCAGGTCCTCGTCGGTCATGCCCAGGCCGCCGTGGGCCTCGGGCACGCAGATCCCGAGCACGCCCATCTCGCCCAGCGCCGACCACGCAGCCGGCACCCGGCCGTCGCCGCCGCCGGGACCGCCACCGGCCAGGACCGGGTCGGCCCAGGCGGCGCGGATGTCGTCGGGCCCACAGGTGTCGGCCAGCAGGCCGCGGACCGCGTCCCGGAACTCGATCTGCTCGTCGCTCAGTGCGAATCTCACCGTTCGACCCTCACTTCCGCGGCAGGCCGAGCACCCGCTCGGCGACGATGTTGCGCTGGATCTCGTTGGTGCCCGCGTAGATCGGGCCCGACAGCGCGAACTGGAAGCCCTTCATCCACGGACCGTCCAGCTCGGCGTCGGGGCCCAGCAGGTCGAGGGCCACCTGGTGCAGGCGCACGTCCAGCTCGGACCAGAAGATCTTGTTGTACGACGAGCGTGCCCCGCCCGAGCGTCCCTCGACGACACCGGTCACGTCGCTCAGGGTGAACAGCGCGTACGCCTCGGCGTCGATCCAGGCGTCGACGACCGCGTCGGCCATCACCTCGCTCAGCGCGCCGTCGCGGGAGCGGTCCGCCGCCAGCTGCACCAGCCGCTGCGCGGTGGCCTGGAAGCGACCCGGCGAGCGCAGGGTCAGGCCGCGCTCGGACGAGGTCGTGGCCATGGCCACCCCCCAGCCCTGGTCGACCGCACCCAGGATGCCGCCGCGCAGCATCGTGTCGGTCGTGCCGTCGTCGTCGGGGACGAACACGTCGTCGAAGAACACCTCGGCGAAGCCCTCGTCACCGTCGAGCCGGCCGAAGCCGCGCACGGTCACACCCTCGGCGTCGAGTGGGACCATGAAGTACGTGAGGCCCTTGTGGCGCTCCGACGCGGGGTCGGTGCGGAACAGGCCGAACAGGTAGTTGCAGAACGCGCCGCGGGTCGTCCAGGTCTTCTGGCCCGACAGCACCCAGCCGCCGGCCGCGTCGTCACGGGTGGCCCTGGAGCGCACGCCGGCCAGGTCGGACCCGGCGTTCGGCTCGGACCAGCCCTGGCACCACAGGTCGGTCGCGGCCGACATGCGCGGCAGGTAGTGGTCCTGCTGCGCGGGCGTGCCGAACTCGAAGATGGTCGGCGCCAGCAGGAAGATGCCGTTCTGGGTGACCCGCTGGGGGCCGCCCGCCCGGTAGTACTCCTCCTCGAAGATCAACCACTCCCACAGCGAGGCATCGCGCCCGCCGTAGGCCGCGGGCCACGACACGACCGCCCAGCGGTCGGCGTGCAGCGCGTGCTCCCACTCCAGGTGCGCGGCGAAGCCCTCCGCCGTGTCACCCGAGGGCAGTGCCGGGCTGGGCACGTGCGCCTCGAGCCACGTCCGCGCCTCGGCCCGGAAGGCCTCCTCGGAGTCGCTCCAGGTCAGGTCCACGGGCCCGCTCCCCTCTCGATCGACGACATCGCTGCCCAGTCTGCCGCGACATCTGACGAGTCGTCAGATCGTCACGGGTGCGAGTCCCATCGTTGTCGGGGCAAACGTTCAGCGCGGCGGCGGGCCGGCCGATGAGGAGAGGTGGACGAACTCGCCCTGCGGCCCAGCGCTGCCGGGATCGCCGCCGCGATCGGCGTGGTGGTCGGTGCCAGCGCCGTGTGGACGCTCGGGCTGCCGGCGCTGGGTGTCGCGGTCGCACCCGCCACCGCGGAGCTGGTCCAGGGCCTGGTGAACACCGCCGCCCAGGCGACGGGTGCCGTGGTGCTGCTGCGCGGTGCGCACCGCCAGACAGGTCGCCGCCGTGGCGCCTGGATGACCATCGGCCTGGCCGCCGTGGTCGGTGCGTGCGGGTCGATGCTCTGGTCGGCGGTGCTGCTCCGCACGGGTCATCACCCGAACAGCTCGGTGATCGACGGTCTGTATGCGCTCGCGCTCGCATTGAGCACGCTCGGCGTCGCGCTGCTGCCGGCGTCGCAGCTGCGGTCGCGAGGCGTCCGAGTGGTGGACAGCGCGATCCTCATGGTGACCGCGCTGACGCTGGTCTGGGTCACCCCCGTGCACCAGCAGGTGGACGGGCGAGCGATCGACGGCTTCCCGACGATCAACGTCTTCGAGATCGTCACCGTGGTCACGATCCTGGTCGCGGTCGGCGCGTTCGCCCGCTGCCGCCCCGACCGCCACGGCGAGGTCGTGCTCATCGCCGGGGCCCTCACCTGCTCCGGTGTCGGCATGCTCCTGTACGCCTCGTCCCCTCCGGGCTACCCGACCACCTCGCGGTTGGCCGACGTGGTGTTCGTGCTGGGCTTCTCGCTCGCGATCGCCGCCGGTCTGCGGTTGCAGGGCCCGGCCAAGCCACCGCGTCGCCGGGGCAACGACCGCGATCGCCACTGGATCGCGCTGCCCGAGGTCGCCACCGTCACGACGCTGGTGGCGATCACCGTGCACGAGCGGTTCGACGACACCCCCGTGGCGTCGCTCGCGCTGGGCTCCACGGTCGTGGCGTTGGCCATCGGCCGCCTGCTGCAGCTGGGCACGGAGCAGCGACGGCTCAGCCAGTCGTTGCACGACTCGGCGGACCAGCTGTACCGCGAAGCACGCACCGACACGCTCACCCTGCTCGGCAACCGGCTGGCGCTCGACGAGCACGTCCGGACGCGGCTGGAGCACCAGGCACGCCTGCCCCGCGCGGCACGCGAGTCGCTCACCCTGTTGTTCATCGACGTCGACCACTTCAAGCGCTTCAACGACGCACTCGGCCACGCTGTCGGCGACGGCCTGCTGGTCGAGGTCGCCGCCCGGATCGTCGGGACGCTGGGTCAGCGCGCCTACCGGATCGGCGGCGACGAGTTCGTGGCCGTGGTGGACGGCCTGACCGGGCCCGGCGCCGACCGCCTGGCCGGCGAGCTCATCGACTCGTTCACCGCGCCCGTCGTCGTGGACGACCACGAGATGGGCGTCGCGGTCAGCGTGGGCCTGGCCCGATGGGCCGACGACGAGCTCGATCTGGTGCCGGCCGCAGAGGAGCTCGTCCGTCGTGCCGACCTGGCGCTGTACCGGGCCAAGGAGCTCGGCCGGGGCCAGTGGGCCGCCTACGACCCCGCGCTCGCGGCGCGGGCCGAGCAGCAGCACGAGCTGCGCCTGGGCCTCGAGCGCGCGGCCGAGCGCGACGAGCTGCAGCTGCGCTTCGAGCCGGTGGCGCGCCTGCGCAACTTCCGCACCGTGGGGCTGACGGCCAGCCTGCACTGGCACTCGCCCGCCCGCGGCCTGCTGGGTCCGGAGGTCATCGGCCCGGTCGCCGTCGAGGGTGGCCTGGTCGCCACGACCACCGCCCGGCTCGTCGACGGGATCCGTGATGCGTTGGTGGACACCCGCGGGGTCAGCGTCGACGCCACCGGCACGCCGCTGTGGATCGGCACGCGACTGACGCGCGAGGAGCTGCTGCACCCCGCGGTCATGGAGCTCGTCACGGCCTGTCTCGGCCATCCCGACATCGATCCTTCGCGGCTGCA
>WBZX01002202.1_pt1 | contig 13586 bp, 12 predicted proteins | sample 5204211 | NCBI WGS metagenome assembly WBZX01 (sample SAMN12344362, study PRJNA552823) | activated sludge metagenome | biome: Activated sludge suspended growth; feature: Nitrification reactor; material: Wastewater; isolation source: activated sludge from nitrification reactor of wastewater...
ACCCGCAAATCTCACTTCCGCGTGCAGCGCGTTTGCAAAACCTCCGCAAGGCCTTCGCCCTACGGAAGCCTCAGGACATCGCCGGCGCGCGGATCCTGCTCGTCGACGACGTCTTCACCACCGGCACCACGGCGAGTGAATGCGCCAGGGTCTTGCTCAAAGCCGGAGCCAAACAGGTCGGCGTCCTCGCGTTGGCGCGTTCCGTCGACCCGGGAATTGTGCCGGATACCTGGCTGCCACCCTCAGCCCTCAACCAAGAACACCTCCAGCGAGTCTGACGAATGCCGATTTACGAGTATCGTTGCCGACAATGCGGAACACGCACCACCAGATTGGTGCTCAACGCGAACGCCGTTCCGCAGCACATCTGCACCCAATGCCAAAGCGTCGACCTGGAACGGCTGTTGTCCCGGTTCGCCTCGCCCAAATCAGAGGAGGCGCGACTCGAGGCCCTCTCCGACCCGAGCAATCTGGGAGGACTCGATGAAAACGATCCCCAAAGCATGGCGCGGTTCATGAAGAAAATGGGCCAGGAAATGGGTGAAGACCTGGGCGATGACCTCGATGCGGCGATGGAGGGTGGGCCATCTTCCTCGCCGGGAATGGACAGCACCGACTTTGACTGACGGGCGCTGTCAGAATATTCTCTTGACAGGATTCTCCATGTCTCCTACCATCGGCAGTGAAACGGGAGGAACCGCTCATGTTCGCCGGTGAACATCTCTGCAAAGTCGACGAAAAGGGACGCTTCCTGATCCCCTCACCGCTTCGCGAGCGATTCCAAGCCGAGGGCAATCAGGTCATGTTCCTGAAGAACACCGAGCAGACGCTCTGGATGTACTCCGCCAAGGAATGGGAGCAGGTGTTGGAACGCACCCGAGCCACGCTGGACGAGGATCAGACCCGCCTGTTCATGCACCATGTCATGGCTCAAGCCGGCGCCTCAGATATCGATAAGGCCGGCAGGGTATTGATTCCCAGCCGCCTCCGCAAGCTCGTGCCGATGGATGAGGATCAGGAACTCATCCTCGTGGGGATGTACCACCGCCTGGAGATCTGGGGCCCCTCGGAATGGCGACGCTACCTCACCAGAAACGAAGACCGGGCCGAGCAGGACATGGCCAAGATTCAAAATCTTCTATAGGCAGGCACTTGCGCCGCGTGTCCCGTCCTCGACAATCCCCCATTACGATCCGCTCCACATCCTTCAGGTCCCTGCCCGAACAGGCCCTTCCTGTGGAACGAGTACCGCTCATTCCGACACAGTCCACCAGAAATCGCCGCGCGTTGTCCCTCCCTGTCCCGGCAGGCACCGGCTTCAACGTGACTATCGACTCCATCACGCTCATGTTGCCCGTCCCGCCGAGCGTGAATCATCAGTACGCCACAGTAAACGGGCGCCGCTTACTTTCTGCGAAGGGACGTACGTATAAAGACTTCGTTGGGCAACAAATCCTCGTTGCGCTTGCCCAATCGCCCCATCGTGCTACTCTAAGACAGGCCTTGCAGCAGGCGAGCCTCTCTCTCTCGATCCATTTCTTCTTCGCTTCGGCGCTGCGACGAGATACGGACGGCGGGCTCAAGATCGCGCAAGATGCACTCTGCGAGGGGCTAGGACTAAACGACAATCGAGTGGTTGAAACACATCTCTACAAGCACCAGGATCGCGACAATCCTCGCATGGAAATCCGGCTATCGGTGGCGCCCTCGGCGGCGCCGGATCCGTTTTTCCCGCCTCACCCAAGGCACAGGTCGCACTGATCTCCAGGCCGCCAATCGACATACGGGCAAGACTGATTAGGTAGTTGGGGCGACACACATTTGAATCCCGCCTCGCCGGCGGTCAGCACGCGTTATGACATACCGACCCATTACCATTGACGCGCTCCGAATCGGCATGCACGTCGCCAAGATCGATGTCGCCTGGTTTCGCTCGCCCTTCATGCGCCACTCGTTCCTGATTCGGACTGACGAGCAAATCGAGAAACTGCGACGAGCGGGAGTGAAACACGTGAGCATCGATCCCACCCGCGGGCTCGATCTTCAGGATCCTCTGGCTCCCTCCCAAGCCTCGCTCCCTGTTGCAGCGCAACCTGCGCCGTCGCAGACAGAGAAGTCCTTCGAGATCCGTTCTCTGGCCGCCATGACGGAAGAATTGCTGGCGGCCAGGTCAGCGCGAGCCAAACTCGAAGAATCCGTCCATACGGCGTTCTCCCGCATCGCCAAAACCGGCGTCGTCGATCCGGAGGAGGCCGGCCATGCCGTCCATGCGATCAGCGCTGTGGCACAGGCCCTCAATACCCATGCCTTGTTCATGGTGTTCAGCCAAGGCCGCGACGCCAATGCGCCCCTTAGCCAACATGCACTGGCCACCTGCAGTTTCTCGATGATCCTCGCGCACGCCGCCGACTACAATCTCCTGGCCATCCAGGAATTGGCCACCGGCGCGCTCCTTCATGACATCGGGTTGATGCATGTGCCCCCGACTATTATCCGGGGCATTCACGATACCTCGACCACGGTCTCTGAGCAGAACCGGCTCACGTATGAGGCCCACGCACGCATGGGCGCCATCCTCTTGGAACGCCGTGGCGGGTTTACGAAAGCGGTGGAACAGATCGTGGCGGAACATCATGCGTACCTGAACGGGAGCGGCTTTCCATCGGAAACCGGCGGCGCATTCACGTCGGACATGACCCGGATCGTGATGGTGACGGACCGCTACGATGAATTGTTGACGGGATTCGGCGGAGCCTCGCCGCTGACCCCGCATCAATCGCTTCAGCGGCTCTATCAGGAAGGGCAGGAAGGCCGGTATGAGAGCCGGCTGATCTCCATGTTCGTGAAAGTGATGGGCATCTATCCGGTCTACAGTTACGTCCAGCTCACGACCGGCGAGCGAGCGATTGTCTCTGTCATCAATTCAGGAAAACTCCACCAACCCATCGTGACGATCACGCACGATCCAGATGGGGAACCCTATATCGTCCCTCTCGTCATCGACCTCGCCAACCAGGATGAACAGGCCCCTCCGCGCGGCGTCCGTTCGGTCCTCGGCACGATTCCCGAAGAATTCGAACGAGCCTATCACTGACGTTGCCCCCACGCCGGCCAGCACTTCGTCGAAAAATCTGAACAGCGACCCCGACGCCTCCGGCGTGAAGCCTATTCATACCGGAGCGCTTCAATGGGATTGAGTCGCGCCGCTTTGTTCGCGGGATAGAGTCCAAAAAAGAGCCCGACGGCCAGGGAGAACACAAACGCCGTCAGAATAGCCTCGACTGAAATCATCGTCGGCCAGCCGGCAATCACGGTCGTCAGTCGAGCGCCGACGATACCGACCAGCACACCGATCATGCCGCCAAGCAGACTGAGCGTCATCGCTTCGATTAGAAACTGCGTCAGGATATGGACACGTTTCGCACCGACGGCCATACGAACGCCGATTTCCTTCGTCCGCTCAGTAACCGACACCAGCAGAATGTTCATAATCCCGATGCCACCCACCAGAAGGGAGACGGACGCGATGGCAAACAGCATGACCGTCAGCGTTTGGCTCGTGCTCTCTTGCACCTTCCCGATGTCGACCTGCGTCCTGACCGTAAAATCATCCGCCTGCTCCGGCTCCAGCCTGTGCCTGGCCCGCAGCGTCTCCCGAATATGCTCAACCGCCTCAGGCAGATCGGCGCTCTCCTCGGTGGAGGCAAAGAGCGCCCCGACCGATCCGAGAAACTGGCTGCCGAATACCTTCCGCTCTGCGGTGGTGAAGGGGATGAAAATCACGTCGTCTTGATCGGTGCCCTGGGCCGACTGCCCCTTCGGAGCCAACACCCCGATGACCTGGAACGGCACATTCTTGATGCGGATCGTGGCCCCCATCGCCTCTTCGCCAGGATCAAAGAGATTCTCCAACGTGGTTTGGCCGATCAACGCCACCCGAGCCGCACTCTCCATATCCGTCTGAGTAAAGGGTCCGCCGCTGGTAAACGACCAATCGCGGATCGTGAGATAACTCGGGGAGACCCCGTTGACGGGCCCATTCCAGTTCCGGTTTCCGTTGACGATTTGCATCACGTCGCGCCTGGCCCAGCCGGTGTCGGATAACAAGGGGCTCCGCTTTTTCAATTCCGCCGCGTCGTTGATCGTCAACGTCACCGCCCCGCCCTGCCCGCCCCGAACCCCGCTGACCGTCGTGGAGCCAGGCATGATGACGATGACGTTCGTCCCCATGCTCGCCACCTGGGCCTGAACCGCCGCCCTGGCGCCCTGCCCGATGCTGACCATGGCAATCACCGCCCCCACGCCGATGACGATGCCCAGCATCGTGAGACCGGCCCGGAGCCGGTTCCGGCTCAGGATCCGCAAGGCAGTCATGACGGTGAGCAGAACGAAGGCCGGCATCGGGAGCCTAGGTGACACCAGAAAGGTGGGGCGCGCGCCGGACATCCTGCACGATCTGCCCGTCCTTCATGACGAGTTCGCGGGACGCATAGGCGGCGATATCGGGCTCGTGGGTCACGAGAATAATCGTGATACCATCCACGCGATTGAGCTGTTCCAGGATATCCATAATTTCACGACTCGACGCGGTATCGAGATTCCCGGTCGGTTCGTCCGCGAACAGGATCGACGGAGCGCCGACCAATGCCCTGGCAATGGCGACGCGCTGTTGCTGGCCACCGGAAAGCTGGGCGGGATAGTGCTGTTCCCGACCAGCCAACCCGACCCGCTGCAACGCGGCAGCCGCCTGCCGGCGTTGTTCTTTGATCGAGACGCCGCGATAAAAGAGCGGCAATTGCGCGTTTTCCAAGGCACTGGTTCGCGGAATGAGGTTGAAGTTCTGAAAGACAAATCCGATCTGGCGATTGCGAAGATCCGCCAGCAGGTCAGGCTTCGCGGTACTGACATCCAAGCCATCCAGTTGATACCGCCCGCGCGACGGCTGGTCCAGGCACCCGAGGAGATTCATCAGCGTCGATTTGCCCGATCCCGACGTGCCCATGATCGCGACGAACTCGCCGCGCTCAATCGTCAGATTGATGCCGCGCAGCGCCTGCACTTCGACATCACCGATACGATAAATCTTCCAGAGGTCTTCGCAGACGATTAAGCCGGACATAGAGACATATTCATCCGCCGTTTAGGAGGCATGAGTACCTGCCATGTTCAATGCTCGATGACCAACGTTCAATCGACGCTTCAGTAGTGAGCACCGAGGATTGACCATTGCCCGCTCCACTAGAGCCCACGATCCCGCCGCCCGCCGCGCTGCTGCCCGCTGCCGAATCCCGGTGGCAGTTCTCCGCCCTTGCGCTCGCCGCGCGGAGACTCAATTCCGGTCACGACCTGGTCCCCTTCCTGAATTCCTGCCGCCGCAATTTCGACATACGACCGGTCCGATATGCCCATCTCGACCGGAACGCGCTCCAGCTCGCCCACAGCATCCAGCTTCCAGACTCCCCACTGCCGATTCAGCGGGTCAGCAGGAACAGCTCCCGGCGCAGTCCTCTTGCCTCCGCGGTCGCCATTGCTTGTCACCCCAGCCTCTCCCCTCTCGTCTCGAACCGCCTTTGGAGGAACAAAGCGAAGGGCCGCGTTCGGGACCTTGAGCACATCGTCCCGCTTGTTGACGACAATGGACACATTGGCGGTCATCCCCGGCTTCAGACGAAACGCCGGATTCTCGAATTCCACCACGACATCATAGGTCACGACATTCTGAATATTGATCGGCGCATTGCGAACCTGGCGGACTCGTCCCTGAAAGGCTTCTCCGGGATAGGCATCGACCGTGAAGGATGCAGCTTTGCCGTCGACAATGCCGCCGATGTCGGCCTCGCTCACATTGGTATCGACCTGCATTTTGGTCACATCTTCTGCGATCAGAAACAGAGTCGGAATGGAGAAGTTGGCGGAAATGCGCTGGCCTACCTCGACGAGACGCGAAATCACCACCCCGTCGACCGGTGAACGGATCACGGTGTACTTGAGATCCAACTCGGCTGCTTGCAACAGGGCTTCCGCCTGCTTCACCGCCGCTTCCGTCACCTTCATTTGCGCGACGGCGCCCTCGGAAGCCGTCAACGCCACATCGACTTCATTCTGTGAAATAAACTGCTGGCCGATGAGCGACTTGGCGCGATCCAATTCGCGCCGCCGCTGGGCAAGATCGATGCGCGCCTTTTCAAACGCAGCCTTGGCATTGGCGAGACTGGCAACAGCTTGATCGCGCCTGGCCTGATAGGGGAAGGGATCGATGCGGGCAACGACCTGGTTCGCCTTCACCTTGGAATTGAAATCGGCGTGCAGGCTCTCGATCATGCCTGAGACCTGACTTCCAACCTGGACCGTGGTGATAGGATTGATCGTACCGGTAGCGGTGACGAGAGAGACGACGCTTCCGCGCTCGACCGGAACTGTGCGGTAGCGGATAGGGGTCTTCCGCTCGCCGTTGAAAAACACGTACCCGGCGATGACCAGGCCGAGGGCAAGCACCCCGACAATGATACTGACACGGCGCATGAACAGGCGTTCCTCTTCGCCAAGTACTGCCGGCATTCTAGCAGAAAACAATTTGACGATGTCAGGCAGAGGCCCGCGCGAGAACCTCCTGTGGCGCGGCGGCACACAAGACAACGGCCGTTTGCCGGGATGGCAAACGGCCGTTCGTATCAGGCTGTCCACCAGCGGTGGACGAGATGCAGACGCCTAGGGACTGACGGTGATGCGATCCTTGATATCGTCGAAGACGTCCTTGGGCACCACATTCTTGGCGACAAGCTCGCCCTTCACTCTGTACGGGCGGTTGCTGACAATCCGGTCTGCCACGTCCTGCGTGATCCCGAGCGTGAGCACAAGATCCGCCGACGGCACCTTGTTGATATTCAGCAACGACGCAGCCGGTGCGTCGAAGGGGGCCGGCGCAGGAGCAGCCTTCGAGGACGAAGAGCCGGCGCCTCCGAGCGGCGCAGTCAAGGCGGGAGCGTCCATCCCGGATGACAGGGATCGCGACCGTTCCTTCATCTCCTTCTGATATCGCGCCACCAATGACTTCAATTGATCATTGTGCCGGCGGGCTTCTTCATACTCTTGCTTGACGCTTCGGTTTTGCGCGCTCAGCTGCTTAACCTTGTCTTCCAGTTCTTTTGTCCTGACATCGATGGTATCACGCTCTTTATCGCGCCCGTGCTGGATCCGCTGAAGCTCATCGCGGGCGATCTGGCTTTCTGAACCGAACTTCGCGTTCAAGTCCTTTAAGGTCTTGACCTGTTGCTCCAGGGCATTCTTCTGCGCGCGCGCGCGCTCCAGTTCACCCCTGGTGGCATCGGCATCGGCAAGCGCCTCATGATATTTCTTGTCACTTACGCACCCGCTGACGGCCATCGCGCTCATGAGCGCAAGCCCAGCCATCCACACATGCCTCATGCGATCCTCCCCTGTTCGATCTGGACCGATCGGACCTCTTCTCTCTTGTTGTGTGTATGCCATCACTTCAACTTTGTCAACAAGTTTGCCGATTGCTCAGCGAGTTACACCAGCCAAGAAGAAGTCGCGGCAAAATTCAACAGCGCTTGACTGCTGCCGACCAGTCTGGGATTATGCAACGACGATTCGTGACAACTACGCACCCAACCGCAGCCTCCCACACACCATCGCGCACACATTATGATGAATTGGGGCCCAGAGCTCGCCGTCATTCTCGGCATCATTGAAGGACTGACAGAATTTCTCCCCGTCTCTTCGACGGGCCATCTCATTCTCGTCGGGCATGCCCTCGGGTTTACGGGGGATATCGCCTCCAACGTGGAGATCTCCATTCAGCTCGGCTCGATTCTCGCGATCATCGCCTACGAGCGCACCAAGCTCGCGTCGCTGGCGTCGCATGCGCTGCGCGAGCAACGGGACTTTCGCGCATTGATCGCCAGCAGAGGCAATAACTCCTGGGCTGCGACTATTCAGGCATCGATCGCGGCTCAACCGAATCTCTGGTTCGTCATCGGATTGGGTCTGGCCTTCTTACCCGCCGCACTAGTGGGCTTTCTCGCGCACAAATCGATTAAGGCCTATCTCTTCTCGCCGACGACCGTCGCCATTTCTTTAATCGTCGGAGGCGTGATCATTCTGGTGGTTGAGCGAATGCAGAGCCGTGTCCGTGTCAAAGAGCTGCTACAGGTGACGCCACGATCGGCCCTGCTGGTAGGCCTGGCCCAATGCGCCTCCTTAATTCCAGGCATGTCCCGCTCGGGCTCCACGATTGTCGGAGGTCTGCTGGCCGGCCTCGACCGGCGAGTCGCCACGGAATATTCCTTCTTCCTGGCGCTCCCGACCATGATCATCGCCACGATCTATCAAATGCTCAAATCGCAGGCCGCCTTTTCTCAGGATGACTATGTCGCGCTCGGGATCGGCCTGGTGGTGTCGTTCGTCGTCGCCTGGGCGGTCATTGCGGCGTTCCTCACCTTCGTGCAACGCCACAGCCTCAGCGTGTTTGCCTACTACCGTATGGTCCTGGGCGTCATCGTGCTGCTTGTGGTCCGATAACTCAATCCCAAAACAGGAGTCGACTCGTCATGGCAAGTAACATGGACAGCGTCCACGTCTATGATACGTGGGTCAAAGGAAAGAACGGAAAACTGCACTTCGATGTGATGACGACCAGTCAGGAAAAAGCCCTGACGCTCGCAAAACAGTATTTGGTGGGAATCGGCGAACCTCAAGCCGAGATTACGCTCAAGGAATGCCAGTTCTGCCATAGCGAACCGCTCGTGATGTTTTCAGTCGAGCAGCAACGGCAGTTCCGGGAGCAGGGCGGATTTATCATCACCCTACCAGCCTGAGGGCCGGGGAAAGCGGATTATGTGGACGGCGGCTCGGAAACAACCGGCTGATCTTCCGGCTCCTTCTCCGTCGCGAAGTGAAGAATCAAAAACACAACGCCAACGGTGATCGCCGAATCGGCCACGTTAAACGCCGGCCAGTGATATCCGTTGATGTAAAAATCGAGAAAATCGATCACTTCCCCGTACCGCAACCGGTCTAACAAATTTCCAATAGCCCCGCCGAGAATACCCGCTACGCTGAGCCGCCCCATCCAATCGTCTTTCGGCATGCGCACCATGATCATGCCCAGCAAGCCGACGGCAAAAACCGAGGTCAGGCCGAAAAACACAAACCGGAATGAACTGCTGCTAGATGAAAGAAAGCCGAAGGCCGCGCCGGGATTGCGAATGTAGGTAATACTAAACAAATTGGCGATCACTGGGATGGACTCATGGAGCCGCATGGACTCCATGACAGAGACCTTCGTGACTTGATCCACCACCACGATCGCCAGGCTCAGCAGCCCGAGCAGCAGATAACGGATGGACTGGCTCAACGGACGGCCTCAATACAGCGATCACACAGTGTGGGATGGTCGGCGGAAGTGCCCACAGCGGATCGATAATTCCAGCAGCGCTCGCATTTGATACCTGTCGCCTTCTCGACCGTGATCGCGAAATCCGGCTTGAGCGGAAGATGATGAACAGGCTTGAGCTCGACATCAGATACGATGAAGAACGCTGCTAGATCCTTAAGGTAGTGCTTCAAAAATTCGTAACGGTCCGTATTCGCCTCAATGATAACCTTGGCTTCCAACGGTGCGCCGATTACTTTGTCGCGACGCTTCACTTCCAGTGCAGCCTGAACAGCCACTCGCACTTCCAGCAATTGCTCCCATCGCTCCGCCAGCTTGGGATCGGGCCAGCGGGGATCAACTTCGGGGAACAGGGCAATGTGCACACTGTCGGCTTTCGCTTCTGCACGCACGGACTCGGGCAACGACCTCCAGATTTCCTCGGCGGTGAAACTCAGCACGGGCGCCATCAATTTAGTCAGCGCCACCACAATGTCGAACAACACCGTCTGCGAGCCACGCCGGAGCGGAGAATCCTTCCGGAACGTGTAGAGCCGGTCCTTCAGAATATCGAGGTACACGGCACTCAGATCGACGGAGCAGAAATTGTTCAACGCGTGAAAGATCGTATGGAATTCAAACTCGTCATACCCCTTCCGCACGCGCGGGATCAGGTCGCCCAGCCGCATCAGCGCCCAACGGTCCAATTCAGGCAACTGCTCGAAGGGCACGCGGTGCTGCGCCGGATCGAAATCGAAGAGATTACTCAGCAGAAAGCGACAGGTGTTGCGAATCTTTCGATAGGCTTCGATCAGGTGATTCAGGATCTCCTGAGAAATCCGCAGGTCTTCACGATAATCCTGCGCCGACACCCAGAGGCGAAGGATCTCGGCACCGGACTGTTTGATGACATCCTGCGGCGCCACGACGTTGCCCGCCGACTTCGACATCTTTCTCCCGGCCCCATCCAGCACGAAACCATGCGTCAACACGGCCTTATACGGCGCGCGATGATCGGTGATCACACCGGACAACAGAGCGCTATGGAACCAGCCACGATGCTGGTCTGACCCTTCCAGGTACAAATCCGCCGGATACCATTGGCGTGGCTTGAGGACGGCCGCGTAACTCACGCCGGACTCGAACCAGACGTCCAGAATGTCGCGCTCCTTTTCGAATTCAGTTTCCCCGCACCCTTCACATTGAGTACCGGCAGGCAGCAGCGCGCCCGCCTGATTGGCAAACCAGTAGTCCGTGCCATGTTGCCCGATCAGGTCCGCCACATGGTCGATCACTCGCGGGTGAGCCAAGACCTTGCCACATTTCACACAGGTAAACCCTGGTATCGGCGTGCCCCAGACCCGTTGCCGCGACAGGCACCAATCGGGGCGGTTTTCGATCATTCCGTTGATCCGGTCGCGGCCATAGGCCGGGATCCAGCGCACCCGTTCGATCTCCGCCAACGCTTCTTTCCGCAGATCATTCGTCTCCATGGAGACGAACCACTGCTCGGTGGCGCGAAAGATCACCGGCTGCTTACACCGCCAGCAATGGGGGTACGAGTGATTGAGCGAACCGTGGCCAAGCAGGCGACCGTTTTCCGTCAGGCGTTCCACGATTTTCGGATTGGCCTTGAAGACATGCTGACCGGCAAACTCAGTAACGGCTTCGGTGAATCTGCCGCCATTGTCTACCGGGGCCAGGATTTCGAGTCGTTCGCCCACGCTGGCCTTGGCATTGTGATCCAGCACCAGCAGGTAGTCTTCCATGCCGTGTCCCGGCGCGATATGCACGCAGCCGGTGCCCTGCTCCAACGTCACGAAATCACCCAGGAGCAGCGGCGAAAGACCCGTGGTCAGCGGCCGTTGCGTCTCCAACCCCTCAAATCCCTCACTGCCTTTTTTCACCGCGACGATCGTGTACGTGGGAAGATTGCAGGCCTTGGCTACCGACTCAACGAGCTTCTCGGCCATAACCAGCAATTCGTCCCCGACCAGCACAAACGCATAGTCGATATCGGCATGCAGACACACGGCTTGATTGGCGGGCAACGTCCAGGGCGTAGTCGTCCAGATCAGCACCGACGCCCGTTTCGCTTCGGCAGGAAAGGCAAGCGACCCACACCTCTTGCTCAACACAGCGGGAGGGCTCACCAGCGGGAACTTTACATAGACCGAAGGTGACGTGTGGTCGTCGTATTCCACCTCAGCCTCGGCCAAAGCCGTCTGGTCCTGCGTGCACCACAAAACCGGCTTCAACCCTTTATAGACGCCACCACGCTCCACGAAGCGGCCGAACTCACGGATGATGGTGCCCTCATAGGCCGGGTTCAACGTGAGATACGGCTGCTGCCACTCACCCAACACACCCAGCCGTTCAAACTCTTCCCGCTGAATGGCGACATACTTCTCTGCATACTCTTTACACAGCTTACGGATCGCCAGCGCATCCAGATTCCGCTTCTTGTCACCCAGTTCCTTCAGGACTTGATGTTCAATCGGCAAACCATGGCAATCCCAGCCAGGCACGTAAGGCACCTGGTAGCCGGACATGGTTTTGGACTTCACAATGATGTCCTTCAGAATTTTGTTGAGGGCGTGGCCGATATGGATCCGCCCGTTCGCGTAGGGCGGCCCGTCGTGCAGGATGTATTGCTCCCGCCCCCGGCGGGATTCCTGAATGCGTTCGTACAACTTTTCCTGCGTCCAGCGGGCCAGCATCTCCGGCTCCCGCTGCGGCAGGTTCGCCTTCATGGGAAAGTCGGTCTTCGGCAAATTGAGGGTCGATTTATAGTCCATAGGTACTCACGCTGTCGGCTGACAGCCTTCAGCGATCAGCATATCAGGAGGTTACACGCTTCGTCTCAGGTGATCTGGTGGAATATACCGGAAGGAGACAAGAGGAACCAGTGGTTTGTTGTGGGCGAAACCCGTCAAGTCACGAGCAACTGAAATACTGTCGTGCGTTTGGTTTTTGAAACGATCGGTCATGGACAGAATCGTCAAAAGCGTCTGCCGGCAAGGCCGCAGCGAGCGAGAATGCGAGGCGTACCCTTGCGGTACGTCGAACATTAGAGCGACGCGAGAACGCAGCCGAAAGCGGTTTTCACGACTCTGTCAGCTGAGGGCCATCATGCGGTCCAGCGCCACCTTCGCCAATTGCTTTTCGTCGTCTGGCACGACAATCCGGTTGACGACGTGTCCATCGGCAAGATTTTCCAACGCCCAGCAAAGGTGCGGCGCGTCGATGCGATACATGGTGGCGCATTGGCAGACCGTCGAGGAGAGGAAAAACACCTTCTTGTCCGTCTGCTCATGCTTCAGGCGATTGACGAGATTGAGTTCCGTCCCGACCGCCCAGGTCGTCCCTGCCGGTGCCGCAGTAATGGTCCGGATGATGTACTCCGTCGACCCGACCAAGTCGGCCTTGTTGACCACATCTTCATGACATTCGGGATGCACAATCACGGTGCCCTCGGGATGCTTCTTGCGGAAGTAATCGATGTGGGATGGCTGAAACATCTGATGCACACTGCAATGGCCCTTCCACAGGATTAACTTCGCCCGCTGGATGGCCTCTACCGAGTTGCCACCACGCGGCATATAGGGATCCCAGACGATCATCTGCTCACGCGGGAGGCCCATTTTGTTCGCGGTGTTCCGGCCCAGATGCTCATCGGGGAAAAACAGAATCTTCTCACGTCGCGCCCAGCTCCATTCGATCACCTTGCGCGCGTTCGACGAAGTGCAGGTCAACCCGCCGTGTTCGCCGCAGAAGGCCTTTAAGATCGCGGCGGAGTTCACGTACACCGCCGGCATGACCGTCTCTTCCACCGGCACCACGCGACCGAGCGCATCCCAACACTGCTCCACCTGTTCAATCGCCGCCATGTCGGCCATGGAGCAACCCGCGGCCATGTCGGGAAGAATGACGGTTTGATTGGAGCGACTCAGCACATCGGCGGTTTCCGCCATAAAATGCACACCGCAGAAGACCACGTATGGCCGGTCTGAACGCTGCTCGGCGACCTGGGCCAGGATGAGGGAGTCGCCGCGAAAATCAGCATGCTGAATGACTTCATCGCGCTGATAGTTATGACCGAGAACCATGACACGATCACCCAGCGTCCGTTTGGCCGCGCGGGTCCGTTCGAACAGTTCTTCGGCAGACAGAGATTGATAGTCGGTAATGG
>WBZX01002203.1_pt1 | contig 13563 bp, 10 predicted proteins | sample 5204211 | NCBI WGS metagenome assembly WBZX01 (sample SAMN12344362, study PRJNA552823) | activated sludge metagenome | biome: Activated sludge suspended growth; feature: Nitrification reactor; material: Wastewater; isolation source: activated sludge from nitrification reactor of wastewater...
GTCCGACCACTTCTCGAACGGGGTGCCGCGGGTGTTCTCCTTGCGGAGCTCGGGGGTCATGCCGAACTGGGCTCGTTGCAGCTCGACGAGGTCCATGGGGTCGACGGCGGTCTCCCACGGGAGGTCGGTCTCACCGTTCCACTGGGACACCTTGGCCTTCTCGTAGAGCTTGTTGAGGGCCGGGCGTCGACCCTTCTCGTAGTCCCAGGTGAAGATGGCATCCGCGTGATCCTTGACCGCTCGGATGTTGGCCTCGCCGTCTTCGGCGGCGACGGCCATGATGGCCTCTATGGCCTCGATGTCGTTGACATCGGCACGGCCGATGAGGTCTTCGGTGGTGGACATTCCCCGGTCCCTTCAGTTCTCTACCGGCCGTCCCCTGACGACCGATAGTGAACGTTATCGGGCCGAAGGGCCCAGATCCATGAGCAATTTGTCACAGCTCATTTTGGAGGCGAGCCATCAGGCGGGCTGACCCAGCAATACGGCATGGGTCACACCAAGTGTCGGCTCTGGTCGGGTCAGGCGATACCGGCCTGCCCGAACACCCGGTTGGCGTTCTCTCGCAGGAACTTGGGCCAGACTTCATCTCGCAACGGAACCGTCGGGAGTTCGGCGTGGATGCGATCCAGCGTCAGGCCTGCGGCCCAGTACCCGGCATGGATGATCTTGTCGGCCCCACGAGTGTTGGCGAAGTCCAAGATGTCCTTGGGGTAGTACTTCGGGGCGAAGGCCGACGTCGAGTAGTACAGGTTGGGGAACTTCAGCAGCATCTTGACCATCAGCTCGGTCCAGGGCTCCCCACCGTGGCGGGTCACGATCTTCAACTCGGGGAAGAAGCAGCAAACCTCGTCGAGCAGGATCGGCAGTTGGGGCGCCATGGGGATCCGAGGTCCGGGCACACCCACGTAGAGAACGATCGGCAGGTTGACCTCCACGCACTTGGCGTAGATCGGGTACATCTTCTTGTCGTCGATGGCCACCGACGGCTGGAGCGCCGTGCCCCACACGTGTACGGCCTTGAGTTGGGAACCCCACTCCTCCACCGCCCGGTCGATGGTTCGCAGGGCTTCCATACCCTGGTTGGGGTCGGCGTTGATGAGCCCCCAGAACCGATCCGGATGGTCTCTCAATGCCCGCTTGCCCAGTTCTCGCTCGGTGACGTTGGTGAGGAAGCGGGTGATCCCGAACCGGTCCATCTCGGCGAGGGTCAACTCCAGCGGGTCGTCGATCTCGTCCCAGCTCGGAACGTCCTTGAACATGTAGCCCGCTGGCATCTCCATGGTCTGGGTCTCTTGGTCCAGCGACGCCTTTCGGATGTAGTCGTAGACCTTGGCCTTGGCCGCCTTGACGTCGGGGAAGGACAGGAAGGTGTCGACTATTCCGCCGGCACGGGCGGCGTCGAAGGCAGCGTTTCCAGTGGGCTCAGGCATGCCCGCACCCTACCCGGCAGGACTAGAACACGTTCTAATAGGCCGGCGGCCAGATCCGGAGCCGTTCTTCCTCGGCCATGTAGCTCGTTTCCTCGGTCATGTTGTTCCGCGATCGGCCATCATTTGCGCATGCGAGGTGCCTGGGTTGCCGCCCTGTTGATGATCACCGCTCTCACCGGCTGTGGCGACGACGGCACCCCCGTCACCCAAACCGATACCTCCAGGGCGACCGTCACCACCGAAGCCACGGGCACCACCGAAGCGACCGGCACCACCCAAGCCACTGGCACCGAGTCCCAACCTGAGACCACGACCTCGAGCCCCGCTGGGGCGGTCACCTATCGGCACCGGGCCGAGGCGTTCACCTACGTGCAGCGAGGTGACGACACCGCCATCATCGGCGACTCAGATGTGATCATCACCCAGGCCGGGGAGGCCCCGATCGGCTGCTGGGACCGGGACCAAGGCTGGGAGTGCCTCTCCTTCGCTGCCGACTCCACGCTCGGCTCGCTGTCCGCCCTCGGGAGCTTCGCCGCCATCATCGACCAACTCCCGCCCGCCGACCAGCTCCCCGAGGCACAGACAGTGACGGGGCGCGCCGCTCGTTGTGGGTCCATCGACGCGTCCGAAGACCTCCTGGAAGCCATTACCTACTTCAGCGGGACCGACGTGAACCGAGGCGCCCTCGACAGGGACCCGACGGCTCTGTGCCTGGACGAGCAGACAGGTCTGCTCTTGTCATTGCGGACCCCGGTACCGGGCAAGGACGGGGCGGTCGAGATCATCTCGACCGACTTCCGCCCCGCCACCGACGAGGACTTCACCCCCCCGGCACCGGTACTACCCGGCGCCGAGATCGACCTGAACGACCCCGACCTGGACCAGGACTGCTGCGACGGTTCCTGACCGCGGTTCCAGTCGAGCCCGTGCGATCCCGACAGGGAGCAAACCTGGCGGCGAACGCTCTCAGGCGAAGGTCTCGTCCATGAGCTGGTTCTGCTCTTGGACATGGATGGCGTGGCTACCGGTTGCCGGGCTACCCGACCCGGTACGCGAAACCTGGCGGAACTTCATCCGTTCGGGTACCAGCGGCCGCAGCCTCTCTGACACGAACGCCCGCGGCCCCATGTTGTCTGGCTCTTCTTGCAGCCAGGTGACGTCGGCGGCATTGGGGTAGCTGGCCAGCAGGTCGGTGATCTGGGCGTATGGGAACGGGTAGAGCTGCTCGATCCTCACCACCGCGGCGGAGTGGTTGCGCTCGTCCCGACGGGCCATGGCGTCGTAGGCGACCTTGCCCGAACAGAACACCACCCTGGTGACCGCCGAGCGGTCGGTGACGTGGGGATCGTCGATCAGCTCCCGGAACGAACCCTGGGTCAGCTCCTCGATCGGCGAACGGGCCTGCTTGGCCCGCAGCAACGACTTGGGGGTCATCACCACCAACGGCTTGCGGACATCGCGACGGATCTGGCGGCGCAGCAGGTGGAAGTACTGGGCCGAGGTGGTGGCGTTGGCCACCTGGATGTTGTCCTCGGCGCACAGCGTGAGGAAGCGCTCCACCCGTCCCGAGGAATGCTCGGGTCCCTGACCCTCGAGACCGTGGGGCAGCAGCAACACCAGACCAGAGGTCTGGCCCCACTTGTCCTCGGCCGCCACCATGTACTGGTCGATCACGATCATGGCCCCGTTGACGAAGTCTCCGAACTGGGCCTCCCAGCACACCAGAGCGTCCTTGGCCACCACCGAGTAGCCGTACTCGAAGCCCATGGCCGCGTACTCGCTAAGGAGCGAGTCATAGATCCAAAACTTGCCCTGATCGTCGGCCAGGTGGGCCAGAGGCGCGTATTCCTCGCCAGTGCCATAGTCCGACAGCACCGAGTGTCGTTGGGAGAACGTGCCCCGCCGTGAGTCCTGGCCGGCGAAACGGATGTTGTTCCCCTCCAGCAGGATCGAGCCCATGGCCAGGGCTTCTGCCGTAGCCCAGTCGACCTCGCCATCGTTGACCATCTTCGTTCGGGCCTCGAACTGCTTGGCCAGCTTGGGGTGAACGGTGAAGCCCTCGGGCACGCTCGACATCACCGAGTAGATGCGGTCGAGGGTGGGCCGATCGACTCCGGTGTCGATGGTGGGTAGCACGCCGACCGCGGGCGGCACCGGCTTGGCGATCACCTCGGTGTCGGGCTTGGCATCACGGGTCTCTGTCAGCGCGGTCTGGAGCCGGGCGCTGAAGTCGTCCAGCGCCTTCTCGGCGTCTTCGATCGAGATGTCTCCCCGCTTGACCAGAGCTTCGGTGTAGATCTTGCGGACCGATCGGCGGGCGTCGATCCGCTTGTACATGAGGGGCTGGGTGTAGCTGGGATCGTCACCCTCGTTGTGACCGTGGCGGCGGTAGCAGACCATGTCGATGACGACGTCCTTGCGGAAGGTCTGACGGAACCGGTAGGCGAGGCGGGCAACCCGAACGCACGCCTCGGGATCATCACCGTTCACGTGGAAGATCGGCGCCTGGATCGTCTTGGCGACATCGCTGCAGTACAGCGACGAGCGCGAGTTCTGCGGCGAGGTGGTGAACCCGAGTTGGTTGTTGATGATCAGGTGGATCGTTCCACCGACCCGGTAGCCCTTGATCGTCGAGCAGTTGAGGGTCTCGGCCACCACGCCTTGGCCGGCGAAGGCGGCATCGCCGTGCAACAGCACAGGCAGCACCGAGAACGCCTCGGGATCGTTGATGCGGTCCTGCATGGCCCGCACCATGCCTTCGACCACCGGGTTGACTGTCTCGAGGTGGCTCGGGTTGGCCGCCAGCTCCAGCTCGATGGAGTTGCCGGCCCGGCTGGTGAAGGTGCCGGTCTGACCCAGGTGGTACTTGACGTCGCCCGACCCTTGGGTGGATTCGGGGTCGATGAACCCCTCGAACTCCCGGAAGAGCTGGTCGTAGCTCTTGCCCACGATGTTGGTGAGCACGTTGAGGCGACCCCGGTGGGCCATTCCCATGACCGCACCCTTCAGGCCATCGTCGGCGGCGGCGCCGAGCACCGCGTCGAGCACCGGAATGGCCGACTCGGCACCCTCGATACCGAACCGCTTCTGCCCCACGTACTTTGTGGCCAGGAACTTCTCGATGGCTTCGGCCGCGTTCAGGCGCCCCAGGATGTGACGTTGCTCGTCAGCGTCGATCCGGTCGGTGACGCCCTCGACCTGGGACTGGATCCACCGCTTCTGCTCGGGATCTGAGATGTGCATGTACTCGATGCCCACGGTCCGGCAATAGGCGTCGCGCAACACGTGGAGGAGGTCACCCAGCTTCATGCGGGTACGCCCTGACACTCCACCGCACAAGAACTCCCGATCGAGGTCCCAGATCGTCAGGCCGTAGGTGGCGGGGTCGAGCTCGGTGTGCAGCACCGGTTCCTTCCACGCCAGCGGGTCCAGATCCGCGATCAAGTGGCCCCGCACCCGGTGCTGGTTGATCAGCGTCTGCACGTGCATCTGCTTTTCCAGCCGGGCTTGTTCCTTGTCTGCGGGGTTGTCGTCTACCCGCCACTGAACCGCCTCGTAGGGAACTCCCAGCGACCGGAAGGCATCGTCGTAGAAGCCGTCTCCACCCATTAGGAGCTCTTGGATCCGCTTGAGGAACAACCCCGATTCGGCACCCTGGATGATGCGGTGGTCGTAGGTGGAGGTGATGGTCATCACCTTGGACACACCGAGCTCGGCCAGTGCCTGCTCATCGGCCCCTCCGAAGGCCGCCGGGTAGTCCAGACGGCCGACGCCCACGATCACGCCTTGGCCCGGCATGAGACGAGGCACCGACTGGACCGTGCCGATCGTGCCGGGGTTGGTGAGGGTGATGGTGGCGCCGGCGAAGTCGTCGGGGGTGAGCTTGTTGTTGCGGACTTTTCGGATCAGGTCCTCATAGGCACCCCAAAAACCCCGGAAGTCGAGGGTGTCGGCGTCCTTGATCACCGGTACCAGCAGGGTGCGGGACCCATCGGCCTTCTCCACGTCCACCGCCAGACCCAGTCCCACGCTCTGGTTGCGGATCACCCGAGGCTTACCGTCGGGCCCCTCCAGGTAGGAGTTGTTCATGACCGGGACGGAGTCGGCGGCAGCCCGAACGATGGCGTAGCCGATCAGGTGGGTGAAGCTGACCTTGCCCCCGCGGGTTCGCCCCAGATAGCCGTTGATGACCCGGCGGTTGACCTCCAAGAGCTTGGCCGGCACCTCGCGGAACGAGGTGGCCGTCGGGACGGCGAGGCTGGCCTCCATGTTGGTGACGATCCGTGCCGCCGCACCCCGCAGCGGCTCACCCGGGGTCTCGACGGTGCCGTCAGCGGCGATGCCCGTCGACGGAGTGGCGCCGCCGGCCGTAGGCGCTTTGGCGGCACCGACTCCGACCGCGGGGATCTGGCTGGTGTCTCCCACCCGCCCGGTGGCGGGCAATGCCGCGTCGGGGGTGCTGGCCACCACGTCTCGGTCACGCTGGTAATCGGCGAAGAAGTCCCGCCAGCTCTCGCTCACCGACCCCGGGTCAGCGAGGTACTGCTCGTACATCTCGTCGACCAACCAGGCGTTGGGCCCCAGGACTTCGGTGGAGTTTGGTGTTTCGGCCATCGCGGCCGATCCTACCGATGGTCCCAGCGCACAACTTCCTTCGACCGCTGTGAGCGGCTGTGAACTAGGCGATATCAGCCCGCTTTTCCACCAGATCCAGGGCGAAGCGGTACAGGTCCATGTCCATCTCGCACTGGTCCCTGATCAACTCCAGAATGCGGTCAGGAACGTCGGTGGGGTCGGTCGTGTTGGAGTGGGGTGGCGGACCCAGATCCCAACCGAAGGTCGAGTCGAGCGCCCGGTAGAACACGTCTATGTGCTCGAGCACACCGACCACGTCAATGTCGGCCAGGTTCTGTTTGGCCCGCTCGAGGTCGGCTTCTTGGGGGTCCGCCACGGCAATCGGCGACGCCGACATCACGTCTTCGAGGGGACGTGACAACATCCGAACCATGTACTTGTGACGGTTGGCCAGGTTGTCCTTGATGTCGTAGAAGGCCTCGGTGATGGACTTGTGCTCGTAGCTAGGGTCGACCACCGCCTGGTAGCGAAGGTGGGACAGAGTTCGTTCCACCGGGTCTCGGAGCATGGTGAACGTGCGCAGTGGAAAGTCGAACAGTTCGCGGGTGCACAACGGATAGTGACCGGCGATGACGCGGATCTCGTCTCCTCGACGCTCCATGAAATCGACCATGAACCTGGGGTCCCACTTGGACTGGTAGTTGCCCTCGTGCTCCAGGAGTGGATACACAGCGTGGTCGCCGAACTGCTTGCGCAGCGACAGCAGCAGGGAGTGGCCTCCCGTCTTCGCCAGGTGGCAGAAGAAGTATCGATCCGGAGCCATGGCCGCCGAGGCTAGTGATCAGAGCACCAAGTCGGGCCCGACCTAGGCTGACCGGCCGCTACGTCATCGCACCGCGCGCCTCGTCGCACCGCCACCAAACTCCGCTGCCCCAGGAGGTCCCTCGCCCGTGAGCGCCCAGTTCATCTACACCATGCGCAAGCTCACCCGGTTCTACCCGCCCGACCGCGAGGTCCTGAAGGACATCAACCTGTCCTTTTATCCAGGAGCCAAGATCGGTGTGTTGGGCGCCAACGGTGCGGGCAAGTCCTCCCTGCTCAAGATCATGGCGGGAGAAGATGACGGGTTCACCGGTGAGGCCCGCCTGACCCCCGGGTTCACCGTGGGAATGTTGCACCAGGAACCTCACCTCGATCCGACCAAAGACGTGAGGGGCAACGTCATGGACGGCGTGGCCGAAGTGGCTGGCCTGCTCGAGGCCTACGACGCCTGCCTGGCCCGCTACGCCGACCCCGACGCCGACTACGAGAAGATCGGCGAGGAGCAGGCCCGCCTGGAAGCGGAGATCGCAGCCAAGGGCGCCAACGACCTCGACCGCAAGATCGAGATCGCCATGGACGCCCTGCGCCTCCCGCCGAGCGACGCCGATGTCTCCATGCTGTCGGGTGGCGAGAAGCGCCGGGTGGCCCTCTGCCGCCTGCTGTTGTCGGCTCCCGACCTATTGCTGCTCGACGAACCCACCAACCACCTCGACGCCGAATCGGTGGCCTGGCTGGAACGGTTCCTACGTGACTATGCCGGCACCATCGTGGCCATTACCCACGACCGATACTTCCTCGACAACGTGGCCGGGTGGATCCTCGAGTTGGACCGGGGTCGAGGCATACCGTTCGAGGGCAACTACTCAGGTTGGCTCGACCAGAAGTCGGCCCGACTGGCCCAAGAGGAGAAGCAGGAGTCGTCGCGCCAACGAACCCTCAAGCACGAGCTTGAGTGGGTTCGGATGGCTCCCAAGGCCCGCCAGGCCAAGGGCAAGGCCCGTCTCGCCGCCTACGACAAGTTGCTCGAGGAGTCCAAGGCCGCCGAGGGTCGTGCCGCTGAACTCCAGATCATGATCCCGTCGGGCAATCGGCTCGGCGACCAGGTGATCGAGGTGTCGAACCTGTCCAAGGGGTTCGGCGACAAGCTGTTGATCGAGGATCTGTCGTTCTCGCTGCCCAAGGCCGGGATCGTGGGCATCATCGGCCCCAACGGCGCCGGCAAGACCACGCTGTTCCGCATGCTGACAGGACAGGAACAACCCGATTCGGGTTCCATCACCGTCGGCTCCACCGTCGAGCTGGCCTACGTCGACCAGAGCCGAGACAGCCTGGACGACACCAAGACCGTGTACGAGGAGATCACCGGCGGCCGCGACGATCTGGTGGTCGGCGGTCGGGAGATCCACGGCCGCGCCTATGTGGCGTCTTTCAACTTCACCGGGTCAGACCAGCAGAAGCCGGTAGGGGTGCTGTCGGGCGGTGAACGCAACCGGGTCCACCTGGCCAAGCTGCTCAAGGAGGGCGGCAACGTGTTGCTGCTCGACGAGCCCACCAACGACTTGGACGTGGACACGCTCCGCGCCTTGGAGGACGCGCTGGAGGCCTACGCCGGTTGTGCAGTGGTCATCTCCCATGACCGCTGGTTCCTGGACCGCATCGCCACCCACATGTTGGCCTTTGAGGGCGACAGCCAGGTTCGATGGTTCGAGGGCAACTTCAGCGAGTACGAAGCATTCCGCAAGAAGGAGCTAGGCGCAGAGGCCGACCAGCCTCATCGCATCCGCTACAAGCCTCTGGCCCGCTAGCCCGCTAGCCGCGGGTTCCCGGGCGCACTCCACCCCGCTCTGAAACCAGTTTCTGGGCGTATTCGTAGAGCTCGACATCGAGCAGGTTCGCCATCTCCAGGTGGGTCCTGAGCTGTGGCGTCGCTTCTTCGTCATCGGTGGCGTTCACGTGCTCCACCGGTCCGAGGTCCCATCCGAAGGCACGTTCCAGGTCGTCGTGGAAATCGTGGAACCGGTCCTGTATGCCCACCACGTCCATGGCATCGAGCGCGTCCTTGGCTCGCTGGAGGTGATCCTCGGTGGTCCCGACCATGCCCAAGATCCCGTGAACGGCTTCGTCGCCGGTCATGGCCAGGGTCTTGACCATGTGGTTGTGAAGGTAGGAGAACAGGACCTGTGGAATGGCGTAGATCTCGTGTAGTGAGAGGTCGCGGTACCGCGGGTCGACTCGGCGTAGGTAGCGCAGGTGCGACAGGCTGCGCTCGATCGGATCCCGCAGGATGGTGAACGTGCGAAAGGGCACGCCGAGGCGATCGGCCGCACACAGGGGGAAGTGGCCGCCGATGACGCGGATGGTGTCTCGGTCCTGGTCGAACACGCTGGCGAGGTGGTCGATGTCGGTCCCGGCCATGGCCACGTCGAGGCCGTCGATGTCGGCGGGGCGCGGGTAGATCGCGTCCTGACCGAACTGGCGCAACAGTGCGACGGTGAGCGACGAACCGCCGGTGCGGGGGAAGTGACAGAAGAAGAAGCGTTCCTCATCGGTCATCACCGGAGGGTACCAGTTGACCTCGAAGCCCCAGATCCGGTCCGGGTACCGGAGGTGGGCGCCGCCCGATCGCGATCGAGCCGGTCCGGGGGTCGGGGACCTTGGCCCCTACCCGTCGTTGGTCGCCGGTGGCACCCTGGGCACATGACCAGCGCTGATGAACGAATCGCCCGACTCGAAGCCCAGATCGCCACCCTCGAGTCCGAGCAGAGGCGTCTCCGGGAGAAGCTCACCGACGCTCAGGTCGAGCAGTGGCAGGGTCGCATCGAAGACCTCGAGGTCCAATCACATCTGGCCTCCCTCGATGCACAGGACCGGCTTGCCCCGCTGCGTGAGGACCTTCGGAATCGATGGCTGGATGCTCGGGCCCAGCTCGACCACTCCCGCGAGCTGACCACCGATGCGATCGAGACCATCCGCGATGGGGTCGGCTCAGCGGTGAATGCGTTGCGAGAAGCGGTTCTGGACAGTCGCCGCCAGTCCGAGGGCTGATCGGGCTTCGTTCTCGGAGTCAGCCGAGGCGGATCGCCACCTCGTTGGCTAGGAGGCGACCAGCCGGAGTGAGGACCACCCGGTCCCCCACCTGTTCGACGAGGCCGTCGAGATCGGCCACCACCGCTGGGTCTACCTCGGCTGCGGCAACACCCAGCCGGGTGCGTATGGCCAACTGGCGCGCTTCGGCCGCCCGTTCGGGTTCGTCCAGCATCTCCGAGCCCGATTCGGGTGAACGTCCGGCTTCGACGGCTTCGATGAAGCGCTCGGGCGTGCGATGGTTCCAGTAACGACGGCCACTGATGTGCCCGTGGGCCGCACAGCCGACGGCCAGGTACTCGCCCCCGGTCCAGTAGAGGAGGTTGTGCCGACACTCGTGGCCGGGACGGGCCCAGTTCGATATCTCGTACCACTCGTATCCGGCCGCTGACAGGGCCTCGGTCACGTGGAGGTACCGGTCGGCCTGGGCATCGTCGTCGGGGTGACGGGACTGATCGGCGGCCAGCGGGGTGCCGGCCTCGACGGTGAGGGCGTAGGCGCTCAGGTGGTCAGGTTCGAGGTCCACGGCCGCAGCCACGGTTCGGGCCCACTGGGTGTCGGTCTCGCCCCGGGACCCGTAGACTAGGTCGAGGTTGACGTGTAGGCCCGCGCCGCGGGCTGCGGCCACCGCACGCGACACGTTGGCCGGGTCGTGCTCCCGACCCAACAAGCCCAAAACGTCGGGCACCATCGACTGCACGCCGATTGAGAGTCGGGTCACCGGGCCCGTGGCGTAGCGCTGGGCCAGTTCGGGGGTTAGGTCGTCGGGGTTGCACTCGATGGTGACCTCGGCGCCCCGGGCCAGGGGGATGCCATCGAGCACGTTCACCAGGAGCTCGGGGTCCACCAACGACGGGGTACCACCCCCCACGAAGACGCTGGTGACCAACGGCAGACTCGGCCGCGCCTCGTCGATCTGGCGACGACAGGCCGCCAGGTAGCAGTCCTGGAGGTGGTGGCGGTCGGTCCAGGTGGCGAAGGCGCAGTAGTCGCATCGCTTTCGACAGAAGGGGATGTGCACGTAGACACCGAACGGACGGGTCTGGTCGAGGGGCGTGGCGGCGGCGGGCACCGTGACCATGGTAGATGGGTGGCCGGGTTCACCCCCATGGTCGCGATCCGTCTCGGGGTAGTCATCTGACCCAGGCGGGCCCGATGCATGACTCCGGCACCTGGCTCGAATGTCTGGGTCTGACGGCCTAGGTTCACCCACGGTCCGTGACATGACTCACGCCACAGCGCGCAAATCACCACGGTTCGTGACATAACGCTCTCCGTGAACTACGCTACGAGATGTAGCGCGCTGTGTGGCAGCGCCCAGAGGTCCAGGAGCCCGACGATGTCCCCCGAACCTGAGCTCGATCCCGCGTCAGCAGACTACGCCCGAGCCGTGGGCGAACGCCTCCGTGCCATCCGTCGCCAGAAGCGCCTGTCTCTGCAGGACGCGGAGGAACTTTCCAACCAGGAGTTCAAGGCCTCGGTCCTCGGGGCCTACGAGCGAGGCGAGCGCGCCATCTCAGTACCTCGCCTACATCGTCTCGCCCGCGTGTACCAGGTGCCCGCCGATCAGCTTCTGCCCCGAGACGACGATGACCCCCGAGCCGAGCAGGCTGCCTACCTCGACCTCACCGCACCTGCCCCGAGCGCGCCTCGCAAGGTGATCCTCGACCTGGCTCGCCTCGACGAGGTCGGTGGCCCCACTGGTGAGATGCTGCGCCGCTACGTGGCCATGATCCAGCTCCAACGCCAGGACTTCAATGGCCGGGTGCTGACCATCCGGCGCGACGACCTACGGGCCATCGCCTGCATCTTGGACACACCCAGCGAACGGGCCGGTGAACGCCTGGCCGACATGGGCATCCTGCTCCACGGCGCACCGGTGCTCGACGGCCCTCACTGACCTCCGGGGCCGACCAGCCCGGCCCGGAGCGCAGACAGGACGACCCCGGCGGAGATAGCCGCCGTCTCGGCCCGCAGAACCCCGTCACCTAGCCCGACGGTCGCCATCTCGGAGCGAGCTTCGGTGTCGTCCCATCCACCTTCGGGGCCGATCAGGATCAGGGGATGGTCCAGGCTGGGCGGGCCCCCGCCGGGCTCGGCCCGACAGGACTGGGACCGGCTGGCCAACTCGGTCCACGTGGTCACCGATTCGACCACCGGCAACCACGCCCGTCGGCTTTGCATGGCCGCCTCCCGAGCCACCTTCCGCCACCGCTCGGCGTTGGCCTCAGCCTTGGCGTCATCCCAGCGGACCACGGATCTGGCGGCCACGAACGCCACGATCCGGTCGACCCCCAGCTCGGTCAACTTCTGCACCACCAACTCGGGCTTGTGACCCTTCACCAGGGCGAACCCCACGCCGATCTCGGGGCTTTGACGCGGTGCTAGGTGAAGGGCGCCACTGGGCTCGGGGTGGCTGCCGGCCATCTTGGCGTCGCGCCACCGGCCCCGCCCATCGGCCAGCACCAGCTCGTCACCGTCGCGCACCCGTCGGACCCGGGCCAGGTGATGGTGGTCGTCCTCGCTGAGGATGGGAGTTTCCAGGTCGTCGACGAAGACCAGAGGGCCGCCGCTCCACCTCACTGCGGCCGTGTCGTCGGCTCCGCTCACCGTCGAGCTCAGGTGAAGGCCGACTTGATCTTGGACATGAGCCCCTTTTCGGCCGGAGCGACCGTCTCGCCCCTATCCTCGGCCATCCGTCTCAGGGCCTCTTCGACCTCGTGGCTCAGGTCGGTGGGGGTGTCAACCACCACCTCAGCCACCAGGTCACCGCGGCCCCGGCCCCGCACGTGGGGGACTCCACGGCCGCGCAGGCGGAACACCTTGCCGGTCTGGGTACCACGGGGCACCACGATCTCCTCGTCGCCGTCCAGCGTCTCGAAGGTGATGGTGGCCCCCAGCGCAGCCTGGGTGACGGGCAGGTGCAGTTGGTGGACGAGGTCGTTGCCGTGGCGCTCGAAACGGTCGTGCGGTCGCACGCGGACGTGGACGAAGAGGTTGCCCATGCCCCCACCCCGCATCCCGGCTGCGCCCATGCCGGTGAGGCGCAGGGTTGAACCGGTATCGACACCGGCGGGGATGTCGACGGTGTAGGTCTTCTCAGTGATGAGCCGACCGTCGCCCGAACAGTGCGCGCACGGATCGGGGATCACCTGCCCCGCCCCCGAACAGGCGGGGCAGGGTACCGCGGTCACCATCTGACCGAGGATGGACTGGCGGACCTGGCGGACCTGGCCGGCTCCCCCGCACTGCTGGCAGGTCTCGGCGTGACTACCGGGGGCGGCTCCGCTGGCCTCGCACACCTCACACGGCACCGCAGTGCGCACGGTGACGGGCTCGGCGGTGCCGAAGACCGCGGCCTCGAAGTCGACGGTCACAGTGGTCTCCAGATCGGGGCCGGGCTGAGGACCGGATCGGCCACCACCGAACCCTCCTCCCCCGCCGAAGAAGGCGCTGAAGATGTCTCCCATGCCGCCGCCGAAACCGAACGGGTCGCCGCCCATGGACGGGCCATCGGCCCCGAAGCGGTCGTAGTGGGCGCGCTTGTCGGCGTCGCTCAGCACCTCGTAGGCGGTGGCCACCTCCTTGAAACGGGCTTCGGCCTCGCTGTCGTCGGGGTTGGCGTCGGGGTGGTAGCGCCGGGCGGCCG
>WBZX01002204.1_pt1 | contig 13549 bp, 10 predicted proteins | sample 5204211 | NCBI WGS metagenome assembly WBZX01 (sample SAMN12344362, study PRJNA552823) | activated sludge metagenome | biome: Activated sludge suspended growth; feature: Nitrification reactor; material: Wastewater; isolation source: activated sludge from nitrification reactor of wastewater...
AGCAGTACGAAGTGAGCGTGGACCCCAAGCGCTTGCAAAGCATGGGCGTCACCATCGGTGAGCTACTGCTCGCGCTGGAGAGCAACAACGAGAACACCGGCGGCGCCTACATCGAAAAACGGCCCAACAGCTACAGCATCCGGGGCGAAGGACTGCTGCGCACGCTGGACGACATCCGCAAGGTGGTGGTGAAGATCCCGCCCGGCGGTGTGCCGCTCCTGGTGGGCGATGTGGCCGAGGTGGGCTTCGGTGCGGCCCCGCGCTACGGTGCGCTCACCCGCAATGGCGAAGGCGAAGCGGTGGGCGGCACGGTGATGATGCTGAAGGGTGGCAACAGTGCCGAGGTGGTGAAGGCCATTGAAGCGCGCATACCGAACGTGCAGAAGGCTCTGCCGGAAGGGCTGATGATCGAACCCTATCTGGTGCGCAGCGAACTGGTGGGGCGGGCCATCGGCACGGTGAAGACGAACCTGATCGAGGGCGCGTTGATCGTGATCTTCGTGCTGGTGCTCTTTCTAGGAAATTGGCGCGCGGGCCTCATCGTGGCCTCGGTGATCCCGCTGTGCATGCTCTTCGCCATCATCCTCATGAACGCGTTCGGCGTAAGCGGCAATTTGATGTCGCTCGGCGCGATCGACTTCGGCCTGATCGTGGACGGCGCAGTGATCATCGTGGAAGCCACATTGCACCATCTGCATTCGCGCTTCAAAGGGCGTGTGCTCTCGCGCGAGGAGATGGACCGCGAGGTGTTCGTGAGCGCCAGCAGGATCCGCAGCAGCGCGGCCTTCGGGGAGATCATCATCCTCATCGTGTACATCCCGATCCTTACGCTGGTGGGCATCGAGGGCAAGATGTTCCGGCCCATGGCCATCACCGTCAGCTTCGCCATCCTGGGGGCCTTGCTGCTCTCGCTCACCTATGTGCCCATGATGAGCGCGCTCTTCCTGCCGCGCAACACGGCGCATAAGCGCAACTTCAGCGACAAGATGATGGACCGTTTCCAGAAGTGGTACGATCCGATCATCGGCTTCGCGCTGCGCAACAGACTGAAGACCATCGGCGTGGCCGTCGCGCTCTTCATCGGTTCCATCTTCCTCTTCGCGCGCATGGGCGGCGAGTTCATCCCCACGCTGGAAGAAGGCGACTTCGCTTTCCACAGCATCCTGCCGCAGGGCGCATCGCTCAGCCAGAGCATCGCCAACAACGCCAAGGTGGAGAAGATCCTGCTCCAGTTCCCCGAAGTGGAACAGGTGGTGGGCCGCACCGGCAGCGCCGAGATCCCCACCGACCCCATGCCGCCCGAAGCCACCGACCTTATGATCATCCTGAAGGACAAGGACGAGTGGACCACCGCGCACGACCGCGAGAGCTTGCAGGACACCATGCTGCAAGCCTTGAAGCAGGTGCCCGGCGTGTTCTACGAAGCCACGCAGCCCATCCAGATGCGTTTCAACGAACTGATGACCGGCATACGGCAGGACGTGGCCGTGAAGATCTACGGCGAGAACATGGATACGCTGGCAGTGATCGCGGAGCGGATCGCGGGCATCGTGGGCGAAGTGCAGGGCGCGGGCGAACCGCAGGTGGAGAAGGTGGTGGGACTTCCACAGATCACCGTCACCTATGATCGTGCCCGAGTGGCGCAGTACGGCCTCAACATCCGCGAGCTGAACCGTACGGTGCGCACGGCTTTCGCGGGCGAGGCCACTGGTGCCATCTATGAGAACGAGCGCCGCTTCGACCTGGTCGTGCGCCTGGCGCAGCAGCAACGGCAGAGCATCGACGATGTGCGATCGCTCTTCGTGGCATTGCCCGGCGGTGGCCAGATCCAATTGCAGCAGGTGGCCAACGTGGCGCTGGTGCCTGGTCCCGCGCAGATCAGCCGTGAAGATGCCAAACGGCGCATCGCCGTGGGCGTGAACATCCGTGGCCGCGACGTGGAGAGCTTCGTGGAGGAACTAAAAGGCCGCATTGACTCCGATGTGCGCATGCCTTCCGCGTACTACTACACCTTCGGCGGCACCTTCGAGAACCTGCAGGCCGCCAGCAAGCGGCTGATGGTGGCCGTGCCCATCGCGCTGGCCCTCATCTTCCTGCTGCTCTTCTTCACCTTCAACAGCGTGAAGCGCGCGCTGCTCATCTACACGGCGATCCCCATGAGCGCCATTGGTGGCGTGCTGGCCTTGATGGCGCGCGACATGCCCTTCAGCATCAGCGCGGGCGTGGGCTTCATCGCCCTCTTTGGCGTGGCGGTGCTCAACGGCATCGTGCTCATCGGCACCTTCGATCAACTGGAGAAGGAAGGCATTACGGACCTGAGGCAGCGCGTGCTCCAAGGCACACGCATCCGCCTGCGTCCTGTGTTGATGACGGCCTGCGTTGCCTCGCTCGGTTTCCTGCCCATGGCCTTGAGCGGCAACGCGGGCGCGGAAGTGCAACGCCCCTTGGCCACGGTGGTGATCGGCGGTTTGATCACCGCCACCGCGCTCACCCTCATGGTGCTGCCCGTACTGTACATGTTGTTCATGGGCGCAGGCAAGAAGCGCAAGGACGATGACGGCGGGAACATGCCGAAAGCGCCGCTCGCTGTGGCCACCCTGTTGCTCCTGTTCGTTGGCGGAAGCGTTACCGCGCAGAACACCGTGCCCATGGACACGGTGATCGCCCGCGCGCTGCGCACGCACCCGAGCATGACCGCCGCTGAGCTCAGCGTGCAGGAACAGGAGGCCATGCGCAAGACCGCATTCGGCCTTTCCCCGCTCAATGCGCAATTCATGCAGGGCCAGATCCAGGGGCCTTACCGCTCGGACATCAACCTGCAAGCCACCACGGGCTTCGCCTTCCCCACCACCATCGCGCGGCGTTCAACCTACCTGAAGGAAAGCCTGCGACTGGCGGAGAACGAGAAGCTCAATACTTCCGCTTACGTGAAGGAGAGCGCGGGCGGTGCCTACCTGCAATGGGCCATGGGACTGGAACAAGTGCGCATCCTGCAAGGACTCGATAGCGCCTACTCTTCAATGGCCGCGTTCGCCACCAAACGCTTCGAGCTTGGCGAGACCGGCAGATTGGAGAAGACCAGCGCGCAAAGTCGCGCCGAGCAAGTGAAAGTGCGCTTGCGACGGGCCCAGGCCGATCTGCAAGCCTACCAGGCCGAAGTGGAACGCTGGACCGGCGCCCTGCCCGGTGCATCGCCCATCACCGCAGAATTGCTGACCACCGCACGCGCGCCTGATCCCGGCGGAGGCAACGATCCGCTGCTGCTTTCCATGGAACAGCGCGCCCAAGTGGCCGAGGCCGAATGGAAGTTGCAACGCAGCCAATGGGCACCCAGTTTGCAAGGCGGCGGCTTCTACCAGACCTTCGATGGTGAAGCACCCTTCAGCGGTTACCTGATCGGTGCGAGCATTCCACTGCCCGGAAGCGGACAGGGCGGACGCACATCCGCTGCACGTCTGCGAAGCGAGATCGCCGCGCAAGAACTGGAAGCCGCACGCCGCCAGCGCATCAGTGAACGCGCCAGCACGCAAGCGCAACTGGCCCAATTGCGCGAGAGCCTCGCCTACTACGAGAGCACCGGCGCGGCGCTGGGCGAAACCCTGCGCGACGACGCCTTGCGCGCCTACCGCGCGGGCGAAGCCGATTACTTCCAGTTCACCCAAGGCATCGAGCAGGCCTTCCAACTCAACGCCGAGCATTTGCGCGTGCGTTACGAGCTCGCCCTCACCGTCCTCCACCTCCGTGCCCTCAACGGGCTCTAAGCCAGCATAGCCATGAAAACGCAGATCATTCAACGCGCCATCACGCGTTTCCCGCAATTCCTCATCCTGTTCATGCTCACCGTTGCGCTCGCCTCCTGCGGCGGCAGTGCGGTTTCCGGTGAAGAAGAAGGCCATGGCCACGGCGAAGAAGAAGGCCACGGCGGTGGCAGCACCGTCACCGTTTCGCCGCAGCAGTTCACCGCCATCGACGGCCAGCTCGGCCGGGTGGAGATGAAGGACCTCACCACCGCATTGAAGGCCACCGGCTTTTTGAAAGTGCCGCCGCAGAACGTGGCCGATGTCACCGCCGCATTGGGCGGCACCGTGCGCGAAGTGCTGGTGCTGGAAGGCGATCATGTGAAGAAGGGTCAGGCCTTGGCCATCATCAGCGATCAAGCCATCATCGACCTGCAACGCGACTACCTGGACGCGAAGGCCCGACTGGTCTATGCCAAAGCCGACCTGGACCGCCAGACCGACCTGGCCGGTGCCAACGTGAGCGCGCAAAAGACCCTGCAACAGGCCACTGCCGAGCATGCTTCGCTAAGCGCCAGCTTGAACGCCAACGCCGAGCTGTTGCGGCTGATAAACATCGACCCGGAGAAGCTGAACGCCGACGCCATCCGCTCCGTGGGCAGCATCGTGAGCCCCATCGACGGCACCGTGGCGCACATCGCCGTGAACGTGGGCAGCAAGGTGAGCGGCGACGCCACCATGTTCCGCGTGGTGAACAACAGCAAACTGCACGCGGACCTCTTCCTCTACGAGCAGGACATCGCCAAGGTGAAAGTGGGCCAGAAGATCGACCTCAGCCTCACCAACCTGCCCGGCAAGAACTACACGGCCGTGCTCTTCGCCATTGGCAGCGCCTTCGAGAGCGAGACGAAAACGATCCCCGTGCACGCCGAGATCACCGGCGACAAGGAAGGACTCATCGACGGCATGGGCGTTACTGCGCGCATCGATGTGGGCAACGCAAGCACCACTGCGGTATTGACCGAGGCCATCGTGAACATGGAGGGCAAGGACTTCGTGTTCATCCGCACCGCGGGCGAAGAGGAACACGGGCACGGGCATGAAGCGGAGGCCGCGCACAAGGAAGAGCCAGGGCACAAGCACGCCGAGGGCGAAGCGCACGACCATGCGGAAGAGAACGCCGCAGCGCACGCGAGGGGCGAGGACCACGGCCACGACCACGGTGAAGAAGCAGCGGGCGAGCACACCGAGGGCGACGGCCACGACCATGGCAAGGAGAAGGGTGAGGGCCACACCGAAGGCGAAGGCCACGACCACGACGCCGCGCCCGGCAGCATCACCTTCCAACGCATCGAGGTGAAACGCGGCACCACGGACGGTGCCTATACCGCCATTACCTTTCTACAGGAAGTGCCCGCCAATGCCGAAGTGGCCGTTGGTGGTGCGTATTACCTGATCGCGATGATGAACACCAGCAGTGGGCATGAGCATTGATGCGTGATGGCTAGCAAGGGTTACCACGATACCATGCGGCAATTGCTCCTGGAGCTTTGGTCCAAGGGCGAGGAGGCGAGGATCAACGAGAACCTCGCCTCCATCTGCCGCGAGTTGGAGCGCCATACGCCGCGCATCAAAGCCAACGTGGAGCATGGCGACGTGCTCACCGAAGCCGAGACCGAGCGCATCCGCCAACTGAACGACGCTTACAACGCGAACATCGAGCGGTACAAAAGCCTCAAAGGCTTCAAGTGAAGGCCAAGCACCCCTGCCCATGAACACCGACCCCAAAGCCATCCTCGCTGAATACGGCATTGACCTGGCCGGGAAGGATCCCGCAGGCCAATACCAGTGGAAGATGCTCTCGCTCAATGCAAGCAGCGCGGAACGCCAGCGCTTGGAGAAAGCGTGGGCCGCTTACGTGCTCGATCGAAACCGAGTGGATGTGCCCATGGGTGCGAAGAGCGATCCCGCCGAACCCGATCCGGCCACCGCACCAACGGAACCAGGCAACCGGGGTTGGATCAAGAGGCGCTGGATGGTGATGGGTCTTGCGGCGATCGGCATCGTGGTGCTGTGGTTGGTATTCCACGATGCGGCCGACCATCGCGCAAAGCCGGATGCTGGTGCGCAAGGCTCAGCGAACGCAGCCCAAAGCGAGTGGCGCACGAAGTACGAAGCCATCAAGACCATGCTGGACGAAAGCGGTCATGACGACGAACACCACGACGAGTTCATACTGCTCGCCGAAGCCGCGAAGTCGGCGATACAAAGCGGAGAAGGCTCGCGCATGCTCGAGCAGATGAACGCCGACCTCGTCGCCGAGCGCCCCGCAGGAAACCCGCAGCGCATCACCGTGCTGGCCTCGCACACCGCGCAATGGAAAGTGGTCGTTCAGGCCCTCGTGATGAACAAGGCGGAGCTGCTGGACCACGAGAAGTTCGAGGGGCACCACGAAGGGGAGTTGTAAGGACCACAGAACTGCGTCCACTAGACCATGAGAACCCGCAACCGATAGAAACTGACAGTCCCATGAAACACACCTTCCTTCCCTTGGCGCTGCTCACGAGCGTCGCACTCCACGCCCAACAACCCGCCTTCAAAGCCCCGCACGGCGGGCAGCTCGTGCGCGCCGAAGCGCATTACATCGAAATGGTGCTGCGCGGTGATGAAGCGCTCTTCTACCTGCTGGACACCTTGGGAGCCTCGGTTCCCGCATGGGGCGGCGTGGCCTACATCCGTTTCGCTGACCAGAAGACCGCGAACCCCGTTTTCGAACTGCTGAAGGACGGCGGCTTCCGCGTGGTGCTCACCAACCCCAATGCGTTCACCGTGGTGCCCAGCTTCAAGACGGGCACCGGTTTCGCGAGCGCGGAGATGAGCAGCGGCGCACGGATGGCCGTACCACCCGTGCAACAGCACAACGCCGACGATGGCCACGGGCACTGAGCCATGGAGATCCATCCGATCGATATCCAAGAGGAACTGGTCATTGCCAGCAAGCTGCTAGTAGCGGCCGTACTCGGCGCGGTGGTGGGCTATGATCGCGAGCGCCACAGTCGCGACGCCGGTCTCCGCACGTACGCCAGCGTGTGCGTGGGCGCGGCGCTCTTCACCAGCATCGGTGGGCATTTGGAAGATGTGGCCGCCACCTCCCGCATTGTGGCCAATGTGGTCATGGGCATCGGCTTCCTCGGGGCCGGTATCGTGTACAAGGATGCGAACAGCGGTTACTCCAAGGGCCTTACCACGGCCGCCACCATCTGGTGTACCGCCGCCATCGGCGTGGCCGTGGGCCTCAACATGTTCGTGATCGCCGCCGCTGGCGCACTGCTGGTGTACTTCCTCATCAGCTTGCATCACCGCACTTGGTACGTGCGCTGGAAACAACGCATCAAGGACACCACCAACAACAACGACTGAACACTTCAACCAACAACCCAAAACCCAAGTCAACATGAAACGCACGCTTCTTCCCCTCTTCACCGCCGCATTCCTCTTCGCCTGTGGCGCACCCGATGCCGCCGACAAGGACACCAACAAGGAAGGCAGCACCATGGGCAACGATGGCGAAATGCCTGCTCACACCGAAGGCGATGGCCACGACCATGCTGCTGAAGGTCACGACGAGAAAGAAGGCCACAGTCACGACGATGGCCACGCTCACGAAGAAGCCGCGCACGATACCACGGCGGGACACAGCCATGATGATGGGCATACGCATTGAGGGGAGCCTCGAGAACACCCTTCCGTTCACAACCCATTCGCTTCGACGGACTGGTACTAGCCCGGCGAGGGTGTAAGTTGCCGTTACATTGTCGCCATAGTTCCCGTCATGCACTTGAACAAAGAGGAAGCCCGTGCGAGCATCCTGGCGCTTGTTGAGCGCTTCCGCCAGCAACATCAGAGCTACAAGCGCGCGGACTATAACGAGACGCAGGTGCGGCGCGACTTCATCGATCCGTTCTTCAAGGCGCTGGGGTGGGATGTGGACAACAGCGCGGGCAACGCCGAAGCGTACCGCGAAGTGATCCACGAGGACCGCGTGAAAGTGGGCAAGGCGCTGAAGGCCCCGGACTACAGCTTCCGCCTAGAGGGCGGCAAGCGGCTCTTCTTCGTGGAGGCCAAGAAGCCCTTCGTGAAGGTGAAGAGCGAAGTGGAACCGGCCTACCAGGTGCGCCGCTACGCATGGAGCGCCAAGCTGCCCATCAGCATCCTCACTGACTTCGAGGAATTCAGCGTGTACGATTGCTCCAAGCGCCCACATGCGGAAGACAAAGCCTCCGTGGCGCGCATCAAGTACATCACCTTCGAAGACTACGGGAATGAGTTCGACTTCCTCTGGGACACCTTCAGCAAAGAGCAGGTGCGCAAGGGCAGCTTCGATCGCTACACCCGCAGCGACAAGGGCAAGCGCGGCACCGCCGGTGTGGACGATGCCTTCCTGGAAAGTCTGGACACCTGGCGCACCTACCTGGCCACCAACATCAGCCTGAAGAACCGAGGGCTCGACGAGGAGGCCATGAACCATGTGGTGCAGCAGACCATCGACCGTATCATCTTCCTGCGCATAGCCGAAGACCGCGGCGTGGAGCCCTACGGCGAACTGATGGCCGCCATGAAGGAGGGCGGCGACCTGTACAAAAACCTCTTCGCGCTGTTCCGCCGCGCCGATGTGAAGTACAACAGCGGCCTGTTCGACTTCAAGAAGGACACGACCAGCGCTGATGTTACGGTGGACAACAAGGTGGTGCGCACCATCGTGGAGGACCTCTACTACCCGAAGAGCCCTTACGAATTCAGCGTGCTCAGCGTGGAGATCCTCGGCAGTGCCTACGAGCAGTTCCTGGGCAAGCGCATCCGCATCGACAGCGGGCATCGCGCACGGATCGAGGAGAAGCCGGAGGTGCGCAAGGCGGGCGGGGTGTACTACACACCGCAGTACATCGTGGACTACATCGTGCAGCATACGGTGGGCGACCTGGTGAAGGGGAAGACACCCAAAGAGGTGGCCGACCTGAAGGTGCTGGATCCCGCGTGCGGCAGCGGCAGTTTCCTGCTGGGCGCATACCAATACCTGCTGGACTGGCACAAGGCGTGGTACCGCGAGCACGCACCGGCCAAGGGAAAGAAGCGTGATGATGTGCTGCGGCCCGATGGCGAACTGACCAGCGCGGTGAAGAAGCGCATCCTCACCAACAACATACACGGCGTGGACCTGGACGCCAACGCGGTGGAAGTGACCAAGCTGAGCTTGCTGCTCAAGTGCATGGAAGGCGAAACGGCCGCGAGCATCCAGCACAGCCTCGATTTCGTGCATGAGCGCGTGCTGCCGTCGTTGGAGGACAATGTGCTGTGCGGGAACAGCCTTGTGGATACGGACTACTACGACAGCGAACTCGATTTCGGTGGCGACAAGAAGACACGCCCGTTCAACTGGCAGCGGAACTTCCCCTCGGTGTTCAAGTTCAAGAAACCGGATCTGCAACGCGAATTGCTCGCGCAAGCACGGCGCGTAAAGGCAGAAGCAGATAGACAACTGGAACGCGCCAATGCACTATTGCTGAAACAGGGGCAGGACACCGTGCAAGAACCAGCGGCGGTCTACCAAACGCTCAGCGGCGGATTCGATGCCGTGATCGGGAACCCCCCGTACGTGTTGCTGCAGAACCTCGACACCAAAGAGTTCTTCACCTATGCTGCGGGCAGGTATGCCACGGCCCGTTACAAGATCGACACCTATCAACTGTTCATCGAGCGCGCACTGAAACTCCTTGCACCGAATGGAATGCTCGGCTTCATCACGCCGAACACCTTCCTGAAGAACATCCATGCCGAACCGCTGCGACGAATGCTCTTGGAAGAGTCGAAGTTGGACCGCATCCTGCTGCTCAATTACAATGTCTTCTCGCAGGCAAGCGTGGACACGTGCGTTTTCATCACCTCCCGAAGCGGTTCGAGTGCGAAGAGCAGATTCGAGGTATTGCGAGCGTCTGCCGCCTTCCAACCGGAGCACCTCGGCTTCGTTCAGCAAGCGGCGCTCGGCTTGAACCCAAGAGCAGACTTCATCCTCGATATCAGCTACCCCGAACAAGCAGTTCTCGATCGCATCGCCGCGCGCTCCAGGCCGCTCGGCGATACGTGCGCGGCGTACTTCGGTATTCAGGCCTGGGACAGGAAGAAGCACGTTGCTGATCGCAAGATCAACAGCAAGTACAAACCGGTCGTGGACGGGGCCGATATCGAACCCTTCGCACTTCGTTCCCAGTCCCTGTTCGTGCTGTTCACGCCAGATGGGGTGAAGAGCGGTGGAAACGAAGCCATCCACCTCTCAGAACGCATTTGCGTGCGTCAAGTGGGGCATCATCCGATCGCCACGATCATACCGACTGGTCTTTACTCCATGAACTCGCTTTACAACATCTATCTCAAGACCCCCAAGGCCGATGACCTGTATTTCATCCTTGGTATCATCAGTAGCCGACTGAACCGTTTTCATTGGTCCAAGGTGAACTCCGATCAGAAGAAGACCTTCCCGAAGGTCAAGAAGGAGGCGCTTCTGGCTATCCCGGTGCCTACTGCGGATCGGAGTGGCGATCACGAATTGTGCTCGCGCATCGCCACAACCGTCCGCGATCTGGTCGCTTTCAAGAATGATCAGTTCGCACGCTTCGATGGATTGAAGGACCGCACGGCAGTTGACAAGGTGGCCCATCTTCTGAACCGCATCGACCATGCCGTTTACACCCTCTACGGCCTTACACCCGAAGAGATCGCGGTCGTAGAGGCCGTCCCGAAGTAGCAAACCCATGAGCACCGACCACGACCACGCCACCGACCACAACGGCGACGCAGGCACGCCTTCCGCATGGCGCGCCTACCTCCCCGCCATCACCTCCTTCGTGCTGCTCATCGGCGGCATCGCCATCGACCAGCTGGCGCCGCAGTTCTGGCAGCAGCCGTGGTGGCGGCTCGTGTGGTATCTGGCGGCTTACCTGCCCGTGGGTTGGCCGGTGCTGGTGAGCGCGGTGCGCGCCATCGGCAAGGGCGATGTCTTCAGCGAATTCTTCCTGATGAGCTTGGCCACCATCGGCGCGTTCTACATCGGCGAGTACCCCGAGGGCGTGGCCGTGATGCTCTTCTACGCCGTGGGCGAACTGTTCCAGAACGCCGCCGTTGATCGGGCCAAGCGCAATATCCAGGCCTTGCTGGATGTACGTCCGGATACCGCGAACGTGCTGCGCGACGGCATCCCGGTGGAAACGCCCGCTGCTGAGGTGAAGGTCGGTGACATCCTCCGCATTCGCGTGGGCGATCGCGTGCCGTTGGACGGAAAACTCCTGAGTGAAAAAGCGGCCTTCGATACCGCCGCGCTCACCGGTGAGAGCGTGCCGCGCACCATCGTGAACGATGCGCCGGTGCTTGCGGGCATGATCGCTGCGGACAAGGTGGTGGACATGGAAGTCACCAAACCCTTCGGCGAAAGCAGCCTCGCACGCATACTGGATCTGGTGCAGAACGCCGCCAAGAGCAAGGCACCCACGGAGCTCTTCATCCGCCGCTTCGCACGCATCTACACGCCGATCGTGGTGGCGCTGGCGGTGGGCATCGTGCTGGTGCCGATGGTGATGGTACAGCCCTACGTCTTCAACGACTGGTTGTACCGCGCACTCATCTTTTTGGTGATCTCATGCCCCTGCGCACTGGTCATCAGCATTCCGCTGGGCTATTTCGGTGGCATCGGCGCAGCCAGTCGCAAGGGCATCCTGCTGAAGGGCGGCAACTACCTCGATGTGCTCACCAAGGTGAACACCATCGTGATGGACAAGACCGGCACGCTCACCGAAGGCGTGTTCGCCGTGCAGGAAGTGAAACCCGCTGCGGGATTCACCGAGGGCCGCTTGCTCGGCGTGGTGAAAGCGATGGAGACGCACAGCACGCACCCCATCGCACAGGCGGTACTGAAATATCCACAGGGCGATGCGGTGGGTGAGGCCACCCATGTGGAAGAGATCAGCTCCCACGGCATGCGCGGCACGGTGGTCGGCAAGGAGGTGCTGGTCGGCAGCACGCGCTTGCTGAAGAAGTTCAACGTGCCCTACCCGGCGGAAGTGGATGCTGTGGAGGACACCATTGTGGTGTGCGCCATCGGTGGTGCGTACGCGGGCTACCTCACCGTGGCCGACAAGATCAAGGCCGATGCGAAGGAAACGATCAGCCTGTTGAAAGCCCAAGGCATCCGCGACATTGTAATGCTCAGCGGCGACAAGACCACCATCACGCAGCGCGTGGCTGCAACGCTCGGCATCACCAAGGCCTTCGGTGATCTGCTACCCCAGGACAAGGTGACCCGAATGCAGGAAGCGAAGAAGGACCCCACCGCGGTCGTGGCCTTTGTGGGCGACGGCATCAACGATGCGCCGGTACTGGCCCTCAGCGATGTGGGCATCGCCATGGGCGGCCTGGGTAGCGATGTGGCCATCGAGACGGCCGATGTGGTCTTGCAGAACGACAAACCCAGCAGCATCGCCGAAGCCATCCGGATCGGCAAAGCCACCAAGCGGGTTGTGACGCAGAACATCGTGCTGGCCTTCGGTGTGAAGGCGATCGTGCTGGTGCTCGGCGCTGGGGGCCTGGCCACTTTGTGGGAGGCGGTGTTCGCGGATGTAGGGGTGGCCTTGCTGGCGATCCTGAACGCGAGCAGGATGCGTTGAACACAACGGTACATAACTTGCATGGCATTGAAAACATCCAACAACTACAGAACATGAAACTTCTTCTCAGCCTGCTTCTTTGTCTTGGAACTGTCGGCGCCTTCGCTCAATCCACTCCTCCAGCAGAAGGAAAGACCACCACCCTTGCCATCCAAAGCAGTACCATCTGCGATATGTGCGAGAAGACCATCGAGGAGAACATGATCTATGAGAAGGGTGTGAAGAAAGTGGATGTGGACCTCGCTACAGCTGCGGTGCATGTAACGTACGACCCGCGTAAGACCGATGCGGCAACGTTGCGCACAGCGCTTACCAAGCTTGGCTATTCGGCCGATGGAACTGCTGCTGACCCTGCGGCGTTCGCCAAACTCCCCATGTGTTGCCAGAAGGAGGGTTGTGGCAAGTTGCCGGTGAAGCCATGAAGTTGCATTGGGCCATGCCGGCCCACGTTCGGCCCCACTACCAGGGCGAAGTGACCGCCAGCGAGGCCGCGCGTGTCAAGGGCGACCTGCGCTTGGAATGGCACCATCTGGAACGTGCCCACATCCTGGGCCAGCGCTGGCCCGTGGAGCACAACGCCGTGCATTGGCGGATGCTGAAGTTCGGTCTCCGCACCAAGGACATGCGCGAGATCATCGGCCAGTTGCCGCGACTCGTCTTCGGCGGTGTCAAGAGCTTTGTGGGCACGGTGCCCATCGGAAATACGGGCGGTGCGGATGTGCCGCCGTTGCGGCCGATGGCGGTACCAAACGACCTATTGGTGATCCTCAATGACACCTGAGCCGTGTGATCGATAGTGCGATCACCGTGTCCGAGCGTGAATGGAGTATGGTGCCCTTCGCAGATCACATATTCCGCCGATACTGCCCCCCCACCTCGAACATCGCCGCAGTCAACTGCCCGAGCGAGCAATACTTCGTCGCCTCCATCAGCACGGCGAACATGTTCTCGTTCCGGATGGCCGCTTGCTGCAGGTCCTTGATCGCCTTCGCCGCTTCCGCGCTGTAGGCCGCGCGGAGGTTCTCCACCGTAGCGATCTGCGCCTCCTTCTCCTCCTCCGTGGCGCGGATCACCTCCTTCGGCAGGATGGTGGGCGATCCC
>WBZX01000706.1_pt3 | contig 13548 bp, 23 predicted proteins | sample 5204211 | NCBI WGS metagenome assembly WBZX01 (sample SAMN12344362, study PRJNA552823) | activated sludge metagenome | biome: Activated sludge suspended growth; feature: Nitrification reactor; material: Wastewater; isolation source: activated sludge from nitrification reactor of wastewater...
ACCGGGTTCACGGGGCCATACATCGCCCGGCGGGTGCAGCACACCGGGGACACCCACGGCGGCACGTTCAGCTCGATCGTCGACTTCGTCCCGATCGACCCCCTCGGCCTCGGACTCGACTTCCTATGAGCAGCCCCAAGACCCTCGTCGGCAACGTGCGAACGCTCGAGGAGCGGATCGCAGAGGCGATCCGCGGCCCGGCGATCGCGCTGCTGACGAAGGTCTCGAAGCCGTGGACGAAGGGGACGCAGCAGCCGGCGGTGCGCTGGCGGGCGCCGGACGGGCAGACGGTCGATCAGTCGCCGACGCCCGACGCGCCGGTGATGGTTCTCGGCGGCGGAGGGTTCGAGTTGTCGACCTGCTTCGACCCGAACGACCCGGTGCTGTCGATCCCGCTCGAGCACGACCACACCAACTACCTGACCAGCTCGAAGATCAGCGACCCGGCCTCGCCTCGCCGGCACGACCGCGGCCTTGCCATCGCCCTGCCGTTCTCGGTGCGCAAGACCACAGCCGCGCAGGAAGGAGAGCTGTTCCTCGGTCACACCAAGGCCGGCCCGTCGTCGATCCTCGAGGTCTCGCTCCGCTTCAAGCGGCTCGAGGCCAAGCTCGAGATCCGGGCAGACGGCGGCATCAAGATCGGCATCAACGCCAGCCGCGGCGCCGCGCGCCTGAACGACACGGTGAGCCGGTCGACGCTCATGGGGACGTGGATGAATCAGGTGACGGCCGGGGTCAACGGGCTCGCCCCCGGGTCGGTCACGCCGTTTGTCGGCAGCACGATCGGGTCGATCAGCAGCGCGAGCTCCATCGTGGAGGTCGAATGAGCCAGCTCAAGCTGTCGGGGGGCGACCTCGACATCACCGGAGGTCGACTGTCCGAGGTCTCGGGGCTCGACGAGATCCGGCAGCACCTCGAGACCCGCCTCAAGACCTGGCGAGGCGAGCGTTTCTACGACGCGACGGGCGGCGTCGACTACGGCGACGTCGTGTTCCCGGCCGAGGACCGCGACGCCGTCCTCGGCGAGCTGCGCCGCGAGGCCCTCGGCACCCCAGGCGTCACCGACGCGACGCTCATTATCACGAGCGACGAACCGGCGAGGCTGGAGGTCCGCGGCACCTTCATCGCGTCGCTGTCCGAGCTGGACGACCTGATCCGCGCGGAGTTCGGCCCGATCGAGATCGGCCAGGAGGCTTGAGCAGATGGCGACCCCACCGACCTACGGACTGACCACTGAGGGCTATGTCGCGCCGACGCAGGAGAAGATCCGCGCCTGGCTCGCCGCCGAGTGGAAGGAGCTTTTTGGCGCAAACAGCACCGTCGAGGCATCGAGCATCAACGGCAAGCTGATCGACTTCGCCACGCGGATCGCGGTGACGTACTTCGAGGGCGGAGCCGGGGCGGCGAACGCCGGGTGGTTCGCCGCAGCGCCCGGCGTCGCGCTCGAGAAGATTCTGAGCCTGTTCGCCTTCCCACGTCTGGCCGCGTCGTCGTCGACGGTGTCGGCGGTGCTCTACGGCGCCGACGCGACGGTCGTCAACGCCGGCGCGATCGCGTCGGTCGAGGTCAGCAAGGACAAGTTTTTGACGACCGCCGGGGTGACGATCGGCGACGACGACAGCATCTATGTCGTCCGGATTGGCGACGGGATCAGCCCCGGCGACGCGCCGAGCGTCACGATCGCCGGCACGCCTTACAGCTACGTCGCCGGCCTGGTCGACACCAAGACCGACATCGCGCTCGGCATCAAGGCAGCGATCGAGCTCGGCGGCGTGCAGGTCGCGGTGTTCCAGCCGGGTGACGACCCGAACGGCGACGCGCTGCTCGTGATCGAAGACAACGGCCTCGGGCCCTTCACGCTGTCAGCCTCCAACGGCGGCGGCTCGGGCGACGTCGAAGCGTACAGCGCGAAGCGGGTCGACTGCGTCGCCGAGCAGACGGGTCCGCGCACGGCCTTCGCCGGCACCCTCAACACGATCGAGACGCAGGTGACGGGGTGGGACGGGGTCACGAACACGACCGACGCCGACCTCGGCCGCAACGCCGAGACCGACGCCGCCTACCGCGCGCGCCACCGCGACCAGCTTCAGAGCAAGGGGTCAGCCTCGGCCCAGGCGATCCGCGACGCCGTCGCACAGCTCGACGGCGTCACCTATGTCGCGGTGCGGGAGAACCCCGACGACGTCGTCGACAGCGAGGGCCTGCCGCCGCACTCGATCCGGGTGACGGTGCTCGGCGGAGACTCGGTCGAGATCTGCGAGACCATCTACAAAAAGAAGGCCGCGGGGATCCAGACCTACGGCGCCTTCAACGAGACGATCGAGGACTCCGAGGGCAACTTCATCACGGTCTACTACCAGCGTCCGACGAGCCTCTACATGTGGATCCGGATCGACGTGTCGGCCGGCGAGAAGTACCCAAGCAGCGGCGATCCGCTCGCCACGATTGCGGCCGCGGTCGCGCTGTGGGGCGACCTCAACATCTCGATCGGCGACGACGTCGAGCGCTTCGCCCTCGGCACGCCCATCAACACGGTGCCGGGCATCAAGGCCGCGACGATCACCATGAACTACACCCTGAACGAGCTCGACCCGCAGCCGCCCCTGTTCGCGGCCGACCTCGTCGTCGCCAGCACCGAACTGCCCCTGTTCGACAGCTCGCGGATCATCGTGAACCTCGTATGACGATCCCCTACGATCACAGCGCGATCCTCGAGGACATCTGGACGCAGTTCCAGAACAGCCCCAACATCCGCGCGATCCTCGAAAAGTTCCTCGTCGCCCCGGCCAACGAGGGAGAGGACCTGCTCGAGCTGGCGACCAAGCACAACGTTGTCGACGGCTTCGGCCTGATGCTCGACGACATCGGCGCCATGCTCGACGTGACGCGCGAGGAGCTTGGCGGCCTTGGCGACGCCGACTACATCATCGCGCTCATCGTCAGGGCGCGTTCGTCGATCAGCGCGGGCACCCTCGAGGACTTCGCGCAGCTCCTTCGAGCGATCCTCGCCTCGCATCCGCCGATCCCGATCGTCGAGTGGTTTCCGGCGGCGGTGCGGGTGTACCTGATCGGCATCACACCTCAGCAAGGGACGCTGCTCGAGGTGTTGCTCAAGGGCGTCCTGCCGGCCGCCGGGGTCAACACCGTCCTCAGCGTCCACGACGACACCTGCATCTCGTTCAACAGCAGCCACGGCCCGGTGACGCAGACCGGGTGGTTCGGCAGCAGCCACGGCCCCGCGACGCTCGAGGCCGGCTGGTGCCATGCGATCAAGCTCTAACCCCGCCAGGAGACCGCCATGTCTAAGCCCGTCGTCGTCCCCGTCCTGTGGGCCTCCAACCTCGTTCACCTCGTCGGCGACTACCCCGGCAGCGCGACGAAGGTGTCGCCCGGCGCCGGCGTCGTCGCGGCGGGCCTGATCCCCGGCGACATCTTCGCGCCCACCGCCGAGGAGCTCAACCACGTCTGGAACCTGTGGACCGACTACCTGATCTGGGTCTCGGACGGGTCCTCGCTCGACAGCGTCTACCCCCGGATCGTCGAGGCCGACTCGAACGGGGTCATCTACGCGAAGCAGGTCGAGGGCAACCCGCAGCCGGGCGGCATCGATCTCTACGGCGTCCGCGGCGTCGCCTTCGGGGCCAACGCCGGCGTCGTCGGGCAGACCGCAGCGTCGTCGCACGGCGGCGTGCGCGGCGAGAACACGGGCCTCGGACCAGGAGGGCGGTTCGACGCCGGGGGCAACAGCGACGGGAGCTGGAACTACGGCAGCGGGTCGGGGTCCGGCGCCCGTGGGTTCGGCGGGACGACGGGGCCGGGCGTGCGCGGGCTTGGCGGCGCTGGCGGCGGGCCGGGGGCTCGGTTCACCGGCCAGAACGCGGCCGCCGACATCGAGCTGTCGCCGAACGCCAACAACTACGGGATCCAGCTCACCCCCGGAGCGACCTGCACCGGCGGGATCTACATCCTCGGCAACGGGCAGGACGGCCTCGTGCTGTACCCCAGCGCTGCCAACCGGGCGATCTTCATCTCCGGCGGCCAAAACCTCGGCGTCGCCGCCGCCTTCATTCAGCAGACCGGCAACGGCGACGGCATCCAGGTCTCGGCCGGTGGCCTCGGCAACGGGCACATGCTGCGTCTGACGCCGAAGGTGAACGCCAGCGTCCGCGCGCCGCTCGTGCTCGACGGCTCGAACGGAGGCCCCTCGAACATCACCGAGGGCGGGATGGGCTACGACCGCTCGGACCAGCGGTTCTACGTCGAGCGCCGCAACAACACGCCCGAGCGGCACTACCTGTGGGACGGCCCGAGCGGGCTCAAGCCGGCGCAGTACAACGTCACCGGCCAGGTCACGAACACGAACGCCGGCGTGCCGACGACCGCGATTACCAAGGCGATCAACCTCGGCGCGACCGAGTCGGCCTGGGTCGTCTGCCGCATGGATCTCGGGTGGACCGGCGTTGCCGGAGACGTCACGGTGACGGTCGCCTTCGACGGGGTGACGCAGTATCAGCGCGACATCTACATCTCCGCCGGCGCCAGCGACACGGATCTCGTGAAGGCGTGCTGGACCTGGCAGGGCAAGGCGACCGCCGTCACGACCGTCACGGTGACGATCGCGCGCATCGCCGCGAATACCGTCTGGGCGAGGTACAGGAGCCTCGTCGCGCTCGAGACCATCCGTTCAAACGACTGGATCTGATCATGCTGCAGTTCACTTTCACCCGACAGGGACTCATCGACTCGGTCGCCATGGTCCACCCCGAGGACGCCTACGCGGGCGAGGAGTACGCGGAGATCGCTTCGGTGCAGGCGGCGCGGTTCATCGGCCAGCACTTCGCCGAGAAGTGGCAGACGGGGGGTGTGGACCTCTCCGATCCCGGACAGGTGTACGCCGCCGCGCAGGCCGAGATCTCGGCGATCGGACCCTGCCCAAACGATGGCTGTGGCTCGAACCGCGTAGCTTTGACGACCTGTCCGAACAACCTGGCGCCGTTCGGGGACTTCACCCCGCCGGGGGCCTTCTGCCGCAACTGCGACGTGCCGCAGACGTGATCGCGCGGCGGCCGCCTGCGCACTTCTGATCGGAGAACTCGAACGCGGGCCTTGCCCGCGGTGACGAGGAGATCAGGATAGGCCCTATGCGCAAGACCGCTCAGACGATCGCCATCACTCTCGCCGGCCTCGCGGCCATCACTCATCTGGCCGGGTGCGATCCCTACCAGCCGTGCGGTGACCCCGAGGCACCATGCCCGATGAAGTACGAGTGGAAGAACTACGGGCAGTCGAAGCCGTGGATCTGTGATGCCCCGTCCGCGGAGGGCGGGCAGGGCACGATGATCTGCACGCAGACCTGCAGCGCGCATGCCGACTGTATCGCCTCGCCCGACCACGACGTCAACGCGGTACCGCGCTGCGACCAGGGCGTGTGCGTGCTCGGCTGCCGGCCCGGGTGGACCTGTCCGGACGGCACCGCCTGCGAGCCGAACGACGAGGCCAGCGTGAAGTCGACGGGGTACTACGGGCGATGCTCCCAGGTGTTCGAGGACGAGCCCGCGCCCGAGACCGGGGGCGACCTCGCGTCGCCGGGCTAGAGCTGCGACAGCCACACCGCCGCGGCCAAGACGAGCCACGGGAAGATCGCCAGACCCACGGCGATCCCCGTGGCGTAGTCGTTCCAGGACGAGGGCGCGGCGTAGCGCTCGAGGTGCAGCGTCGGGCGGAACACCGCGCGACGGTAGCACGGAAGAAACGCGGTTGACGCGGAAAAGTGGATAGCTATTATGCCGCGCATGAGCTCGCCGAACGACCTCGAGGGGTGGCACCGCTCGCCGAACGAGATCCGGCGCGACGACCGGCCGATGTGGGCGCTGCTGCGCGGGAGCAAGCCGGTCGCGCTGGCCGAGCGGCGATCGGACGGGTGGCACGTCTCGGCCGCGACGACCGACCTGCGCGGGCACGCGGTCGTCGACAGCTTCGAGGCCGCGCGCACCTGCGCCGAGCTGGCGCTGCGTGAGGGCATGGCGTCGGAGACCTGGGCGCTCGAGATCGCCGACCGCTGGTCGGCAGAGGCGATGCGCCGGCCGCTCTACGTCGTGCGCGGGGAGGCGACATGCTGACGGCGGCCGTGCAGCGCTGGCGCGAGCGGCGGGACAGCTACCGGCCTGCGGGCGAGCCGTTCGATCCGCGGGCGTTCGAGGTCGGCTCGATCGGCAGCGACGCGGTCGCCAGCGGCTTCGTCCTCGAGCACCACTACTCGCGCGAGTACCCCGCGGCGCGCTGGCGCTTCGGGTTGTACACCGGCGGCGAGCTCGTCGGCGTCGCGGTGTTCGGCGACGGCATGCCCGGGACGCTGCGGGTTCTGCCCTGCGAGGAGGGGACCGAGCTGCTGCGCCTCGTCTTGCTGCCCTCGGTGAAGGCCAACGGCGAGAGCTGGTTTGTGAGCAGATGCTTCGACCTGCTGCGCCGGGACGGCGTCGCCGGCGTCGTGAGCTTCTCCGACCCGGTCCCGAGGACCACCAAGGCCGGGCGGCAGGTGTTCGGCGGCCACGTCGGCACCATCTATCAGGCCCTCTCGGCGGTCTACACCGGGCGCGCGACCGTGAGGACGCTGCGGCTGTTCGACGACGGCACCGTGTTCTCGGCGAGGACGTGGCAGAAGATCCGCAAGCAGGAGCGCGGGTGGCGGGGCGGCATCGAGCAACTCGTCGCCGCTGGAGCTGCCCCGCCGGCGCAGGGTGAGGACCTGCGGGCCTGGGCGCTCGCGGCCGTGCATACGGTGACGCGGCCGCTGCGGCACCACGGCAACTTCCGCTACCTGTTCCCGCTGCGCTCGGCTGTTCGCCGGTCGCTGCCCGGGCACCTGCACGGGCTCAAGATCGAGATCAAGCCTTACCCCAAGCTCATCCCGGCGCCGCCGGAGAGGACCTGAATGAAAGAACAGATCATGCAAGGTGACGAGCCGCTGCTCAAAGAGCACGGCCTCGTCGGGATGCCGCGCCCACGCGCGGCGCGCTACCTGGACATCCACCCGGGCTCGGCGGCGATCGAGCTGCGCAGCGAGCCGCTCGGGCCGCCCCACGTCACGCCCGACCGGCTCATGGAGCGCTACTACGAGGAGACGATGCGCCGCATCACCAAGCCCTCGGCGGTGCTGCGGCGGCTCGGCGGGGTCGCGTTCTGGCCGGACGAGGCCGGGCTGCTCGTCGCCCGCGTGGTCATGCGCAAGGGCGACGGGCGCATGACCGCGACCTGGATCGGGCTCAACGCCCGGGAGATGTACGCGGCCGGGGTGATCGGGATCGGGCTGACCCCCGACGCGCTGATCCGCAAGCTCGACGAGGAGGTCGGACGATGAGGCGCTCGAGCGCGATGATGATGGCGGTCGCCATGATGGCCGCGAGCATCGGCGCCGGCGTCTCGGGCGTCGGTAGCACCATGGGGCCGCCCGTGCGCGGCTCCACCGGGGGCCCGCCGGCGCCGCGGCCGAGGTCGCGGCCGTCGATGCGCGGCACCTGGAACCCGCTCGGCGGCATCGCCGTCGCGCGGCGCAACCGGCTCAAGGGTCGGAAGGGCGGGCGCAGGTGAAGGCGCTGACGGTCCACCAGCCGTTCGCGTGGGCGATCGGGCACGACGAGCCCGGCGCGCCGCGCAAGAACTACGAGATCCGGCCCGACCCGACGAAGTACCGCGGGCCGGTGCTGATCCACGCGGGCAAGCGCCCGCCGCTCAACGCCTACGAGCTCAACCTCGGGGCGGTCGCGGTCATGGGGCCGGGCACGCCCGTGCGCACCTACGAGGCGGGGCTCTACAGCGGCTTCCTGGCGATCGCGCGCATCGCCGACTGCGAGTTCGTCACCGAGGCCAAGGGGCCGACGAGCACGGTGCAGATCCGGATCGGCTGCAAGACGACCGAGGCGATCGTCGACGGGTGGCGCATCCTCGGCCGCTACGCCTGGCGCCTTGAGGACATCCGGCCGCTGCCGTGGGTGCCCTACGCGCCGGGCTTCCTCGGCTTCTGGAAGGTCGAGGCGTGGCGCCTCGGGGCCTGCCGCGAGGTCTATGAGGCCGCCTGGTCCGAGCTCGAGGGGAGGTCGCAGCCATGCGCGAGCTGACCGTGCTGCACCTGTTCTCGGGCATCGGCGGCTGCACCCGCGGGATGCAGCTCGCCGGCTTCAAGAGCCTCGGATCGATCGACGTCGACGCCCGCGCGATCGAGCAACTCAAGCGGTGGACGGGCACGCCCGGGTTCGTCGCCGACATCGCCGCGATGCAGCCGGCCGACCTGCGCGCCCTCGTGCCGCGGGCCCCCGACGTGATGATCATGTCGCCGCCGTGCAAGTCGTTCAGCGGGTGCATGCCCGCGGCGCGCGCGGGCGAGGATCGCTACGTCGACATGTCGCAGCTCGCGGTGCGGGCGACCTTCCTCGTGCTCGAGACCTGGGCGACGCCGCCTGGGCTGATCCTGATCGAGAACGTGCCGCGGATCCGCACCCGGGGCGCGCCGCTGCTCGAGCAGATCGTCAAGACGCTGCAGCGCTACGGCTTCGAGACGAGCCAGGACACGCACAACTGCCGCGAGGTCGGCGGCGGGCCACAGGACCGGATCCGGTTCTTCATGGTGGCGCGGCACCGCGAGCGCGTGCCCGACTACTGGCGGAAGCCGCCGAAGCAGCAGGGCATGACGGTCGGCGACGCGCTGCTGCATCTGCCCTCGCCGGTCGCCGATCACGGCGACCCGATGCACGTGATGCCGCTGCTGTCGCCGCTGAACTGGCTGCGGTTGGCGGCGATCCGCGCCGGCCGCGACTGGCGCGACCTGCCGGCGGCGATCCGCCTTGGCGGCGACCAGGCGGCGCGGCACAGCGGCATCCTCGGCGTCGAGGCGGTCGACGAGCCCGCGCACGTCGTCACCGGCAACGCGCGGCCGATGGGCACGCGCGGCAGCGTCGCCGACCCGCGGGTCGGGTGGGATCCCGGGCTGCACAAGGGCCGCCCCGACAGTTTCGGGGTCGAGCGGTTCGATCGCCCGGCGCACACGATCCGCGGGCGGCAGGAGGTGCAGACCTCGCGGCGGTCGGTCGTCGACCCGCGGCTCGGCGAGCGACCGGCGCGCCAGAACGGCGGGTTCGGGGTCGAGCTCGCCGACCAGCCAGCGCATGCGGTTCTCGCCGAGGGCACCGTGCGCAACACGCGGGCGAGCATCGCGGACCCGCGGCTGACCTGCTCGCCGCGAGCCGGCGCCTACGGCGTCCAGGACGCCGCCGAGCCGGCGCCGGCGGTGCTCGGCCACCACAGCCACGACAACGCCGCCGGCACGCTGGCCGACCCCAGGCTCGCGCACGTGCCCCACCGCGGCGCCTACGGCGTCGTCGGGGTCGAAGGGGCTGCGCCGACCGTCCGCGGGCACCAGGACGTTCGACAGGCCCCGGGCGCCGTCATCGACGCCCGCGGGTGGCCGGTGGCGACGCACGTGCTCGCGGTCGAGGGCGCCGAGTTGGTGCTCTACGGGCCGCCGATCGACCTGACGAGCAAGCGCCCCTGCCTGCTCGTGATCGAGACCTTCGTCGACGACCCGACCGCGGAGCGCGGGGTGTGGCACCGGCCCATGACGCCGCGCGAGCTGTTCTCGCTGCAGGACGGCGACGAGACGTTCGTGGTCGAGGGGCCGCGCTCAAGCTCGAAGACGCAGGCCGGGATCATCGAGTGGATCGGCAACATGATCCCGGTGCGCACCGCGACGGCGATCGGGCTGTCGGCGAAGGCATGCCTGCTCTCGTCGCAGTCGGCCGGGTTCCTGCGCGGGCAGGACGTGTGGGTCGCACCCCATGAAGCAGAACAGGCGCCGTCGCCGGCGCCTGTCGAGAACGCGGGAAGCCCCGCGACATGACCGAAGGGTCAGACGACGACGGTGACGGCCTTCGTCGCGGCGAGGATGTAGGTGTCCCCAGCGACAAGGCCGCCGGCGAGCGCGGCGGCGTTGTCGGCGTACTGCGTCAAGCCGAGCCGCACTGCGCCGGCGCTGATCGTCAGGCCGCCGGCCGTCACCGTGACGCCGCCGGCGGTGACGGTGAGACCGCCCGAGGAGATCGTCAGGCCCTTGGTGCTGGTCAGGGCGCCGGTGGTCGCGTTGAACGACAGCTTGCCGACCTCCGAGCCGCTGCCGTCGTTCTGCACGAGCTCGAGCGCCTCGCCGGTGGTGAGACCGAGGCGGGCGCGCTCGGTGCTGCCGACCTTGATCGACAGCTTGCCGGTGCCGCCGTCGCTCTTGTTGAGGGTCAGCGCCGGCGAGCTGGTGCCGTCGCCGAGGGTGAGGGTCTGCGCGGCGACGTTGGAGAGGTCCGTCTTGGCGGCGCCGCTGACCGAGGGGCGCAGATCGATCTTGAGCTGGCCCGGGGCGGCGACGTCGACGGCGTCCTCGTCGACGACGATGAGGGAGATGTTCTGAGGTGCGAAGGTTCTGGTTGCCATGGCTGGCGCAGGCTAGCGCCGCGGGCGGCCTTCGCGCGAGAGATTCGCCAACCCCGTCCGGCCGATGCGCGGCGACCGGGCGGGATGTCGCGGCCGCGCTTCGACCATCAGAGATGCCATCTATGAGTTTTTTCCGCTTGGAGCTCCCCTATCCGCCACCCTCGCCCGCCTCCGCCCGCGACCACCTCGGGCGGTACCGGCAGGAGAAGGGCGACCCCACGGCCGCCGGGGTCGTGTTCGTGCGGGACCAGCCCCCGGCCTGGCCGCCGACGCTCGGGTCGGGCGGCTGGCTGGTCTACGCCGGCGACCTGGGGCTCGCCGACGTTGCCGAACCCGGCAACCCCTACACGGTCGCCGCCTTCGGCCCCGGCCGGGCCGGCAAGGTCGCGCTCGGGGCCGACTCGCTGTTCCTGTGGGCCTACGAGGTCGGCGGGCCGGGCGGGGTCGCCAGCCCCACCGTCGCGCGGCTGCGGGCGTTCGTGGCGATCGGTCCGAACTGGCACCCGCTCATCGACCCCGCCGCGGCCGCCGCCCTGCACCGGCAGGTGCTTGCGCAGCGGCCCGACCGCCTCGCCCCGCTCGAGGTCGCATGAGCGTCCGGGGCAAGAAGCCGCTCGCCGCCCTCCTCCGCCGGGCAGCCCGCCGGCTCGACGCCGCGGCGGAGTTCTGGTCGCTCGCCGCCGAGGCTGCCGACTGGCCGAACCCCGCCAAGCGCCTGACGCAGCAGGCCCGGGCCGCTCGCCGGGAGGCGACCGCCCTTCGCGCCTGGGCCGAGGACCTCGCCCGGGGGACGAGGACGCCATGACGACCCGCCGACCATCACAGATGGACGTCGGCCGAGCGATCCGCCACGTCCTCGCCGAGGCGGGCGCCAACCTGGCCCGGGTCGCCCGCGGCGCCGGCTTGTCGACCGCCTACCTCGGCGCCCTGTCCCGGGGCGAGCGGATCCCCAGCCTCCCGACCCTGGAGGACATCGCCCACGCCCTCGGCGTCCCGCTGTTCGTCCTCGCCTTCTACGGCACCGACGACCCCAGGTCCGAGCCCCTGCGCCCCGTCTGCGAGCAGCTCCTCGCCGCAGCCCGGGAGCGGGTCAGCGTGGACGTCGGGGACGAGCGTCGATCGACCATCACAGATCGATCTGTGATGTCACCCGGCGGTGCGCCCGCGCTACCGACCGACGAGTCGCACCGACCATCATAGATGCCATCTGTGATGTCACCGCCGGCCGCCCGTTGACCGCGCACCGCGCACCGATCCACAAGCCGACGACGCGCTCACCATGTCACCGCGTCCGCCACAACCGCCCACGCGCACGGGATCGCTGTCCGGTGCGGCTGCCGCTGCAGCGAAGCGGATCGGCGGGGCGCCGAGCGCGGGCGGTCGGTCGTGGCTGAACTCGTGGGATCCGACGCACGAGCCACCCGAGGACGTCATCTCCGAGATCATCCGGTCGATCGAGGAGGACGGCCTGCCGCAGATGGACGCGGCCGCGGCGTCGGGGGTCAGCGGGTCGCTGTTCTCGAAGTGGATGCGGCTCGGCGAGGCGAACGCCCGCCTCGCGCAGACCGAGAGCAGCGACGTCGCCCTCGACTGGCGCGGGCAGCTCTACCTGCGGGTGCGGAAGGCGACGGCCGATCACAAGCGCGGGGTCGTGAAGACGCTCGCGCGCGCCGCGAGGAACGATCCCGAGCTCGGGGTGAAGTACCTGCCGCTGCGGTTCGGCGGCGGGTCGGGGCACGCGCGATCTGTGATCGGGTCAGACATCCCCGACCAGGAGGCCGCAGCCGCCGGGCCCGAGCACATGAGCGACGAGGACCTGCTCGCCTTGCTCGAGCAGACGATCGGCGCCGCGGTGGCCGCCGCCTCGATCGAAAGTGGCGGCGGAGGACTTGCGCCGGGCATAACCCCTGATCAATCTTCCTCGTGATGGAACAGCAAGCACAGGAACAGGAGACGGGCGTCGAGTTCGAGCGCCTGCCCGAAGGCTGGTCGATGGAGCAGATCGGGCCGTCGTCGTGGGAGCTGCGCGGGCAGGACGGCGTCGTCGTCGCGTGCCCCAACTCCGAGCGTGAGGCGATCGAAATGGCCTGGTCGCGCATGCCGCTGCACGTGTTCGAGATCGGACCCGACACCCTCATCGCGCACGACGTCGAGGACGCCTGGCGTCTCTTCGAGCGGCAGACGGGGCTCAAGCGCGGGGACGACGATGTCGGCGACGACGAGCCGATCCAGGTGCCCGACGACAAGCCGCTCAAGATCCAGATCGAAGAGGGCTCGCCCGAGGCGGTGACGCTGACGGCGGCCGAGTGGTGCCAACGCGAAGGCCGGGGCTTCCTCTGCTCGACGGAGTATTGAGCGATGAAGCGCCGCAAGTCCGAGACCTGCGAGTCGTGCCTGCCCGGCATCCCCTGCGTCCTGCACGGGTCCGAGCCGAGCCCCTACGACGACTCGTTCGACACGCCGGCCGCGCGCCGGCGCGACATCAACCGCCGCCGGGCCGAGCGCCTCGCCGTGTCGCCGCGCGCGACCGACTTCACGCTCGCCGGCGAGGAGGACACCTGATGCCCCGCTTCGAGCCCGCCGGGCTCGGCCGCCGCGCCGAGGAGCCCGCCGGCTACACCATGTCGATCGCCGAGGCCGCGGTGCGCCTCGGGGTCGTGCCCGCCACCCTGGCCCGCTGGCGCTCGGTCGGCGTCGGCCCGAGCTGGTGGAAGGGCCCGCACCCGAGCTCGCCGATCTTCTACCGCCCCGCGGAGATCGCGGCGGTCAAGCGGGCGAAGGACCAGCACACCAAGACCGAGCCAAAGCGCGAGGTCGCCGCCCGCATCGAGCGGGCGAGCGGCCGCACCCGCAAGAACAGGAGAACCCGACGATGAAGCGCCCGAACCCCTGGCGAGCGATCCACTCGCTGATCAACTACGCCGCCGTCGCCCTGGCGACCGCCGCGGCGTGCGACATCTACCATCACTTCGCCGACGACCCGCCCGACACCTGGACGCCGCCGGTGCTGGTCCACGAACAAGGCCGGTGTGTCCCGGCGGACAGGAGCGGCCGATGAACTTCATCCTGCCGATCGAG
>WBZX01002205.1_pt1 | contig 13545 bp, 9 predicted proteins | sample 5204211 | NCBI WGS metagenome assembly WBZX01 (sample SAMN12344362, study PRJNA552823) | activated sludge metagenome | biome: Activated sludge suspended growth; feature: Nitrification reactor; material: Wastewater; isolation source: activated sludge from nitrification reactor of wastewater treatment...
GGCGACGCCGCGGAGCGAGAGCCCTCCGGCGAGAAGCGCGCGCGGCCGCCGCCACGCGGCGACACACGATCGCGCCACGTCCCGCGCGCCGTCCTCTGCGAGAACGTCTCGGGAGAGGCTGGATCGCTGCAAGAAACGGAGCCCCGCGGCGGCGAGGCCGACGGGGCCGAGGAGCCACAGCACGTCGCCGGGGCGCGCGCCGCTGCGCGGGATCGGGGCGGGGGCGCGGCCGAGCGCCGTCGTCGTGATCGAGAGCTCGCGGCCGCGCGCGAGGTTGCCGCCGATCACCGCCGTGCCGGCGGCGCTGGCCGCCTCCTTCTGGCCCCGCGCGAGCGCGAAGAGGTCGTCGTCGGTCACGTCTTCGGGGAGCACGAGCGCCGACAGGACGCCGAGCGGCTCCGCCGCCATCGCCGCGAGATCGCTCACCGCGGCCATCGTGGAGCGGTACCCGATGTCCTCGAACGACAGCCACGCGCGGCGAAAATGCACGCCGTCCACCGCCGCGTCGATCGTCCACACGAGCGGCTCCGCGCTCGGCGCGAGCACCGCCGCGTCGTCCCCGATGCCGAGCTGCACGCCGCTCGCGGCGGAAGGGCTCTCCGGCGCGAAGAGGCGCGTGAGGACGCGGATTCGTTCGAGCTCGCTCGAAGCCATGCGGAGCGGTGTTCCACACCCGCGCGCGGGGCGCGAGAGGGCTACTGGAAGATCGGCGGGACGGCGTCGCCGTGGCCGTCGTGGTCGTCGGCGCCGGCGGGGGGCATGGAGCTCGTCTCCTCGATGCACGGGAGCGTCACCACGAACACCGTGCCGCGCGGCTCGTTGTCCTCGATGCGGATCATCCCGTTGTGCGCGTCGACGAGGCGCTTCACGATCGCGAGGCCGAGGCCCGTGCCGCCCTGCTCGCGCGTGGACGACTGATCGACCTGGTAGAACGGCGCGAAGACGCGATCGCGCTCGCCGCGCGGGATGCCGACGCCCGTGTCCGAGACGCGCACCTCGACGGCCCTGTGGAGGTGCGCGATGAGGACGACGCCCTCGTGATCGCGCGGGTCGATGCCCTCCACCGCGGAGAGCGTGACGCTGCCGCCGGGGGGCGTGAATTTGACGGCGTTCTCCGTGAGGTTGAGGAAGACCTGGCGGAGGCGATCGACGTCGCCGCGCACCACGGGGAGCGCGTCGTCGTCGCCGTGCGTGGCGAGGTGGACGCCCTTCTTGTTCGCGGTGGGCGTGAGCGTCGCGACGACGTCGACGAGGAGCGACATGATCGAGACGGGCTCGGGGCGCACGAAGAACGTGCCGCTCTCGAGCTTGGACATGTCGAGCAGGCTCACGATGAGGCCGAGGAGCTGGTCGCTCTTGGTGCGGATCGTCGCGATGAAATCAGCCTGCTCGTCGCTGAGCGGGCCCGCGATGCCCTCGGCGAGCATCTCGCTGTAGCCCATGATCGACGTGAGCGGCGTGCGCAGCTCGTGCGAGACGGTGGCGATGAAGTTGGACTTGAGGCGGTCCAGCTCCTTCAGGCGCTCGTAGGCCTCGTTGAGCTTCTCGTTCTTCTCGGACAGCTCGCGGAAGCTCTCCCGCATCGACGCGAGGTGCATCGTGGACGTGAGCAGCGCCTTGTGGCCGCTCCACATCACGAGATCGAGCACGCGGTGGAGGTGGCGGCACAGGTCGGCGACGCCCTTGGGCGTCAGCGTGGGGCCGGACGCGATGGGGCCGTCGCCGTCGAAGGCGAAGGGGCCGAGCACCATCGAGCCGACGGCGCGGGCGTCGTACTCGATGGGGAGCAGGCGGTAGCGGGAGCCGCCCGCGGTGCGCAGATCCGGCGGCGTGCGGGTGCCGCGCGCGAGGGCCTCGGCGCGGACGGCGACCTCGGGATCGAGCGCGTCGCCCGCGAGCTTGCTGCCGCTCGCGGAGAAGATGTGAACGGCCACGCCGGACAGCTCCGCGACGGAGGCCGCGGTGTCCGCGAGGGCCGCGGTCCCGACGATCTTCTCCAGCCTCGGCGGTCCCATGCCGATCTCTTGGATGGCGAGCTCCGCCACCTCGGCGCCGTCGTCTTTCATGCCACAGTCCGTGCGACCCCGTCGAACGTGCCGCCCATCTTCTGCCCGAGCAGCTCCTCGATGGGCGTCTGCACGCCGAGCTGCAGGGCGGCCGTCCTCACGAGCTCCTCGCCGTCGATCCCCAGGCGGCGGCTCAGATCGTGGGTCTTGTCGAGCAGGCGGTACGTCAGGAAGAGCAGGCCCACGAACGTCTCGACGACGCCCGTGCCCTGCGTGGCGACCGCCTTGAACACGGGCTCCTTGCCCTTGGCCGCGAGGCGCGCCAGCTCGGCGTCGCTGCGGATGTTCGGGAGATCCCGCTTGTTGAACTGGATCACGAGCGGCATCTTGGAGAGCTCGAGGCCGTTGTCCTTGAGGTTCTGCTTGAGATCCATGAAGGACTCGGCGTTGCGCTGCGTCTCCGTCATGCGGCTGTCGGCGACGAGCGCGATGCCGTCGGCGCCCTGGAGGACGAGCCTCCGGGTGGCGGCATGCATCGGCTGGCCGGGGACCGTGAACAGCTTGATGCGGAGCGAGACGTCGCCGTCCTTGGACCTGAAGGTGAGCGGGAGCAGGTCGAAGAAGAGCGTGCGGTCGTTCTGCGTTTCGAGCGTCATCAGACGCCCGCGGGTGTCGTTCCCTGCCAGGTTGTGGAGGGCGACGAGGTTCGAGGTTTTCCCGCTGAGCGCCGGCCCGTAATAGACCAGCTTGATCGTTACCTCGCGCGCGACGAAGTCGAGCTGCACCGGACCATGCTAGCGGCCTCGGGACCTCTCGGAAACGCCTTTATCTGTCGGGGAGTCGATTCGAGGGAAGGGGATCGAGCCGCCCGAGAGCGGCGAGCGCTCAGTTGAGGAGCGAGGGATCGATCGGGCCACCCGCCACCGCGGGGACCTCGGGCGTGGAGGGCGGCGGCTCGGCGGTGGGCGCAGGCTCGGCCGGCGCGGCCGTGGAGGCGGGCACGTTCAGCGAGAGGCGGAGCTGATCGAGGCGGGCCGTGATGCCGGCGAGCGCCTCGACCTTGTTGTCGCACTCCTTCACGCCGGCTTCGAGCGCGGGGAGGTGCTCGTTGCGCTCGCTGCGCGCGGTGCGGAGGACCTCGATGACCTCGCGGTGGAGCTCCTCGCCGGCCGTCACGACCCATTGATCGAGGCGGTTCGCGAACTCCTGGATCATCTCGTCGAGCTTGGGGCCGATGCGCGTGGCGGCCTCGCGGATGGCCTGCGGCGCGAGCTCCTTGGCCTTCTCGCGGGCCTCCTTCTCGAACTTGTTCTTGGCGAAGACGGCGAGCAGCGGGGACGCCACGAGCATGGCGCCGCCGAGGAGCGGGTTCGCGAAGAGGAAGCCGACGCCGCCCGCGAGGAGCGCGAAGATGCCGACGTCGTACTTGAAGCGATCGACCGTGATCTCCGGGGCCTTCATGTCGCTGCCCAGCGTGTCGCCGACGCGCTTCGCCGTGTCGTGGGCGTCGTCGCGCACGAGGGCGATGGTCTTTTCGGCGAGCTTCTCCAGGGCGCCGGCGATCTCCCGCGTCTCCTCGTGCGCCCACTCGGTGAACGTCTTCTCGAGGAAGCTCGCGAGGTGGAGCTTGAGATCGCGGGACGAGGTCTCGTCGATGACCTTGGTGAGCTTGCCGCTGACGTCGGCGATGAAGTGGTCGAGGTCGCGGTGGACCCACGCCTTGATCGCCGCGACCTCCTCGCGGATCGCGCCGCGGCGCTCCTCGATGGTGCGGTGCTGGCCGGCCAGGTCCTTCTCCAGCGCGTCGATGCGGCGCGTGAGCTCCTCGCTCGACATCGCGAGGGCCCGGCGGCGCGCGTCGATGCCGCGGCGGAGCAGGCGCGCGGCGTCCGTCCCCTCGCCGAGGGCGTTGTCGAGGAGGATGCGGCCGCGCTCCTCCGCGAGGAAGCGCGTCAGGTGCTCGAGCAGCTCCGGCATGCCGCTCGCCTCGCGGTGGCCTTCGAGCGCGCGCTCGGCGGAGACGGGGAACACCATCGGCGACTTCACGAGCTTGCCGAGCTCGTTGCGGATGTACGTGAGGGCCTCGGCGCGCTCGTCGTCGCTCCAGATGTCGCACTTGGTGACGACGAAGAGGATCTTGTCGCGCGACTGGCCGAGGAGCTTCTCGGTCAAAAAGACGCGCTCGCTCTCCTTGAGCGGCTGCCCCGCGTCGAGGAGGAAGAGCACGGCGTCGGACCGAGGGATGTAGCTGTACGTGATGTCGGCGCGCTGGAGCGAGAGGTCGTTCACGCCTGGGGTGTCGACGAGGACGATGCGCTCGCGGAGCAGCTCCGCCGGGAGGCCGACCTCCAGGTACTTCACGTCGTCGCCGGCCCCGTCGTGCGCGTGGTCGCCGCCCAGGAGGGACGCGCGGTCGCCGCCGACGGCGAACTGCTTGATGCGATCGAAGGGGACGTCGTGGCGCTTGCCGGACTCGAAGACGACCTCGGCGCGGGCGGTCTCGGCGTATTCCAGGTGGTGGATCACGGCCGTCGTGGGCGTCACGCCGACGGGGAGGATCCCGTTGCCGAGGAGCGAGTTCACGAACGTCGTCTTGCCGTGGTTGAACTCGCCGACGACGACGAGGTGGAACCTGTCGGCCGCGAGCTTCTGCACGAGATCGGCGTCGATCCGCGCGGCGAGCGACTTTGCCCCGATGGCCTCCGCGCTCCCGTGGAGGTCGCGCAGCGCGGCGATCACTTCATCTCTGCGGCTGTGGAATGTCTCGAGCATGGTGGGCGAATCCTATCAGCGTGCGAGGGTACGGTCGTCTTCAGCGCGGGCCGCCGCGAAAATCTAGCCCCAGACCTTGATGATCTCGTGGACCTTCTCGTCGACGGCCTCCATCGTGTCGCCGCCGTCCCCGAGGTGCGCGTGCTTGCGGTAGATCTCGCTCTTGGAGAAGGCGCGCAGGGCGAGGACGCGCTTGGGCAGCCACGGGTGCGTCGCGGTCATCTCGGCGAACCGCCCGACGCCGTCGCCGCCCTCCTCGTGCTGCTCGAGGAAGGCCTCCACGTTGAGCTCCTGGAAGAGCTTGCTCGATCCGAGGGCGAGCTTGGTGAGCGCCCGGGTCGACGCGTCGAGGCTGCCGGCGCAGAGGAGGCCGGCGCGATCGCAGGTGATCTCGGCGCGGCGCGACCAGCCGGCGAGCGCGATCATCGCGGGGCCCGCGATCCACTGGGCGTACCGCGCGGCCATGCGCTGGAGCTGGTGCATGGCCGTCAGGTAGACGACGTGGCTGTTGTGGATGTGGCCGCACTCGTGGCCGATCACGCTCATCAGCTCGTCGTCGCTCATCGCGTCGATGAGGGCGGAGTGGACCATGATGAACGAGTCGTCGTTGGTGCCGAAGGTCGCCGCGTTCGCGATGGGGCTGTTGACGATGTAGAGGGTCGGCGGCGTGATCCCGAGCGTGTCGGCGCACTTCACGACCATGTTGTGGATGCGCGGGAACTGCTTGGGGCCGACCTTGACGGCGTGGCCGAGCAGCTCGTTTTTCCCGACGGTCTGGAACATCCGCACGGCGGCCGTGACGGCCAGCTCGAGCGGCTTCATCGCGTCGAAGGTCTTCCGCGTGGCCTTGTCGGAGGCGTAGGCGTACGCGACGCCCTCCCCGTCGCGCCCTCCGGCCCGGAGGCCCTTTCGTTGCTCGATGAACTCCCGGAAGCCGATCTCAGGGGCGCGTGCCATCGCCGCCAACCGTAGCTACCGGGGGAGGGCGGCGCAACGCGACCTCGCGTGAAGAAGGGCAAAGGGCCGCGCCCCGGCGGAGGGTGCTCGAAATGTTGCCGGACGCCGCGCAGTGGGGGAAAAGCTGGCGGATGCGCGTTCACTTCGTCGCGATCGCAGGCACCGGAATGGGCGCCTTGTCCGGTCTGTTCAAGGCCGCCGGGCACGAGGTCTCCGGCTCCGACGTGGCCTTCTACCCGCCGATGGGGCCCGCCCTCCGCGCGTGGGGCGTCCGGTGCCTGGAAGGGTTCGACCCGAAACACCTGGATCCGAAGCCGGATCTCGTCGTCGTGGGGAACGTGTGCCGGCCCACCAACCCGGAGGCGAAGGCCGCGCGCGACGCCGGCATGAACGTGACGACGATGGCGCACGCGCTCGCCGATCACATGCTCCCGGGCACGTCCCCGCTCGTCGTCGGCGGCACGCACGGAAAGACCACCACGAGCGCGCTCTGCGCCTTCTTGCTGCACCACGCGGGGCGCGATCCCGGCTTCTTGATCGGCGGGCTGCCCAAGGACTTCACCGAGAGCTTCCGGCTCGCGGGGCGCGAGCGACGCCTGGGTCTCCTCGGTGACCAGGGCACGCCGCTGCGCCGCACGCCGTTCGTGATCGAGGGCGACGAGTACGACACGGCCTTCTTCGAGAAGACGCCCAAGTTCTGGCACTACAAACCGGAGGTCGCGATCCTCACGTCGATCGAGCACGACCACATCGACATCTACCCCGACGAGGCGTCGTACCTCGCGGCGTTCCGCGGGTTCGTGGAGCGCGTGCCGGCCTCGGGGCTCGTCGTCGCCTGCGCTTCGGATCGGCGCGTCGTGGACATCGTGCAGCGATCGGTGGCGCGCGCCGCGGCGGAGAACCGGCCGCACCCGGAGGTCGCGTGGTTCGCGCTCGACGGCGAGGACACGCACGGGATGCCGCCGCACTGGCTCGCGGCGCCGGTGGCCGCGGGGGCCGACGGGCAGACGTTCGATCTCTACGCGGGCGGCGTGGCCGCGGGGCGCGTCGCGCTGGCGATCCCGGGGCGCCACAACGTCAAGAACGCGCTCGCCGCGCTGGGCGCCGTCGCGCAGGGGTTCGGCGTGCCGCTCCGGACGGCGATCGAGGGGCTGGCGAAGTTCTCGGGCGTGCGGCGGCGGCAGGATCTTCTCTTCGAGATCGACGGCGTGCGCGTGTACGACGACTTCGCGCACCACCCGACGGCGGTGGAGGAGACGATCGCCGCGATGCGCGCGAAGCACGCGGACGGGACGCTGTGGGCCGTCTTCGAGCCGCGCAGCGCGACGGCGTGCCGCGCCCTCCACCAGACGGAGTACGGCCGCGCTTTCGCGGGCGCCGGCCGCGTGATCCTGGCCCCCGTGGGGCGCCCCGACATCCCGGAGGCGGAGCGCCTCGACGTCGCGAAGATCGTCGCCGCGCTCCAGGCGAACGACACGCGCGCGGAGGCGGCCCCGTCGGTCGACGCGATCGTCGCGAGCATCGCCGCGGAGGCGCGTCCCGGCGACACGGTGCTGCTGCTCTCGAACGGCGCGTTCGGCGGCATCTACGACAAGCTCCGCGCCGCCCTCGAACGCCGCGCCCCGTGACCTCTCGCACGTCGCGCAGTGGAGGCCCTCGAACGTCGCGCCGTGGAGGCCCTCGAACGTCGCGCCGTGGAGGCGCGCACCGCGCGCGATTTGCAAGCGAAAGAAGCGCTGTCGTCACGGCTCCGCGATCGCGCGGAGAGGCCTCGTGGACGATTGACCGGTGCGCTTGCCGCGCTATCATCGCGACTGTTCCCTCTGCCGGTTTCTGTGAGACGATCGAATATTGGATCCCGGTTAGCAAGAACCCGGGGACCAACCTGGTGATCGTGGTGTGCTAGGCCCAGGATATCTTCACTGGGAAGCCTGAAGCGGTCCTTCGGTCCCCACCTGGCGCAAGCTAGGGGTTCAACTCGATCTACCCACGTTCTCGGCGGTACGGAACGCTAACTCCGAGCGGGCTGGCAGCGATGCCGGCCCGCTTTTTCTTTGTCGCGGAGCGGCGCAGTCGCCCGCAGCGACCTGAAGGCTGTCATGGAGATTTGGCGCCGAGGGCGCTTGGGCCCTCGGCCCCTCCATTCTCCGTGAAGCCTCCGCGCCCTTCGTGCCTCCGTGTTGAAGCCGATGGTCCAGTGCAAGGCGTGGCGCTCCCGAGCGTCGCTTCATGTGCCAGCGCCGCTCCCCCCAACTCCCCCGCGGGGTACCTTTCTCCTCGTGAAGGTCGTCTACGGCGGATCCGGCTGGCTCGAGATCCTCGATTTCTTCCGCGCGCGGCTCCCCCCGGAGGCGTCGCTCGTCGTGTGGGATCGCAGCGCGCCCCTCGCGGACGTGGTGAAGGACGCGACGATCCTCCTCCCCTCGAACGCCCTCATCGATCGCGCCGTCCTCGACGCCGCGCCCCACCTCCGGCTGATCCAGCAGCCCGCCGTCGGCACCGAGGCGATCGATCTCGACGCCGCCCGCGCGCGCGGCGTGCCCGTGTGCAACGCGCCCGGGACGAACCCGCTCTCCGTCGCCGAGGCCGCGCTGTTCCTCGTGCTCGCCCTCGCGCGCCGCCTCCGCACCGCGGCGCGCTCGTTCTCGGAGGCGCGCATCGGGGCGCCCGTCGGCACCGAGCTCCACGGCAAGACGCTCCTCGTCGTGGGGACCGGCCAGTCCGGCTCGCGCCTCTCCCGGGCCGCCGAGGCGCTCGGCATGCGCGCGCTCGGGATCGCCTCCCGCACGCCGCGCGCCGACTTCCTCGCGATGTGCACGATCGCCGACGTCGTCAGCGTCCACTGCCCGCTCACCCCGGCGACGCGCGGCCTCTTCGGCGACGACGTCTTCGCCGCGATGAAGCCCGGCGCCTACCTCGTCAACTGCGCGCGCGGCCCCATCGTCGACCGCGCCGCGCTCGTGCGGGCCCTCGACGGAGGCCGCCTCGCGGGCGTGGGCCTCGACGTCTTCTGGGACGAACCTTGGGATCCCAACGATCCCCTCTTCCACCGCGACGACGTGATCGCGATGCCGCACATCGCCGGCTCCACCGTCGAGGCCTTCACGCGCATCGCGGACATCGTCGCCGAGAACGTCCGCCGCTCCCTCGCCGGCGAGCCCCTCCTCCACCGCGTCGCCTGATGGCTAAAACCCGAGCTGCAACGTGCCGCCGAGGGTGGGGCCGCCGGAGCGCGAGACGCGCGCCTGGTAGCCGCCCCGCAGCCCGATCGCGAAGCCGCGGCCGAGCTCCAGCGTCGCGTCCGTGAGCAGCCGCACGCCGAAGTTCTCCGCGTGCGGCATGTCCGTCACCTCGATGCTCGGCCCCAGCGTGAAGCGCTCCGTCACCGGCAGATCGAGCCGCGCGTAGAACCGCGTCCCGAAGTACGTGGCCTCCGTCACGCCGATCGTCTGCCAGCCCGCCGTGAACCGCGTCCCGAACGGATCGCCCAGGATCACAGCGGCGCCCGCGCCGAAGGAGAACCCGACCTCCGTCACGCTGCCGAGCGTGCTGAGCTCGAAGTGGAGGATGCTCGCGGCGCGGAAGCGCACCTCGGCGCCCGCGTAGTTGAGGCCGACCTCGTAGCTCTTCGGGTCGTACTCCGCCGGGGGGTTGTCGTAGAGCGGCCGCGTGCCGCGGACGACGCCCGCGCGGAAGCCGAACTGCGCGACGGCGCGCATGGGGCGGTACGTGTAGCTGCCCTCGACGCGCCAGTACTGGTCGTCGACGACGGGCTTGTAAGTCTCGCCCTTCTGGCACACCGTCTGGCCGGATCCGCACGGGAGCGCGGGCAGGTTGTCGTAGCCGAAGCGGACGAACTCCCCCGTCGCGGCGATGACGCTGCGGCGGCCGCCCACGCGATCGAGGAGCCACTGCTCGCGCACGTCCGCGGCGTCCTCGAGCACCACGATCGGCTGCAGCTCCGCGCGCGAGGCGAACGCGGCGGTGCGCGTCCCGTCCGGGTTCTCCAGCTCGATCGCGTACCCGAGCCCCGGCGGCCTCACGTGCTCCGCGGGGATGGTCGCCGCGTAGCCCGTGTCCGCTCGGAGGAGCCGCACGTAGAACCACCTGTCACCGGTCCTGTACACGACGCCGGCGCCGTTCAGCAGCTCGGGCCGCTCGATGTCCACGTGGATCGTGAGCGGCTCGTCCGTCTTCGCGGACGACACGGTGGCGTGGTGCGCCGCCGGGCCCCGCGACGCGCGCGGCGCGGGAGGAGGCGCCGCTTCGCCGGGGGGCGCCGCTTCGCCGGGGGGCGCCTGCGCGATCGGCGCGCGCTCGTCCACGAGCGGCGGAGGCGCCGCGGTGTCCTGATCGGCCTCGTCGTCCGGATCCGCGGGTGCGGGCTGCGCGCTCCGCGCCGGCGCGGGGCGCGCGTTCTTCGGGGGCGCCGCGGGAGCAGGCTGCGCCTTCGGGGGCGCCGCGGGAGCAGGCTGCGCCTTCGGGGGCGCCGCGGGAGCAGGCTGCGCGGAGACCGGGGGCGCCGCGAGGAGGAGGAGGCCGGCGGCCAGCGCCGCCGCCGATGTACACTTGAGCGTCACCATGTGTACCCCACGAAGCCGCCGAGCCCGGGGCCGGCGTGGTTGATGTTTCGTCCCTGGAACGAGCCCCGGACCGCGATGGTGAAGTCCGGCGTGACGCGGAAGCCGAGCTGCACGATGCCGCGGCCCGCCACGTCGCTCGTCCCCGCGGCGATGCCCGGGCCGATCTGCGAGCCGGTCGGCCCCTGCCCCGCAGGCTGGTTCGTGACCTCCGTGCGCAGCAGGATCGGGAACCGCGGGAAGGTGTTGAGCTGGAGCTCGATGATGCTGCGCATCCCCACGCCGCCCAGGAGCTCGCCGCCGAGCTGGAGGTTGGTCCCGAGGTCGTTGCCGATGCGCGCGAGGATCTGGCCGCCGCCGCCGACGCCGTCGCTGAGAAGGCCGACGGCCAGGCGCCCGCTGAGCGAGAACAGGCGGTGGATGCCAAACTCGGTCTCGACGTAGCCGTACGTGAGCCCGATGAGCCGCCCCTTCAGGTGCTGCTCGTCGAGCTCGGCGGTCGTCCCGCCGACGCCGCGGTACACGCCGAAGCCCATGCGCACGGCGCGGATCCCGAGGTCCTTGTAGCGGACGCCGAAGGTCGCCTCCGTCTGCGAAGCCCAGTCGTTGCCCTTGAAGCCGTTGTAGTCGGCGTAGTCGGTGAGCAGGCTGACGGATCCGCGGCCGCTCGGCGGCGGGCTCACGCGCGGGCTGGCCTCGACGTGGATCGTCTCCGGCGCGCCCGGCGAGCCCGCGAGCACCGTCGCCACGCCGCCGAGGGTCGCCTCGACGAAGACCTCGAGGTCGCGATCTTGGATGCGCTCGCCCGGGATGACGGCCGCGTAGTAGTCCTTTCCGATCGGCTTCATCGGCAGCGGCACGAAGAGCGTCTCGCCCTTGCGGCGGTACTGGAGGAGGGCGCCGTCGGCGTTCGTGATCTCGAGGGCGACGCGCAGCGGCCTGCCCGGCACCGCGTCGAGCGCGCCGGGGCGGTTCACGAGGAACGGCTGGATCTTGGGGGGCTGCACGTTCGCCGCGGCGGCCGCGGGCGAGAGCAGGCGCTTCAGCGCGATGGCCTCCTCGAAGACGACGGTGAAGAAGCGGCTGTCGGGGTGCGCGCGGAGGAACTCCTCGTACCGCGCGACGCGCGTCGGGATGTTCTGGTTTCGAAGCGCCTCCAGCATCGAGGTGACGTTCTTCGCGTCGGCGTCCTCGGGCGCGGGCGCGGCCGCGGGCTCCTCCTCGATCGCGCCCGGGCGCGGCGCCGTCGCGGCGCTCGCGGGCGTCGCCGTCGCGGTCGCGGGGGCGGCGGTGGAGCGCTGGAAGAGGACGACGTCGCCGGGAGAGGGCGTGCGCGACGGCGTGCCGGACGCCTTCGCGAGGGACATCGTCGGCCGCACCTGGCCGATCTGGATTTGCCCGATCTTGAAGCGATCCGCGAACACCTTGCCGGTGACGGGGTGCTTGAGCTTGAGCGGCCTCCAGAGGTCGAGCGTCTCGTTCTCCGTCACGCCCGCGTCGCTGCCGACGTCGAGGACCAGATCGTCCTTGTCGATCTCGAGCACGGTGCCGGTGACCTCGGTCGGCGCGGCCGGCTTCTTCACGATCTGCGCGCCGCCGCTCTTCGCCTGCGCGCCGCTGCCCTTCGGTTGCGCGGACGCCGTGCTCGCTCCAGCCGCGAGCGCCGCGGCGAGGACGCACGTCGCCGCGCCGCGAAAGCTCGCCCGGCGAGCTCCGCTCTGCTTTCTCATAAGCGCCACCTCGACGGCTCCATCAGCAAGGTCGGTGCCCGCGCGCATCCGCGGGAGAACGCGCGACGCCTGCGCCGGATCGACAGCGCGCGCGCGATCTCGGCGCTCTTCGTCGACGCGACGCGCGCGCCTCCGTGCTCCGCGCTGCACACCCGCGCGCGCGCTGTGTGGGGCGGTGCACGCTCGCGCGACGCACGGAACCAGGCGGATCTGCGCTGTTTCCTACGCACCTCGGGATCGTCGCGCGCACCGCCCGCGCCGCGCCGCGGCCCGTGCACGCTGCGCGCGACGCCTCTGGAAGGAGGGCAGCGGTCTCTTCTGGGGGCGCGGCAGGCGTCGCGCTCCACGCGGAGCGATCTCACCGCGTCTCCGCGACGTCCCCACGCCCACCGACGCCGCTCGCACGGCGGGCCGGGCTGGAGGCCACGGAGACGCGGCGAAGAGGCGACGGGTGGAGAAGGGCGCCTGCCGCGCCCCCCGATCTCTCGACACGAACCCGAGGCTCATCGGCTGCTACAGAGCGTGGAGAAGGGCGCCTGCCGCGCCCCCCGATCTCTCCCTGCTCGCGACGCTCTCGGGCGACCGCGAGTCGGCGACGCGGCGCGGGGCGTTACTCGCTGTGCTCTTTCACGCGGCCGCGATCCAGGAGCACGCGGGCGCCGGAGCGGGCGCGGAAGAGCTCGGGCTCGTGCGACACGACGATCACCATCGCGCCGCGGGACACCTCGCGATCCACGATGGAGAGGAGGCGCGCCACGCCGGCCTTGTCGAGGCCCGTCGTCGGCTCGTCGAGGAGCACGACGCACGGCTCGTGCACGAGCGCGCGGGCGAGGGAGATGCGCTGCTTCTGGCCGCGCGAGCACGTGCGCAGCGGGCGATCGACGAACGGGCCGAGCTCGAAGCGATCCGCCACGTGCTCCCACCGCGGGGCGATGTCGAGGCCGCAGAGGCGCGCGAAGAGCTCGATGTTCTGGCGGCCGGAGAGATCCGGGTAGGCGAGCGTCTCGTGGGAGAGCCAGCCGATGTGGCGCCGCACGAGCGTGCGATCGGCGCCGATCGGCGGGTAGACGACGGTGCCGGAGGTGGGGCGGACGAGGGTGCCGAGGATGCCGAGGAGCGTCGATTTGCCGGAGCCGTTCGCGCCCTCGACGAGCGTGAGGCGGCGCGCGTGGAAGGTGGCGTCCACGCCGCGGAGCGCCACCGTCGCGCCGAACGACTTGACGAGCTTGTGGACGTCGATGCGCTCGATCGGCACCGGCGGCCACGGCCCGGCCTCGTCGCGCAACGGATCGGAGGCGCCGCGCGGGGCCGTCTCGGTGTCCACGGGGGCGCCGCGAGAAGGATCGGTCACGCGGGGAGCCCGAGGGAGGCCGCGAGGAGATCGAGCGCGGGCGCGAGGCGATCCGGCGGGAGGGAGGCCCACGAGAGGCGGAACCCCTCCGGCGCCCCGAAGTACGCGCCCGGCACCGCCACGAGCCCGTGCTCCGCGAGCGCGCGCGC
>WBZX01002206.1_pt1 | contig 13544 bp, 3 predicted proteins | sample 5204211 | NCBI WGS metagenome assembly WBZX01 (sample SAMN12344362, study PRJNA552823) | activated sludge metagenome | biome: Activated sludge suspended growth; feature: Nitrification reactor; material: Wastewater; isolation source: activated sludge from nitrification reactor of wastewater treatment...
GGATCGGGTTTTGCCTGTACCCATTGGGGCAAATGAACACGCGGTAAAGCACTAAAGGGGTCAGCTTCGAATACTTTCTGAATTTCAGGGAATGAAAAAAACGAGTAATAGGAGACCACGAAGATGAGTAAGGGCAAACAGCAAATTTCAGCAACAGAGCCATAGCGCAGGAGCAAGATGAACTTCGACCCCCAGAAATTCTTCATCGGCCTGATGGACTTCTTCTCCATCCTGCTGCCGGGCGCGCTTCTCACTTGGCTGCTGATGGGTGATGTGGGCCCGGTCGTGCTGGGGGAGCGCTATGCCGAACTTGCCGGCGCGCCAGCCTGGGCCGCCTTCCTGTTCGCGAGCTATCTCTTCGGCCACTTGGTCTTCCTGCTTGGCTCCTGGCTGGACGAGCTCTACGACTGGGCCCGGCGCTATACGCTAAATACGCAGATCACGCTGCTCGCCCGCCGCGGCCGCCTGCTGCCCTGGCCCACCCGCGCCCTGATCTGGCTGGTATTCAAGCGCGAGCGCAACCTCGCCGTGGATCGTGCCGGCAAGATCAAGCAGCAGGCCCTCGGGGACCTGCAGGCCAAGGACGCCATCAATACCTTCCAGTGGAGCAAGGCGTGGCTGAATGCCGAAAGCCCGGCGAGCCTGGCCGTCGTCCAGCGCTTCGAGGCCGACTCCAAGTTCTTTCGCTGTTTCACCGTCGTGTTGCTGCTCCTGCTTGCCGCCTGGCCTTGGCAGCACCACTGGCCGCTCGCCGGTATCCCGGTCGTGCTGGTGCTCCTCCTTCTGGCGCTGTGGCGCTACATGGAACAACGCTTCAAGGCCACCAACCAGGCTTACTGGTCGGTAATCACGTTGACGGCCCGCAGTGGGAAGGTTGTCTTCGACAAACCCGAACTCCCGACCGGTAGCCCCACCCGCGCGGGTGGTGTGGTGTTCCGCGTGCGTGGCGGCAATGCCGAATACCTGCTCGTCGAGGCCACGAACGATCCGACCCAGTGGGTGCTGCCCAAGGGCCATGTCGAAGAGGGCGAGCAGCACCGCGAAACCGCCGTGCGAGAGGTTCATGAAGAAACCGGCGTGTGGGCGCGCATCGCCCACGATCTGGGCGATGCGTCCTACTCAGTGGATGGAGCCGTCGTCGCCACGCGCTTCTTCCTGATGCAGGCCATGGGCGGCGGGCTGCGCAAAGACAAGGACCGAGCGTGCATCTGGTTGCCGTTGACTGAAGCTGTGGCAAAAGCCAGTCACGTCGAAACCCGCGAATTGCTTCAGGCGGCAGAACGGCAAAGGCGACGGCCATGAGGCAACGAAGGCTGCGGTGCCGGGCGCAATGCGGCGCGTGCCGCGCATCTTACTCAACCCCAGGACACCGTGAGCCCGCAGGAAAGCGCTTTCAAGCAGTGCGCCACCATTTTGAAGCTACATCTCTCTCTGCAATGCCGGCCCTGAAGCCCAGGGCTATTTGCCGCATACACAAGGAGCATCGTCAATGATCCCTATCATCTCCCCCCTGGCGTCAGGCGCTCGCGGCGCGGCCGTGACAGACCTGCAAGACGCATTGCTGCACTGCCTGGACCGCCGGGTACTGCTGGCCAACGATGACGCAGCGCGCGCAAAAACTGTCGCTGCACTTCAGCGTGAACGGGCCGGCGGCACCTTCAGCAACGTTACGCAGAAGGTGTTGAGCCAGTTTCAGGAGATGAACCGCCTGCACGGCAGCGGAGAGGTCGACGAGAGCACCGCCAAGGCCTTGAATGCGTTGTTGCGCGACTGGGGTGTGCTCGAGGGAAAACCGGTAGATGCGACGGCGCACATCGTCGCCGGAGCGGTGGAGCCCGCCGCAGGTGGTGCCAGGGTCGGGCTTGCGGGCCTTGTCGTGCGGGCCTTTCACGAACGCGCCAAGGACGCCATCCGCCTTGGGCAGGACAGCACCGACAGCGAAGGCCGTTTCACAATCCGCTACGAGCCGCTGCCGGGCGTTCCCGCAGTCGATCTACGGGTTACCGTGGAGAGCCGCGAGGGCAAGGCGCTGGCAAGCTCCCCGCTGATCCACCGAGCCAAGCCGCTGGAGACGCTGGTTTTGCAACTGCCTGCGGCGCCGGAGCCACCGGCTGCGCAGCACCAGATCGCTGGCGTTGTACGCTGGCCTTCAAGGCAGCCGGCTCCGAATGTCACTTTGCGCCTGTATCACCTTGCTTTCGGCGGCCAGAGCGTGAAGCTGACGCAAACGCTGTCTGCGGTCGACGGGCGCTATGCTTTGGCCTATCCGCCACAAGCCGCGTCGGCCAATCTCGAGATACGCCTGTTGAAGGCCGACAACAGCGAGGTGGTGCTGACCAAGCCGCTGGGTGCGCTCAGTGCCGAACAGCGCCGTCGGCTGGAGCTGATTGTGCCTGCCGATGGTGTGAAGGTTGCCAGCGAGTATCAGCGCATGGGCGCCGATGTGGCCGCCGAGATAGGGGCAATCGAGAAGCTGGCACAAGCGGTGGAGGGCGCCGACCGGCAAGACATCACCCTGCTGGCGCGCAGCACCGGTTGGGACGCAAGGCTGCTGGCCTTGAACTGCTGGGCGCAGCGGCTGGCCATCGCGGAGGGGGTCGGCATGTCTGCCGAAGCGCTGTACGGTCTGATGCGCGTAGGCCTGCCCGCAGACAAAAGGCTCCTGGCTGCGGTCAAGTTCGAGCTTGTCGAGCCGGGCCTGAAGAAGGCGCGCGAGTCGGGCGTCATCGGTCTGGATGACGGCAAGATCGCCGAACAGGTCAAGATCTTTGCCGCCTTTGCCGCCAGGGCCAACCTGGCCGACGCGGCGCCGGGGTCGCAGTCCAGCTACGCCGATCTGCTGGCCAGCACCGGCTTGAGCGATGCTGAGCAGAAGGTCTTTGCCGCGCTGTTCTTCGCGCACAGCGGCGACGCCGACGGTTTGTGGAAGAAGGCTTCGGAGGCTGGATTCACCGAAGCGCAGGTGAAGGCACTGCAACTGCACGGCAAGCTGGCCTTCCTGGCCGGCAACAGCGCCGCGCTGACCCATCGCCTGATAAAGATGGAGCTGAAGGACCCGGTGGCCCTGACTTCCAAAGGGCTGTACACGGCCGACGCCTGGATCGACGAGTTGTTTGACGAAGCTGGTATTGCACAGCAAGACCGCGCCAACCCGGGCGAGGCCGGGTTGAAGAAGCTGGAGGCACTGATTCCGACGGCCTATCAGGGCGCCGACGTGCTGGCACGGGCCAACGCATTTGCCGCAGACATGGCGCGCAAGGTGCACCGCGCCTATCCCACGCAAGTGTTGACGGCGCGCCTGTCCAGCGACGCGCGTTTTGAACTCGTCGATGCGCATCAAGAGACCGTGAAGCTGCTGGAGCGCTGTGCGGTCAAGGGCTATCGGATGGGACAAACGCCGGTGTCCACCTTTCTGGAGCAGCAGGGCCTCGCCGGGGCTGAATTGCACTCTGCGGCGGCGCGCAATCTGAAGGCGCTGCATGCCACGTACTCGATCTCGCCAAGTGACGAAGCGCAGGCCACGTTGATGAAAATGGGCCTGTTGTCCGGGCATGACGTGACCGGCGTAACGCAAGCGCACTTCGAGAAGACCTTCAACGCGAAGTACCACGAGATCTTCAATATCGAACCAGCCGATGGCATTGCGCGCAAGGTGCATGAGCGGGCGGTGCAGATCAGCAGCGTGGTCTACAGCCTGTTCGGCGCTGCGCAGAGTGCCGCCGGAGGAGGGGGCACGGCGGTGACTCAGAACTCGCTGCCCATCAGTGACGTGGACCGCGAAAGCCTGATCCGTCGTGTGCCGACGATGGAGTCACTGTTCGGCTCGATGGACTACTGCGAGTGCCAGGACTGCCAATCGGTGCTGAGCCCTGCCGCCTATCTGGTGGACCTGCTGCAGTACGTTGACATCGAGGCCCAGACTTGGGCCAACACCCAGGCCTTGTGGAAGCTCACCCACGGCGGCAATGCCTACCCGTACACTTTCGCCAGCGGGCCGCAAGTCGGCGAGGCGATGAAGTCCTACGACGTGCTGGTGCAGCGTCGCCCCGACCTGCCGCACCTGGCGCTGACTTGCGAGAACACGCATACCGCGTTGCCTTACATCGACCTGGTCAACGAAATCCTTGAGTACCACGCGGCGCATGGGCAGCTTGCCGCTGCTGCGGCTCACGATACGGGCGACGCCAGCACAAGCGAACTGCTCGCCGAACCGCAGAACGTGATCGCTGCCGCTTACGAATCCTTGCGCGAAGCGAAGTATCCGCTGGTGCTGCCGTTCGACAGGTCGCTCGAGATGGTGCGCCAGTTCTGCGCCCACACGGACACTCCGCTGCACGAGGTGCTGCAGGTGCTGCGCCGGCAGGACGACTTGTGGGTCAATGGCGGAGTCGGCCGTGCCGAGATGTTCGTCGAGTCGCTGGGTCTTTCCCCTGACGAGGCGGCGTTATTCACGCGCGCCGCGCCCTTGCGCAATGATGCCTGGCATGACCTCTACGGATGGCCGGCCTTGCGCGCGGCCATCCAGTCGCCCATCAATGCACCCGAAGCGTCGGTGAGCCTGGCGGAAGCCGATGTGACGGGCCTCGCAGCGGGCATGGCCTGCGATTACTTTGACATCAGCGCCAACGCCAAAGCGGGCGAGGTCAACATACTCACTGCCATCGGGACTGCGGGCTCCGGTGGCCCGGGCCGTCGTAAGCTGATCTTAGCCAAGGCCTGGGATGCGTCGCCGGTTGCCGGCGACCTGCTCGTGCTGGATGCTCCGGCCATGCTGCGCTCAGCCAAGGCGCTGGCGCGCCGGCTGGGGCTGAGCTACCGCGAGGTCACGCAGGTGGTGTTGAGCGGCTTCGTCAACCCGGGATTGAGCAAGCTCACGCTGCTGTACCGGGCACGGCTGAGCGTCGGTGACGCCTATCGCTACAAGGTCGATAGTGCGGCGCTGACACCCGTACCGGCCGCGCCGACCGCCGAACAACAGACAAAGCTCGACGAGATTGCGGCCTTCGAGCAGCGGCTGAGCGACTTCGCTGCCGATGCGGGCAGCAACCTGGCGACATTGAAGGCCAAGGTGTTGGCCATTGATTTCAGTCAGGTGCTGGTGCTGGCGGATCCCGACGCCGGTTGCAGCTTCGACCTCACCACCTTGCAGCATGCCGACGGCAGCAGTGTGACGCCGATCGAACTGGTGCGCATCAACCTCTTGGTGCGGCTCTGGCGGCGCCTGGGTTGGTCGATCGAAGAGGCCGACCGCGCCTTGCAGGTGCTGGCGCCCAGGAACGTGCCCTTCGACGCCGTGGACGCCAACCTGCAGCAGCGGCCGCTGGCCAGTGCGCTGGTGCACCTGGCGCACCTGAAGGCCTTGGATGAGAAGCTGAAGCTCGGCGCCAATGGTCGCTTGAAGCTGCTGACCCTCTGGTCGGATATCGCCACCACCGGCAACAAGCCACTGTATGCGCAGCTCTTCCTTGGCCGCGGCGTGGCCAGGGCACCGGCGGTCTTCGAGAATGCGCTGGGTGAGTATCTGAGCGCGTTCAACGAGCCGTTGAGCGACCACCTGGTCACGTTGCAAGGGGTGTTGGGCCTGACGGCGACCGATATCGAACAGGTGCTGCGCGATGCCGGGTTGCAACTTGGTGCAGGCGGCGCGGCGGGGGCGCCGCCGCAGGCGATGCTGACGCTGCCCAACGTCTCGCTGTTGTACCGCCACGCGCTGCTGGCCAAGGCGCTCAAGCTCCGCATGGTCGACCTGCTCACGCTGCGCCAGCTGAGTGGACTGGACCCGTTCAAGGCATTGCATAGCGATCCGCTGGCGACGCTGGCCGAGGACCATCCGTTCTCGCAGACGCTGGCCTTTGTCGAGCTGGTCGATCTCCTGCGGGCGGCCGGGCTGAAAGCCGGAGATGTCGATGGCCTGATGCGCCACCGCCTGAACGACAACAGACTCTTTCCCGATGACGACGGCGCGATGCTGGTGCTGCTGAAGGGGCTGGCCGATGGTGTGCAAGCCATCCGCGCCGAGCATGCAGTGCCGGCGAACCCCGGCGTCATCAGCGAAGAGGTGTTGCTGTCAAAACTTGGCCTGGTGCTGGCGCCCGAGGTGGCCAATGCCTTCATGTCGATGCTCAATGGCAACGTGACCTACCTGGCCATGGATACGCTGGGCGCAGTCGAGAATCCCCTCGTGGCCAGTTCGCTGGTCGGCGCCGGGGGCCTCGTCGAGACGAGGCACGATGCCGTGCAAAACGTGCAGTACCTGCGTTTCCGAGGTGTTCTGCTTGATCCCCAGAAAACGCTCCTGGCGAATCGCTATCCGCTGCCGGCGGGTGGTGCTGCGCATGTCCCGTCACCACTGTTGGCGAGGCTGCTGGAACAGGTGCAGCAACAGTCGCGTGACTTCTTCAACCAGCATCTGCGCAAGTCTGCTGCGGGCGCCGTGCCGGCGTCCGGGTTTCTTGACGACGCGGATTTCGAAACGCTCTTCGCGCCCTTGCCGACGAACGATGCGAGAGCTGCTGACGTACAACTCCAGGCCCGCCGTGCGCGACTGATGCAGGCATTCCTGCCTTACCTCCAGCAGCGCCTCATCCGTCAGTTCATCGTGCAGACGCTGGCGGCACGCAGCGGCGCCGACACTGAGGCAGTCGAAAGCCTGTTGACCGACTCGGCGGTGTTGAATACGGCGCACCCGCTGCTCGATCCGCTGGCCGCCCTGGCCAGTCAGGGGCTGACGGTGCGCTACTTGGCGGCCAACGGCCAGGTGCTCGGCAACCAGCCTGCCAGGCAGGCCGATACTGCGGTGGTACCGGCGGCACCTGCCGGCACCACCGCACTGCTGATCGAGGGCAGTCTGGAGGTTCCGGCCAGCGGCGCCTGGCGCTTCCACGTCGAACTGGGCAAGGCGAATGCCACGGCCGAGTTGCGCTTCCCTCACCGCACCGATGCCGTCTTGCTCGCGGGCACTGCGGCGGCGGATGGCGCGGTGTTGCAGCAGTTCATCGAACTCAAAGCCGGCGTTCCCTACCGCTTCGAATTGCGCCTGGGCGCGCTGGCCGGCGGCCACGCCCGGTTGCTGGTGCAGGGCGAGAATCTTCCCAAAGATGCGCTGTCGCGGCTGACGTTGCGGGCTGCGGACGATCTGCATGCTGCGGCGCACGCGGTAGCGCTGCTCGACAAGATGCTGGTGCTGATGCGCACGCTTGGCCTCGACGAGGTCGAACTGCGCCACGTGAGCACCCATGCCGCAGCATTCGGCAACCTGAACCTCAGCACCTGGCCTACCAGCAAGGTGAGCGATGACGCGGCCGAAACTGCAGCAGCAGTGCTACGTTGCGCCGGCCTTAGGCGCCTGTTGGAGCTCAGCCGGCTCAAGCGCGATCTGAGTCTCTCCGGGAATGACCTGGTCGCTGTTTTCGAGGCCAACGCACTGGGCAGTGCCGACAGGCTTGCACGCGAGGTTTACCCACGCCTGGCCCGCCTGACCGGCCGCAGCGAGGCTACTGTCCAGGCCATGGCCGAGACATTGTGGGCCGTTCCGTCCTTTGCCGCAGACCCTGCGGTGTGCCGGCTGTGGGAGGCGCTGCGACTCGTCGACCGCTTCGGCGTTGCCGTGGCAACCCTGGCGGCTTGCGCGGAATTGCTGAAGCCAGTCGTGGCAGAGTTACGTCGGGCGGAAATTGCGCGCGACCTGAAAGATGCGGTCAAGGCCCGCGCCGGTGAGTTGAACTGGTCCCGCGTCGCGCAACCCATCTTCGACCGCCTGCGCCAGCGCCAGCGAGATGCTTTGGTTGCGCATGCTTTGCACAAGCTGGGCTACGAACGCCTGGAACAGTTGTACGAGCACTTCCTCATCGACCCTGGCATGGAGCCAGTGGTGCAGACCTCGCGCGTGCGCCTGGCGATCGCTTCGGTACAGTTGTTCGTGCAGCGCTGCTTCCTCAACCTGGAGCCGCAAGTGCATCCCTCGGTACTGGACGCCAAACGCTGGGAGTGGATGCGTCGCAATTCGGTGTGGGCTGGCAATCGCAAGCTCTGGCTGTTTCCGGAGAATGTGCTCGAGCCTGAGTTCCGCGATGACAAGACCCTCTTGTTCGAAGCGCTGGAAGGTGCCTTGCTGCAAGGCGATGTGTCCAGCGACCTCGTCGAGGATGCCTTCCTCGCTTACGTGCGCCAGCTGGACAAGATCGCACGACTGGACATGGTGGCCATGCATCTGGAAGACCACGTCGATGCATCACAGCGTGTGTTGCATCTCTTCGGCCGTACTTACGGCCAGCCACACGAGTACTTCTATCGCCGCTGCCGCAACGGCAGCTGGACCACCTGGGAGCCGGTGACCGTGACCATCCAGGGCGACCACCTGGCGCCGGTGATCTGGCGCGAGCGGCTGTTCCTGTTCTGGGTGACGTTCATGGAGAAGGCCGATACGAGCGCAGCAATGGACCCCACTACATCTGGTGCCACCATCGCCGGAGCCACCCTCGGCAACTTGATGACCGGGCTCAAGAATCTAAGTACGAATAAGGTGGTTGAGCTGCAGTTGCATTGGGCGCAGTACCAGTCCGGTGCCTGGACTACAGCAGAGTCGGGCGGCTTTGCTCCTGTGATCTTGAAGACCATGGCTGCGACGTTCAAGCCGAGCGATGCCTACATCCATGTGAGTAAGGAGTTCATCGATGGTGTGGAGGGCGGCGTCTTCGTGCACCTGAGTGGCTTCGACAATGCCTTCTACCTGGCCGGGCGCAACGCGGCGCCGGAGCCAGGCGCCCTCGGCAGCCCCCCGCAGCACGTCATCGTCAGCGCCGGCACCGTGGCGGGTACGCGCCATGCGGGAAGGGCGGGCGCGCTTAACGTGCAATACACGAAGCAGCAGAGCACCGACACCACGAAGGCAGCGGACAAGCCCACCGAGCCGATTCTGCAACAGGTGCCGGCCAACACCGTGCTCACCTGCAACAGCGCCCTGGCCGCGCTGGGCATATCTTTGGATGCGGTGAAGTCAGCCTCCGACCCGGTAGCCGCCAAGGCCGCGCTGGATAGTGGCTTGACCGAACTCGCCGCGCTGATCCAACCCTTCTTCTATCAGGACAACAGGCACACCTTCTTCGTGCAGCCGGAGGTGCACGAGACCCTGCTGGAAGACGTAGAGACCTGGGTGACGCGCACTGCCGTGAGCGACGACACCGGCATCCTTGAAATCGACCCCTACGACAAGGTGAAGATCATTCCGCAGTACCGGAAGAAGTGGCCGTTGCCGGTGCCACCGGGCGAGGACGAGCCCTTCGTGATGCCCAAGAACCAGGGCGACCCGGTGCCTGAGTCGGACTGGTTGGTGAATCCGACAGTGCTGCTCACGTTCGACCTGAATGCGGTGCTGGGCAACACCGGACAACTGGGCCTGACTCTGCTGGTTCACGGTGTTGACGTAGAAAACTCGACCGCGTTCAGCGAGACCATCCCGTTGCACCCGGCCAGCGAGACCGGCGTTAATCAGGTCGAGCTCGTGGTCACGAGCCAGACCGAACTGGCCCAGTCGCAACCAACGCTGGACAAGACACAGGTTGTGCTGCTGGGTACGAGTGGATTGAATACCCAGCTTCTCGACACCTTGTCGCGTCAGCCGGCGCGAGAGGGTTCTGGCCCTGGGACGTTTGCCATTCCCGGCATGCACTGAATACAAGGAGAGCACAGCCATGAACCCTAGCACCCTCCAGTACCGCGTGTTCCACGGTCAGGCCTATTCGGAGCTTGCGCATTTGACCTCCCATGTCGTCGAAACGCGCGAGACGCGCCATTTCTTCCGCCGCCAGCGAGCGCTCAAGTACAGCTTCTTCTTGCACCAGCACCCCTACGTGCAAGCCATGATGCAACGCCTGCTGCGCCAGGGAACGGCTGGCCTTCAGGCCCTGGATACCGAGTTCGTCGTGCGCGTGGAACTGGCCGGCAAACTTGTTTACCTTTTGCCCGAGAACACCTTGACGGTGAAGTCCAGCGGGGCCGTGTTGCGCTTTACCGGTCGACACCTGTTGACGCTGAGCGATGGATCGATCGTCACGCCCGTGCCAGCGGCCAATACCGATGTTACCTTGCCCAAAGGGGCGCGGCTGCTCGAGCCCAACGGACAATTGACGAAGCTTAACGACGATACTGACGCAAAGCTCGTCGATGGCGCGCCGCGCCCGGCGCTGTTCGAAGATATCTTCAGCGGCACCTCTTACCAGCCAACAGGCATGGTCAAGACGCCGTATCCGGTAAAGGAACTCGACTTCAGCCCCCACGGGGCCTACTCGGTCTACAACTGGGAGTTGTTCTTCCATGTGCCGCTGACGCTGGCCATGCACCTGGGCAAGAACGGGCGTTTTGTCGAGGCGCAGCGCTGGCTGCATGTCCTGTTCGACCCCACCGACAACAGCGACGGCCCGGCTCCCGAGCGCTTCTGGAAGGTGCTGCCTTTCCTGAGCCTGGAGACCCACTCGGTCGAACAATTGCTGGTCAACCTCGCCAAGGGGGCAAACGGTGACGTCAACATCGCGGACGCCACGCGGCGCAGCATTGAGGACTGGATGAACACGCCGTTCAGGCCCCATGCCGTGGCGCGGCAGCGCCAGCAGGCCTACATGGTCAAGACGGTGATGGCCTACCTGGACAACCTGATCGATTGGGGCGACTCGCTGTTCCGCCAGGACGCGGGCGAGGCGATTGACGAGGCGATGATGTTGTACGTACTGGCGGCCAACATCCTCGGTCCGCGTCCGCAGGCCGTGCCGCGCAAAGGAACGGTGAAGCCGCAGACCTACGACAACCTGCGCGGCGACCTCAAGCTGTTCGGTTCGGTCTTGCGCGATCTGGAACCCGAACTGCCATTCGACCTGCTGCCCACGATGGCGCCGCCGCCGTCCAACAGCAGCCAGGGCTTGGCATCGCTGCGCAGCATGGGCCAGGCGCTGTACTTCTGCGTGCCGCGCAACGACAAGCTGCTGAGCTACTGGGACACCGTGGCAGACCGGCTGTTCAAGATCCGCAACAGCCTGAACCTGCAGGGGGTTTTCCGTCAACTCGCGTTGTTCGAGCCCCCGGTGGACCCTGCCTTGCTGGCCCGTGCCGCAGCGTCTGGGCTGGACGTCGGGGCCATCGTCAACGGCCTGAACCAGCCACTGCCCCTGGTGCGATGTGCCTTGCTGCTGCAGAAAGCCGCGGAATTGGCGCAGCAGGTCATGGCCATCGGCAATGGCCAGCTCGCGGCGATGGAAAAGGAGGACGGCGAGGCGTTGGCACTGATGCGCGCGCGGCACGAGCAGGCGTTGATGCAGATGGTGGAGCAGGTGCGGTACGCACAATGGCAGGAAGCCATCAAGGCCAAGGAAGGGCTCTTGCAGTCGCTGGCCCTGGCCGTGCAGCGCTACAGCTACTACGAACAGCAGCTTGGCGCTAAGGCGGAGGATATTGCCAAGTCGCTGCCGGTGCTTGAGGAGCTGGATCGAGAGAGTCTGCAGAAGCTGCGTCTGGTGGCGAGTGAGCCAGGGCTGTCGTTGCGAGATATCGAGGTGGATATCTCGCAAGACCTCGGCTCGTCCGGCGGCCGGGTGATCAGCGACCACGAAGCGCACGAACTGGACTTGATGGCCATCGCACAGGGCTTTCAGGATGTCGCTGCGGTGTCCGACACCACTGCCGGTGTGCTCAGTGCTATTCCCGCGATCGGGGTGCATGGCACGCCGTTAGGTGTCGGCGGCAAGGTCGAGTTCGGCGGGCAGCACCTGCACGACATCTTCAGCGCGGTGTCCAGTGCCGCGCGCGGCATCGCCGGGCGCCTCAACTATGAAGCAGGTCAGGCGGGCAAGGTCGGCGGCTACAGCCGCAGGGAGCAGGACTGGGTACACCAACGCAATCTGGCCGTCGGCGAGATCAATCAGGTCTTCAAGCAGATCCGCGCTGCGCAGATCCGCGAGGCCGTTGCCGAGATGGAACTGCGCAACCATCGTAAGCAGATGGAGCATGCCGACGAGATCGAGCGCTTCCTCAATGGCGAGGGTATGCACAGCGATGGCAAGAAGACCAACAAGACCCTGTACGCCTGGATGAAGCGTGAGCTCAAGGGATTGCACGCACGCGCCTTCCAGTTTGCCTTCGATGTTGCGCGCAAGGCCGAGCGGGCGCTTCAGCACGAGTTGGGCCAACCCGGCCTGAGTTATCTGAAGTTCGACTACCAGGCCGGCAAGGAGGGCCTCCTGGCCGGCGAGCGCCTGCTGCTGGACATCAAGCGCATGGAGATGGCGTACCACGAACAGAACCAGCGCGAGTACGAGCTGACCAAACATGTGAGCCTGCTGCAACTGGACTCACGCGCGCTGGTCGAGTTGCGCAGCACGGGCTCGTGCACGTTCCAGATGCCCGAGTCGCTGTTCGATCTGGATGGGCCAGGGCACTATTTCCGGCGCCTGAAATCGGTCTCGCTGAGCATCCCCTGCGTAAGCGGCCCCTACGCCAGTGTGGCCTGCACGCTGACGCTGCTGCGCAGTTCTACCCGTATCTCGTCCTTGGTTGGCGATGGCTACGAGCGAGCCGATAACGACGACGCCCGCTTCAGCGATCACTTCGGTAGCGTCCAATCCATCGTCACCAGCTCGGCACAGAACGACAGTGGATTGTTCGAAACCAACTTGCGCGACGAGCGCTACCTGCCCTTCGAGTACAGCGGTGCCATCAGCACTTGGCAGTTGCGGCTACCGGCCGACCCGCGCAAGAACGACCCGCAGGCCTTCGACTATGCCGCGCTTGCCGATGTCATCTTGCATGTGCGCCTGATGACCCGCGAAGGCGGCAAGCCGTTGCGTGACGCCGCGATGGAGGCGCTCAAGACGCGTATCGACGCCGGCACTGCGTTCGGCTCGGTGCGACTGTTCTCACTGCGCGAGGAGTTCCCTGCCGCATGGGCAAAGTTCCTCGACGCACCGGCCGGAGCCAATGGCAAGTTCCCTCTCGGCCTCGTGCTTCGTCAGGAACACTTCCCGCTTTGGAGCAAGGGCCGCCTGGGCCCGATGAAGGCAATGCAGTTATGGGCGCGTCGAGACGACGGCGCGCCAGCCGCTCCACTCCAGGTACGCCTGGTGGCAGGTGCGAACGCGGCATTCCCGCTCCAGGGTGCGGCCAGTGATCTGCTGGTGTCGGGGGCTGTAGCCGACAACGAACTGCCGGCTGGCGCTACGGGCGAACTCAAGCTCGAGTTCAGCGACAAAGCCCTGCGTGACCTCTGGGTTGCCGTGCAGTGGGCTAAGCAATAGTCGCGTGCGAGACCATCATGCTCGCCGCGATTACTCAGCAGTCACCAATAATAGAAGAGTATTTGTCCTATGACGGTATATGTGACGGTAGACGGTGAAATGAGAGAGCAAGAAGCTAGAATTCATGCGGCTTTCCAGCCATCAGAAATGATCGAGTGGGAATGATTTAAACAATAACCAGCCCGTTGCGAAAATGCCCTGAAATTTCAGGGCATTTTCTATTCGCGTTCGCGAAATCCTGCCGCGTCAGGTCTCGCCAGCATTTAG
>WBZX01001464.1_pt1 | contig 13543 bp, 10 predicted proteins | sample 5204211 | NCBI WGS metagenome assembly WBZX01 (sample SAMN12344362, study PRJNA552823) | activated sludge metagenome | biome: Activated sludge suspended growth; feature: Nitrification reactor; material: Wastewater; isolation source: activated sludge from nitrification reactor of wastewater...
GCAACCGGTTGACTATTACCGATACGGTTGGTGGTATTTCAATGGCCAGTTGGTGGATTATGACTACGACGGAGATCTGGACTTCTTTACCGCATCATCTAACAATTTTGATTTTAACAGGACCTATATCATGCAAAATGAAGGCGGTCAGCTCGTGGATACTTTCAGGCAAGCTGCTCCGGGGTATGTGGATAAGGCATTACTGAAGTTTGCGAGGTTCAATGATGATGACGTGGACGACCTCTTGTACCAGGTAACGCAGCCGCTGAGTGTCCATCTGCAGGATGGGGCCACAGGCGAATTGCAATCATTACCTTTCTCGGCGTATAGTATCAGTAGCAGGGATTTCAATCACGATGGCTTGTTGGATTTCCATCAAACTGAAGCTAATTCCGCAACATATCATACCCAGACAGACCATCTCTACCTCAACAACGGGGATTATACTTTTAATCATTATGAAACACCCGGATACCTGTCTCAACCGGCAGGATTGGAAACACCTCCGTGGGGAGATTTTGATGGGGATGGGATGGATGACCAGTTTGCCAAGCCACTTGGCTTTGCGGGACTCGGATATGTATTCAAGTCTAATATGAATAGCCAGAATGCGGCGCGGTTTGACACGCTGATCATTTCAACATCACAGTATGACAATGCACGAATAGTGATGGATGTCACCGGTGACGGTACGGAAGATCTCATTGTATTCAGCCAGGACAGTTTGTATTTTTTGGAGACAGATGAGGACATGCAGATCAATGTCTATGCACTACCTGGCATATTCCATCCTGCCATGATCAGACATCATCCGGATTTGCCCCAGGGTACCTTTTTGGCAATAACAGAAGGGGGTCTTCCGCTCTTGCTTCAGATTTCATATCACGATAGTTTGGGATTACATCTCGAGCAGGACTACAATGCTTTCACACCATTTGTCCTGACCGAATCTATCTATGCATCAGCTATGACACACCTTGATGTGGATGCTGATGGGTTAACTGAAGTTTGCATCAATGCTGAGTATATAGTAGCGAGTGTCGAGGTACAACCTGATTCAACAATGGGCGAGTATAAAGTTTATACAGCGTTTGACAATTATTCAGGAAGTGCCATCAGTGCAGGAGACTGGAATGGTGATGGACACGATGATCTGTTTCTTTCTGATCATGCCCTGACCTATGTGGCCCTACGGCAATCCGACAGCACATTGTCCGACCGGATATTGCTGACCAAAGGACTATTGTTTGATGCCCACGATTTTGATCAGAATGGATTTTCAGATCTGCTGATCTCAAGCTATGATTCGGTTTTTGTCCTCTACAATCAGGGTGGCGCAATTGTCCGGCAGGAAATAATCGATACCGGTATGTTTTTCCCATCCTTTACAGTGTTTGATCCCAATGCGGATGGCTATCCGGATGTAGCATTGGGTCTTGATACTACACATGTGTTTATGAATGATGGTGCGGGAAATTTTTCTCCCACCACGGCCACCATTCCAGGAAGACTTGCGCATAGTACATTACCAAACACACCTTACCTGTTTACCATATTGCACCAAAGTATTTCGGGCACAAACTTATACAGGCCCAACCTATACCGGATTGTTGACGATGGGCAAGCAGCAGAATGGATCGCAGGATATATATGGGTGGACTCACTCATCAACTTTCGGGAATCATGGCTGATCAACTTTGATGGTGATTCGATACCGGACATGGTTTTCAATATTGGCGCCTTGAGGGATATCGCCTGGAAAGTCGTCCCGGTCAATGACCAGGGTGCTGTCTATGATATCATCACTGTGCCAAATGCTTTTGTCCTGGGGGCAGAGGATGCAACATCACAAAATGCAACTGATATTGTATTTGCAAAAGGAGCTAAAGCATATCTGGCACATGGGCTTCCTCCTGGCATAACCTCCACCAATAGTAGTCCATCTGAAGCATCCCTGGACCTGACGATATATCCAAATCCACTACCTCCAGGCAACACCTGTATGGTGAGTTATGAAAGTGAGTATACGGGCCCTGTTTGGGTAGCACTCTATCTGACGGATGGAAGACTCTACAGGCGATTTTTACATGTTAAGACGGATCGGAAGTTTGAATGCTCACTGGAAGCTATTCCAGGCAATACCAAAGCAATGATAGTAAGGATAGTGGATGGCAACGGTGCAGCCGCAAAAAAATTGATCCAGGTGGGTGGATAAGCAATGGAGCTGCTTTCCTATGAACCTTTTAGATAAGCACACTCACTCTCATCCCCTCACGTCTCACGTCTCACGTCTCACGTCTCACGTTCTCACACCCCAACCCATGCTTCTCACACTCCTACCCACACCTCTTACTTTCTCACTGTCATACTATCTTACACAATACATATCTTTGGCTTAGGTTCATGGCCAGGCTATCTTCCATATCACTCCTTTTCCTTTTCCTGTTCAATTTGCTAGGAGGGATATCCCTGCTATTGATCCAGCGTCACAAGAGGCATGAGGCAGTCGAGGCTATGATAGCTTCTGAAGCATTTGGTCATCGGTTGACCCATTTGCATATCACCGCTGACCTGGAAAATGAGATCAATTGGGTTGAGCCTGAAAGAGAATTCCGGTACAAAGGGGAAATGTATGATGTGGTCATGATTACGCCTCAGGAGGATGGCAGCATCATCTATCAATGTATTGAAGACAAAGAGGAAACCCACCTGTACAGCCAAATGGTAAAGCAACTGGACGGAACGCCTATAGGGCAGGATAATGACATGGGTATCGTCATAGCGTTCTTTAAGTTCCTGGACAACTATTTTGATACAGCCCTAAAGCCAAACACAGTCGACCAGTATGTTTCTCTGAAAATAAGAGATGCTTATGTCAAGTCCAATGATGACATAGCCTTGCCGCTGCCTTCTGAGCCGCCGGAGATGGTCTGATCAGGGACATTTTTTTTGTTTTCCGGTTGATGAAGGGAATCCTTCTACTCTTCCCGGATTTTATTTCCATTCTATTAATCCAATCCATATGAAACAGACTGTATTGCTCTGCGGAGCTTTATTGCTATATACATTTATCCATGGGCAGACAGTATCTGTCCAGGACCAGACCACCCTGAAACCAATTGCCAATGCACTCATCAATTGTGTGAGCCCGGAGAAACATATCCAGACAGATGCCCACGGCATGGCAGATATCACTGACATGCAAGGTGCTAATGCTATCGAGATCTATATCACGGGATATCAAACCTATAAGACCTCCTATGATGCCCTGGTGCAAAATAACGGCAAGGTGTTTCTGATAGAATCATCGCATTTGTTTGATGCCATCGTTGTCTCTGCTACCCGGTTTGAAGAGTCCGCCAGAGATGTGGCTCAGCCTGTTGAGGTGATTCGTGCATCGGACATGGCCTTTCAAAGCTTGCAGACTTCTGCCGATGTGATGCAGAGTACAGGTAATGTATTTGTCCAGAAGAGTCAGTTGGGTGCCGGCAGCCCGGTCATCAGGGGATTTGAAACCAATAAGGTGCTGCTGGTAGTGGATGGTATCCGCATGAACAATGCGATCTACCGGGGCGGTCACTTGCAGAATATCGTTACACTTGATAATGCAGCAATGGACAAAGTGGAGATCCTCTACGGACCTGGCTCTGTCATGTATGGAAGCGATGCATTGGGTGGGGTGATGAATTTCTTTACCAAATCTCCAACGCTCTCCAGTGACGGGCAACTCCTGACTAAAGTGAATGCGTTTGCCCGGTATTCAACTGCGAACCAGGAAAAAACCGGACACATAGATTTTAGCCTTGGCGGGAACAAGTTCGGATCACTGACCAGCTTTACCTATTCGGATTTTGACGATCTCCTGCAAGGCAGCAACCGAAGCGATGAATATCCTGATTTCGGGAAGCGTCCATTTTATCAGGAGCGCATCAATGGGGAGGACGTGATGGTGGCCAATGAAGATGAGAATCTCCAGGTCGCGTCAGGCTATACCCAATATGATTTTTTACAAAAATTTACCTATCAGCAAAACGATCATGTCAATCATCAGATCAATCTGCAGTATTCTACATCGACTGATGTGCCCCGTTATGACCGTCTGACGGAGATGAGCAATGGTACCCTTCGGTTTGGAGAGTGGTACTATGGTCCGCAGACACGTTTGCTCGCCGCGTATGGATTGCAATTGACACGTGATCATGGAGTATATGATCAGGCACATATCACGGCCGGATATCAATTTGTAGAAGAAAGCCGCCATGACAGAAGGTTTGGTAATCCTTCCATCAATCACCGCACGGAGCAACTGGATATCTTCACCCTCAATGCAGACTTTAGCAAACAAAGCGGTAAATCTACCTGGCGATATGGCGTGGAGGCCACCACCAATCATGTCAATTCAACTGCATTTAAGGAGAATATAGATACCGGAGCTACTGCGCCACAGAGCACCCGTTATCCGGATGGCGGATCTGATGTAAGGACAGGAGCACTGTATATGTCAGACCAATATCATTTGTCCAATCGTATCACGCTCAATGGTGGTCTGCGCCTGAGCTTCAATTCACTCAAGGCTTCCTTTGTGGACACCACCTTTTATCCATTTCCGTTTAGTGATATCACACAGCAGTTTACCAACCTGAGCGGAAGCCTGGGTGCAGTGTGGAATGGTAATGCAGGCTGGAGAGTCAGTATGATGGGAGCTACGGGCTTTCGCGCTCCGAATGTGGATGACCTGGCCAAAGTATTTGAATCAGTGGCAGGTAGTGTAGTCGTTCCTAATCCTGACCTGGGTCCTGAAAAAACCTATAATATCGATCTGGGTATTGCAAAGTCGATAGATGACAAGTACAGTATAGGGGTCGAGGGCTATTACACCTGGTACAGGGATGCCATCACGACACAGCCGGGTACTTTTAATGGAGAAAGCCAGATTATCTATGATGGCGAACTCAGTGATGTGACCATGAATGTCAATGCGCTCAGTGCCTATATCTACGGATTCAATGCATATGTCTCTGTCGACCTGACCAGAAGCCTTTCCTTGTACAGTACGATCAACTACACCTATGGCCGGATCAATACAGATACGACGGATTATCCTTTGGATCATATCCCACCTGTATTTGGCAAGACCAGCCTTACATATAAGATCAAGAAGTTCAGGGCTGAGGCCTACGCCATGTACAATGGATGGAAGCATCTGGAAGATTATAATCTCAACGGAGAGGACAACTATCCTTTTGCTACGGTGGATGGTATGCCGGCATGGGCTACATTCAACCTCAAGGCGTCATACCAACTTACACAAAACTTTACTGTCCAGTTGGGAGTGGAAAATATCCTGGACACCAACTACAGGGTCTTTGCTTCCAATATCAGTGCGCCGGGAAGGAATGTGTCGGTGACGGTCAGGGGAGCATGGTGAAAGGCGGAAAGGTGGAAAGGAGGCAGGGAAGAAGGGTGGAAGGGAGGAATGGTGACCCACTCCCTCACCTCTTACTGTCTTACACCTTCGGATGAAGGAAAATCTTTGGCTTTACCGCGATTTTTCCTATTCCGGGCACAATATTCGGCTTTTGGGGTATGTTAATATGAGGTATAAAATACTGAGTATGAAGCAAGAATTTACCCAACTACAATTGACAAGGCTGGTGTACGGAGAGACCACAAAGGCAGAAAGTGATATGCTGCTGGAGTTAGCTCTGACCGTTCCTCAGTATGCAGAAACCTTAGAGACCCTGAAGAAGGGTAAAGAGGCCCTGGGCAGAGACCGTTTTTCACCATCCGATATGGTGATCAACCGTATCCTGGGGTACAGCGCCTCATCCGCGCCGGTTTCCGCCAGCTGACCCGATCTTTGATCAAGAAACAAAAAGGCCCTGACACAGTCAGGGCCTTTTTTATTTACATACTCAATCATTATTCGGCACAAAAATATTAAAAAAATCTTGCATGACGAGAAAATAGTCAAAAAATGTCTGTATATTTGTCCCAGACATATAAGCCGAAACGACTATATTTACTAACTCAAAATTCTTTAAAAATGTCATCAGAAAAGGAACGCGACGCCCGGTTGAAGGCCCTCCAACTCACAGTAGATCGCTTAGAAAAAACCTATGGTAAGGGCACCATTATGAAGCTTGGCGACAAACAGGTCGTCGAAGTCGACGTCATCCCTACAGGATCTGTCTCCCTTGACCTGGCCATCGGTATCGGTGGTTTCCCGAGGGGACGTGTAGTGGAAATCTACGGACCTGAATCCTCAGGAAAGACCACCCTGGCGATACATGCCATAGCAGAATGCCAGAAACAAGGCGGTCTTGCGGCCTTTATTGATGCTGAGCATGCTTTTGACCGTTTTTATGCCGAGTCCCTGGGTGTAGATTGTGAAAATCTCCTCATTTCCCAGCCTGACAACGGCGAGCAGGCCCTTGAGATCGCAGAAAACCTGATTCGCTCAGGAGCTATAGATATTATTGTTATCGACTCTGTCGCCGCACTCGTGCCAAAAGCTGAAATCGAAGGTGAAATGGGTGACTCTAAGATGGGCCTCCAGGCCCGACTGATGTCCCAGGCAATGCGTAAGCTTACCGCCACCATCGGCCGCACAGGCTGCTGCTGTATTTTTATCAACCAACTCCGCGAGAAGATAGGCGTGATGTTTGGCAATCCTGAAACCACCACAGGTGGTAACGCCCTCAAGTTCTATGCTTCCCTTCGCCTCGATATCCGACGTAATGGGTCTGCCCTCAAGGATCGCGACGGCAATATGGTCGGTAATCACGTCAAGGTGAAGGTGGTCAAGAACAAACTGGCACCTCCTTTCCGTGTGGCTGAATTTGACATCATGTTTGGTGAGGGAATTTCCAAAGTAGGTGAGATTGTAGATCTCGGTTCAGATGCCGACATCATACAAAAGAGCGGCGCATGGTATAGCTACGAAGGCACCAAGATTGCCCAGGGCCGCGATGCCGCCAAGCAATTCTTCCTTGACAACCCGGAATTGGCATGGGAAATCGAACAGAAGATCAAGACCAAGTTTGCAAATAGCCGCATTGTACATACGGAAGAGGAAGTGGAAGTAGGGGAAGACTAAAGAATTTTTGAGTTGAGACCTTAAGAAATGGGGCACAAGCAATTGGGCCCCTTTCTTTTTTTCAGTGATTGTGTTACCACACCCACACTAATGGCCCACGCCTCTTACTTTCTTACCTTCTTACTTTCTTACCTTCTTACTGTCTTACACTTCCCATGGTCTCACGGTCTCACACCTTGGCTTATCTTTACCATCCGGCAATAGCCCGGGCAAGTAAATCTCTTATGACATTAAAGATTAGAATTGTTTCTCTGGCCGTAATCGCGGCATTTTTTATTTCATGCTCATCATCCAAGAAGGTATCATCCTCCGGAGACTCCGATGAAGGTATGGAGCATGTCATGCTGGATACAATGATGATCCATGCAGGAAAGAGCGATTCTTCCTCCGTAAGCCTTCCTTCGTACAAGCCTTCACAAGAAAGAAGTTGGGATCTTCAGCACACCGTGCTGGATCTTTCTTTTGACTGGACCAGCGAAACGGTCAAGGGATCGGCTACCCTCACCTTGTCACCAGTATTTTTCAACCAAACTTCCTTGCGTCTCGATGCGATTCATTTTGATGTGCATGACATCACCATTGATGCTAAGCAGGTCAAGGACTATCTAAATACCGGGGAAGAGATTGTCATCCCACTGCCAGGATCCTATAAAAAAGGGCAGCAAATCAAAGTAGGTATAAACTATTCGGCACATCCCAGTGCTTCTGCTGTGAAGCCAGGGGCAGCTATCTCCAGTGATAAGGGTTTGTTTTTTATCGATCCTCAGGATACCATACCCGGTAAACCAAGACAAATCTGGTCACAAGGTGAGACCACCAATAATAGCCGGTGGTTTCCTACCCTTGATCAGCCCAATGAACGCGGTACCCAGGAGGTAATCCTTACCGTTGCAGATACCATGATGACCCTGTCCAACGGATTACTCATTTCATCCACACCTGTTGCAGGGGGTATGAGACGCGATGTCTGGAAACTTGACCTGCCAATTGCTCCATATCTCACCATGGTTGCAGTAGGACAATGGGATAAAGTCACTGATTACTGGCGGGGCAGACCGGTCGAGTATTATGTAGACCCGGGCTACGGGCCATCAGCCAAAGCCATCTTTGCAAATACACCGGAGATGATCGAGTTTTTCTCTACCAAACTGGGATATGAATTTGTCTGGCCCAAATATTCACAGGTCATCGTCAAGGATTTTGTTTCAGGAGCTATGGAAAATGCTACTGCTGTCGTCTTTGGTGATTTTGTCCAATTTAATAAAGATGAAATCATAGAGGATGGTTCAAATGACTACATCGTAGCACACGAATTGTTTCATCACTGGTTTGGTGACCTGGTCACCTGCGAATCATGGGCCAACCTGACGCTCAATGAGGGCTTTGCCAATTATGCCGAATACCTGTGGCAAGAATATAAGTATGACAGAGAGCGGGCTGACATTTCAAGGATGAGTGAACTCAGTGGCTATTTTGATCAGGCGGCTTATGATGCCCATCCACTGATTCATTATCACTATGCTTCGGAGGATGATTTGTTTGATGCGCACAGTTACAACAAAGGCGGACTTGTACTGCATATGCTCAGGGATGTAGTCGGGGACGATGCATTTTTTGCGTCCCTTCAGTTTTATCTCAGGCAAAATGCGTTTAAGGCAACCGAAGTTGATGACCTGCGCCAGGCTTTTGAAGAGGTCACAGGACTTGACTTGCATTGGTTTTTTGACCAATGGTATTTTTCCAAAGGCCATCCGGTGCTGGATATCAAGAACAGCTATGATGCATCGCAAAGAAAACTGAAGATCGACTTTAGCCAGACACAGTCGGATCTGGGTTTCAGGGAGGTATTTATTTTGCCACTTGATATAGCGATCATACACCAGGATTCTTCTATTGAAATCAAGCGTATACTCCTGGATCAAAAGACGCAGTCCTTTACTTTCGATGAAGCTGCGCCGCCACTCACTGTGGTAGTAGACCCGAGGGATGTATTGCTTGCTGTAGTCAACCATGACATTCCGGAATCTGAGTATGCCATTCGGGCGGTGTCAGCCCTCTCCATCAGTCACAGGCTGTCAGCGTTCAGGCTGATGTCTGGTTTAGATCCCACTGTCATGAGAAAGTTGATGAGCGATTCATCATACACGATTAGACTCATGCTGGTCAGTTATCTGGCAGAACAAAAGGATACAGACCAGCTCTATCAATTGTCCCTGAAGGAAACAAATCCTGAGATACAGTTTTATATCCTGGAATCGATCGCTTCGCTGGATGAAGAGAAGGCCAATGATGTGGCCCTCCGGTTGTTGAAGACTACAGATAAGGTGCCTATTATTTCTGCTGCCCTCAAGGCGGTAGCTGCTGTTGATGTGGATGAGGCCATTCATCAGTTGGCACATTTCCAGCAGATCCAATCACCGGCGATGTATGCTGTGCAGGCAACAATCTTTGCCCAAAAGGGAAATGCAATTACCCTGGATTACTTTATGACCGCTCAGGCGGCCCAGGTGGGTGATGATTATCTTGAAGATTTTATCGGTGCGATGGCTTTGTATATGTCCGGTCAGTCGTCGGCAATACAGGATCAGGGGCTCAAGGCGATTGATTCAGATTTCTTTCTCCGTACGGAAGATCCTGAATACCGCCGCTTTTACCTGATTACCGGCCTGCTCAGTCAATATGCGCAGGAGCAGGACAAAGTATACAAAGACCATATCCTGCAGACGATCAATAGCCTCTATAGGAAGGAGACCAATGAGTATCTCAGGGGCGTATTGAAGGAAGGATTGGGCAATTTGCTTGATTAGTGTCGGAATACACTTTTATAGCCTGTATGTCCAGGACCATTGGATTTAATGTAAGTTGAATCTCGATCAGGAATAAAAGAAGTGACTGTATTTCATGACGTATTCCTTTATTTCCGGCAAGCGTGAATTGCATTCATTGAGTTTCCCTGTTCCGAGGAAATCGATCTTCTCTTTCAGCGGCATGAGATAGTTATGCAACTGGGTGTGGGCTTCTCCGGTCATCGTGCACTGCTGCAGGATGTGCTGGAACTCCACGGCAAGCTTCTTGTGCAATGCACGGTAATCTTCTACTGTAGGGTCAGTCTTAAAATCGATAAGCAATCCGCGCATCATGTCGATCCCGCGGGTGGTTTCTACGTTTGCTTCCCATTTTGCACCTCTATTGAGCTCCACATTCATCCCGATCGTGTGGCCATCCTCAGCGGTATAGATAGAGGGACGTTGATCTGCAGTGCTGGCCGCTTCTTCATTCTTTTCAGCAGAGGGCCTGCAAGCCGCATTGGAAAGTAAAATCATTCCCAGTAAGAGAAAAGCAAGAAATTTCGAAATATTCATATTTGGATATGGTATTACATACGCCACAAAAATAGAATATTTACCTCCTGAAAGTTCCCAATATTATTAACACCCACACCCACTGCTAACTGCTAACTTCTCCCTGCTCAATTCATCAACTCCCTTTCCATTTGAACAGCCTTTGGGAAAAGTATATTGTTTTCCAGGTGGATATGGAGGTGCAGGTCATTTTCAAATTCCTGTAATAGAGCATAGGTAGCCTTATATGTGTTGCATGCATCTGCGGGAGGCTGATAGTGATTGGTCAGTGTTTCAATCATCTTGAAGCGGTCACCCTCATGGTCGTGCTCTTCCATCATGACAGCGATCGGTTTCTGGATCATACCTGTTGTCAATGGATGTTCAGGCATTGCATCCGATAGGCTAACCTTCATTTTCCGGATCAGGGGAAACAGGATGGTTTCTTCTTTCTTCATGTGCATTGCCAGTTCAGCAGCAGAATCGATAAACAGTTGGTTGATTTCAATGAGTTCAGGATGGCGATGGCCATGGGTGCTGCTTAGTTTGTCGAGGAAGCGCAGGATCACCGGTGTTTTTTCAGTTACGTAGCGATGATGTTTTTGTTCGATATAGTCTGCCAGATATGCCGGAGACCAGGAAGCAAAGTCATCACCTGTGTTTTCGCTACCGGCCAGTAAAAGCTTCAGTTCCCTCATCACGTCTTCTGTAAAAACGTGTTTGCGTTCACAAGCTTCATCGACGGGGATATTGCCTTTACAGCAGAAGTCAATGCCGTATTTCTCAAATATAGCTGCAGCCCGGTAATCCAGGGCAACGATTTCGCCTACTGTTTTTTCAAAATGTATGTCCATGCGCTCTGTGTTGAAAGAAGTTTTGAGAAATAATATGTAGTAGTACTTATTGTTTTAAAAAGGTCAGCCCTGTTTCGACACCTTGTGAAAGATCATAGATAGAGGTCCTCTCCAGCATTGCCTTGAGTTGGTCTCGTATCTCATTGAACTTAGTGTGCACAGGGCATGGATGTGACTCAGAACATGCGGAAAGCCCCATGACACATCCATGGAAGATATGCTCTCCGTCCATTGCCTTGACAATCTGAATCAGGGTCAGGTCATTCATTTTTTCCTTTTGCATTTCGAAGCCACCGGTCGCCCCTTTGACAGAGTAGATGATGTTGTGGTGAACCAGTTGCTGGAGGATTTTGGCAGTAAAGGCTTCAGGAGAAGCAATCTTGCAGGCGATGTCTCTCAGGCTGACCCGTCTGTCCTCTACCGAATTCTTGGCGATATAGATTGTTGCCCTGATGCCGTATTCACATGCTTTGGAGAACATGATTTATTGCTTATAGAAACAAAGATAGGGTAAAGATTTAAATAAGGACAAACATGTCCGAAATAAATTTATCCTATACCTGAAATAAAAAAGGCCCTCACAGGGGCCTTTTTTATTTTATTTCGAAATGTCCTATCTCACTACCACTATCTTCCTGGCTTGTGTGAAATTGGTCCCGAGCATCTGCACAAAGTAGGATCCAACCGGCCATTGGCCCAATTCCAGTTGCTCAGTATGGGCACCGGCAAGCATCCATTCATCAACAGCCATATTGCGTATCACATTGCCTTGCATGTCAAGGACACGCAGGGTGATATGATCGGGTTGCTCCAGCACAAAATTCACATACGCCAGGTCATTGGCAGGATTGGGCATGACCGGAGCCAGATAGTGATTGACAAAACTCACCTCAGGGTCTTCGACCGCTGTGGTGTTTTCCTCAAAGACTATATTTTCATCGCCGGGGGCATATGGGACAAAGGATAATGGAAGGAACAACATTTCATCCGTTGTCTTTTCACCCCAGGTGACAAATGCAGGCGGACTGTTTGGATTGCTTGGATTGTTGATTGTATTGTCATAGGTGGCATTGACATGGATAGTCGTACCGGGTTCGAGGATGATGTACTTCTTAAAATTGTATGATCCCTGCCAGTTGAAATCCCAATCGGGTATCCGGATCAGGTTGGTCGTATCTCCGGCAGTATTGATAGCATATACTTCGAATTCCTGGTTCAACAAGTGGGCATGCGGCCAAATAGCAAATACACTGACCTTGAGCGGGGTTGTAAACTGGCAATGGAATGTCCTGACCGTATTAGGAAACATCACAAATGGACCATTGGTGATGAGGGGATCGAAAGGCAGGAATATGAAATTTTGCACCTGGCGCTCGACTGGTTCTTTCTTGAAGAAGATATTGACTGTCGAGCTATCCTTTGCCGGAAAGGGTGAAGGTCCATAATGCACCTGCATGAGGATATCGGAACCGGCTGGTAGTATTTGTCCAAGTCCTTCCGGATATGGAATAGGTTTCTGACCCGGGACATAGCCTGGAAACATATTTTGCAAGGATGCATCTACTCCGAAGCCACCAAAACCGTCATACCCATATTTAGGATCAGCCTGATCAAGTGCTCGTGCATCCCCAGTATTGTCATAACTAAACAAGGCGTGATGCAATATCTTGGTGTTGCCCGGGCGGAGTTCTACCGTGGAGATCTGCTTGTCTTGAATCAGATTGGTAGGAAGGACAAAGACCCTGTATTCATCCTCATTGCCTCCCTTGTGTTCGTATGCCTGTGCCATATGCAACACGAGATCAGGTGTACCGATCTGGGAGCCAGTTGGAAATGTAGGCAACTCAGGTTCTTCAGAAGCATTGCCGTATGGAGCTCCTGCATCAGCCCATTGCGCAAGCAGGTCTATTTGCTCCTGGGACAAGAAGCGCTCACCCTGGAATCTTGAATATTCAGGATCTGCTTTCCATGGTGGCATATAGCGTATGGCCGTCACATACTTGATGGAATAGGCCCATTCCTTGGTCTCTTCATAATTGGTCATCGAAAACGGACCAATCTCATTCGGCCTGTGACACTTTGTACAGTTGTTGTATATGATCGGGGCAATGTCTTTCGTAAACGTGACATCCTGACCATACAACATCGAAGCCGAAGCCATAATCATTGAAACAAACAAAATTGACCTCATGTGGTGTTTATTTATTTTTTGCTAAATACTAAATCACAGATCACAGATCACAGATCAC
>WBZX01002207.1_pt1 | contig 13539 bp, 15 predicted proteins | sample 5204211 | NCBI WGS metagenome assembly WBZX01 (sample SAMN12344362, study PRJNA552823) | activated sludge metagenome | biome: Activated sludge suspended growth; feature: Nitrification reactor; material: Wastewater; isolation source: activated sludge from nitrification reactor of wastewater...
GCGCCCTGCCCGACTCCGAGCGCGTGGCCGAGCTGTTGGCGCAGGCCTGGTCGGCAGCCAACGGCCAGCAGGCCCGAGCCACCCAGCCTGCGCAGGAACGCCCGAACACAACGCAAGGCAACGGGCACGGTCACCCCGTGCTCGCCGGCCAGTAACGCAGCGCACGCCGAGCCGACATGCAAGCCGCCACGACCGAGATCATCCCGCGCAGGGCACTGCTCGCAGGCGGCCTGGCGCTCGCGGCCACGGTGCTGGCCATCGGCGCAGCGAGGCTGTCCGGCGTGGACATCGCCGAGCCCGACGCCGTCACCGTCATCGAGCGATCGCTGCGCTTCGTCGACCGCACCGACGGCGGCATCGCCGTGGTGGACGCCCGGACCGGCCGCACGCTGGACGTGATGCAGGGCGAGCAGGGCTTCCTGCGCGGCACGCTGCGCGGCATGGCCCGCGAGCGCCGCCGCAGCGGCATCGACGACAGCACCCCGCTGTCGCTGCTGGCGCGCGCCGACGGCCGCCTGACCCTCGTCGACCCGGCCACCGGGCGGCGCATCGACCTCGAATCCTTCGGCCCGACCAACGCGGCGGTGTTCGCCCGCTGGATCGCGCCGCCCACCGCCAAGGAGCCCTGACCATGACCGTGACCGTGACCGCCATCGAGAGCCGCGACGACGTGATGGAGCGCGCCAAGGCCAGGACGCTGATCAGCCCGCGCTTCTACACCACCGACTACAAGGCGATGGACCGGCTTGACATGAGCCCGGTGCGCAAGGAGTGGGACGAGATGCTCGCCGAGTACGAGGGCGACAACAACCACGACCACTTCCAGCGCGACGCGTCCTTCAAGGACGAGATCCGCCAGCTGCCGCCCGAGCTGCAGCAGGAGTTCCTGGACTTCCTGGTCAGCTCGATCACCAGCGAGTACTCCGGCTGCGTGCTCTACAACGAGATCCGGAAGAACGTCGACAACCCCGACATCAAGCAGCTGATGACCTACCTGACGCGCGACGAATCGCGTCACGCCAACTTCATCAATGCCGCGCTGCGCGATTACGGCCTGGGCGTGGACCTGGCCAACCTGAAGGCCACCAAGGCCTACACCTACTTCAAGCCCAAGTACATCTTCTACGCGACCTACCTGTCCGAGAAGATCGGCTACGCGCGCTACATCACCATCTTCCGGCAGCTCGAGCGCCATCCGGACAAGCGCTTCCACCCGATCTTTCGCTGGTTCGAGCGCTGGTGCAACGACGAATTCCGGCACGGCGAGTCGTTCGCGCTGATCATGCGCGCCAACCCGCACCTGCTGCGCGGCGCCAACCTGCTGTGGGTGCGCTTCTTCCTGCTGGCGGTATACGCCACGATGTACGTGCGCGACCACACGCGGCCGATGCTGCACGTGGCGATGGGCATCGACCCGGACGAATACGACCATCGCGTGTTCGACATCACCACGGAGATCAGCCGCCAGGTGTTCCCGATCTCGCTGGACACGCGCAGCGACCGCTTCCGCGCAGGGCTGAAGCGCCTGCTGGAGTGCAGCAATGGCGTGGCCGCCGCCAAGGAGCGCGGCGGCGTGGTGGGGCTGGTGCGGCAGGCCGGCTGGGCCGCCGCGGCCGTGGTGGCCTTCGTCCGGCTGTACACGCTGCCGGTCAAGCGCCACGACCTGCCGGCGCAGATGCGCGTCGCCCCGGCATGGTGAGCATGAAGCTCCGGCCCGCCACGTTCGCAACGGCCCGACAGGGCTGACGGCACGTCGATGGAATTTCTCCTTCCTCCGGTCGTGGCCCTGCTGGTCTGGTGGCTCGGCACGGGCGTGGTGATGCTGCTCGACGGCCTGCCGCGCGACACCTTCCGCTGGAGCCTGGCCACGTCCACGGTCATCGCCCTCGGCGCGCTGGTGTGCATCGCGCGCAGCGCCGACAACACCACGGTGGCGGGCGCCTACGCGGCGTTCACCTGCGCCGTGCTGGCCTGGGGCTGGCACGAGCTGGCGTTCCTCACCGGCTGGCTCACCGGCCCGCGCAAGGACGCGTGCAGCGCGCCAGGCCACGGGCCGACGCGCTTCAACGAGGCGGTGCAGGCGATCCTCTGGCACGAACTGGCGATCATCGCGATGACGCTGGTGATCGCCGCGCTCACCTGGGGCAGCCCGAACCAGGTCGCCCTGTGGACCTTCGGCCTGCTGTGGATCATGCGGCTGTCGGCCAAGCTCAACCTGTTCCTCGGCGTGCGCAACCGCGGCGAGGAGTTCCTGCCGCCGCACCTGGTCTACCTGGGCAGCTACTTCCGGCACCGCCGCATCAATGCGCTGCTGCCGGTGTCGCTGCTGGGCGGGTCGCTGGTGGCGGTGTCGATGATCGCCGCGGCCGTGGCCGGCAGCGGCGCGCAGCGCACCGGCCTGCTGCTGGTGGCGTCGATGCTGGTGCTGGCCCTGCTGGAGCACCTGCTGATGGTCACCCCCATGTCGCCCGTCGCGCTGTGGCGCTGGGCGCTCAGACAAGGCGAGCCTTCGCCGTCCGCACCATGAAGCCCGATCCCGCCCCCGTGCTGCTTGCCCGCGACGGCGCCCCCACCGCGGTGGTCATCGGCGCCGGCTTCGGCGGCCTGGCCGCCGCCGTGCGCCTGGCCTGCCGCGGCTGGCGCGTCAAGGTGCTGGAGAAGCTCGACGCGCCCGGCGGCCGCGCCTACGTGTTCCGCGAGGGCGGCTACACCTTCGACGCCGGCCCCACGATCGTCACCGTGCCTCACCTGTTCGAGGAACTGTGGGCCCTGGCCGGGCGGCGCCTGTCCGACGACGTCACGCTGCGTTCGCTCGACCCGTTCTACCGCATCCGCTTCGACGACGGCACGCACTTCGACTACAACGGCGACCCGGACCACATGCGCGCCGAGGTGGCCCGCATCTGCCCGTCCGACCTGCCCGGCTACGAGCGCTTCATGGCCGCGGCCGAGCGCTGCTACCGCATCGGCTTCGAGGAACTCGGCGCCACCGCGTTCGACTCGCTGGGCGACCTGGTCGCCGCCGTGCCGGCGCTGATCAAGATGCGCTCGTGGCGCACCATGCGCACGATGGTGGCGGGCTACTTCCGCGACCCGAAGCTGCGCGTGGTGTTCAGCTTCCATCCGTTGCTGATCGGCGGCAACCCGTCTTCGGTCACGTCCACCTACAGCCTGATCAACCTGCTGGAGCGCCGCTACGGCGTGCACTGGGCGATGGGCGGCACCAATGCGCTGGTCACCGGGCTGGCGCGTCTGGCGCAGAGCCTGGGCGTGGAGCTGCGCTGCAACGCCGGCGTGAAGCAGGTGCGCGTCGACGGCGGCCGCGCCCGGGGCGTGGTGCTGGACAACGGCGAACAGATCGACGCCGACATCGTCGTCAGCAACGCCGACACCGCCTGGACCTACCGCAACCTGGTCGCACCCGAGCACCGGCGCGTCTGGACCGACCGCAAGCTCGACCGCGCGCGCTACTCGATGAGCCTGTTCGTCTGGTACTTCGGGCTCGACCGCCGCTACGACGCCGTGCCGCACCACACCATGGTGCTCGGCCCGCGCTACGAGGGCCTGCTGCACGACATCTTCAAGCGGCACCACCTGGCCGAGGACTTCAGCCTCTACCTGCACCGCCCCACGGCCAGCGACGCGTCGATGGCGCCGCCGGGGTGCGACACCTTCTACGCGCTGTCGCCGGTGCCGCACCTGGACAGCGGCACCGACTGGCGCACTCAGGCCCCGCTGTATCGACGCGCCATCGAGCAGCGGCTGGACGCCACGATGCTGCCCGGCTTCGCGAAGCACGTGATGGTGTCGCGCACGATGACACCGCTGGACTTCCAGGACCGCCTGCTGTCGCACAAGGGCGCCGCGTTCGGGCTGGAGCCGCTGCTGCTGCAAAGCGCGTGGTTCCGCCCGCACAACCGCAGCGAGGACCTGCCCGGCCTGTACCTCGTGGGCGCCGGCACGCATCCCGGCGCCGGCATTCCGGGCGTGCTGATGTCGGCCAAGGCCCTGGAGACCGTGCTGCCCCCCGTGTCCGCCTTCGCCCACGCCACCGGAGCGCCCCGATGAACGCCGTCGAGTTGCAGGCCTGCCGCACGCTGATGCGCGGCGGCTCCAAGAGCTTCTTCCTCGCGTCGCTGGCCCTGCCTCAGCGCGTCCGGGCGCCGGCCAGCGCGCTGTACGCGTTCTGCCGCGTCGCCGACGACGCGGTGGACCTGAGCGAATCGCCCGACGCCGCGCTGACGCTGCTGCGCCAGCGCCTGGACGCGGTGTACGCCGGCACGCCGCATCCGGAGCTGGCCGACCGCGCCCTGGCCGCCGTGGTGCGTGACGCCAGCCTGCCGCGCACGCTGCTCGAGGCCCTGCTGGAAGGCTTTGCCTGGGACGCCGAAGGCCGCACCTACGAGACGATCGAGGACCTGCACGACTACGCGGCACGCGTGGCCGGCACGGTCGGCGCGATGATGGCGCTGGTGATGGAAACCCGCGACGCCACCGCACTGGCCCGGGCCTGCGAACTGGGCGTGGCCATGCAGCTGACCAACATCGCGCGCGACGTCGGCGAGGACGCCCGTCGCGGCCGCCTGTACCTGCCGCGCGCCTGGATGCGCGAGGCGGGCCTGGAGCCCGACGCCTGGCTGGCCGACCCCGTGTTCGACGCTCGCGTCGCGGCCGTGGTGCAGCGCCTGCTGTCCGAGGCCGACCGGCTCTACGCCCGCGGCGAGTGCGGCGTGATCTCGCTGCCGCGCGCCTGCCGGCCGGCGATCCAGACGGCCCGCCTCGTGTATGCCGAGATCGGTCGTGCTCTGGCCGCCGCCGGCCACGACTCCGTGCGCAGCCGCACCGTCGTGCGCACCGGCCGCAAGCTGGCCCTGTTGGCGCGCGGCTGCGGCGCGCTGCTTGTGGCGCCGGGCCATCCCATCGACGCCGGCGCCGCGAGCGCGCCGCTGCCTGCGGTGCGCTTTCTGGTCGACGCGGCGGCCGGCTCCGACCTGCCGCAGCGCACGTTCTACCAGCGCACGCTTCGCATGATCGCGCTGTTCGAGCGCCAGGCCGAGCGCCAGCGCGTCGGCATGGCCGCTCCGTGAACCACCTGCCGCTGATCGTCGTCGAGGTGGTGCTCGTGTTCGGCGGTGCACTCGCTTTCGCCTGGTGGCAGTTCCGAGACCTGCGGCTGGAACGCGAAAAGCGCGAGAAGCGCCAGCAGAAGCCCCGCGACCCCGTCGACGCCGACAGCGGCGACACCCCGCCCTCGAAGGAGCCCGGCAATGTCCACTGAAGCCTTCCTCACACCGCGCCACACCGGTCAAAGCGCCGGCCAGCGGGCGCGCAGCATCGTGTCCGTGACGGCCCACGTCGCGGCCGCAGCCGCCGCCGCCGTGTACAGCTTCGACTTCGGCGCGCAGATCGGCGGTCCGGGCATCGGCGCACTGGCCGCGATCAACGGCGCGGTGATCAGCGCGCTGATGGTCGGCGCCCTGCTCGATCGGATCTGGCCGACCTGATCGGCACACGCCGGGCAGCGGCGCACGGCCGCCGCGCGCCGCCGCGCCGACCTACTTGTCGCCGCCCTTGCGCTTGTTGTGCTCGGCGAACTGGCGCACCAGCCAGTAGGCGAACACGACGGCCCAGAGAATGAAAATGATCTGATAGACCTTCAAGGCGCGCTCCAGAGTTGTCGGTGGGAAGGGGCCCCGCCGTCGGACGGCGCAGCCAGGGCCCGCAGGGCCACCAGCGTGGCCACGAGCAGCAGGATCTCGATCGCGTAGACGGCAGCATAGCCGGTGGCCGGGCCCGAGAACGACTCGCCCAGCCAGCCCCGGCCGGCCGCCCATTGCACCAGGTCGCGGCCCAGGCCGCCGGCTGCGACGGCGGCACCGGCTGCGGTGGCCTGCACCGCACCCCAGGCGCCCAGGGCCAGCCCGGCCTGTCCGGGCGGCGCGCCGTTCATCGTCAGCGTGAGGGTGCCGTGGCTGAACAGGCCGGCGCCGAAGCCGATGAGCAGCACGCCCATCGAGAACAGCGGCACCGACAGCGTTGTCGCGGCGACCAGCACGGCGACAAATGCCGGCAGCCCGATCCAGGCACCGGCCGCAGCCATGCGCGCCGGGTCCGAGCCTCGGGCCAGCACCACGGACGCCAGCCAGAAGCCCGCCAGGCCGCCCGCAGCCAACGTGGCCGTGAGCCACGTGGTGGCGCCGACGCCCATGCCAAGCACCTGCCCACCATAGGGCTCGAGCAGCACGTCCTGCATGCCGAAGGCGACCGTGCCGAGCGCGATGGCCACCAGCCGTGCGCGCACGCCGGGCTGCGCCACATGCTCGCGCCAGGCCTGTTGGAATCCCAGGTCGCCGGACGAGGCCGGCTGCGGCGCGCGGCCGCGATCCGGGCGCCGCGTCTCCTGCTTCCACAGCGCCACGGCATTGAGCACCATCGTGGCCAGCGCCGCGGCCTGGAGCACCTGCACCAGGCGGCCTGGCGAGAAGTCGCGCAGGAAGGCGCCGAAGACGAACGCGCTGACGATGGTGCCGGCCAGCAGCATCACGTACATCAGGCCCACCATGCGCGGGCGGGCGGACTCGGCGGCCAGGTCGGTGGCCAGCGCGAGGCCGGCCGTCTGCGTGGTGTGCAACCCTGCGCCCACCATCAGGAAGCACAGGCCGGCGCCAGCCTGACCCACCCACTCGGGCCATCGCGAGGCCTCGCCGCCGCCGGACAGCACCAGCAGCGCGAAGGGCATGACGGCGAAGCCGCCGAACTGCATCAGCGTGCCCATCCAGATGAAGGGCACGCGGCGCCAGCCCAGGGCGGAGCGGTGCGTGTCGGAGCGAAAGCCCACCAGCGCGCGCAACGGCGCATACAGCACGGGCAGCGCCACCATCACGGCGACCAGCGCCGCGGGCACGTGCAGCTCGACGATCATCACGCGATTGAGCGTGCCCACGAGCAGCACCAGCGCCATGCCGACGGACACCTGGAACAGCGACAGCCGCAACAGGCGCGGCAGGGGCAGGTCCGGCGTGGCGACGTCGGCGAAGGGAAGGAACTTCGGGCCCAGGCTGGCCCACCGGCCGATCAGGTTGCGCGTGAGCGAACTCATGACGAAGCGGTGCGGGTCAGGGACACGAGAAAACGGGGTGCAGCGTCGGCCGTGGCGCGCTCGTGCCCCGGGTCGGCAACAGCAATGCTGCCGGCCCGCGCACCAACGCGCGGCCTGCTGCCAGGCCTACTTCTTCGGCGCCGGTGCCGCGGGTGCGGCACCTCCGGCGTCCGCGGGCGCAGCAGCCACCACCGCGGCCTTGGGACCGTTGTAGTAGTTCTGCAGCCAGTTCGCGTGCCTCAGCAGGGTCAGGTGGACGGCGAACGAACTCACCGCGACGGCTCCCAGGAACAAAGGGATACCGACCGACGGCTTGACGACGCACCAGAGCTTTCCGTAGATCATGGTTGGTCCTCCAGCCTTACTTCAGCCAAGGCGAGTAGATGTAGGCGAACAGGTGCGCCAGCACGGCGATGAAGCCGAAGATCTGGGTGCCCTGGATGAGATGGCGATGGATTTCCTCCGACTCTGCGGCGGTCAGTCCGGTGGGCCACACCTTGTTGGGATCCGACTTGCTGTCTGACATGGACCCTCCTTTTAGGGGGTTTTCTTCGTGCGCAACCCGCACGCGGGTACTTCGCTGGCACCGACCGGCACCGGCACACGTAATCTTGCATTTACGCTTCTATATGTCAATCTGCATTTACGCTTGCGTGGTTCGGGCGCACACCGGGCCGACCGGCGGGTGGCGGCACAATCCCCCAGGCCCGAGCCCCATGCCGTGACACCCGTCCCCCGTTTCGCCCTCGCCCCTGCGCTGCTCGCCATGACGCTGGCCGCAGGCTGCGCCACCCGCTCGCAGGACGTCGAGCCCGAGAAGGTGGACGTCGCCGCGTTCAGGTCGATGGACTGCAACGCCCTCTACGACGAGGCTGACCGCACGCGTCTGCGCGCCACCCAGGTGGCCTATTCGCTGGACGAGCGGTCCGGCACCAACATCGTGGCCCTGGGCATGGGCGTCACCGTGTTCTGGCCGGCGCTGCTGGCCATGCGACCCACCGGCCCCGATGCCCAGGAACTGGCCCGCCTGAAGGGCCGCGACGAAGCCCTGCGCGCAGCCCAGGCCGAGCGTGCCTGCCCGCCCGCGCCCACCGAACTTTCGCCCGAGCGCGCAGCGCGCCTGCCGGTGGCGCTGGGCGAACGCCTGGTCTACGAGGAGCGGGCCGGCAAGGGCGGGCCGGCACGCGAGCTGGGCCTTCGGCTGCTGGCGCTGCGGCGCGACGGCCTCGAATTCGCCATCGAGCCGCCCGGTGGCGAAGCCGCGCCGCGCTGGCGCCAGGACAGCTTCGGCAACCTGCCGCAGCCCCCCGAAGTGGCCGGCTGGGTGCAGTGGCGGCGGCTGCTGGTGCCCGACCTGCCGCTGGGCAAGGTGGTCTCGGGCGATCTGGTGGCCGGCGACGGCGCCGTGCGGGGCCGGGTGCGCGGTCAAGTCATCGCGCAGGGCGTGCAGACCGGCCTGGGCCGACCCTTCGACGCGGCCGTGATCGAGCTGTTCGGCGACGTCGTCGATGCCGACGTGAGCAGCCGGCTCGACGGTGTGATGGTGGTGGACCGCCGCAGTGGTGTGCTGCTGCGGCTCGAACTTCGCAGCGGCAGCCCGGAGTTTTCGCTGCGCCGCATGCTGGTCCGCATCGAGCCGGCAGCGGCCCGCCCACCGCGCTGAAACCGCGGCGGGCGCCGCCTGCGCCGGCCCCTTTACGCAGCTTTACGGCCTGTTGGCATGCAGGTCACGCGGCACGCGCATCCTTTGCACATCCCCAAGCAAAGGAGCCCCACATGGCCCGCCAGACGACATCGACTCTCGCCTCCAGTCTCTTCGCACCGCGCGGCGCCCGCCTCGCCGGCACCGCCTTGCTGGTGGCGCTGCTGGGCACCGTGACCCTCTCGGCCTGGGCCCAGCCCGGCGGCAGGCATGGCGGCCCCGGCATGCACGAAGGCGGACCCGGCATGGGCATGATGATGGGCGGCCGCGGCCTCGAGCGCATGCTTGACAGCGTCAACGCCACGGCCGAACAGCGCACGCAGATCAAGCAGATCGCCGAGCGCGCGATGGCCGACATGAAGACGCAGCACGAGTCCGGCCGCAGCAACCGCGAAGAGATGATGAAGCTGTTCACGGCACCCACCGTGGACGCCAACGCCGTGGAAGCCCTGCGTGCCCGGCACCTGCAGCAGCACGACCAGGCCTCGCGCCGCATGACCCAGGCCATGGTGGAGGCCAGCCGCGTGCTCACGCCCGAGCAACGCAAGCAGCTCGCCGAGCGCATGAGCAAGCGCCGCGACATGATGCAGCGTCACATGCATGAGCGCCGTGCGATGGACGCGCCGGCCAAGCCCTGAGCCGCCCGGCGCTGACAGGGCTCTCGCTTGAACCGCTATCCTTCGTTCCAGGAGCTTGCCTCGACGCCGCCCGGCGCCGGGGCCCTCTTTCGTGCCGCCCCTGCCGTGACCCCCACCGCCAAGCTGCTGCTGATCGACGATGACGCGCGCCTGACCGCCATGGTGGGCGACTACCTGCGCAATGCCGGCTACGACGTCGAGACGGCGCCCACGCTGGCTGCCGGACACGAGCGTCTGGCCTCAGCCCCGTTCGACGCGCTGCTGCTCGACCTGATGCTGCCCGACGGCGACGGCCTGGACTTCACCCGCCGCCTGCGCGCCGACCCGCGCACGCGCCGCCTTCCGCTGCTGATGCTCACCGCCCGCGGAGAACCGCTGGACCGCATCGTCGGCCTGGAGCTGGGCGCCGACGACTACCTGGGCAAGCCCTTCGAGCCGCGCGAGTTGCTGGCCCGCGTGAAGGCGCTGTTGCGCCGGGCCCAGCCTGCCAGCGGCGCCGACGACGTGCTCGCCTTCGGCCGCCTCGAGGTGGACCTGGGCGCGCGCGAGGCGCGCCTGGACGGCAAGCGCTGCGACCTCACCAGCCACCAGTTCGAGCTGCTGGCCGTGCTGGCGCAAAGCGCCGGCCGCGTGCTGTCGCGCGACCAGATCATGGACTCGCTGCGCGGCCACCCGATGGAAGCCTTCGACCGCTCGATCGACGTGCATGTGTCGCGCATCCGCGCCGCGATCGAGGACGACCCCAAGACGCCCAAGCGCGTGCTCACGGTGCGCGGCGCGGGCTACATCTTCGCCAAGCGCCAGGACACCGACAGCGACGCATGAAGTCGCTCTACCTGCGCATCTACGTCACGGTGGTGGTGGTGCTGGCGCTGTTCGCGCTCGGCTCGGGCTGGCTGTTCCAGCGCCAGGTCGAGGCCGAGCGCGGCCGGCTCGACGCGCAGGTCACCGAACGCGTGGGCGCCTGGGCCGAGCTGATCCAGCGGTCGCTGCCCGCCGCCGATGCGCCGCCCGAGGAACAGGCCGACGCGCTGCGCGAGTGGGCGGCGCGGTTGCGCCTGCCGATCGCGCTGGACGATTCGAGCGGCGAGCGCATCGCCGAAAGCGATCTCTACACCCAGCGCCAGTCGATGATGCCGGGGGCTCCGCGCGGCATGGCCGTGCGCCTGGACGACGGCCGCACGCTGTGGGTGCTGCGCGGCCCGGTTCAGGGAATGCGCAACCCCAACCGCAACCCGCCGCCGCCGCTGGGCCTGGCCGCGCCGCCGTGGGCTCGCGGCACCGGCCTGCTGGCGCTGCTGGTGGTGCTGTTCATCGCGGTGGCCGCCGGTGCCTACCCGGTGGTGCGGCGCCTGACGCGCCGCCTGGAAAGCCTCAAGCAAGGCGTGGAACGATTCGGCGCCGGCGCACTGGCCCAGCGCGTGGACGCCTCGGGCCGCGACGAGGTGGCGGCGGTGGCGGCCAGCTTCAACCAGGCCGCCGAGCGCATCGAGGCTCTGGTGGCGTCGCACAAGAACCTGCTGGCCAATGCCAGCCACGAGCTGCGCTCGCCGCTGGCCCGCATGAAGATGGCGCTGTCGCTGCTGGAGGACGCCGGGTCGCCTGCCCAGCGCGAGCGCCTGGCGGTCGAGGTGCGCACCAACATCGCCGAACTGGACGCCCTGGTCGAGGAGGTGCTGCTGGCCAGCCGACTGGACGCGCAGGCCGGCACCTTCTATCCGCTGCCGGTCGAACTGGTGTCGCTGGCCGCCGAGGAAGCGGCGCGCGTGGGCGCCGAACTGCAGGCCACCGACACGCAGCTCACGGTGGCCGGCGACGAGCGGCTTGTTCGCCGGGCACTGCGCAACCTGCTTGAGAACGCACGCCGCTACGGCGTGGAGCCCTCGCCCGGCCACCCCGGGCCCAGTGGCGGCGATGAGCCGGCGGCGGACATCACCCTGCAGGCGCGGCGCCAGGGCAACATCGTGGAACTGCGCGTGTGCGACCGCGGACCGGGCGTGCCCGACGCGCTGCGCGAGCGCATCTTCGAACCCTTCTTCCGTCTGCCCGGTCATGCCGAGCGCGAAGGCGGTGTCGGCCTGGGCCTGGCGCTGGTGCGACAGATCGCGCAGCGCCACGGCGGCGCCGTGCGCTGCGAGCCCCAGCCCGGGGGTGGCAGCTGCTTCGTGCTCAGCCTGCCTTCTGCGTAGGCCAGCGCCGCTGACCTGAAGGCCGGGGAGTCAGGCCCTCGACTCTGCGGCGCGCTGACGGCGCAGGACCCAGGCCAGCAGCAAGGTCAGCCCCGACGCCGCACAGGCCAGCCCGGCGGTGGACGCGACCCAGAACCCGCGTGCGCCGTGCAGGGCCTCCGGCATCGAGCCACCCCAGTTGAACGCCAGCAGGCAGCCCCCGCCCAGACCCACGCCCCAGACCGACGCGGCATAGATCACCAGCGGCAGCGTGGCGATGCGCCAGGCGCGCAGCGCGAGCGCGGCCACGATCTGCATCGCGTCGACGAAATGGAACAGCGCCACCCAGGCCAGCAGAGGCAGTGCCGCGGCGACGATCACTTCGTCGGTGGTGTACAGGCGCACCACCTCGGCCCTCAGCGCGAAGACGGTCGTGCCCAGCCCCAGCGCCACCAGGGCCGCGAACTCCATGCCGTGCCACGCCACGCGCCGCGCGTCGGCCATCGCGCCCGCGCCCACGGACTGCGCCGCCAGCGTGCCGGTGGCATTGCCCAGCGCCATCGGCACCATGAAGAGCAGGGACACGAGATTGGCAGCGATCTGGTGGCCGGCCACCGGCGTGGCGCCGAAGCGCGAGATGAAGAACGCCATCGCCGCGAAGCCCGTCACCTCGATCAGGATCGATCCACCCATCGGAATGCCGAGGCGAAGCTGGGCCGCCAGCGCCACGGCGTTCGGCGGCCGCAGCCCGCGGCCGAAGATCGCGAAGGGCCGGTAGAACGGGTCGCTGCGCATCACCCGCCAGGCGATCAGCGCCAGCATCCACATCACGATGACGGTGGACACTCCGCAACCCACGACGCCCATGGCGGGCAGCGGCCCTGCGCCATGCACCAGCAGCGTGGCCAGCGGCACCTTCAACCCCAGGCCCGACAACTGCAGCACCATCACGGCCTTGGGCCGCGACACCGCATTGTTGAAGCCGCGGTAGGCAGCAAACAGCAGGCCTGCCGGCAGCGCGAACGCCAGCGCGGCAAGGTAGCCGCGCAGCCGGTCGGCCACCTCCGCCGACGCACCGGACAGCGCGATGAACGGGCCAGGCAGCGCCAGCAGGAGGCATCCCGGCAGGGCCAGCCCCAGCGCCAGCCACACGGCCTGGTGCAACTGGTCCCCCGCTGCCTCCAGGCGCCGCGCCCCGTAGAGCTGACCCACGATCGGGGCGACTGCCAGCACCACGCCCATCAAACCGATGAACACCGTGATGTAGGCCGCCGCGCCGACGGCCAGCGCCGCCAGATCGATGGCCGAGTGGCGCGCCACCAGCACCGTGTCCACGGTGGCGAACAGCACCATCGCGACCTGCCCGGCGAACACCGGCCAGGCCAGCGGCACGATGCGCGCCACGTCGGCGCGCCATTGCCGGGAGCGACCGGTCATCCCTGCCCGGTCGGGCGGGCGTCGGCCCGCGGGGCGATGTCGGCAAAGGCTTCCGGCCCGGGGTGGTCGGCCCCGGTGGCGAGCTTCGCACGCTCGGCATAGCGGTTGAAGCGCCACGCGGTGTTGTCCATCGTGATGCGGCGCCACACCTTGCGCTTCTCGGCCGGAGTGAGCAGCGGCCAGTGCTGGACTTCGTCTTCGGTGCGGCCGCAGCCCTTGCACAGCGGGTCGCCCTGCGCGGTCGAGCAGATCGCGATGCAGGGCGCGTCGGGCGTGCTGGCGTACCAGTCCAGCCACGCCGTGCGCGCCTTGTCGGGCAGCGTGTGTTCGTCGCAGTCGCTCTCGCGGTAGTACACCATCAGCGCGTACACCTCGGCCAGAGCGCGCACCTGCGCACAGGCGGTGATGCCGTCGGGCGAGGGCGAACGCTCGCGCCACCAGTTGATGGCGCGCTCGATGTCGGTGATGTGGATGCCGGCCATGCGTTGCGCGGGG
>WBZX01002208.1_pt1 | contig 13536 bp, 10 predicted proteins | sample 5204211 | NCBI WGS metagenome assembly WBZX01 (sample SAMN12344362, study PRJNA552823) | activated sludge metagenome | biome: Activated sludge suspended growth; feature: Nitrification reactor; material: Wastewater; isolation source: activated sludge from nitrification reactor of wastewater...
GGTCGCCGAGGGGGATGCGTCGTCGCGAGGGAGAACCCGTCGGACGACGGGCTCGTCCTTGCGCGCCAGTTCGGACATCCGTTGCTCGATGGACGCGAGGTCCTCCGGCGTGAAGGGGCGCTTGTAGGAGAAGTCGTAGTAGAAACCGTCCTCGATCACCGGCCCGATGGTGACCTGGGCGTCAGGGAACAACTCCTTGACGGCGTAGGCGAGCAAATGAGCGGTCGAATGGCGGATCAGCTCCAGACCGTCGGCGGTTTTGTCGGTGACGATGGCGAGCTGAACATCGCGGTCGATCCGATGCGACAAGTCCACCAGGCGACCATCGACCCTGCCGCCCAGGGCGGCCTTGGCCAGCCCTGCGCCGATGGACGCCGCCACCTCGGCCACAGTCACGGCAGCGTCGAATTCACGCCGGGATCCATCGGGAAGTTGCACTGAGATCATTGGTTCGCTCCGGAAACAAAAAAGCGCGGCTGGTGCCGCGCTTTCGAGAGGAAGGAAGGTGGTCGGTGGACGCGCGCGAGCGACTACACCGCCTCGGCGGTGCGAAAAGTTCGCGGTGTCATAACCGTCATGCCTTTCTCGTCCTTGTGATCCTGTCGGCGAAGATTCTAGATCACAGCCTGTAGAGCTGCGACCCGTCGATTCGCACCCGGTCGCCGACCCGCAGGCCGCCGGCTTCGCGGAAGTCGAACTTGCGCAGGCCCGCGCCGTCCACCTGCACGGACACACGCACACCGCCGCCGTCCCGACGGGCGTTCTTTTCCATCTCGTTGCCGATGAGGGCACCGCCTACAGCGCCCACCACCGTGCCGGTGTTCTTGCCGTGGCTGCTGTCGCCGAACTGACGGCCCACGATGGCCCCCACGATGCCACCGACGACCGCGCCAGCGCCCTGGGGCTGTTCGGCAGGAATGCCGATCGGATCGATGGCCGTCACCCGCCCGTACTGGGACGGTGCCGCGGCTTCCGGACGCGAGCCGGAATAGACCGGCGATCCCTTGGGGGCGGGACTCGCGCAGGCGGCGAGCAGGCTGACGAACACTGCGGTGGCAGCTAGGCGGGCGGCATGACGCATGGAGGAAGGCTCCTTGGCGATGGGCGGAACAGGTCCGCGGAACCCCCGCAACGCGGCGCCGGCCTGGCCGGTTGATTGCTGGAATGCAAAGTCCGGGGCAGCGCCGGGTCGAGTCAGCTTACGCCGGCCTTGCCGGAACCGCCGCACGGTGACGGCACAATCCGGGGTTCGCATCGCCACAACGACCCGGGACGCGCCATGCCCACCACGATCCGCCGCGAAGACCTCGTCGAGTCCATCGCCGCCGCCCTTCAGTACATCAGTTTCTACCACCCGGCCGACTTCATATCGCACCTCGCCCGCGCCTATGAGCGCGAGCAGGGCCCGGCCGCCCGCGACGCGATCGCGCAGATCCTGACCAACTCCCGCATGTGCGCCGAGGGCCGTCGCCCGATCTGCCAGGACACCGGCATCGTCAATGTGTTCCTGGACGTTGGCATGGACGTGCGCTGGGACGGATTCGCCGCCGGCAGCTCGCTGCAGGAAGCCGCCGATGAAGGCGTGCGCAGCGCCTACCTGAACCCGGACAACCCGCTGCGCGGCTCGGTGCTGGCCGACCCGCTGTTCACGCGCAAGAACACCAGGGACAACACGCCTGCGGTGGTGCACATGCGCGTCGTGGCCGGCGACAAGGTCGACGTCACGGTGGCCGCCAAGGGGGGCGGCAGCGAGAACAAGAGCAAGTTCGTGATGCTCAACCCGAGCGACAGCATCGTCGACTGGGTGCTCAAGACCGTGCCCACGATGGGCGCCGGCTGGTGCCCGCCCGGCATGCTGGGCATCGGCGTGGGCGGCACCGCCGAGAAGGCCATGCTGATGGCCAAGGAGGTGCTGATGGAGCCGATCGACATGTTCGACCTGCTTGCCCGCGGCCCGCAGAACAAGACCGAGGAACTGCGCATCGAGCTCTACGAGAAGGTCAACGCGCTGGGCATCGGCGCCCAGGGCCTGGGCGGCCTGACCACCGTGCTGGACGTCAAGATCGCCACCTTCCCCACGCACGCCGCCAGCCTGCCGGTGGCCATGATCCCCAATTGCGCGGCCACGCGGCATGCGCATGTCACGCTGGACGGCTCAGGCCCGGCCTACATGGACCCGCCCAGCCTGGATCTCTGGCCCGACGTGAACTGGCAGCCCGACTACAACCGCAGCAAGCGGGTCAACCTCGACACGCTGACCCAGGCCGAGGTGGCGGGCTGGAAGCCCGGCGACACGCTGCTGCTGTCCGGAAAGATGCTCACCGGCCGCGACGCCGCGCACAAGCGCATCCAGGACATGCTGGCCAAGGGAGAGCCGCTGCCGGTGGACTTCACCAACCGCGTCATCTACTACGTCGGCCCGGTGGACCCGGTGCGCGACGAAGTGGTGGGCCCGGCCGGCCCGACCACCGCCACCCGGATGGACAAGTTCACCGAGATGATGCTGGCCCGCACCGGTCTGATCGCCATGATCGGCAAGGCCGAGCGCGGCCCGGTGGCGATCGAGGCGATCCGCAAGCACCGCAGTGCCTACCTGATGGCCGTCGGCGGCGCGGCGTACCTCGTGTCCAAGGCGATCAAGGCGGCCAAGGTGGTCGGCTTCGCCGACCTGGGCATGGAGGCGATCTACGAGTTCGAGCTCAAGGACATGCCGGTCACGGTGGCCGTCAGCGCCGACGGCACCAGCGTCCACGAGACCGGCCCCAAGGCCTGGCAGGCCAAGATCGGCAAGATTCCCGTCACGGTGGCCTGAGCGGCCGCGCACAAGAGTTCCCATGCCCGCCCACATCCTTCAGAACCTTCCCGCCGGCGAACGCGTCGGCATCGCCTTCTCCGGCGGCCTCGACACCAGCGCCGCCGTGCTCTGGATGCGCAAGAAGGGCGCCGTGCCCTGCACCTACACCGCGCACCTGGGCCAGCCCGACGAGACCGACTACGACGACATCCCGCGCCGCGCCAAGGCCTACGGCGCCGAGATCGCCCGCCTGGTCGACTGCCGCCCGCAACTGGTGGCCGAGGGCATCGCGGCGATCCAGAGCGGCGCCTTCCACATCAGCACCGGCGGCGCGACCTACTTCAACACCACGCCGCTGGGGCGCGCGGTCACCGGCACGGCGCTGGTGATCGCCATGCGCGAGGACGGCGTCAACATCTGGGGCGACGGCAGCACCTACAAGGGCAACGACATCGAGCGCTTCTACCGGTATGGCCTTCTGGCCAACCCGAAGCTGCGCATCTACAAGCCCTGGCTCGACCAGACCTTCATCGACGAGCTGGGCGGCCGCAAGGAGATGAGCGAGTTCCTCATCGCCAATGGTTTCGACTACAAGATGAGCGTCGAGAAGGCCTACAGCACCGACAGCAACATGCTCGGTGCCACCCACGAGGCCAAGGACCTGGAGTTCCTCGACAAGGGCATCCGCATCGTCAACCCGATCATGGGCGTGGCCTTCTGGCGCGAAGACGTGGCGGTCAAGGCCGAGGAAGTCACCGTGCGCTTCGAGGAAGGCGTTCCGGTGTCGATCAACGGCCGCAGCTTCGCCAGCGCGGTGGACCTGCTCGAGGAAGCCAACCGCATCGGCGGCAGGCACGGCCTGGGCATGTGCGACCAGATCGAGAACCGCATCATCGAGGCCAAGAGCCGGGGCATCTACGAGGCCCCGGGCATGGCCCTGCTGCACATCGCCTACGAGCGCCTGGTCACCGGCATCCACAACGAGGACACCATCGAGCAGTACCGCGCCAATGGCCGACGCCTGGGCAAATTGCTCTACCACGGCCGCTGGTTCGACCCGCAGGCGCTGATGCTGCGCGAAACGGCCCAACGCTGGGTGGCGCGCGCCGTCACTGGCGAGGTGGCGCTCGAGCTGCGCCGCGGCAACGACTACTCGCTGCTCGACACCAGGAGCCCCAACCTCACCTATCACCCCGAGCGGCTGACGATGGAAAAAGGCGAAGGCGCGTTCAGCGCCGCCGACCGCATCGGCCAGCTCTCGATGCGCAACCTGGACATCGACGACACGCGCGACAAGCTCGGCGTGTACAGCCGCGCAGGCCTGCTGGGCCAGGACAGCGGCAACGACATTCCCCTTCTCTCCAAGGACTGAACCATGCTCGACGAACAAGACCAAGGCACCCGCATCGGCGTGGGCGTCGCCCTCGGCGTCGTCCTTCTGCTGCTGATCGCACTGCTCGGCTGGCTGACCATGCGCAGCGGCGCCAAGCCCCCCGCGCCTGCGGTGCCCGCCATGGCCCCGTCGGAAGCCTTCATTGACGCGCCGCTGTCGGGCGACCTGGTCGGCACGCTGTTCTTCGCAGTCGGGTCGGCCGACATGCCGGCCGACGCCGCCGCCACGCTCGAAAACGTCCGTCAGGCGCTCACGTCGGCGCCTGCACGCAAGGCCGTGCTGTCGGGCTTCCACGACGAGACCGGCGGCGCCGCGCTCAATGCCGAGCTGGCCAAGAACCGGGCCAAAGCCGTCAGGGCAGCGCTTCAGGCCGCCGGCGTCGATGCCGCCCGCATCGCGTTGCGCAAACCTGAATCCACGCTGGGCGACGGCAGCAACCAGGAAGCGCGCCGGGTCGAGGTCCGGCTGGTCGACTGACTTCGTGCACCGGGGGGCTGGTGCGCTCCCCTGGTCGGCCCGGAACCTCTAAGCGCCGTGCTGTCGGCTCCTGGCGCATCTGATCGCGAAGCGATGGTCTGAGCGGTCGCAAGTTCCGACAATCCGCGGCCATGCCACAGGCCGCCAACGCCTCCATCGCTGCCCGACCCCAGGCGGTGTCCCGGTGCGCGACTCCCGAGGCGTCCCAGGTCGCCCCTGCTGCGAGATCGGCCACTGGCCGGCACAATCGAGCACTCGATCTGCATCGGACGCGACCCGTGCTCTCGTTCGCCCGCACCAAGATCCAGCCCCCGCGCGCGCGGGCTGGCGCGATGCTGGCTCGTCCGCATTTGCAGAGCCGCCTTGCGTACGCGATGCAGTCTCGGACCCTGGTGCTGCTGCACGCCGCCGCCGGTTTCGGCAAGACCACCGCGCTGACCCAGGCCATCGACGCACTGCCCCAAGGAACGGCCGTGGCCTGGGTGGGCTGCGACGAAGGCGACACGCCGCTTCAACTCTTCAGCTGCCTGGTGGCAGCCCTGGACCCCTTCGACCTGCCTTGGCGCACCGCGCCGGACGCGCTGATCGCGTCCGCACTGGCCGGTGGCGACGACCCGGTGCGCCAACAGAAGGCGCTGAGGAACATGGCCGCCGAACTGATCAACGCGCTCGACGCGGCCGAGGTGCCGCACGGCGTGATCGCCGTCGACGATCTGCATCGCGTCGACAACCCCGCCGTATTCCGCTTTCTCGACCTGTTGTTCGAACGCTTCACGCCGCGGTGGACCCTGGCCGTGGCCACCCGGGAAGAGCCACCGATCGCCCTGCATCGCCTGCGCGCACGCGGCGAGCTGGCCGACTTCCAGTTCCACGACCTGCGATTCGACGCCGCACAGACACGCGAGGTGGTGTCGCTGGCCGGGCTCGACGATCGCGCGGCAGAAGCCCTCTTCGAGCGCACGGAAGGCTGGCCTGCCGGCCTGAAGCTCGCCGTCAGCGCGCTGACCGGCGCTCCCAGCGCCGCACTGTCGCGGACCGCCTCGGTAATCGATCGGCAGATGTTCGACTTTCTGGCCACCGAGGTCATGGACCGACTGGACGAGGGCCTGCGCGAATTTCTTCTGTCCACCTCGGTGCTGCCCGAGCTCACCGCCGCCCGCTGTGCCGCGCTCACTGGCGACCACCGCGCGGCAGTCCATCTGGAAACCATCGAAAGGGCGGGCCTGTTCGTGACGTCGATGCCCGAGCCCGAGCCCACCTTGCGCCTGCACGACCTGTTTCGCGACGCCCTCGAGCACCGTCTTGCACGAGAGCGTCCCCAGGTGCTGGCCGGTCTTCTCGAGCGAGCTGCGCTCAGCGAGCCCGACGACACGCGCCGACTTGGCTACTGGGTCCGGGGTCGGCACTGGGACGAGGCCGCCCGCGAACTGCATCGCCAAACCTATGAACTGCTCACCGCCAGCCAGTCCGCCACGGTCGAACGATGGCTGGCCCAGTTCCCGACGGACCAGAGACAATCGCAGCCGGACCTGCTGACCGTGCAGGCCCTGCTGTGCTGGATGCACTGGCGGTGGGGCGACATGGTGAACGCCGCCTTCGCCGCGGAGGCGGCATACGAGCGCTCGGGCCGGCCCATGGACGCCATCGCGGCCCGCGCCTATGGGGTGCTGGCCTTGCGCGGGAGCGGCCAGCGCGAACTGAGCGACCATCGGGCTCAACGACTCGGAGCCGAGGTGGAAGCGCTCCTCGCCAGCCGCGCTGACGAAATTCAGGCGGGCCACCGCTGGAGTGGGCACGAACCGGGCATCACGGCGGCCCTGCTCGGACGGGAGTGCGTGGTGTGGGCCGCGTTCGACGACGCGCGGCTGGACGACCTGGCCGAGCCCACGCATCGTTCCATCGACCTGCTCGACCACGCCGAAGGCCTGGGGCCCCTGTTCCAGATGCTGCCCCTGCCCGCCTACGTCGGCCTGGTGGGCATGAAGCCCGCGCTGCTGCGCTACGTGGCCAAGGCGCGCGCCCGGCTGCACCACGACGACGCGCACCTTGGCACCCTGGTACGCGCGCTGGAAGGCAGCGTGCATCTGTGGGCAGGTGACGTGGCGCGCGGCGCCGCGCTGCTTCGCGAGGCGGCGGCCGACGTGCGCTGGCATGATTTTCCCCTGCGCAGCACCGACCATGTGTACCCCTTCCTGTGCATCGCCGACGTGCTTTCGGGCGACATCGAAGCCTTGCGCGAGGACGCCGCCACCCTGGAACACGTGCTGCTGCGCGCGTCCGAGCTGCCCGACATCGGCCAGCGAGTTCAGGCCGAGCTGATGTTCACCGGGCGCTGGCTACTGGCGGGCGGATGCACTGACGCCGCCCTGCGCCTGTGGCGCCACATCGAGAACTGGCATGACCCGCGCACGAGGCCACTCTGGAACCTCCAGTGCAGCACGCTGGCGCCTTACATCGCGTTGGCCGAAGGCCGGATCGCCGTGGCCGAACGTGGTTTCAGCAAGGCCATCGCCACGCATGGGCGTCAGCTCGATCTGCAAGGGCATCTCAGCGAGCTTCGCCTGCGCACTGCCGCCCTGCGCCTCGAGGCGGGCCGCGTAGAGGCCGCTGCCGAAATGTTGAGGCCGCTATTCGACCGGCACGCCGGGGACGAGGACATCGCCCCGGTATGGCTTGTCGGCCCGCAGCTGCTGAAGGCGCTTGCGCAGGCCCCGTGGCAGGGCGCGCTCGTGCCGAGCCAGACCGCCGCGCTGGCGCGCTGGGCCCGGTCGGCGGCTTCACTGCAGGTACACGGCGCACGGCGCGGCCCGGTCGAGGCCGGCACAGGGGCCGATGCAGGCCTGCAAGAGCTCACGCCGGCAAACGCGGCTACCGCGCTGCTGTCAGAGCGTGAAGTCGAGGTGCTTGGGCGCATCGCAGCCGGCGACAGCAACAAGCTGATCGCCCGTGCCTTCGACTTGTCCCCGCACACGGTCAAGCGCCACGTCGCCAACATCCTGGACAAGCTCGACCTGCGCTCTCGCGGGCAGGCTGCAGCCTGGTACCACGAGCACGGCGCGGGCCGCTGAGCGGCTCCAGCCTGCGCCCTTCGGGCCATGGCAGCTTCTGTGGCGATGGCCCGTCTGGTCGATGCGGCGCATCGGGCAGATGGAGAGACTGACGTCCTGCCTCGGAGCCCCCGCTCCGTTTCCAGCCTCCAGGAGCCCGACATGCAAGCGACCGCCACCCCCAGCACCATCCACCTCGCCCGGACCGCAACGAACGCGCCGCGGCTTGACCTCTATGCCCACATTCACAAGGCGCTGCGTCTGCTCATGACCGACACATTGGTGCGCGTCGGCAAGCTTGACATCGGCGAACCCGACGAAGTGGCGGCCGTGCTGGCCCAGACACGCGCCCTGCTCGGCCTGTGCCGATCGCATCTGTCGCACGAGAACGAGTTCGTCCACAGCGCGCTGGAAGCCCGCCGGCCCGGAGCGAGCGGCCGTATCGCCGACGAGCATGTCGAGCACCTGGAGTCGATAGCAGCCCTGGAAGCCGACGTCGCCGCCCTGGCGGCCTGGCCTGCAGAGGCTTCTGCTCAGCGCCTGTATCGGCACCTGGCCCGTTTCCTGGCCCACAACCTCGAGCACATGCACGTCGAAGAGACGACGCACAACGCAGCACTGTGGGCGCTCTACGACGACGCCGAGCTGGCGGAAGTGCAGCAGCGCCTCGTCGCCAGCATCGACGCCGCCGAGATGGCGCTGACCCTGCGCTGGATGGTGCCGGCCCTGTCGCCTGCGGAGCGTGCGGCGTTCCTCGGCGAACTTCAGCGTCAGATGCCACCCGAGGCCTTGCGCGGCGTGCTCGACATCGTCCGACCGGTTCTGGACGACAAGGCCTGGGGAAAGCTGGCGCGGGCGCTGAACCTGCCCATCGCCCCCGGCCTCGTGCTGCGCTGAATGCCGCTTGGCGCCAGACCCATGAAGACCGCCCTGCTCCCGGTGCTTGCCACGATGGCCCCGCTGTTCGCCGCTGTGCTGCTGCTTGAAGGGGGAGACGATTCCTCGGCTCGCGGGACCACAACGCCTATGCTCTGCCATGTCGAGGGCGAGCCTGTTTCCCCTTCCCCTCGGAAAACCATCTCAGACCCGTGCCGACACGGGCCGGAGGACTCATGAAGACCTGGCTGAAGCGAGGCGCCATCGCTCTGGTGATCCTGTTCGTGCTTGCCGCCGTCGTTGTCGCGATCGGACTGTGGCGTGCAGCCAAGCGCGCCGAACGCCGGTTCGACATAGCAGCGATGGCGGTACCGCTGCCCACGGAGCCGGCTGCGCGGGAGCGCGGCCGATACCTGTTCGCATCGCGTGGCTGCGCCGACTGCCACGGTGCCAACGGGGCCGGCCGCGTGTTCGTCGAACACGGCGACAGCCTGCGCCTGGCCGGGCCCAACATCACACGCGGCGCCGGAAGCTCGGTGCTGTCCTACGCTCCGGTGGACTGGGTGCGCGTCATTCGGCACGGTGTCGCCCCCGGCGGGAGGGCGCTGAGGGTGATGCCCAGCGAGGACTACAACCGCCTGACCGATGCCGATCTCGGCGCCATCATCGCCCACGTGCAGTCGCTGCCTCCAGCGCCAGGGAGTGCCGCTCAGATCGTTCTGCCGCTGCCAGCGCGCGTGATGTACGGCTTTGGCGCCATCCCGGACGCGGTGGACAAGATCGACCACTCACTGCCGCCCGCGCAGCCGGTGCCCGAGGGTGTGACGATCGAACACGGCCGCTACGTGGCCAACATGTGCCTGGGTTGCCATGGCCCGCGCCTGGAAGGCGGCCGCATTCCGGGCGGGCCGCCAGACTGGCCGGCCGCTGCCCGCCTCGCGCCGGGCAACGACGACGTGATGAGTTCACGCTACGCCGATGCCGACACCTTCGTTGCCATGCTTCGCAGCGGGCGCAACCCAGAAGGTAGAGCGCTGCAAGTGATGCCCTTCGAGGCTTTGAAGCAGCTCAGCGACACCGACGCACGGGCCCTGCACCTGTACCTCGGCAGCCTGCGCAAGCCGTGATCAGCCCCCAGCCTGTCGCACCACACGCTGCGGGAAGGGAATCTCCACTCCAGCCATTTGGATCGTCCGCAGGATGGCGAGGTTGACGTCGCTGCGCACGTTGCCCTGGCCGTTTTCGGGGTCGGCGATCCAGAACGCCACGTAGAGATCGAGCCCGTCGGCCCCGAAGCCTGCAAGTTGCACCGCAGGCCCTGGATCGTCGATGACGCGAGGCACGGCACCCAGCGCCTGCACCAGCTTCGGCATCAGCGTGTCGAGATCGGTGCCGTAGGCCACCTGAACGGTGGTGTTCAAAGCCACCTTCGGATCCGCCAGCGACGAGTTCTCCACCCGTTGCGTGGTGAGCATCTCGTTGGGCACGATCGACTCGCGCCCGTTCAGGGCCCGCACCACTGTGTAACGCGTGGTGATGTCGGTGACGCGCCCCTCGAAGCCGTCCACCTTGACGACGTCGCCGATGCGCAGGCTGCGTTCGGCCAGGATCACGAAGCCGCTGACGTAGTTGGCCGCCAGCTTCTGCAGGCCCAGGCCGATGCCCACGCCGAGCGCACCGCCGAGCACACCCAGTGCCCCGATCGGGATGCCTGCGGCGGAAAGCGCCAGCAACACGCCCACCAGCAGCAGCAGCGCCCGCACCGTGTTGGCGGCGATCTTGCGCACGGAGAGGTTGTCCGTGGCCCCGGCCAGCAGGCGCGACTCGATGGCGGCGGACACCCACAGCGCCGCCACCATCACCACCACGGCGGACAGTGCCCCTTCGAGCAGGCTGCGCAGAGTGACGTCCACGCCGCCGACCTTCCAGTGCACGGAGTCCATCTCCTGCAACACCAGGGGCAGCAGCCCGGTCACCCAGAGCACGAGACCGAGCCATACGAGCCACGAGAAGGTGCGCTCGATGACCCGCACCACATGGGACGTCGGAAAGGCGGCGCGCAGCACGCGCACCGCGACGCGGATCATCAGCAGCGACGCCAGGATGGGCACGGCGATGCGCATCACGGTCAGCGCGTCCACCCAGCCGGAGCGGGCGAGCAACCAGCGCCCGGCCAAGGCCAGCGCCAGCGCCATCACGGGAAACAGCACCCCGTCGACGATGCGGCGACCGAACCAGATGCTGGACGAGGTCTCGGCACTGCCCCGCATCAGACGAACGGCGGCCCAGGCCAGCAGCACGCAGGCGGCCAGCACAGCCACCTCGATGGCCGCACTCGGCCCGTGCAGCCCGGCCAGCATGGCACCGAAGTCCTTCTCCGCGGCACTGGCGGCACCAGCAGCGATCGAGGTGCTCATGCTTCCAGCTCTCCCAGCGCGCGCAGGTGCGCTGCCACGCTGCGCGCCAGGGCGCCCAGGTGATAGCCGCCTTCCAGGCACGACACGATGCGCCCGCCGGCATGGCGACGCGCCACCGCCACCAGCTGCCGCGTGATCCAGGCGTAGTCGGCCTCCACCAGGCCGAGCTGTCCGAGGTCATCCTCGCGATGGGCGTCGAAACCCGCGGAGATGAAGATCATTTCGGGCTTGAACTCGTCCAGCCGGGGCAGCCACATCTGCTCGATCGCCTCGCGTACCTGCGGGCCGCGGCCATAGGGCGGAATCGGCACGTTGACCATGTTGGTGCCCTTCGGCACGGCGCCGCTGTACGGATACAGCGGGTGCTGGAAGAAGCTGGCCATCAGGATGCGATCGTCGCCAGCCACGATGTCCTCGGTGCCGTTGCCGTGGTGCACGTCGAAGTCGATCACGGCCACCCTGGACAGACCCCGCACGTCCAGTGCATGGCGAGCCGCCACCGCCACGTTGTTGAAGAAGCAGAAGCCCATCGCCTGGTCCCGCGTGGCGTGGTGGCCCGGCGGACGCACCGCGCAAAAGGCCGTCGACGCGCTGCCGTCGATCACCGCGTCGGTGGCCGCCACCGCCGCCCCCGCCGCTCGAAGCGCGGCGCGCCAGGTGCCGGGGCCTGCGCTGGTGTCGGGGTCGATCTGGCAGTGGTCGCCCGACTGCTGCAGGGGCTCCATGGCGCTGCGCATCTCGGCGACGTGGGCCTGGGCGTGGGCCCGCGCGAGCTGGGCATCGTCCGCCAAGGGTGCTTCTCGGAGGTCCAGCGCGTCGAGCAGGCCGGTGGCCAGCAGGTGGTCGTTGATCGCGTCCAGGCGTTCCGGGCACTCGGGGTGGCCGCGACCCATGAAATGCGCACGGCAATCGGCGTGACTGTAGAGGGCGAGGGTCATGGGTTTTCGGTTAACTTCAGGTGCATGGACATGAAGCACGGGGCCGAGGCCGCGCTGGCGGCCCAACTGGCACGCCTGACGGATCAGATTAGCACGGTCATCGTGGGCAAGCGCCCGCAGATCGAGGACTGCATCGCCTGCCTGCTGGCCGGCGGCCACCTGCTGATCGAGGACGTTCCCGGCGTCGGAAAGACCACGCTGGCGCACGCGCTGGCGGTCAGCCTGGGGCTGCAGTTCAGGCGCGTGCAGTTCACGGCCGACATGATGCCCAGCGATCTGGTCGGCGTGTCCGTGTTCGAGCGCAGCCGCGAGCAGTTCGTGTTCCACCCCGGCCCGGTGTTCGCCCAGGTGCTGCTGGCCGACGAGATCAATCGCGCCGGTCCCAAGACCCAGGGGGCGCTGCTCGAAGCGATGGAAGAGCACCAGGTGACGGTGGAAAACGAGACCCGCGCCCTGCCCTCGCCCTTCTTCGTCATCGCGACCCAGAACCCGACCGACCAGCTCGGTACCTACCCACTGCCCGAAAGCCAGCTCGACCGGTTCCTGATGTGCATCACGCTCGGCTACCCGGACCGGGCCAGCGAACGCGCCTTGCTGGCCGGTGCCGACCGGCGCTCGGTCGTCGAGCGCCTGGCCCCGGTGATGACGCCGGCCGAGCTGCAGGTGGCGCAGCAGGCCGTGCTCGCCGTGCATGCGGGCGACCCGCTGCTGGACTACCTGCAGTCGCTGATCGCCGCGACGCGCAGCGGTCAGTGGTTCACGGAAGGCCTGAGCCCTCGTGCCGGCATCGCGATCCTGCGCGCCGCCAAGGCACATGCCCTGATGGACCGCCGCGACTACGTGGCTCCCGACGACGTGCAGGCCGTGCTGGCCCAGACCGCCGCCCACCGGCTGGTGCCGGTGCCCGGCGCCGGCCGCGGCGCCGCAGAGCAGGTGATGGCGATGGTGCAGTCCGTCGCTGCGCCCTGACCCGGGCCGGGCCATGCTCCGCGTGCTCGGCCGGGCGTCGTCGATCAACGTGCGCAAGGTGCTCTGGACCTGCGCCGAGATCGGCCTGCCGGTGCAGCGCGAGGACTGGGGCGCCGGCCACCGCCCCACGGCCGAGCCCGAGTTCGCCGCGCTCAACCCGCACCGGCTGGTGCCTGTGGTGGTGGCGCCCGGCCGCGACGGCGCCCGGGACTTCGTGCTCTGGGAGTCGAACACCATCTGCCGCTGGCTCGCCGCCGAGCATGGCCGCACCGACCTGCTGCCCGCCGGTCCGCGCGACCGCGCCGGGGTCGAGCGCTGGATGGACTGGCAGGCCACGGAGTTGAACAACGCCTGGCGCGGTGCGTTCCTGGGTCTCGTTCGGCGCAACCCGGACTTCGCCGACCCGGCTGCGATCGCCGCCAGCGCCTCCGCATGGAACCGCCAGATGGCGGTACTCGACACCTGGCTGCACGAACACGGCCCGCACGCGGCCGGGGCCGACTTCACGCTCGCCGACGTGGTGCTCGGCCTGTCGGTGCAGCGCTGGCTGGCCACGCCGATCGTTCACGCGCCCTTGCCCGCGGTGCGCGCCTATCACGCGCGCCTGGCGGCGCGGCCGGCCTGG
>WBZX01002209.1_pt1 | contig 13533 bp, 10 predicted proteins | sample 5204211 | NCBI WGS metagenome assembly WBZX01 (sample SAMN12344362, study PRJNA552823) | activated sludge metagenome | biome: Activated sludge suspended growth; feature: Nitrification reactor; material: Wastewater; isolation source: activated sludge from nitrification reactor of wastewater...
GTCTACAGCGCCACGCGGCGCTTCGACGGCGGCATGGGTGTGGTGGCCCGCCAGGCGTTCTTCGTCGGCCTCGGCGTGCTCGCCATGGCCGCCATCTCGCTGGTGGACTACCGCCGCATCGCGGACTGGTGGCCGATGATCTACGCGGCGGGCATCGTGCTGCTGCTGGGTGTGCTGACACCACTGGGGTCGACGGTGAACGGCACCCGTGGGTGGTACCGGTTCGGGCCGGTCGTGCTCCAGCCGGCCGAGCTGGGCAAGCTGGCGACGATCATCGCCGTCGCCGCCTTCCTGGGCTCGGTCGACGAGGTCGACCTGCGACGCCTCGGCATGGCGCTGGGCCTCATCGGAGCCCCCGTGCTGTTGACGTTGCTCCAGCCGGACCTGGGCTCGGCCCTCGTGTTCATCGTCGCCGGCCTCGGCATGTTGGTCGTGGCCGGCGTCAAGATGCGTCACCTGGCGGTGCTGCTGCTGCTGGGGGTGGTCGCCGTGTTCGGCATCCTGAGCTCGGACACGCTCGACCAGTACCAGAAGGACCGCCTGCTCTCCTTCGCCAGCCCGGACAGCGTCTCGGAAGAGGTCGGCTACAACGTCAAGCAGGCCCAGACCGCCATCTCGTCGGGCGGGCTCACGGGCTACGGGTTCGGCAACGGGCCGTCGACACGGCTGGGCTACGTCCCCGCGCAGCAGACCGACTTCATCTTCACGGTGGCGGGGGAGGAGTTCGGCTTCGTCGGGGCGGGTGCGCTCGTGCTGCTGTTCGCCCTCATGATCTGGCGGATCTGGCGCATCGCGCAGCTCGCCGCGGACCCCATGGGCATGTTGTTGTGCGTCGGCGTGCTGTCCATGCTGCTGTTCCACATCTTCGAGAACATCGGCATGAACCTCGGCATCATGCCGATCACCGGCATCCCCCTGCCCCTGGTGTCCCAGGGCGGCTCCTCGGTGCTCGCCTCGTTCGTGGCGCTGGGCCTGGTGCAGTCCGTGCACATGCACCGTTTCGCCTGACGGGTTCCGTGCCGTGGGCCCGGCGCCGGTAGACTCGCCTCACCATGTCCGAACTGCTGGCCGCGCTGAGTTGCATCCTCGCCACCACGGCCTCGACGACGGACCTGGAACGTACGGGCGCTGGGTGCGATGCACCCGGCCGCCGCTCCACGAACAACGACCGACGGCGACTGCTGAGAGCCCACCGGGCTCGCTGCGCCGTCACCGCACGCCTCCGGGCGTGCGCCACGAGAGGACCGTCCCATGTCGGACACCGAACCGACCCCGGGCCAGGGCGCACCAGCGGCCCCCCGGGTTCCCAGCAGCTCGACCCCGCCGCCCCCTGCAGCGCCGGGGGCCGACGGCGCGCCGTCGCCCGCACCACCTGCTCCCGCAGCGCCGCGTAAGCCGCAGATCGGCGACTCCATGCCGGCGCCGCCCGGCGCCGGCGGTGGGCCGGCCGGGCAGAGCACCGGTGGCAACGGTGGCGCAGGTGGCGGTCAGGGCTCGGGTGAGCCCGGGACCGGGAGCTCGCGCAACCGCCGTCGCCGTCGCCGCGGCCGTGGTGGCGGCGGTGGTGGTGGCCAGGGCGGCCAGGGTGGCCAGCAGCAGAACGCGCAGGGCGGCCAGCAGGGCCAGTCCCGCCAGGGCGGCGGCAACGCCGGTGGGGGACAGCACCGCCAGGGCAAGCAGGGCGGCGGCAACGGCGGTGGCCAGAAGGGTCAGGGCGGCCAGAAGGGCCAGCGCGGCAACCGGCCGACGCCGGTGGAGGCGGTCCTGGTCGACGACCGCCCATTGGAGCTCGACGAGCAGACGATGAAGGAGCGCGGCGGTCGCAGCCGCAAGGGGCGTGCCGTCGGCCGCTACCAGATGAACGTGCACGTGCATCCCGAGGCGACCCAGATCTCGATCCTCGAGGGCCGCTCGCTGGTCGAGCACTACGTCTCGCGCCCCACCGACGACGTCACCCAGATCCACGGCAACATCTACATCGGCAAGGTCGAGAACGTGCTGCCCGGCATGGAGGCGGCGTTCATCGACATCGCCACCCCGAAGAACGCCGTGCTCTACCGCGGCGACGTGCAGTACGACCCCGACGACGTCGAGACCAAGGGTGGCCAGCCGCCCCGCATCGAGGACGTGCTCAAGGCCAAGCAGCTCATCCTCTGCCAGGTCACCAAGAACCCGATCGCCCACAAGGGCGCGCGGCTCACCCAGGAGGTCTCGCTGCCGGGGCGCTTCGTGGTCCTGGTGCCCAACTCGTCGACCTACGGCATCTCCAAGCGCCTGCCCGACGACGAGCGCAAGCGGCTGCGTCAGCTGCTGGACCGCGTGAAGCCGAAGCAGCACGGCATCATCGTGCGCACCGCGGCGCAGGGCGTCACCACCGAGGAGATCGAGCGTGACGTGACCCGCCTGGTGCGCCAGTGGGAGCAGATCTCCGAGCTCGCCGCCAAGCAGAACCGGCCCGGGCTGCTCTACCGAGAGCCCGAGATGGCGGTGCGGTTCATCCGCGAGGAGTTCAACGCGGAGTACCGAGCGGTCGTGATCGACGACGAGGCGCTGTACGCCGACATCAAGGAGTACGTGGAGGCGGTCGCCCCGGCGCTGGCCGACCGCGTGCAGTACTACGACGAGAAGGTCGAGCCGCTCCCGCTGTTCGAGAAGTTCCACGTCGCCGAGCAGGTCGCGAAGGCCGTCGACCGCAAGGTCTGGTTGCCCTCGGGCGGCTCGCTCATCATCGAGGCGACCGAGGCGCTGACGGTGATCGACGTGAACACCGGCCGCAACGTCGGCTCCTCGTCGCTCGAGGAGACGGTGTTCCGCAACAACCTGGAGGCGGCCGAGGAGATCGCCCGCCAGCTGCGGCTGCGCGACATCGGCGGCATCATCGTCATCGACTTCGTCGACATGGAGATCAAGGACAACCGGGACCAGGTCGTCAAGGCCTTCCGTGAGGCGCTCAGCCGTGACAAGACCCGGACCCAGGTGTTCAACATCTCGGACCTGGGCCTGGTCGAGATGACCCGCAAACGCATCGGCGAGGGGCTCGTCGAGTCCGTCTCGACCCGCTGCGAGCCCTGCGACGGCCGCGGCCTGATCCTGGACCAGGCCTTCCTGGAGTGAGGGCGCGGGCGGGTGCCATCCGGCACGCGCCCGTCGACTTTCACCGCCGACCCCCCAACCCCTAGGATGGCGAGCCGTATGTATGCAGTCGTGAAGTCCGGTGGAAAGCAGTATCGCGTCGAAGAGGGCCAGCGCCTTCGTGTCGAGCGCGTCGGCGAGCCCGAGAGCGAGGTCCAGCTCGCACCGATCATGCTCGTCGACGGTGACACCGTGCTGGCGACGCCCGACCAGCTGGCCGGCGCCACGGTCTCGGCGCGCGTCATCGACGAGGTGAAGGGCCCCAAGATCAACGCCTTCACCTACAAGAACAAGTCGAACAACCGTCGTCGGTGGGGTCACCGTCAGACGTACTCGTCCATCGAGATCACCGGCATCTCCAAGGGCTGAGAGGACCACACCATGTCGAAGACCAAGGGCGGCGGCTCCACCAGGAACGGCCGTGACTCAGAGAGCAAGCGCCTCGGCGTCAAGGTGTACGACGGCGGCGTCGTGCATGCCGGTGCGATCATCGTCCGCCAGCGCGGCACGCGGATCCACCCGGGCGAGAACGTCGGCATCGGCGGCGACGACACGCTGTTCGCCACCGCCGACGGCCAGGTGAAGTTCGGCTCCCGCCGCAACCGCAAGATCGTGAGCGTGCTGCCCGTCGCCGACTGAGCGACCGCCACGCACGAGTCCACGCCACGGCCCGCTCCTCGGAGCGGGCCGTGGCGCGTCCGGGACGCGGTGGTCAGGCGATGCCCACCGGGAGGTCGGCGGGCCGCCAGCCCAGCAGCTGGGTCGCCTGGCCGAAGGCGTAGCGATCGGTCATGCCCCCGACGTAGGTCACCGCCTCGCGCACCGCGGCCTGCGAACCGGGTGTGAGCCGCCCGTCCGCCGCCGCAGGGCGGGGCATCGAGGAGGGATCCTGGGCGAAGTGCTCGACCAGGGCGCGCAGGACGCGGATGACCGACTCGTTCTGCTCGAGCGAGGCCGGGCGCATGTAGATGTGGTCGTAGTTGAAGCGCCGGAACACGGCGAGCGCCTCGGCCATCGGCTCGGTCATCGCCACCGTGCCGGAGGCCCGCACCGCGTCCACCACACCGTCGATGAAGGCGTGCAGCTGGCGGCTGCGCCGGTCGCCGCACAGCTCGCGCACCTGCTCGGGCAGCTGTGCGGCCGACACGATGCCGGCGTGCTGGGCGTCCTCGAAGTCGTGGCAGACGTAGGCGATGCGGTCCGCCCAGGCGACGACCTCGCCCTCGGGTGTGGCGGGCGCCGGCCGTGACCACGAGTGGTTGCGGATGCCGTCGAGCGTGGCAGAGCAGAGGTTCAGCGGGGTGAGCACGACATCGGCCCCCCACACGGCATGGTCGTAGCCGCCGGGCACGAAGTCGGAGAAGGCGTCCTCGCTGGCGTGCCCCCCGGGGCCGTGCCCGCAGTCGTGGCCCAGCGCGATGGCCTCGGTCAGCGCGACGTTCAGGCCGATCGACCGGGCGATCGCCGTGGCGACCTGGGCGACCTCGAGTGCGTGGGTGAGCCGCGTGCGCTGGTGGTCGTCGGGGAAGACGAACACCTGGGTCTTGCCGGCGAGGCGACGGAAGGCGGTCGAGTGCAGGATGCGGTCGCGGTCGCGCTCGAAGCAGGTGCGCTCGGCGTCGGGCTCCTCGGCGACCGCACGGTCGCCGGCGCCGTGCGCCCGGGTGGCGCCCCGGGCCAACAGCTCGTCCTCGAGCGCCTCGCGCTCGGCGCGGTCGAGCCGGCGGGCGGGTGCCACGGCCACGTCGGCCCCGGCGTGGGCGTGGCGCACCGGCCCTGCCGCGGCACGGTGCCCACCCATCGTGTCGGCCCAGGCGAGTGCCCGGTCGGTGGCGACCACGCCGACGGTCGGTGCGGCGGTGGGCTCCGAGGTGGTGGGCGGCGTGGGCATGGGCCCATCGTAGGAGCGCCGGGGGACAGTCCCGGGGCTGCCGGCACCTATCCTTGCCCGGTGTCGAACTTCGTGGACGAGTGTGGCCTCAACGTCAAGGGTGGCGATGGCGGCGCGGGCTGCGTCTCGTTCCGTCGGGAGGCGCACGTGGACCGGGGCGGCCCCGACGGCGGCGACGGCGGCAACGGCGGTGACGTCTGGTTGGTCGCCGACCGCAACGTGGCCTCGCTCCTGGCCTTCCGCGACCACCCGCACCGCAAGGCGGCGAGCGGGGCGCACGGCTCGGGCAAGAAGAAGCACGGCGCGAGCGGTGACGACACCATCGTGAAGGTGCCCGTGGGCACGATCATCAAGACCCAGGAGGGCGAGGTCCTCGCCGACCTGCTGCACGACGGCGACCGCTGGCTGGGTGCCCAGGGCGGACAGGGCGGCAAGGGCAACGCCCGGTTCCTGTCGAACCGCCGCCGCGCACCGGGCTTCGCCGAGCAGGGGGAGTACGGCGAGGAGCGGTGGCTGCGCCTGGAGCTCAAGCTGATGGCCGACGTGGCCCTGGTCGGCTTCCCGAACGTCGGCAAGTCCACGCTGATCTCCCGCATCTCGGCGGCGAAGCCGAAGATCGCGGACTACCCCTTCACCACGCTGGAGCCCAACCTGGGCGTGGTGCGCATGGACGACGGCGGCGATCCCTTCGAGATGGTCGTCGCGGACATCCCCGGGCTGATCGAGGGCGCAGCGGAGGGCCGCGGGCTGGGCCTGCAGTTCCTGCGCCACATCGAGCGGGCACGGGTGCTGCTGCTCCTGATCGACCTCGGCGACATGGCCCCCGAGGACCCTGCGACCCAGGAACGGGTGCTGCTCGACGAGCTGGCCCACTACCGCCCCGAGCTGCTGGAGCGTCCCCGGGTCGTGGTCGGCTCCAGGGCGGACCTGGCGAGCGCCGAGACGCTGGCGGCCTTCGACGGCCCCACCATGTCGGCCGTCACCGGCGAGGGCGTGCCCCAGGTGCTGGGGCTGCTGCGCGTCGAGGTCGACGGCACCCGCCATGCCGAGCCGGAGCCCGAGGGCTTCGTGACGTTGCGGCCCGCGCCCGAGGGCGTGCGCATCGGGCGACGCGACGACGGCAGCTTCGAGGTGCTGGGCCGGGAGGCCGCACGAGCGGTCGGGCTGTCGGACCTGACCAACGCCGAGGCGCTCGACGTCGCGCGGGAGCGGCTCGCCCGCCTGGGCGTGGACCGGGCCCTGGCCCGCGCGGGCGCCCGCAACGGCGACACCGTGCACATCGCCGGAGTGAGCTTCGACTACGAGTCCGACGTGCGCCTGGACGTGCGTCCCTTCGACGAGGCGGACTGAGCCGTGCGCATCGTGGTCAAGATCGGCACGTCGAGCCTGACCGACGCCGACGGAGCGATCGACGTCGACGCGGTGTCGAAGGCCGCCGCGGAGATCGCGGCGCTGCGCGACCGCGGGATCGAAGTCGTGGTCGTGTCGTCGGGTGCAGTGGCCTCGGGGCTGCCCGCGCTCGGCTGGGATGCCGCCCGACGGCCCCGTGACGCCCGAACCCTCCAGGCGATCTCGGCGATCGGACAGGCCCGTCTGGTCCAGACCTGGAACGAGTCGCTCGGTGCCCACGGCCTGGTCGCCGGTCAGGTCCTGCTGGCACCGCTGGACTTCATGGTCCGCGCCCAGTACCTGCAGGCGCGCGGCACCCTGGACCGGCTGCTCGAGCTGGGCGTCGTCCCGGTGGTCAACGAGAACGACGCCGTGGCCGACGACGAGCTGCGCTTCGGCGACAACGACCGCATCGCGGCGCTCGTGGCGCAGCTGCTCGGTGCAGACCTGCTCATCCTGCTCACCGACGCCCCCGGCCTGATGGACGCAGATCCCCGCTTCGCCTCCGACGCGTCGCTCATCGAGGAGATCGTCGAGGTCGACCACGAGCTCGAGGCGCTCGCGGGCGGCGCGGGCAGCGACCGTGGCAGCGGCGGCATGGCCTCCAAGCTCGCCGCGGCGAAGATGGCGTCGTGGTCGGGGGTCCGGGCGGTCATCGCTGCGGCGACCCGTCCCGACGTGCTGGTCGACGCGGTCGACGGCGTGGCGGGCGTGGGCACCGTGGTGGTGCCCAAGGACCGGCGGCTCCCGGCCCGCAAGCTCTGGATCGCCTTCGCGCTGCCCGCCGAGGGACGGGTCACCATCGACGCGGGCGCGGTCGCCGCCATCACCTCGGGTGGGCGGTCGCTGCTGGCCGCCGGAGTGGTGGACGTGCGCGGCTCGTTTGCGGTAGAGGACGCCGTGGAGATCTGCGACCCCGACGGGCGGGTCGTCGCCAAGGGGCTCAGCCGGATGGACGCCGCCACGGTGCGCTCGATCCGCGGCCGGCGCTCCTCGGACCTGTCCGAGGGCGAGGGCGAGGTCGTGCACCGCGACGACCTGGTGGTGCTGCCGGGCTGAGGTGCGGCCCGGCAGGTGCGCGGCCGGCTGTGCTGTCGGTCAGGCCCCCGGCTCGGGCGTGGGCTCGGTCGCGGGTGCGGGCGAGGCCTCGCCGGTCGCGGGCGCCGCGCCGGCCGCTGCGGCGTCACCGATGCCGAGCTTGGAGCGGATCTCGCTGAGGCGGGCCTGGGCCTCGAAGTTCACCGAGGCCTGCTCGACCTCGAGCATCTTCGACTCGACCGACATGCCCTGGATCTCCGACATGCCCTTGGCCTTGGCGTAGCGGGTCTCGATCTTCTCACGGACCTCGGCCAGGGTCGGCACGTCGCCGCCCACGGTCTCGGTCAGCGAGGCCATCGCGGTGTTCATCTGCTCGGCCATCTTCGCCTGGTCCAGCTGGCTCAGCAGCTTCTGCTTCTCGGCGAGCTTCTCCTGGAGCAGGCGGGCGTTCTGGTTCACCGCGGCCTTCGCCTGGTCGGCGGCCTGGGTGGCCTCGAGCGAGAGCGTCTTCAGGTTCTCGATCTCGGTCTCCTTGGCGATGAGCTGGTTGGCGAAGGCCTCTGCGGCGGTGGTGAACTCCGCCGCCTTGGCCGTGTCGCCCGCCCTCGCCGCCTCGTCGGCCATGATCACGGCCTGCTGTGCGTTGCGGTTGTACTTCTCGAGCTCGTCCATCGCCGCGTTCAGACGCATCTCGGTCTGCTTCTGGTTGGCGATGACGTTGGCGGCCTGCTCCTTGAGCCGGCGGTGCTGGTCCTGGGCCTCGGCGATGGCCTGCTCCAGCTGGATCTTCGGGTCCGCCTTCTCGTTGAAGACGCTGGAGACCTTGGCCCCCATGTACTTCCACCACTTCTTCACGGACTTCCACATGGCGGCGAGCCTAGGTCAGCCCCCCGAGGGTGGTCGTGCGCGGGCGGCGGCACCACGTCGATCAGCGACCCCGGCCGGAGCGTCGCACCAACCCGGTGACGCGGTCCGCGATCGGCTCGAAGCCCGGTGGGCGGGCGAGCACCGTGGAGCCGACGAACGCCACCAGGCCGACGCCCACGCACAGCGCCACCTGGGCGATCGCGCCCGAGACCTCGACGTAGCTGGTGGCGACCGCCACCCAGACGAGCACGGCGGCGGCGACCAGCACGCTGCGCCCCAGCGGGCGCAGCCACGGCCACTGGATCAGCCCCGGCACGTGCCGGTTGAGCATGAGCAGCGCGGCGGCCGCGGCGACCCAGTAGGCGACCGAGTAGGCCATCGACAGCCCGGTCGCGTCGAACAGCGCGACCAGGGGCAGGACCAGCGCCACGTTCAGGGCGTTCTCGAACAGGTTCAGGTAGAAGGGCGTCCGCGTGTTGCGTCGGGCGTGGAACGCCCGCACGCAGTACAGGAACACCGCGAACGCCGGGAGCCCCAGGCTGAACCCTGCGAGCATCTCGGAGGTGGTGCGGGTCGCCTCGGCGCCGAACTCGCCCCGCTGGAGCAGCAGCTCGATGAGCGGTCGCCCGATGAACAGGTAGGCGCCCGCGGCGGGGAGCATGAAGGTGAGCAGCAGCCCGAGGCCTTCGTGGAAGCGCTCGGCGAATGCCTGGTGGTCCTGGTTGCGCGCCGCGGTGGCCAGCTCGGGCAGCACGGCGGTCATCAACGACACGGCGATCAGCCCGTAGGGCAGCTGGAAGAAGATGAAGGCGTACTGGTAGGCCGAGACCGCGCCCACCCCGACGCCCCGGGCCAGGGTCAGCACGATGATCAGCGCGATCTGGTTCGCCACGGCGAACCCGACGGTCCAGCCCGACAGGCGCACGACCGACCGGATCGCCGGGTGGCGTGGCTGGAACCGCCACCGCAGCTCGGTCCCCGAGCACCGCACCGCTGGCATCAGCACCACTGCCATGGCCGCGATGCCCGCCGTGGTGCCAAGGCCCAGCACCCACACCGTGCGCATGGAGCCGGGTCCGTCGTCGTCGAGGAAGAAGTAGACCGACAGCGCCGCAGCAGAGATGACGATGTTGGTCAGGACCGGGGCGAACGCGGGGGCCGCGAACTTGCGCTTGGCGTGCAGCACCGCGGTGCCGAGCGTCATCATCCCGTAGAAGAAGATCTGGGGCAGCAGCAGGATCAGGAAGTCGTCGCCGATGGCGGCCTGGCGGGCGCGCTCGGTCCCGTCGAGGGAGAGCGAGAACAATCGGTTGATCCACGGCGCCAGCAGGACCGCGACGATCGTCAGCACGGTGATCGCGACGAACGACACCGTGACGATCACCGACGCGGCGTCGTCGTCGCGGTCCAGGCGCTTCGCGTCGTTCGCGTGGATGAACAGCGGGACCAGCGTCGAGGAGAGCACGCCACCGATGACCAGCTCGTAGAGGATGTTCGGGGCCGTGTTGGCCAGGTTGTAGACGTCCGCGACGGTGGTGAGGCCGAGCGCAGCGGTGAGCGCCGCGACGCGCATGAGCCCCGTCACCCTGGACAGGGCGGTGCCGATCGCGGGCGCGGCGCTGGCCGACAGCAGGCTGCGTCCGGCGCCGGTGGGCTCCTCGACCGCGGCCTCGTCGACCCAGTCGTCCTCCCAGCCCTCCTCGGCCCACTCCTCGGGGTGCTCGTCGGCGTGCTCGTCGGCGCTGCGGGTGTCGCTCACGTGGCGGTCCCCGGCAGCGGCGGTGGCAGGTGCGCGCCGCCCGCCGTGCGCGTCTCCTCGACCGCCTGGCGGAGCGCCTCCATGTCGCCGACGATCGAGTCGACCTCGCTGCCGAGCCCGTCCAGCGAGTCGGCGTCGGTCTGGGTCACCGACAGCTCGACGGTGCGCGTCACGGTCTCGTCGATGCGGGCGTCGAGCAGGCGCAGCCGGTCGTAGGCATCCGCGATCGTGCGGTCCATGCGCTCCGCCGCCGCCAGCTGGGCCTCGATCGCGGCGATCGTCGGCGCGGAGCGCTCGGTCGGCGGCGCGGTGCGGGCCGCGGCGAGCTCGGCGACGATGCGTCCGCCGTCGATCTGGGCGCGCGCGTCGGTGAGCGCCTGCCCGGCCTGGGCGGTCTTCCACGCCTCGTCGACCGCGGTGCCGAGCCGGTCGCCGAGCTCCGCGATCCGGTCGCGCAGCGGTCCAGGACGGATGCCGGCCACGGCCCGGTCGAACCGACGGGCGGCATCGAGGATCTCCGACATGATCGACCGCCAGGGGTCGGTGAGCTGGCGCAGGTCGACGCCGGGACGTCGGGGCGCACGCGGGACCGCGGCGAGCACACGGGCGGCGAACGCGCCGAGGCCGAGCGCCACGGCACCCACCGGGTTGCCGAAGGCGAGCACGCCCACCGCCGCGCCCGCGCCCGTGGCGAGGATCGCCGAGGGGGAGGTGATGGCGTGGGCCACCTTCGGGGTCAGGAACCGGTCACGGAACGAGGCCATGCGAGCCCCATGCTTGCAGTCCCGGGCGTGGGCGGTGGACCACGGGCGGGCCGTTCACCCGTCGTGGGGACCGACGACCAGCCGCTGCAACGTCGGATCGGCCTCGATCTGGTCGTCGCGGAAGCGCAGCGCCCGCACCTGCCCTGCGGCGTAGGCCCGGGTGCCGTCGACGTGGTGGGGCGACGACGGGTCGCCGCTCTGGCCGTAGGCGAGCAGCCCGACGCCCTCGGGACCGTCCGGGGTCATCTCGGTGACCATGAGGAAGCTGGTGCCGTAGGTGACCTGGTACCCGCCCTCGGCGAGTCCCGTGCGCTCGTGGCCGGGCTGGAGCGGGTTGGCCTCATGGGGCGGTTCGACCGTGCTCGATGCCAGTGCGCCGACGGGAGCGAGCACGTTGAGCATCCCCTCGGCCTCGCCACCGCCGTGCACGGGCACCCGGTGCTCGCCGCGCTGTGCCCACTGCACCTCGCCGAGCGCGACGTCGTGTGCGACCCCGGCGCGCTCGAGCGCGCCGAGCGCGGTGGCCACGGCCACCGCCACCGGGTCGGTGCCCTCGACGGGTGCGGGGGCGAGGGTGTGGGGTGTCGCGACCGGGTCGTCCGGATCGAACGCGGTGGCGAACAGCGGACCGGCGCTCTTCCATGCGGCATCGTCGAAGCGGCACATGATCTCCCGCCAGAGCACCACGCCGACCGAGTCGACACGGGCGGCGCCGTCCCACGCCGCCAGGATCTCGGCCGCGGCACCCAGGTCGACCTCCTGGCCGGCAACCTCGACCGACCCGGCGGCCCGGCACCGTTCGACCACCGCATCGCGCAGCAGGTCGGCGGACAGGCTGGCGTTGTCGAACACGGCGTCGAGCAGGTCCTGTGGGCGCACCCCGCCCCGTCGGGCGAGCGCATCGGCCAGGCGCAGGTTCTGGCGGGTGCGCAGGCTGCGCGGCGTGCGCTCCAACCCGCACAGCACCGGGTACCCCTCGAGCGTGCGCTCCGGGTGGGAGAGCCAGTGCGAGTCGTTCGCATTCACGACCACGTCGCGCACGAACAGCTCCGGCAGGCGGTCCGGCGGCTCCAGGCCGGGGGAGCGGGCGTCGTCGTGCACGACCCACTCGTCGCCGGGCTCGCTGCCGTCGAGCATCGCGATGCGGTTCTCGAACGCGAGCGCAGCGATCAGGTCCTCGTCGAGGCGTCGCAGGAACCGCTCGGTCGCGTCCGGTGACAACGAGGGTGTGGCCGAGGCGTCGGTGTACCAGGCGTCGCCGGTCCGGTCGACGGCGAGCGTGTTGACCCACGGCAGCGCCTTCACCTCGTGGAAGACGCGACGCAGGTCCTGGAGGTCGTCGGCCATGGCCATGCCCAGGAACTGCTCGAGCACTGCGGTGTTGTCCGCGTTCGCGTCCCGGTAGCTGAACCCCACCTCCTCACCCCAGCCCAGGAGGGGCATGTTGAGCATCGGGCCGTGGTGGGTGCGCCACATGGTGCGGGTCACCGGCTGCAGCGCGCCGTCCTCGCCGAGCACCTGGACGGTCTGGTCGGTCGAGGTCATCGCTCGCACCTCGTCGCCGTAGTGGTACGAGGTCGGAGCGCCCTGGGCGAGGCGCAGCTGGTAGAGCGCGAACCGGTGCCCCTTGGAGAAGGTGTGGGCCCACGCGACGCCCGCGTTGAAGCCCATCTGGATGCCGGGGGCGCCGAGCAGCGAGACGCCGTAGCAGTCGAGCTGCCCGGGCAACGTCAGGTGGCACTCCCAGAAGCGGGCCTCCCCACCCCAGGGGAAGTGCGGGTTGGCCAGGACGATGCCGCCGCCCGAGGCGGTGACGTCGCCGCCGACCGCCCAGCCGTTGGAGGCCAGGTCGGCGCCGCCGAGCGCGGCGAGCGACGCGGGCGGGTACGGGCCGTCCGGGCCCGGCGCCTGCGCCCAGCCGATGAGGTGGGCCAGGTTGCGGCCGCTGCCCATCAGGGCGATGTCGCCCAGGTACGCGTACAGGTCGAGCTCGTCGATCGGCCGGATCCACGCCGCGTCGGCACACCACGCGGGCAGGGTGCCGGCCGCGACGATCTGGCCCAACCGCTGGTTGTAGCCGGCGACGTAGCCGCTGACGAGCTCGCGGATCCACGCCGGCTGCGCGGCACGCAACGCCCGGGCGTGGTCGACCACCCCCAGGGCGCGGTAGCCCAGGTCGGACGCCAGGTGGTGGTCGCCGGCACCGGCGCCGTGGAACGCGGCCCGCTCGCTGCGGACCTTCACGATCTGGTCCGCGATGGTCGGCAGGTGGTCGCCCGTGATCGCCCAGCCCTGTCCGAACCCGAGGCCCTCCCAGGAGGCCGAGCGGATGTGGGGCACCCCGTGCTCGGTGATGCGGATCTCCGCCTCCACCCTGGCATCACCCGTCGCTCGTGCACGTTCCCGACCCATGGCCACCTCCCTGCGGTGCGCAGAACCTACCGAGGGTCGGTACGGGTCGTCAGATGGGGCGGGTCCGACGGTGTCAGAAGTTGCTGACGACCGCGGCGAACACCTTGTTGATCGTGGTGGCATCGCCCGCCTGGTAGGCGGTCGCGTTCGACGCCTCGGCGATCTGGCGCAGCTCGCTCGGGTCCGCGCCGGACCCGTAGGCGACGGTGAAGATGCGCACCGGCTTGGCGGTCTCGCCGTCGCTGTTGCGCTTGACGTCCGCGAGCAGGCCCGCGAACTGG